>SDBT01000501.1_pt1 | contig 62268 bp, 114 predicted proteins | sample 2277101 | NCBI WGS metagenome assembly SDBT01 (sample SAMN10404973, study PRJNA504765) | marine sediment metagenome | isolation source: marine sediment core GS10_PC15, 103 cmbsf | place: Arctic Ocean: Southern Knipovich Ridge | collected 2010 | reverse complement strand
TTGAGGTTTAGTGTTGCTAAACCTGAGCATGGTTCTGGAATGAAGGCTTCGGCCGTCTTTTGTGGCACTGAAACCAGTTATTCGAGAGCCATTGGTATTCCTGTTGGTGGCACGGATACTCGTAGAGTTTTTGGTACGTTGTCAGGTCCAGATTATGATGGCTATAGCATTATGCAAAGGCCATATAAGATCAATGAGAGCCTGACTAATGAGCAAGTTTTCTATGCCATTATGAAGAGGTATAGAATGTATCGTCGAAAGGGTTTTGCTGTTCGGACTAGTACCGAGGGCGACACCTTGATTCGACGTAATGAAGTATTGATTGTTGTTATGGCTCGTTATGGTGGTCAACAGGAACGTGGAGCAACCATCGCACGAACCATTACGGCTCCTGCGTAGAAGGTTCCTCTCGTTCCCCAACACCCCCTGCCAGTTTTCGTTCTCCGGCTGGCAGGGGGATTTAACTTTTTTTGGAGAACACAACAAAGAGACTAGGAGAACGTGTAAATGGCTACAACTGCTGAGAAGAAAAAAACTGCTCGTGCTAGTGTTAGTCCCTTTGGGATTGAGATTGACAATCCTCGTAATAGTGATGTCAAGCTTCAATCTATTCCTAATGGTAGGATGAGAACAGCCATTAAAGGCATTGTTGAGGTGTTCACAAGAAAAAAGGGTGGGGATCAAGAGACTATGACTGCCCCTGCAAGTATAGTTTCAGGGATGCCAAGTAAAATTCCTGGAATGCAACTTTTTGTTAATCCTGAAAAACTTGTTTTTAAGATTGTAGATCCATTGTACGATGATGAAGGTCTTTGTGAGAAGATCCAAAGAGCTTTGAAAATGAACAGTGATTTTTCTGTGGCTGATAAGATTAAAGGAGCCAAGCCCAGAGAAGAGAGTCTTCCCAAGGACAATATGAAGAATCTTGTGAGAGAGATGTTGTGGTTGATTGATTCTGGTGATGCAAAGGTGGTAAAGGGAGTTAAGCCTGATATGGAGGACATTGATGAATTGCAAGGCGATTATCTAACAAATGCTCTCAATCCAAATCATTTTACCCAACCTCGATATGAAAAGGATATGCCTGCTTGGGTACAAAGTCTGAATCGAATGTAGGGGTGTGTTTTGGCTATATTATCACCAATAGAAAAGGCACTAATACGGAGAACAGGTAGGGCTGAGAAAGGTCTTACTCGTATTGTATGGAAGATTGAGGAAGTAAAGAAAAAGGTTCGGTTCAGCTTGGGTCAGAGAGTTAGATTAGCAACAGGTTTGGTTTTTCAAAGCACACTGCTCAACATAAGCAAATCTGTAGGAAGAGGGAAAATAACAGTACCAGGAACAGGAAGAGGCACAGGGAAACGCAAACGAACCAAGACTATAGTAACTGAGCGAAGTAAGCCTGGTGAGTTTCCAAGAGCAGACACTACCATACTCATGACTTCGCTTTTTATGGGTGTCGTAAAAGAAAAGACAAGAACTTGGGGCTACATTGCTACACCACAAGATTATGGGTTGATTCTTGAAATCAAATTGAATAGGTCGTTTCTAGTGAGAACATTGAGAGCACATGATCACACAATAAGAAGAATTTTGACTAGACCAATACGATGAGCATAGCGTCGGCTGACATACACAAAGCAATCAATGTTGTTTGGGATGTTAGCACTTTAGATACATTATTCAAAGCTTTGTGGGAGGACCCTACTAGCACTGAGTTTCCTGTATTACAAGATCAAGAAGGAACGCCAACACAACCTTTTGCTTATGTTGTGTTTGAACAAACTAGCTCATCTACGGTTGAACGCTCGTCTGCTGATGGGAATACGAAAAGAGAAATTCGAGATATTGAAGTAAGATGGAACATTCATGCTCGTGCTGTAGATGGTGATGGTAGAGACGCAAAGGAAATAGCAGCTTATCTCGCTGAAGAAATTATGAAAGTGTTTGGTGGGCATCCAACAGTTAATCCTACAGGCACTATGACTTTGGACAATGGAAAACATTTGATAACTCAATACATCAACGATTTTGGAGTCAGAACTGGAGACGATGAATACCAGTGGGTTCTGATTTACAATATGAGAGTTGATGTTCCTGTTGCTGTATAATTGGAGCAATACAAATGGCTGAAACCCTTCAAAATCCTAGATTTAATCTTAGAGTAACTGCTACTCTAAACAACACACAGGATGATGGCACAGTTGCCGCAATCAATCACCCTGAATTTAATTATTCTTTAACTCTGACTAATGGTGTGTCGGTTGGTCAGGCAAACAGAGGATGGCAAGTTGAAGACCGTGCTCTTGCTAGTGGTGCCCAAGAGACGATTAGCTTGTACAACTTTGTGGGATTGGATATTGGCAGTGGGGTAGGTAGGGATGGTTTGGGGCAGCTTCCCACATTTGAAGAAATAGTTGGGATTATTGTTTTCAATGAGAATGCTATTGGGGATGCTGGTCAATTGGAAATAAAACCAGCAGACAGTGAAGGATGGTCTCCTATTGGCACTCACTCAGTGGCAACTGGAGGAGCACTGAGAGGACAGGGATCGTTAATCAAGACTCAACCAGCCGAAGCTGCGTTTGATGTTGATCCAAACAATAACCACCGTATTACATTGACAGCAAATGGTGGAAATGTTGTTTATTCATTATATGTGCTGGCTAGACATGATGACAATGAGTCCAGTAGTTCTTCTAGTTCATCTAGCAGTTCTTCTTCATCTAGCAGTTCTTCTGCGTCTAGTTCGTCATCTATCAGCACTTCGTCTCTTAGTGGTGTCAGTACATCTAGCAGTTCACCATCGTCTGTTAGTTCTATTAGTACATCTAGTAGTTCTGTTAGTACGTCATCCTCTAGTGTAAGTTCATCGTCCTCTAGTAGTGAAAGTTCAAGTAGTTTGTCTAGCCAATCGTAGTGCTAAGACAAGTCCAAAGTGAATGGGAGTTAAATTATGCCGACAAGTGAAAATAGCCTTACCGCCCGTCTAGGGAAGTTTGAGGTTGCTGATACTACAGTAGCTAGAACTACTCAGTGGCAAGTTAGTGAAAGTTTAGCAACAAAGTCAGAATGGGGCGATAGCGATGGTGCTGGTTTTACAAACAGAGCAGCAGGAAGAATGGATGCTACGTTTACTGCTGAGGGAAGGTATGACACAACGGATGAAGTGTTTGATCTTTTCCAGAGAGGAGACATCGCTAATGCTACTCTGTGGCTTCAAAACACAACCCTCTATTGGGATTTTCCCCGTGCCTTGAATGATGCTTTCAGCCTAACAGTAAATATTGATAGTGAAGAGGTTATTGGTTGGACAAGTGGTTGGGGAGCTGATGGACCCTTTCATCATCCTGGTGAGGTTGGTGCTGCTGCAAGAGCTGCTCCTTAACATTGGAGTTGATGCAATGAATCCAAATCTCCACAGAATAGTCAAAGTGGAGTATCATTATCTGCCCTCATGCCCCTGTTCCGATTGCATTTCCGAACGTAATCGGCAGGGGCTTAGTCATGTCGAAGAATCACGTCAAGTAAGCCTGCCTCCTGATGCTGCTTACCTTTTAGGTTTCATTCCCAAAAGAAGCCCAGAAGGATCAGTAGCACGTCATCTATCAAATCAACAGTAAGTTTTTTCTTTACAATCCTAATTTTTCCCAGAGGAGAACCACTATGGGAAGGCGTAAGAAGTCTGAAGGTCCGTCTGAAGGTGAGTTAGTCAAATCAGGAGGCGATAGGGAGTCCCGTGCTCTAGGAGCAGGGGATCTTATCGAAGTAGATGGAAAGGAATATCGTCTTCGTCCTGTAAGCGCAAAGCATCTGTGTGATCTTGAGAAGGATGCACTGCGACATTACAAGAGGGAATATTTGCAAACTTATAGGGATAATAAAGATTTACTAGAAGGTGAGGACTATCATGAAACCATTCTAGAGAGAATGGATGTAGTAGCTAGGTGGGATATTCATGATCTGCCCCAGAAAGACGTTTATGATGTCAGCAATGTCCCTGTAACTGATGAATTAAGGAAATGGGTTAATGAGGATTTTGGAACGGAAGCTGAAACAGAAACGTTAATTAGAGCTGTTGTGAGTGCTGCTATTGATATGGGGCAGATCACTCCAGTGCAAGTAAAGGAGTTATCAGGAAAGGCTCCAATCAGAGGCAGAACCCGCTATGACTTGTGGTGGGTAACAGCAAGCATGGAAGGAATGGTAGGTTTTATCTATACCAGTATCCAAGTTGATCATCCTGAAGTGACTAAGAATGACATTAAGGATTGGCCGTTTGCTACTGTTGCTATGGCTGCCAGAATAGTTGAGGGTTTGTCCTCAGCTTCATTAAAAAATGGGTAGAACCCGCTGCCCTACGGATAGATGACAGCGGGGACGAGGAAATAGTAATTGAGAGTGGTGGTCTGTTAGGAGGAGTGACAGCCGGGCACCTTCGGATATTGTGTGAATCTGAATGGAATGGTGGTGGAGGAAAAGATATTGAAGATGTAGGAAACATGTCTCTTGATCAGATATGGTTCCATTTGTGTGATAAAGATTTGCTGAGAGGAAAGCCAGGAGGAAGAACCAAAACAATTGCTCCTGCTGCTGTGACTGGCATAGTTCAGGAAAAGGATGGAATGATAAGAGGAAGAGCTGCTGATGGAACTCCTATTATGGGAAGAGTGCAGGGTAAGAGCAAAGCAAGGATGCTGATGGAGGCTGCTGAAGCTAAGAAGCTAAAGGAGTTTGAGAAGAAGGGGCGGAAGAGAGGCAAAAAGAAACGTGGGAATTGAATTAGCAAAAGCTTGGGTAGTTGTAGGCGCTGATAGCAGAAGGCTTGATTCAGACTTTCGTGCAATAAAGACAAAAACGTCGAAAAGCATGATAGCAATTGCAGCAACAGCTAGGCAGATTATGTCTACTATTGGTTTTGCTACTGCTGGCATGGTGATCTTTCAAGTCATACGACAGGCTGCTGAATTTGAACAGGTGATGATCAATGTTCGTGCTAATGCTCGGTTGTTAGGAAAGGATGGGGAAGCAGCATTCAAGAAAATGGAAAAGGCTGTTAGAGATTTAGGAAAAACAACTGTTTTTACTTCGGTTCAAGTTGCCCAAGGTATGGATAAATTGGTATTAGGGGGGTTGAATGCTGAGGAAGCTATTGCTGCTCTCCCTGGTGTATTAAATTTGGCTGCCTCTGCTAATATGCAAATGGCACAATCGGCAAAGATTGTTGTCGACAATATGGTTAAGTATGGAATAGCAGCCAGCAATACCACTATGATTGCTGATGCTTTTAGTTCTGTCCAATCAAGAGTTCAGGTTACTGCTTCTGAATTGGGACAAGCACATGAAAGTTTGGGGGCAATTGCTTCTTCAATGGGAGTCAGTTTCAAGGATGCCACAGCTATTATGGGAGGTATGGGAAAAGCTGGTACTGCAATGCACAAGGCTGGTATTGCATTAGCTATTTCTCTTTCTCGTCTTGCAAGAGCACCAGCAGAGACGAAGACAGCAATGCAGGAATTGAATATTTCAATGCGGGCTTTTTCAAAACCTGGAGGTGGTTTAGACGTACTTGGTATGTTCAAAGATATTGCTGAAAAGTTGCCAGAAGATCCCATCAGGCGTGGGGCAAAAGCTATGGAGTTATTTGGTGAACGTGGTCGTCAGATTTTGGGCGTTTTGAAATTGCTGAAAGATGGTAATTTTGTTGAAGATTTACGCAGAGGTATTGATGAAGACATAGGGCGTGCTGCAAGGGTAGCGGCAGCAAAAATGGACACCTTCAAAGGAACTATGCTGAAACTGGTTGCTGCTTTTTCTGAACTTACCATTGCATTGTCATTCATACTTACTCCTATTAAAGCATTATTTGAAGCTATTAGAGGAGTTATAGTAGGTTTTTCTTCTCTTATTGAATTGATAAAGAAGCCATTTGGGCCGTTTGCGGACATTTTAGGAAAAATTGTTGGGTTTTTTGTGAGATTATCTGTTGTAATTGCTGCTACAGTTATAGGAATAAAACTATTTTCAGTTTATATGGGAGTAGCATCCTTAGCAACACTTACTCTTGGTGGCGCTGTTACTTTTCTAAAAGGATCAATAGGAGGGCTTGTTGCTATGATGGATTCCTTTATCGGTGTGTTTGCTGCTGCTATTGCTGTCTTTGTTGGTTTTGAGATTTTTAGTGTAATAAGCAAGGGAGGTGATGAATCAGCAACATCTCTTAGTAAAGCAGCCGAAGTAGCCAGAAAGTATGGGTTTGAGTTGGAAGAATTGCAAGATAAAACAAAAATCTTACAACTTACACCACAGACAGCTTTGAAGATTGAGGCCTTACGGGCAGTAAGGAAAGCAACTGAAGGGCCAGTATTAGCTCAATTGGGATTAGATGAAAAGGGCAGAAAGGAACTTGAAGAAATTACGAAAAAGTATGGGATAACTCTTGAACAGTGGAATGCTGCAATAGATAAGGGAGGGAAAGTAGAATCTCTTTATAAGCATTTGTTGGGGCAAGGAAAATCCATGAAAGACATAATCGATCGATTGTTGGATGCTGAAGGGGATTTAGATATTGTTGCTGAAAGTTCTGCTAAATCAATTGGGAATCTCAAGGAATCTATAGTAAAAATGGCAATAGAAATGGCACCTGCTACTTTGAAAATAAGTAATCTAACTTCTCTTTTGGAAGGAATGGTAGAAAAAGGACAACTGCTTCAGGAACAATCTGATAAACTATTTATAGAGATGAGTAGGATATTAGATCCTGTAAATACTGAGCTAGAAGACATGGTATCCAACTTTGATATGATAATTGCAGGAATGTCAGAAGCTAGAATAGAAGCGCGTAACTGGGGGAGGGAGAATCCTTTAGCCACTGTTTTTGATGTTCTGTTGTTTGAGGCTGTTCTCAAAAGTGAGAAAATGATAGCCGATGCTAGAGGAGAAGCAGCAAAAAAGCAGAATGAAATAAAAACCACAGAAGAAAAAACACTGAAAACAGTGAAGGATTTAGTACAGGAACATGGTGATTTGTTAAACGGCTTGAGTAGTATTGATATAATAATGAGAGACATTATGGAATCAGGAGTTGCTATTGATATGCCCATGCCTATGTTCCGAAAGATGTTGGAAGAAATGGACGATGTGAGAGAACTCAAAAGTTTCAAAGATCAACTTGAACAAAATGTGAGTACCCCTTTAGAAAAAATATGGATGGACTTTCTAAAAATAAAGGAACTGTTCAAAGATCCATTTTTTGATGAGGAAACTGGCGTTCGTGGCATTGAAAAATTGATAGAAAAAACAAAGGAATTGGAATTTAAGAGAGAATTTGCTGTTACAGGCCGTGTGGGATTTGATGAGTTTGCAAACCGAATTCAAGACGCTTTGCTGACAAATGACCCAGAGAAGAAAGCAGGAGCACAAAGAGATAAGTTAATTAAGCAAGGAGAAAAAGCTAATACGGTAAGGGAAGAGATGAACAAGACACTGAAAGAGGAACGTGGTGTTTTTACATAACTAAACAGGAACTAACCAATGCAAACCACCCCACATTGGAGACTGAGAACACCAGGAGGAATCCCTTTTCGGGCAATAACTCGTAAGGGATTCTTTGCTTATGAAGAAGCAGGGGTTACAAGTGAGTTTGTTATTGCCTCTCGTCATCTTGTTGCCTTTGTCCAAGAAGCTTTTCCTCCCCCAATCATCTCGGATGGGATGTTCTATTATCCCAGACAACCGGTATTGGGAGGACTGGGCACTTTAGTCCCCAAAAGAATCAATTGGGAGGCCTTTCATGAAGGTCTGCCTGTAGATCCATTTCAGACTGATATTCTTGCTCCTGCTAATACCTATGATCCTTATCTGAAAGTCACTGTTGAGTTTGCTCCTAGACCGGAGAACGATGAAGAACAGGACCCCAACAATCCTAGAACTTTCCTTGAGATTTCTATTGATGGTGGAGGTCATTTCTTAGCCCCACCTATCCCTTCTGACGCCTTATGGATTCTGCAAGATGGTGTCACAACCGAGCCAGTAACCGAGCTTGATGTTCCTTTTGCTATCACAGAACCAATAGTCGAATGGTCTGTTCATTGGCCTAGAATTCCATTTGGTTTTTGGGATGATACTCTGTTAGACAAATTGAAGATATCATTGGGCAAAGTAAATGATGATGCTATTTCCTTGTTCCACGATGCCCCTGCGGATACTATGCTGTTTATGAGCTATAATTATCGTGAAGAGTATACTTGGAGGGACGATTATGAAGGTTCTCCTATTGTAGATTTGACTATGAAGTTTGTTGAAAAGAACTTTCAATCCTTTGAAATAGATGAGGATTCAAATCCAGTGACAGTTGAAGTTACCCACCAATTTCTTTATCGTCCTGCAAGAGAAGATGCAACAGATGGTCCTGGTTACAGAGAGATGATTGTAGATGGAGCAGATAAAAGGCTCTATGATCAGGCTGACCTCAGTGACATTTGGGGAGCAGCTCCTACCCCATAATTAGAGAAGGGCTTGCGTATTCTAATGGATGAACGATTCACACCAAAAAAGAAGGGCGATCCTCTTTCAGCCAAGGATGACTGGAATCCTTTGATTCAAGTTACAGGTCGATATGCTCAACAAAGACCTGGCAGTTATGGAAATTTGTATCATGGTCCTACAGCAGTAAGTGGTTGGGGGCCTCTTCCCTTCAATGAATTCATCGTTGAGGTTAGCAGAACCATAAATGATGATGCTGATTCTGAATCTTCTGAGTCTTCTGCATCTGCCGAATCACAAGATTCCTTAGATTGGGACCCCAGTGATGGAATGTATTGGGTCAAGATTCGTTACTATAATCATGTTGACGAGCTATGGAAGTCAGATGCAAAAGAATGGAGACTAGATGCTAAAGCAGGACATGACATACTTAATGTTTCTAATGGTGGGGCTGAAGGAATATATGTTGGTAGGAAAATACAAGCTTTTTGGGACAATCAAAGGGGAACATTTGTTTGTGGTCCTCTTCAACTAGAAATTAGAAATTTTGAATTGAAAGAAGCTTTGGGTCAATTTACCGATGATGAAGTTGATGCCTATCCCAGATATTGGAACCCTTCTCTCAATGGCGGATGGGGGAGATTAGTTACTCAGTGTAGTGATAATCTTATTTTCAAAGTAGCAGACAAGAATGAGGAAGGACACACAGCAGGAGTAGGAGGAACGGGCAAGTGCCACATGTATCAATCTGATAATGGACCAATTGGAGTCATTTTTGATCTTTGTTGTCCTGGTGATGAACAGGGAACGTGTGGAGGGGATGATGATTCTTCATCATCATAGGCTAACAAAATGAGTCGTAGAAAATGCTGTTGTGGTTGCTGGCATGTCGAAGATAATTTTAACAGGTCTCCTATTCCTGTTACGGATCTCGGAGGCAATTGGAAAGTAATATCTGGCATTCCGGAGATAAGAGATAATCAACTTTATATGCCAAATGGCAATGACTTTGCTGTTTTTGAGCCCATATCTCCATACCCACGAACTGTTTTGCTTGTAAATATTTTTGGAAATGAGGGCACAAGCAGTGATAGTGAGTTTGATGCTATGGGAGACATGGAAGTTGGAGCCATTGCTCGAATCGTTGTCAATTATGATGAGAATGAGGAAGGCGATCCCTATCCCTACCACTATGTTGACATAGAAAAAACAGTAGGAAGCTATGAAGTTCGTCTTTATGTTAGCAATAATCCTATTCCATTATTAGATGAAGATTTAGCTGATTATGGCGATTGGCAAACACCAGATGATGGATTTGAGATCAGAGTATGTTTTACAGATGAGGCTTTTGTAGTAAACATATCAAGCCATCCTGATGGTCTAGGCTGGACAAATTATGTTAAAAACCCTGGATATATACAAGGCCGACCTAGATGTGGTCTAGCTAATGGTGGAGGGACTGGAGTTGTTCGATTTGATAATTTAGAATATGCTGTTCATGCTACTAAGACAAATGAGCCTGATCCAGATTGTCCATTGTGTATTTGTTGGTGTAATGATCATGTACTTCCAAAAACCCTGACAGCTACTGTTGATGGCTGGGATGAGTTATGCTGGGAACGGTGGACGGGACCAGACGAACCTGAAAACTATGGTCTGTATGGCTGCTCACAATCTGACGGATTTTCTATTGAGATGGAATATGATCCTATTGAGGGTTGGTGGGCAGGGCAGGAGTTTTTTGGTCCGGGCGAGACTAACTTGTGGCATGCAATATTTAAGTGTCAGGCGGGTGAGCAAGGTTGTACTGTATTTAGCTTTGAAGTCTGGGGCGACTCAGACGAAGCACCTATCTGCTGTTGCTGGGACAATCTTGAGGCATCTAATTGTGATCCTGGAGTGCATGAAGATCAAGACACTTATCCTTGTCAATGCGATCCGTTTATTTGGGTAAGTATAGACATCAACAATAATCCTAATCCACCTGGTGGTTATGACTGCCTCGAGTGTCCTCTCTGCAATCCGTTGTATGATGACCCCGAAGATCCTATGACAAATTATGGTTGTGGCGGCATGCGTATTGTGGTGATGGAGTGAGCATGCCAACGTGCGAACGAAACTGTGAATGGCCCAAAGGGACTCGGAGTATTCAGTGTCCTGAGTTTGGCGGCAAGATATATGCTTCATGGTGTGAACGAGCCCGCACCAGAGAGAATTTTTTTCGTGTCTTTCACGAAAACGGATTGCCAAGCAAACGTCTGTCTCGAAAACAAGAAATCAATAGACAAAAGAAATGGTTAGAGAAACTTCCTGATGAAATAAAAGAGACAGCCAAGGAGTTGAGTATTGGAAAGCTCAGTCAGAGATGGATTACAGCAATTAGAAAATGGTGTGTTGCCGGTAAACCAGTTCGCTCACCAGAGACAATTAAGAAAATTTTTGAGGAGTGCTGTGCTCCTTGTGATTATTTCGATGCAAAGCAAGGACGGTGTAAGCAGTGTGGATGCAAAGTGTCAGTCGAAGGACCTAAGATATTGGGAATTATAATAATAAATATGGCTATGTTCAATAAGATCAAAATGGCTACTGAATGGTGTCGTGTATGGAAAAAAGTAACTAGGAAGTTCAGAAAAAGATAAATAGGATTCATACAGTTGTTTATATATAATGTCTACAGGAGAACAACATGGGTGATTGCGTTTATTTTGAAAGCAGAGGAGTTGGTGCTAAGACACATACTTGTCAATTGCACGAACAATGCAAATTAACACATGGGGGAAATAAATATGCTTCATGTGATAAATGCAATGATTCTCTTTCCCTAGCAGATGATAAATTCCCCAATGAATGGATTGATCCTCTTTATGTGATTGACCGATTCAAACATAAGACTGATTCGCTGAGGAATTTGTTGGCAGGAAGACCTGCTTTTCTATTTTGTGGTGGTCCTTCTGCTCTTGAATTTCCCTTAGAACACTTAGATCAAAAAGGGACGTTCACTTTAGCTGTCAATAATGCTGCTGGGCATTCTCGATTTACCCCCCAAGCATTTGTCTGTTCTGATCCACCGATGAAATTCTCTCATTCTATTTGGTTGGACCCTAAAATAATGAAGCTAGTCCCTACCCCCAAGATGAGTGGTAGGAGAGACAAGCTGAGAATGAAAAAGGATAAGGTGTTCAGTAGGCTAGACAAACGGGTACGTGATTGTCCTAATGTGTGGGGGTTCAAGCGAGAGAGTTGGCTGGAACCTGATGATAGGTTCTTCCTGACCAGTGGGGCTTGCTGGGGAAACCAAGACAGCGGGACAAAAAGGACAGGGCAGCCCAAGACCGTGTGTACAATGTTATTGGGGCTAAGGTTACTTCGATATTTGGGAGCTAGTCGGATATACCTGCTTGGGGTGGATTTCCGAATGGGGCCTGGATGTTGGTATTCATTTTCTCAGGGCAGGACTGAGGGGGCCTGTGAGAGCAACAATCGTCATTTTTCGGTTGTGAATGGGTGGTTATGTCAAATGCAATCTAGGGGGGTTTTTGAACGATATGGAGTAGAAATATTCAATTGCTTTTCCAACTCAGGATTACGTGCTTTCCCACACGTTCCTTTTGATATAGCAATTAGGGATGCTAGGGGCATTGTGGAAGATAAGCCTGATTTGGAGTTCTGGTATGAGAAGGAAAGTTGCCCAAAATGCGATAGCTGGCATGTTTGGTGTGAAAATCAGAGTCGTGTGTGCAAGGATTGTGAAGAAAAATGGGAAGCAGACAAGCGACCAGACTACAATAATAAGGGCAAGAAGAAAGGGAAATAAAAATGTTTGATCCATATTTTGAAGAGAAAGTCTGGGGGAAGGTGCAGCATGTCTTCGCTTCAGAAGATGCTGCTCTCAGTTGTCTGGAGGTGAAAAAAGGATTTCGTTGCAGCAAACATCACCACATAGATAGATATAATATGTTTGCTGTGCAGAGTGGGTGCATAGTGGTAGAAAAGTGGGGGGTATTTGAAGGCAATAGCTACAACACAATCATTCTTACGCCAGGGGATAGTTGTACTGTGCCCCCCGATGTGCTGCATAGATTCAGCGTTTTGACAAGTGGGAAACTGATTGAGTTGTATTGGCCTAGGCCACAAGCAGCAGTAAGGCGTAATGATATCGTCAGAGAGGACGTAGGAGGCCCATTTGATGAAGACAAGCTGAGAGTCCTGCTGAAGGAAAGAGGCCAGCTATGAGCCTCTGGCGGCCTCTCAGAGGGTGTTAATGTGGGTAAGCAAGAATTCAGAAAACTCCTTAATGAGAATGAGATCTTGAGGAGGCAACTCTTGTTGGGGTTAGCTAGGGCTCCCTCTGGTAGTAGTGTGCTGTTTCTCCAAACAGAAGAGGGCAAGAAGCACAAGGTCAATGTTACTTCTCTTAGGAAACGAAGGGAATTGAAATGAATGAAACAGATCACAAATACCAGAACCCCGATCCACGGTGTAGTCATCATGCACGGGTCACTGATTACTGTTGGGCATATGCTCATCATATTGAGGGCACACCAGACTACGAGGATATGGAGCAGATTTGCCGTGGGAAGCATTTTTTGTCAAAGGAGTCTTGTGAATACTGGAGAGAAGCAAAAAAAGAATCTGGAACACCAATTCCTGAAGAATTTCAATCCGAGGCAAGTGTAGCTTTGAGTCTTCTAGTGTATCCAGATTCCGATATTTCTGTGTCATTCGATCAGAAAACTGGAAGCATTACATTTGCGTCATTTTTAGACTTGGAAAATTATTGTCACAAAAGTATGGATCTTTCTGAGAGAGGACCAGGAACTAGGAAAACCAAATGAATCCTGAAGAACTGGAGGAATGCAATGGGTGGGTCATCACCCCCTGAATTTACGCTTGTTGTTGGAGTAGACAGAAAGCATCTTGATCAGTTGAGAATTGTCTGGCCAACCTGGAAAAAACATAAGCCATCACTATTATCTCATCCTATGTTAATCTTCTATGATTGGGAGCAGATAGGTGAGGAAATCAGGTCAGTCATCGACCATCCTGAATTGACTATAGTTCCATGGCCTCCTGTGTCTACCATCGAATACGAAGGAACTCCAGGAGAGAAGTGGACTTGCTCTCAACGATACAAAATGTTAGCAGGATTTGTCCATGTTCCTGCATTCCATGTCAAAACTCCTTATTGGCTAAAACTAGATACTGATGTGGTGGCTACTGGAAGGGATGATTGGATTGATTCTTCTTGGTTTGAAGAGAATCCAGCTATTATTTCTCATTGTTGGACTTTTACTAAACCAGCAGATCAAATTCTAAAATTGGATGCTTGGGTAGAGGAAAATAAGGATAAGCATGATTTTGTAAAATGTATAGCAACCCAGCCTCCTTTGAATCTAAGACCAAAACCAGGCTCAGATAGAGTAGGACACAAAAGAATAATCTCTTGGTGTGCCTTCTTTGAAACTTGGTTTACCAGAAGGCTTAGTTTTGCAGCCAACAGAATTTGTGGTGAGTTTAAGTTGCCAGTTCCTTCCCAAGATGGTTATGTTTGGTATTGTGCCAAGCGATCTGGACGTAATATACTCAGACCAAATATGAAAAAAAGAGGGTGGCAACAGTGGCTTACGTCAGCTAACATTAAGAAACACGCCGAAGAGGCTATGTTTGGAGAACAAAAATGAGTAGTCTTCTATCTGACACGCGACGATACCTTGCTCAATTGGTGCCCCATGACAAAACACGATTAGCACCGCGACTCTTGGCAGGTCTGCTGGCCGAAGTCGAACAGTTGCAGGCCGGGCGGGCAGAAGTTGCTAAGAAGGAGGAAGGTAATAATGCGTTATGAAATCTACTGTGATGGCAAACTTATTGCGAAGTTCAAAAACGAAGCCGACCGTGATTATTGTCTTGGTATGTTGCAAGAGGTGTACGATGATGTGGAATTCAAGGCCACTGAGGCGAAGGGAGGTGAGTGATGGATGAGCAGTACAAAAAGGAGTTGATTTGGCTGGCGGAATCACCACTAAAGAAGCGTATCAAGACGTTGCAGACAAAGACTGAACAGCTACAAGCTGAAGTCGACCGGCTCACTGGCATCTTGGACGAAGTACGACTGACGGACGTGTGGCACGCTGAAGAAGAATACTTCAAGCAGGTTGATGCCGCTACGATGGCTGAACTGAAAGCAATCACGCCGCCAAACGATGAGTTGCTGAAGTCCGCAGAGAAATACCCTGCTACGCAAGAGTGGTACGACGAGGAGACAGAAGGAGGAGATTTGATCTAATGTCTAAAACAGAAAAAGCCCACCAACTTGCAATGAACATGAGTGGCAAGGCTCATATGTTGTTAGATTATATTACAAAGCATGGCGGGACTGTAGAATTAAACAATCGCAAATTCAATGAGTTTGTGCATGTTCTCTGGGATATTTGGGAAGATGGTTACAGACAGGGACACCAGAAGGAAAAGAATAATGGTTAGCAAATTGATGCGTAGATCAGGGATTGGTCTTGGAGGAATTGTTGAGAGACTAAATTGGCAACCTGATGTAATGGTTCAAGTTGGAGTCGGATTGAATCATCAGGAAATAGACGTTTTCAAAGAAGAATGGCCTGGTTTGGAAATTGTTGCTTTTGAGCCTCACCCTAAAGTTTACAAATCAATACACAAAGGGTTTCCTGGTACTCTTTACCAATTAGCCTTATCCGACAAGGATGGTTCAAAATCATTGTATTTTAGAAAACGTCACAAGGATGGAGCCTCTTTTCACAAACACAAACCAAAGGAAGGAAATGAGTGTGAATCAGTTAAAGTGTCTGTGAGTTCTTTAGATCACTGCTTTCCCTCTGGTCCTCCCAATAATAAGAGAGTTTTGTTGTGGCTCGATTGTGAGGGCAGTGAACTTAATGTACTAAAAGGTGGAGAGAATTTCGTTAAAAAGGTGGATGTAATCAATGTGGAATTGACAGCCAAACCGCGAATGGAAACATGGTGCAGAACTAAGGATGTTCATAATTGGTTGATTTCTCATGGGTTTATTCGTCAGTGGTTGCATACATTGAGAAACTGTATTGGTCAGTATGATGCTGTTTATGTAAAGTCTAGTTTATTTGATCCACAATACTGTTGTGATCCTTGGAGCACATAATGAACATCTATGTAGATGAAATAAAACCAGTGCTATTTGAAAAAAGACAAGGGTTCAAATATTCTGATAGTTGTCATATGTTGTCTAATTCAAATGAGGAGTTGGAAAGATTTGCTAGAAAAATAAAACTAAGAAGAGAATGGAAGCATGGAGATCATTATGACTTAACCAGAAATAAACGAAGGCAAGCTGTTGAAATGGGAGCCATAGAAATAACTTGTCGAGAGGCTGTTAAGATTAGGAAGAAAACATGAACCAAGTTACTTATCTAATGAGTGGGCAAGCTCATTTGCCCTATCTTGTTGCCTCTGTTTACACTTTGCGTAAATACTGGTCAGGAACAATTGCAATCTATGCTTGGCCTGAGTCCTTTGATTTGGTAAGAAAAATAGCCTGTGACGGCAGATTGGGATGCTCCTACTATCCTCGTACTCCTAAATATCGAAAGAAAGATGGAGTAGGAAGTAATTCACAATTCATAGACAAAATTGCTTTAGCTCAAGAACTCCATTGTGATATATCCATGTATCTTGATGCAGATACTACGGTTCATGGGCTTATCGATCGTCTATTTGAATCTGCCGAGCATTATGGTTTTGTAGCTACTCAATGGAATAACTGGACAACAGAGAGAGGCCATGCTCATAGGAGAGTATCAGAACTTCGTGATATTGAAGGAATTCCTAACAATCTTATAGATCAAGTGACAAGCAAAAGATGGCCCAGCGTAAATGGAGGTGTGTGGGCTGCTTGGCCCTGCTCTGATGTTCTTCCTCGGTGGCATGAGTGGACTTTGAAATGTAGTAAACTTTTTATAGCAGACGAACGGGTATTGCATTTGATGATGGTTAATTTTGTTAGTCAGCATTTGATGACAGTAATGACTGATAATGGAAGATGGAATTGCTCGCCTAAATTCCAACCAGAAGATTTACCAGATGAGGATGTGATCATCAGGCATTATCATGGTGATTCAAACGTCAGACCAGACAAATCACAGAGAGGTTGGGATCTGTGGAGACCAATCTTTCAAGAGTGCTTAGAGCTAAACATTGGAGGTATGGCAGATTGGCATAAGGATATAGGTAATAAATGGTTGAAGAAGTTAGAGGGCACATACTGATGGCTAGAAAAATGGACCCAGACCGATCTGACTATGACTTCAAGTTTACACGGAACTGGTTTAGAAATAGAAATCTGTCAACATTCCGTGATTATATTTATCCTCATTGGTCAGGAAGAAACATTGTTTACCTTGAAATTGGTGTGTTTGAAGGCATGAGTCTTGTATGGATGATGCAACATATACTTACTAGTGAAGGAAGCAGATCAGTAGGAATCGACCCTTGGTTGATAACTTCCAAAATAAGTGCAGAAAGAATGAGGGAAGTAATGGATAGGGCACATCACAATTTGCTTCCGTGGAGAAGAACAGGAGCATTAAATACAAATCAGAAGCGATGTACTTTAATCCAAGCAAATAGTGGGGAAGCTCTTATCCGAATGAATAGAAAAGGATATGCAGGAATTAAAAAAGGAACAGTAGATTTGTGCATGATAGATGGAAACCACAAAAGTGGGGCAACGCTTGATGATGCTAGACTGTGTTGGCCTTTGTTAAAAACAGGAGGCTGGTTGCTATTTGATGATGTAGAAAATGATAAAGAAAAAATTCATCATGTGAAGGAAGGTCTCGATATGTTTTTAGATGAAATAGGGAATGAAGCAAAATTTCTTTGGGAGCACAAATATATGGAGGCTTTTGAAAAAAAATTATGAAAAAGTTAAAATCTATAGGACAATTAGTTGGAATATTAGATCAGAACATAAAAGACATACGTCTTGGAGTAGAAGTTGGAGTATGGAAGGGACATACATCAGCAATGCTACTAAAGTGTTTTCCTCATTTGTGGTTAAGGATGGTAGATCCTTGGGACAATGAAATAAGCAAACCCACAATGATAAAAACTGTTGAGGTTATGGAGGAAGCTGAATCAGAAGCTAGAGAATTGACAGAATTTGCCAATGAACGTCGTTTAATCATAAAGAAAACAAGTGCTGAGGCAACAAAAGAAGTTAGCAATAAAGTGTTGGACTTTGTTTTTATTGATGCTTGTCATTTGTATAAATCAGTGAAAAGAGACATTCAGTTGTGGTTTCCAAAAGTTCGATATGGAGGCGTTGTCTCTGGACACGATTATGGTGGAAGAGGAGACAGAAAGGGAAGATGGGGAGTAAAAAGAGCAGTAGATGAGTTTGCTGAAGAGAAGGGATACAAAGTAAATAAGAAAAGCCTTGTTTGGTGGTTTGTGAAATGAAAACAACTGAATTCAAAAATTATGATGAGTATTTGAGATCCCAGAAAAGGACAGTGAGAAGAAGAGGAAGTGGACCATTTTTTTGTGATATGGAAATAACCAGAATAGCAAATTGGATAAGACAAAATGCAACTACACCACAATATGGTATTTGTCATGGGGCTCGTGCTGGTTTAGAGTGTGATGAATTTAGACATCACTTTCCTTTGTTGGAAATATTCGGCACTGATTTGTTTCCATTTTCTGGAAGTAGTGCAAAAATTAAAGGAAAATCGGAAGTAATAGAGTGGGATTTTATGAAACAGAATCCTGAATGGGTAGGAACTTTTGATTTTGTTTATACAAATAGTTTAGATCATACATTAGATCCCAACAAAGCTTTATCCTTATGGATAGATCAATTAAAAAAAGATGGTCATTTATTTGTTCAATGGGTTTATGGGCACATTGGTAAACGTAAGGGAGGAGATTGTACTGGAGGCGAACTATCTGAATTTATGATAGAGATGAATAAAATAGGGAGATTGGTAGATTTGCTATATACAAAAATAGGATGGATGAGGGGAAATCGTCTGAGATATAAGGGAACAGAAACAGTAGTGCTTGTAGTTGGAAAAAAGTAAAATGGAAAAACACTGCAAAGTCCTTGGTGCTTTTTCTCACAAAGTAATGAAAAGACGGAAAGGAAAACGTCCTAGTTTGTTGTTAGTTGCAGCAATCAAAGCTGTGGTGTCTATTGATCATACTATTATTGATTTGGGCGCAGGAGAAGGAAGACACGTCAACGTTTTGAAGAAGGAAGGTTATCAAGTAATAGGAGTTGACGGGACTGAGGGAGTTGAAGAAATAACGGGAGGTTTAATACAATGGGCAGACTTAACCAATTGTCCTGAGTTATTTCATATAGCAGATTGGGGGTTGTTTATTGATGTAGGAGAACATGTTCCAAAAGAAATGGAAGAAAAACTATTTAATAGTGTCAGTAAAATTCCCAAATTTGGTTTGGTTGTTACTTGGGGTCTTCCTGGACAGTCAGGACGGGGACATGTGAATTGCAAACCTTCAGAATATGTAACAATAGAATTTTGTAAAAGAGGATGGAAACTTGACGAAAAAGACACTATTTTAGCTAGAAAAATGACAAACAGACAACACAATAATAGAATATTGGTTTTCAAAAGAGCACCATGAGACAAACAATTTTCATCCACATTCCAAGGACAGCAGGAACTTCAATAAATGAAGTAGCTGAGAAATTGGTTCCTTTCCAAGACCTATCCTACAAGCTTCGTCCAAAATGTGACCCATCCGTAACTTGGACTTCTGTAGAACATATTGGTGTCCAGTCTTTAATAGATCGGGAAGTGTTCAGTCAGGAGTGGTATGATAATTGTTTCAAGTTTGCTTTTGTTAGAAACCCTTGGGATCGGCTGCTTTCTTTGTATTACCATCTGAAGGGGTATAGAACAAAGCAAAAGAGACAGAGGGAATCTAATGCTTTCCTAACTGATTTCGCTACGTTTGTTGAAGCTTTAGTCAGCAGAGAGTTTGTCAGACCACTAAGCCGGTTAAATGTAGATGACTGGTCACAAGCAAATAGTCAATTAACTTGGCTTTCTTGTGGGGTTAATTTTATTGGCAAATATGAAACACTAGATAGTGATTGGGAAAGAGTGTGTTTTATGATAGGAATGAAACACATTCGATTACACAAAACAAAACAAACAACACGAGCAGGAGGACGTAGTGTTCATTATGATGCCAAAACCAAAAAATTAGTTGGTGATTACTATGGTGAAGAAATAGAGAGATTTGGATACAAGTTTTAGGAGAACAATAATGATTGATTATGGACACTTTCTATTTGCAGCCCCCCCAAGGACAGGAACAGGATGGTTTGCTAGAGCTGCTTATCTTGCTGGGTTTGACAAGGAAGATCACACACAAGCCCATTCTCCTTTTGTTAATGGAAATCCATCATTTAGAGTTTCGTTAGTAAGACATCCTTGTAATTATCTATCCTCCTGCTATGCCTCACAATGGGGCATATTCAAATTTGTCAGTTTTGTTCATAAAGAATCTTTCAATGATTTTGTACGTCGTTATTTGCTGCACCATTCAAAGTGTATTGGCCAATTGTTCAATCAATATACAGCCGACACAGTAATGCGTTTGGAGGATATGCCTTGGGCTTTCATTGAGTTTATTGGTTCATTGATGCCTAAAAAACCAAGAAGAGATTCAATATCAAAACTTGAAAAGATGAATGTCTCTTCCGAATTGCCTAAATGGGACCCAGGGTTGAGAAGATTAGTAATTGAAGCTGAAAAAGAAATTTGTGACAAGTATGAGTATTATTGATTTGGTATTTGTTCATTTAACAAAGGGAGAACGAAATGGTTGATGAAACCCGTCCACCTCGTAGGAGACCTGATCCGCCATTGAGACCGAAGCCCGCAAGTGACGGCGGCTCAGAGGTCTTGCCGCGAGCCGGGTCGGATACGAAGAACCCTTGGCAGGAGGTGGTTGAAGCGATCATCGTTGCTAACTCTACCCCAAGCCGCTCCAGGATTCTACCACGCCAAGACGACGAGCTGCCGTCGATCTGGGACCTCTACATGGCAGCGACTCTGTCTGGTCTTGCAGTTAGCGATACTGGGGCTGAGAGAGATGCAGAGTTGGCTGCAAGATATGCCGACGCTTCAATCCAAGAGCGAAAGAAACGGGAGAACGACTAATGATAATGTCAGTAGAAAGACTAGAAGAAAGAGTGATTCCAAAAGGAGAAGGCAAATCAATTATTATCATTCCAGCCAGGATGAAGAGTAACCGATTGCCTAATAAACCCCTATTACTAGCTGGGGGCAAAGCTTTGGTATATTGGACTTGGGAGAGAGCAAAACAAACTTCTGCTGACTATGTGATTGTTGCTTCGCCAGATAGAGAGATATGTGATTATTGTAGAGCAAATCATATCCCTTGGATGACTACCAGTGACGAGCACCCCAATGGAACGTCTCGTTGTTTTGAGATTCTCAAGATCATGAAACCTGAGAGACGAGAACAACTTGATGTTGTTCTAAATTGGCAATGTGATGAGCCTTTAGTGTTGTCTGGATATGTAAACCAATTGATTGAACTGGTCCGCAGTGGGGTTCTTAGAACAGAAGAGAAGAAGCTCAAATATATGTCTTCTCAAACAGTTTATACTCTATCAGCACCAGCAGAGCCACGACATTTAGACAATTACAATGTGACGAAAGTAGCAGAAGGAAAAAGAGGGAAGTGCTGTTGGTTCAGTCGCTCTCCAATGGGAGGAGCAAGAACACATTGTGGCATTTATGGATTTACTCCAAGTGCTCTTAGTGGTATTTATAGTGACACTTGTGCTTTTGGAGTCTCTGAGTTGAGTAAAGCAGAATCGCTAGAGCAATTATCTTGGATTGAATGGGGATACAGAATTCTGGCTTTGGGGATGGAGCAACTTCCCTTGGGAGTTAATACTGAACTGGACTTTTACAAGTTCAAGACAATGGTGGAGAACCAGTCTTGAATAATAAATGGTATGAGCTTGAACGGAAAGGATGGTCTTGGTCTACAGGTTGGAGTCCTACAATCTATAGTGGATACTACGCCCAGGCGTGGCGACCGTTCAAGCAGCGGAGGTGGGTCGATGGTAAGTGGGTCTATCGTGAATGTTTTACTGAAGGAGGGAAAACGATAGCTGAAGCTGAGTCGAATTTGTGGCAACGATTAGATCAATTGGAGAACAAACAATGAAACCCTATCCTAAAATACAAACAGTCTTCAAACGAGACCCAAACACAAACTATAAAGCCTTGTTGATGGGAGAATATTCTTTACCAGAGTTTGAGTATCTGAAAGACAACAAATGGACATTCACTGAAAAGGTTGATGGAACAAACATTCGTGTTATTATCAATCCAGATGGAACCTTTACACTTGGTGGAAAAACAGACAATGCTCACCTACCAGCTCGGTTAGTGGTGCGTCTGAATGAAATGTTCTCTCCTCTACAAACACAACTGGCCGAGCAATTTCCTGATGGTGGTTGTCTGTATGGTGAAGGCTATGGAGCAGGTATTCAGAAAGGTGGGATTTATCAAGCTACTCAGGAATTTGTATTGTTTGATGTTTTGGTGGGCAATTGGTGGCTAGAACGACTAAATGTAGAAGATGTCTCAGCAAGTCTGGAAATTGACATAGTTCCTATTATTTATCAAGGTAATTTAGATGAGCTGATTGATCATGTTCGTTGTGGAACTAAATCAAGTTGGGGAGAATTTGAAGCAGAAGGAGTTGTAGCTAGACCAACTGTAGGTGTATTACGACGTTCAGGAGAACGGATTATTACCAAACTCAAGGCTAAGGATTTTCCAAAGGAGAACAAGTGATGAAAAATCGGATTATCTCAGGACTGCTAGTGGTAGGAGCACTTATGTTGGTGTTGTTCATGGTGTTGTCTTTGTTACCAGCAGATTGCAAGTGCTGTTATTGTGGTGAAGTATTAAATACTGAACAGACAATACCAAACTTTGTCTGGTGGTTCTCTGGAAAACGCTGCCACAAACAGTGCTTCTGGGAAAAACATCCTATACCACCAGAGCCTTATAAATCATTGGAATGACAAAGAAAAAGGAGAAAAAGAAACAATAATGTCAACAATAGAAATAGTCTCACATTGTTATGCTGGAAGGCATAAGCATTACGCTTCAGCTCTCATTTACCAATTGAGTTCTCTAGTAATGCACAGATGGGAATGCAATGTGTCTGCCTGTATTGTTATGGCTGAGCATGACCAACGAACAGAGCAGGTGATTCAATGGTTTACTAGACTGATTGGTTTTCACTTCCCACTTCGTATCATAAATTTGAAACTGCCTGAACTTGGTAGAAGATCCATAGGAAGGAACATTGCTGCCAAATCAACTGATGCTGATATTGTTTGGTTTGCTGATGTAGATCAAGTATATCGTGAAGGAATTCTTGATCGACTTTGTGAGATGGAATGGCCCAATGATACTGCAATGATTTTTCCTACTCACATAAAAATAAATAAGAACTATAAGTTAGGGGATAAAATTCTGGATCTTGGCAAACCGAATTTGCTTGATATTGATCCTAATGATTTCAGAACAAAAAGGTACTGGAGAGCAATAGGAGGCGTACAAATAGTCAAGGGAGATTTTGCTAGGAAGTATGGATATTTAGATGGACAGAAAAAATGGCAGAAGCCTTTTCATGGTCCCACAGAATTTGATACTTGTAGGTGTGATAGACTATATCGTTTATTTTGTAAAAAACATGGTGGAAACATAGGAGTAGATTTGCCTGGTATGTATCGAATAAGACACACTGAAACAACTCATCATGATTTGAAAAGAATCAAAAGAGAACAGAAAGAAAAATGATTAACTGGCTCAGGAAACTATGCAAAAGAAAACCACCTCCACCCCCTAGCCTTTTCCTTGACTGTTCGATCAAAGGAAAGACAACAAGGGCAAAGGTGATAGGAACTGCTGGCGTTCACTTGATTGTGACACCAACTCAGTTTAGTGGAGGGTCAGGTCAGTTTCTTATTAGTGGAAATGATGTATCTGATAGAAGACGATTCGGAGAAATATGGACCTATTTTAGTCGTCATCGTGGATTGAAATGGAAAGATGGTTCTCCTCTTTAATGTTTCTTTTTCTAAATCCAATCTCTTCTAACACAGCATAGATGCTTTGTATCATCTTCTCTCCAAATTGGCGGATATTCATTAATCTTATAGCCCCTTTACATTTTCCATCTAATGCACATTTCTCACAAGCAGATTGACTGGGACAACTTTTTAGCAAGTCTAAGACAGTCATTATTCCTGCTGATTCCAATTTGTTTGTAATCCTACCATCCAAATTTAGCATTGTAATGGGCTCAGTTAGCCATTTCTCTTGATGCTCTGTCAATTTTGGATGTTCCATTATTCACTTCCCTCCTCTACCATCCCGTGTACTGGCTTGTCGCTTGTTGCGTATCAATTCGAGTTGCTGGCTGTTGTGTTCCGGATATGGCCTTTCATCCGTCGGCACAGCATTAGTTTTCGCTGCTCTTGCCGTCGTTTGCAATTTCCAATCCGAATGCAATTCTGGGCGTCCCAGAGTATCCACACCCATACGCCAATCAACACTATACATGACAGGTCCATCACCCACCTCCATTCGCTTCTGCGAGTTTGCCAATGAATGGACATTGATAATCGGCACCCATCAGAGTAGCAGCTCGACCATCACAATCAGGACACTTCCCATCTAACAATAGACTCAACGAGGTAGAGGCTCTGCAAGCCTGGCAACAACGATTGTCCCCGTTGAGTTGGCGAGCCACATCGTCATACAATTGGCTACCTTCTCCCCACCGACTCACGCTATATTGTGAGTATCGTTTGCGGGCTTTCATCACCCACCTCCCTTCGCCTCGGGTACGTCAAAGCCCAGTTCGGCTGCTCGACGGCAAAATTCTTTTGGCCACATGACAGATTGCTCCCGGCCTTCACCTGGCGGATATTCAGTCTGGATAGCCAATCCAGCCTCGGTGCATTCCCCCGCCACCCCCTCGGGAACACACTGACCACGACCCCAACGAATACCGCACCCTGGACGAAATCACGCACCTGCTCGAAACCCACTGCCAGCTCTGCGACCAGTTCACCGGCAACGGCTGCCGGGATTTCGATGGGCAGGGGACGGGGTGCAATCAGCGCAACCGGTTCAAGGCCCGGCTGATGGTGCGGGCCTTGGCGTGCGTGCGGTTCCTTGAGTAAAGCGGCGGACCGGATTCTATTCCGGCCGCGGGGTTCGCTGTACCGGGCGTCCCCGTGGTTTGACACCGGCAATCACCATCCCGACGCGAACGGGCCGCCGCCGCTTGTTGCAATCGCTAGAGTCCGAAACACTCTTCGCACACAGGCTCGTCGGCTTCATCCGGAGGCATAGCTGCTTCGCACCCGGAACACACCAGTCGTCCACATCGCGAGCACCCTACCGGAGAATCTGTTTCGTTTCCACACATTTCACACTTCATCACTTACCTCCCTTCGCCTCGGTGGCTATGTCTTTCCACGCTTGTTCTTGTTGCTCCCAGTGAGCGTTGTAGTAGTAAGGCCCCTTGCCATAATCATGGGATTCAGTGTTTCTGTTCGCGCGTTTGAACGTCTCGACTACGATGGTTCGCAGCCGCTCGGCCTCTGCCTCTGCTTTGCGAGCGATGGCCACCACATCCAGATCGGCTATATCTTCGCCGGCCAACGCCCGCCTCCCCATCTCAATCGCTTGGGTTGGGACACATTCTGCCGGCGGGTGAATCATCCAGCGGGCAAGGGCTATGCACAACCGCTCGACCTCAGCTTGATGGCTCTTTCGCTCAACAGACAAGAGCTGTACAGCAAGGCCATATTCCCGTTGCAGCCTCTCGACTTCCTTGGCCAACACATTGCGTTCGCATCTGATCGACTGTTTGGGTTGTGCCCCATGCTTGAAAGAACCACACCTCCATTGTCCAACCCATCCAATGGGCATTTCGGTATCGCTATGAGATTCCAAGGCCCCGCACCACGGGCAGGTGGATAGGTCAGGTTCAGTCATGGTTTTTCTCCCTTTGCCTCAGAGGCTTTCGTAGTAGCGGATGGTCTGTCCTCATAGAACTAGCATCTTCTCACTCCCCAAGCGTTACAATTTTACCAATTGAAAATTCAGGGTAAGCATCAGAGTCAACATTGAGAATAAATTGAAACCCTAAATCCTCAGCTAATTTAACTAGCATCTTCCTTACTCTCTGTCTGTTTCCTTTCCCCCTTACATTTCTTAGAGGCTCATCCAGAACCAACAACCTTCGTCTCAATGGTTTGCTCAGCATTACACAAGATAATCTCAAAGCTAGAGCAGCAACGTCAACTACCCCTCCACCAATTTCATTTAGTGGATCATCATATTCCTTGTCATCTCTTGAAAATGTCAATACTGCTTCTGTCTTTCCTCTCTTGCAGTCAAACCTCACCTTGAATTTATAAGGATCATCAAAAATGGAGGCAAGGCAACGAGTAACTACGCTTGCTACTTTCTCATGTGCTCTCTGTTGCAAAGTATGTGCTATCTGCTGCACTATCTGACGGGCCTCCTCAACCGCAGTGGTTCTCCGGTTCACTGCGATTAAGGCTTCCCGTTCCCTCTCAGCAGTTTGAATAGCAACCTTTCTTGTTGCCATCAAATCGTTGACAGTTATTCTGTAGTCTGATAGTGAAGTCAATGTTTACTTTTCTTTGTAAGTAAAAGTCTTCTTCCCTGTCATTGGATCACATTTCCATTCAGCAACTCCTGCTTCTATAGCTTGCTTTTTAGTAGACTCAATGCCCAATTCAACACCACAGACATACCACAAAATGACAGTAGACGCAAGAAGAAAAACAAGGGAGGCATTCTTGGAATCGTTTTTTGGGGCAGCTAAACTCATTATTGCTATTTCCGTACAGATTGCAAGTAATAAAGCAAGAACTGTTCCTACAATTAAAAGCCAACTCATCATCTATCTCCTTTGTTCTTTTCAACAAATTCAGAACATCTTCCACATAAATCTCCATCCATAGGACCGCGTGGAGGTATCCAAGTAAATGTCTTTTCACCTGTTTTTGGGTCACATTTCCATTCTGCTATTTCTGCTTCTATTGCTTGTTTTTGAAATGCTTTTTCCTTTTCCATTCCCCATCCCTTTGCATACATACACCAAATCGTAGTAAGAAAAATGACAAACACGCATGGCAATATTTTATCATTCTTTTGTGATTCTACCCATACCACTACAATTGTAAAAACAGTAAATGAAAAACAAAGCACAAAGCCAAACAATAAAGACCAAATCATCATCTATCTCCTTTGCTTCCTAATTCCCATTTCTCTTCAAAGTTAGCTAAGGCAACATCAAATTCTTCTTCAGCTTTCTTAGCTTTCTTTTTCAATTCTGCTTCCAACTTCTCAGCCTCTTCCAATGAACCACAATCGAATTCCTCTTCCAATCTTTTCATTGTCTGAGCAAGTGCCCCTTCAGCTCTATCTGCCTCTTGGCGAGCTTGATCGACTTGGCTTTTCAATTGCTCATATTTTTTTAGGTTTATCATTCTAATCTCTCTATCTGTTCCATTATCACATACACTAATATACGTTGCTGTTGTTCGGGAAGTGAATTAAAGTTCTTTCTACATTTCTCCAACTCAGAGAATCGTTTTTCTTTGGACAAACCCAGCTCATGGGCCCCCACATAGAAGTCAATAGCTTTCCTCAAACGCACAAAAAGTTTACTAAATTCATCCATCCATTGCTTCCTCAATTACTTCTTTTACTTCCTTATCCACCTCTTCATTTTCAGTATACCTTTCGATTGCTTCTCTAAAATCCAATGAATCTGGATTAAGTTCCCTCAGCTCATTAAGAAGCAAATCAAGTCCTTCGCTATTCCCTACCAATTCAGACCCTTCCTCTTCCAACCAAATATCTTTGCTGGTATCAAGATAATGAGGTTTGATTGTTCCATCGTCATAAATCAGACCCACCATCGGTTTGTAGTCTCTCTCATCTACCCTTCTCTGAATCAAACAACCACAATTGATTACATTACAATTTCCAATCTTTGTAATAAATCCATCATGATTGTCGCCAAAGACTGCTACGTCATATCCTTTTAGCTTATCTTTCAAATGGTCTAATCTCAATTCTTCTGGTGCTTTTGTATACCGATGCTTTCCTGCCCAGATATATTGGTGAGCAACAATTATGTGAATTTCATCGTCACTTTTTCTGGATTCGTTTGGTGTAATTTCTGTGCCCCAAGGGAAGCCGTGTAATCTTGCCAATTCTATCCATCCTCTTTTTGTTGGTTCTTCTATTCTAGCCCAGCCATGTGTCATTAGATCAGGTTCAATCATATACGATTCTATTAAAGTTGCATATGCTGACTGATATATATTAAATATATTGTGATAGGGCAAATCATGTTGCCCAGGTATTGCCAAAACCTGTTTGAATTCACTTATTGCTCTTATGGCAAAATTTACAAGTTCAGGACACGAATTCCAATTAGTAAATATATCCCCAGCAATTATGACTGGTACGTTATGTTTTTCTACTAATTCTGTTAATGCTAGAAGTGGCCTAGCCATAGCTGCATACCAATCTGGCTCAGCACTTCTAGCTACAGGAGGGGTGTGCTGAAGATGAATGTCTGCTATTGCTAGTGCTATTACTTTGGGCATGTTAGTATTTCCTCAAACAAAACTGGAACCAACTTCCGAAACTCATCAAGTAAAGGCCGCATTATCTCTTGCATTTGAGGGTGGGCCCTGGGAGCACAACGCAGTTTGAATATATGTCTCCACTCCCTTACGTTTGCAGTCATTACAATTTCTGTCTTCAAACTATTTGGTAACACTGAACGCGCTTGCTGTGGGCTCCAACCCATACTGAGCAAATCTATGTACTCTCTCTCTGCCCTTGCCATTGACAGTAACCACAGGTTGAGGGTATCGTCAAGATAATCCTTCCAGTTTTCAAGAATCAAAGATGAATCAACCTCACCAGGCTCTAACATCCCATTAAAAGCTAACCAAAACGGAATGACAAATGTAACTCCTCCTCCATAGTTACAATATCTTGTGGACTCCTGTGAGTAGCTTGCTAGGCGGTGGCGAACAAGTTCATGACTTACTCCCCTATCTACCACAAATTTTACTGTAACAGAAGCATGTTCTATTACAGATTCATGCCCCCTATTGATTATTCCTTTTACAAACTTAACAGCAGAATCAGAAGTAATTTTGTCTTCTGATTTATAACACACTCTTCCTGCCCGTTCGATGATCTCCAGCATGTTTGTGGGATTAGACATAATCTCACATGATGGTTTTACTAATAGCATCTTCTATTCTCCTATTTCAATTCATTTCCACAGATAGGACACAAACCTTCTGTTTCCTCATCCAATTGCCTCTTACTATTTTTCCACTTTTTCCTGGCAATATTGGTTCTATTCTGTGCTGATCTCCCTTTGTCTGCCAACAGCCTCAGTCCCTCTACTTCTATTGTAGTCTCTCTTGCCTTCTTCTTTAGTATTTCTAATATCCCCAAATTAGGTAGTTCCAAACCCACCCTACTATCTAGTTCCTTGATCTCCTCTACCCACACAGCTAGTTTCTTCCATTGCTTTCTCAAACCAATAGCAGTCTCTCCCCTAGAACACGCCCTGAGAGCGTCTGTGAGCCGATCTGAGGCTGATTTGGCTGTCTCACTATATTCCCTTGCTTGAAGTACAGAAGCCCCACAGACGTACGCTCTCTGCGTCAGGATGGATTTCTCTTCTTCTGCCTTCTCTAGCTCCACCAATTCCCTATCCAACTTAGGCACATAGCCTAATTCCTCAACCTCTTCCTCAGCCTTTGCCAATCTTTCCTCAACTACCTCTTGTTCCGCTTTTGCCTTCCTTAACATTGATACCAATTTGGATGTTGTGGTATCAATCAATCCCAGATCAACAATGCTGTTCAGTTGCTTAGCAACTTCTCCAGCAGTCAGGGAGAACCAAAAGGGGGGTTCATGCTGCCCTTGGAAATTTACATTGTCTAGTCTGAGAATTTGCTGTACTTGTTCAGGAACATCAGTGCCAAAAGCTTCTAACTCTTTTCCATTGACTTTGTATGTATTTCCTGCCTTGCCTTTCTTTCTCTCAATATCAGTTCCATCAATCCTTATCCTGACTGATGTGTCTTCAGCACCATGCCTTAGAAATCCACTTCCTCTTGGTCTATTTGTAGCTAGCCATCGGAAGGCACGAAGGACTGAGGATTTCCCGATATCAGAAGGACCTGTAATTGCAGTTATCTGGGGGTCAGGTTTGATCCTCAGTATATTGTGCTTCTGAAAGTTTTTTATTTGGAGGCGTTCTAGCATTCTGTTACTTACCAATCATTCTTTCAATAATAAATTTTTGTTTGTGCTCGTCTGTGTGTTTTTCCATCATCTCCAAAACAGGAACATCAAAACTAGATTCATCCCAAGCCCAAACTCTATAGCTTTTCAAATCTCCCATTAGCCTTCTAATTGTTGCTGCTCTCCCTGCTGCTTTTGCTTGTAATCTTTTCATCTCTTTTTGAATACAAATAGGACATTCAGAGGGATTGGGGCTCCAACCATGTTTTTTACAAAGAGTCCAAGCCATTTTTTATTTCCCTTAACTGTTAAACTACATACATGATATGCTACCTAAGCCAAGTCCAAATATCTCATTATATTCCAAACACCAATCATCTTTACCTACTTTGGGATATCTCGAAAATTCATTAAAAGGACCAACCTCAGAAACTAGCGATAATGGGATCACACCCATTGGAGTAGGAGGAAAACGATGACAACGATTATCCATAAATGCTCCATTATCATCCAATCGAGGCTCTTGGTATCTGCACAAAGAACAACTACGTCCACTACTATTCATCTCTCATCCTCCTTTCATGTGAGGATCAGGTTTTTCTTTTCCTCAATCCAGAAATGAGTAAATCCTACTTCTTTTTCATCCATTTCATTCATTATATCCAACTCATCTTCCAATTCATCAATTTCTTTTTGTAATTGTGTAACCCACTTAACAAATATTTCTGCTGTTATTGGATAATTTTGGACGACTATACGTACTACTTCCAAAAGATGATGGCATTCTTCTTCAAGCAAAGATGAAAAATAAGATAATTTATTTTTTGTTTGTGTGTCCATTTTTATTTCCTCAACATACCACCTTGTTTAATCAGAACACGCCTACCATATTCAGAAATCAACAAAGCATCAGCAATGGCATGGGTTACTTTGATCTTAGGAAATAATTCCTGTGCCCTTGCCTTTGTCACATTCTTATCCCCTTTTGATAAACACCCCATTTTTCTTTGCCAGACACTAGGAGTTATAAGCTCGAATGGAATCTCAATAGCGACTAGAAAGGCTCTCAGCATTCCATAATTAGTCCCAAATTTGAATGACGATGCGACTCCCTGCTTTGGCATTGAATGGACTCGTTCCAGAAAAGCACAAATAGGGTGGGACCATTCATCCAAAACCTGCATCAGTTCCCACAAATCCCTTTCCGTTTCTGGCATTTTGAAAGCTTCTATGCTGATGTATTTTCCTGTTGTTTTGTATATTCCTTCCCTCTTTATTGCCTGAATAGCAATGCCACCAGTCTTGCCAGGATCTATTCCTATCACTGCTCCTATCATATTTACTCCGATTTGGATTTAGCTTGCTTTTGAAGTCTGCGAATGGAGTTCAAAACTTCTTTGGAATCTCTCGAAGTCCATCCCCAGTAGTGATCAATTGAATACTCAAGCAAATGTGCAATTTCATAGGACATATTTACTGAGCGCATAATTGCAACAACAATCTTGCTGAGGACAAAAAAGCCTGTTATTCCAAAAACAAATAGAAGCACATCGGGGACAAGTCCTGCTACAATCCACCATATCCCAAAAGTGAATGCGCCATCACCTGCCGCTTGCAGTGTTTCCAAAATCAACTTCAACTGCTCAATGTCCATGTCAGACCCCTTGTGTTAAAGGATTCATCTCATTCTCCCAATAAGTGATTTCATTCCCAATCCTTCTGCCATTTTATTCCACGATCCTTTCGTAACTTCATCATCTTTCAATTCAAACTTATCCACATCAGAAAAAGGAAGTCGAGTTAGTTGTATGTTCCTCTTCCACAAGTCGCTGGATTTGACTATGTTTTGAAATGCTTTGGTGGTCTCTTTCAACGTGCCAGTTAGAAACTTCACTGCTGTCTTTTCTGCAACCCCTGCTACTCCAGGAACATCATCAGTACGACACCCAGCTATTGCTTTCACATCAGCCCATTGGAAAGGTCCTATTCCCCATTGCTTAACAAACGACTCTGCTGTGACTGGTTTCTTTTTCAACGGATTCCAGACAATAACCCAAGGGCTAAGCAACTGAAGCAAATCCGAATCGCTGCTGACAATTACTATGCCTCCTTTCTTTACATTAAAACAAACAGAAGCAATCAAATCATCAGCTTCATACCCTTCCTGCCACAGTATATTTCTAAATCCAGCTTCATATAGTAGTTCAGTTCTCAGTCTATAGATTTGTCGTCTGAGGGAGCGTCTTGCTGTCTTTTCCTCATCATCCATTTCCTTTCTGTTCTTCGCTCTGCTTTCCTTATATCTACTATAGATTTCCAACCGTTTGTCATAACCTCCATCGAAGCACCAAGCAATGTGAGAAATATTGTGCATTTCCTTCAGTTCTAAAACAGTCCTGAGAACTCCATATAGAACCTCAGTTGATTCTCCATCGTAACTTAGACTTCCTATTGAATGGAAAGCACGATGAGCTAGATTACTCACGTCAATTGCTAGGATTTTGGGGATCATTGGTTTCGTGAGAATTCTTTATCATGTTGTAAAAAGAAAGGCTCAGCTCTTTTCACATCAGGATGTACCCAATATGGAGCGTCATTAGTATAGTCTCTTCTACAAACAGACCAATCAAACACATTATAGTAGAGTTTGAATTCTCCGTCCTCTCTTCTTGTCCAATACTCATACAACTTTTCTGGAGGCCAAGGACGTGTTATTGCTCTTTCGCACAGTCTTTCTATGTTTGGTATTTCACAAACCCCAAAAGGTTTTATTTTTTCTATTCCTTTTCCGTACAAACCAAGGACAAAACCACAAGCCTTTTCTAATTTAGGGCCTCCGTGTATGTATTGAAGACCGTTGTTTATCCTAATAGGTTCTCTCCATACTGCATGAGGAAATTTCTTCTTTATTTTTTCAAACTCTTTAGGATAGATATATGATTCATATCTCACAAGGGCACATTTAGCAACCACAACCGTATTGATCTGAATAGGGCTTTCTTCCTCTTGTTTCTTCTCTCTTCCTAAGAACTCATCAAGGAAAGGCAAGGGAAACAACACTGCCAGATTTTCTAGGAACATTCGTCTATCCATCAGATTTCTCCTCTTTCTTACAAACGCAAGTCATTAAATCCAACCCATGATCTGATTTTCCTAACACAATTCGTGGCTCGTTGTGAGCAAGACAACAATACCACCAATGTCCATTCTTACATTCACTGTCACTACGAGGGCATCTGCAAGTGAGCACGGCAGGTTGGTTACAGATTGGGCAAGCGTTCATTAGCTATATCTACTCTTCCTCTTTACTCGACAAGCTTCCTCCACTTCATCCCATGTTTTCACTACAAGTTCTCTCATATCATCCTCTACTTCCCTTTCCTCAATTTCCTGCACTACCTGTTCTTGTTTCCCTATAAACTTTGGTCCTAATCCATTCACTTCGATCACTCCAGAACTATTCTTCTTCCAACACTTTTCATCAGTTAGATATTTTACACAACTTCCTATGTCATCAACTCCAAAACTATGATAAATAGGAATCAATACTGTTCTGTCCTTTCCTGTAATGTGGTTCTTTTTCACTTGTATTTTAGAATTGATTCCTAGTTGTCTGTCCTTTCCTTTGTGGGCCTTTTTAATCTTGCCTGCCATAGATGACCACAACTGAAGCTTGGCATAAAACAACAAAGCCCACCCACCACTGAAAGTCTTTCCGCTCACAAATCTACTAAAACTATCCCTAGTCTGGTTTAGTATTAGCAAAATGCTGCCAGATTCTCGTAGTGGGGTTATCAATCTTCTGAGATTCTCACTGTGACTTCCTGCTTTTCCACCACCACCATAACTACCAGATAAAACTTCTCCCTTTCTATACTCCTCTCTATTCTCCTCAAATTTTTTAATCTCAGATTTGCTAGTTAAGCAATCTTGACTGTCCAGAACATAGATAAAAGGTTTTCCAGCATCTAAAGCATCAGCAACGTGAAAGTAGAAACTCTCTATGGTATCACTACAAACTGGAATCCCTCCCTCTTTTGTGGCTGGTGGTCCAATCCGTTCTGCCGCCTTCTTCCCAAAATACTTTTCTATGTCCATTAAAGCCCCACCCTCAACACCATCGTATATAAGTCTATAATTGTCGAAGGCGGGGTTAATGGATGCCTCAGCAAAAAGTGACATTCCCATCCATGTCTTTCCCGAATCGGTATCCCCACAGAAAAAGTAGTATTCTCCAGACAGCAACCCGCCCTCAACCCTACCCGAACAGGCAAGGTCGAGGACAGTGCTGCCTGTGCTCAACAGGATGGGCGACTGTTGAGCTGTCCTCCTCTTTCGTCTGAGTCCTTTCTTTATGTTTTCAGTGGGAATCTTAGTCATCGACCCACCAGCCAGAATAGCACCAGAAGAAATATCATAAAGGCTATGCTGACTATTACATCAGGCCAACTTACTGCCATAGCTAATATACTCATCATCATTTCGCTCCTATCAGCATCTTTCCATCTGGTCTGTAAAAATTGGTCATTCTTCTTGATGAACTATCCCCCCAACTTTCTGTTTTTTTGGAGGATATAGAAGGACTACTAGAGCATGATGAACTAGAAGGACTACTAGAGCATGATGAACTAGAAGGACTACTAGAGCATGATGAACTAGAAGGACTTCCACTAGAACATGATGAACTAGACGGATGGCCTGCCCAACCCGCCCCGATTGCTTTTGTTAAAACATCTCTCTGACCAATACTCATTTTAGGACAATTTGTAACTTCAAAAGGGACGTACCGCCACCTCCAGGCGGTCTGCATGTTCCATTATTTCACTTGGAATTTCCCTAGTTGCTTTCATTACCACTTCTTGATCATTCCTAGCTAACATAAAATCACTAGGAGGAACAATTACTTCTGCTCTCACTCCTTTCTTTTGATCACTTTGTGTAGGATGCAAGAGAACAGCATACTGATAAAGATATTCATTCATCGTTTCTTCTCCTAAATTGAAATCAATATTACTAGGAACAGTAACAAAACTTTCTTCTAAGATCATTCTTTATATTTTCAGTAGAGTTGTTCTTAATTATCCTCTTCCGAACAAGTACATCCTCCTCCGCACATGCTTCCACATATAATACAGAAATAGCTATCTATTGTCCAAAACACTCGTTCTCTTTCTTCTTTGTTTAATTTGATTAGACAATCAATAATGTGCAAAGCTACCTGTTCTATGTTTTTCTTTTTTTTATCTTTGGTCATTTTTACTCCTATATAAGCATTTTTTTCATTTCTTTAGAAGCACCAAGATTTATTTCACTCTTGCCTTCTTCAATTGCTTGACAAACAAGAAACCCAAATTTATACAAAGGACCATCTATACGATTGTGTGCTTTTGTAACTGCCAAAAAATCTCGAATTGTTTTGTAACCTCGATCATCTATTCGTATCAGCAATTCATGATTCATCATTTCTTCTCCTAAATTGAAATCAATATTACTAGGAACAGTAACAAAACTTTCTTCTAAGGTCATTCTTAGTCATCCCAATTATCATCATCCTCGTTCCACTCATCTCCTTCTGTTTCTGGTTCATCATTCCAATCATCATCCTCTTCTGGCTCCTCCTTGGGCTCCGATTCCTTCTTCTTGGGAGGAGCCTTCTTAGATGACTTCTTCCTAGTGGTCTTTTTCTTTGGCTTTTCCTCCTCTGGTTCAGCAGGATTGTCCACCAACTCAACTTCATCAATGCCAACAGCCTTATGAATATTTCCATCAGCATCTTCTAAAACCAAGCTAGTTCCATCCTCACTTATCCGTACAATTTCACAAGTAAGGAATTCATTGTGAAAAGCCATATCCCCTTCAGACAACTTTGGCTTGTCCACATCTGTCTCTGGTGGGGTTACTTCCTGCTCTTGGAACTCATCCCAAATTTGCTCCTCATCTTCCTTGGGTTTCTTAGGCTTAGTCTTGCTTCCCTTGGGTCTTCCTCTCTTTTTAGTTGTAGACTTATCCTTTTCTTCCTCAACACTATCTTCCTCTTCAGTCTGGTACAGGATAGCCTTCAGCTTTTCATAACTTTCAATCTTGAGTAAACTGTCAAGACAAATTCCATGATCCAACAATTCTTCAGGCAGACCATTAGGTCGTGGTTTGAAAGATATGTTATATGCCTTTAGATACTGGTGTCCACCACCTGATTCTTCACTGAAGCTTACCTTTAATGAACTTCCAGCTTCAGGATCGTCAAAATCTGTGATGTGTGTCTCATCCTCGTCTGCATCCTTTCTTACTTGATCCAACAACTTACCAAAATTCCAATGGGAAAACTCCCACAACTGCACTCCCTCATCTTTGTTGTCGTGGTCAAAAATCAACCACAACTGTCTTTCCTTTGCTTTCAAGCCCTTGACAAGTTCAATATCAGAATCAGGATCAGAAGCCAATTTGCCCCGATATTCACAAATTGGGCAAGCTTTGCCTTTTGTCTTTGCAGGGCAAACATAAAAGTTATTTGGTTCTGCTCCAATCCCACGATGGGCAAAGTAAGTCAGTTCATAGTACCAATCACCAGGATCGGCATACTCATTTCCCTTTCCTACTTCATAAGGAATAGTATCAATTCGATGGCTCTTTGCCTCTGGTTTCCATGAACTGACTCCATCAGGCAAAGTAATATTAGTCCAATCGCCTCCTGCACGATGCTTGCTGTCCCTACGTCCACTGCCTGCTCTCCTACGTTCCCTTCGCTCACGTTCTCTTCGCTTCGCCATTCTTATTCTCCTCGTCTCGAAAATTTTGCCTTCCACAATAGAAAGCATAAGTACCAAGTTTCACACTAGCAAACACCACAAAAGGTGATGCTAACAAAACAACTACCAGCAACAAGAAAACTTCTCCTGTTGTCATTAACCAACTCTCTTCCTCCGCCCTCTGTTTCTAATGGTTCTCTTCTCTACATGATCCATCCTTTCTTTTGATTCCTCTCCAGTTGCTTTTGGACGACTAAAGTAATCAGCAAAAAACAAATCCACTTCCTTTTCCAAAGCCTTTTTCCTATGGTCGATACCAGCTACAGCAGCGTCAAGTATGTCTACTCTGTGCTTTGCTTCGTACATTTGTTGCAAGGCTTGTCTACTAGTAGGATCAACAATTACAGTCGCTTTAACTGTTTCTTCTGTCACCTTTGCTAAACCATAAACCTCTGGTCTTTTTCTTATGTCTAGTTGAACTTCTGCCTTTACCAAATCTAAATATGCTTTGGCTTCGTTGTGTTCTTTTTGTGCATCAGCTAACTCTACCCCATATCTGTTTCGCAATTGAGCTTGTTCCGCCCATTCATCATCCAAACGAAAAAGATCAATTTGTAAATCTAATTCAGTTTCATTTCTTGTCATTCCCAATCAACTCCCACATAAACAGTTTTGTTGCCTAATTGTTTTGCTATGCTTTCAAATAGTTCATCTGTTTCATATTCTTCAAAAATAATACAATAGTCTTTTATTTCAATATGGGGGAAGGAACATGCTTTAGATGTTTTCAAAACTTTACAAGGCCAACGATTAACAGAAGGCACACTTGAAAAGTAAACGGTAATCTCTTTAACACCATCGGGAAGCTCAAACAACAAGTCCAAAAATTGTTTACGAAATTCCTCATCACACACAAGCATCCGATATTCATCATTCTCCCATCCCCCAGTCGATACTCCATCAGAAAATAATTTCCAATCCAACTCAAACAGTCTTTTGCTTTTCATTTTTATCTTCCTCTACATAATCTAGTCCAATATAAATTTTCTTTCCTTTCAATCTACCTTTCCAATATCGAAGTTTTGCGTCCAATTTTACTATTTCAAATGGAATGTCTGGAAATTCAGGGACAAAAACACATGGAAAATTATCTGTAGCATCATCATAATAATCTTTGATTCTGCACGAAAAACGATTTGGGCTTGGTGATCGTGCTAGATAAAGAGTAAATTCAGACATGCATTCTGGAATATCCCACATACTTCTAAGACTATCATACACAAAATATGAGCAGACACAAGTAACCTTACCCTTCACAGAAAATTCCCAGTTTCCGTCATTCATTGGTTTGAAATTCACACTTGCAATAACTGACTTTCGATTCTTCATTTCTGTTCTTCTATTCTATTATAGTCCACTACTGCTTGCTCCCTTCGATTATCTCAAAACAAGCAAGAATTAAACCAGCTTTCCCTGTATTAAAGAAGTCGTCCCTGAATGCCTCTATCACGTCAGCAGCCCTTGCCGATGCTCCTCTCCCTCCCAATAGAACAGAACTGCAATAGGCCAATACAAGCCTTCTGATGCCCTCTGATTGCTCCTCTAGCCCCTCTATCCCTTTGAGTATCTTTGCCATAGTCGGCCATCTAGTTGACGTGCCGATAAGGGCTCTGGCAATCTCAATAGCATCCCTGCTTGAATCCCCTCTCTCAATCACTGCTAGTTGTTCTTCCTCATTTCCCAGTCCTATTATTGAGTGTAGTAATACTAGAGCTTTTCTTGGGCTCCCATCTGCAACATCAGTAAGTTTTTCTAAAACACTAGCGGAAATATGATCTACTTTTTCTAACTCTAATATACCAACTATCAATCGCAGCATATCCTTTGCATTCAAAGGCTTCAGTTTAATTTCTGTGCTTCTAGACCTGATTGTAGGTTTTAGTTTTTGTGGGTGAGTAGTAGCTAACATAAAGTAGACATGAGAAGGAGTATCCTCTAGCATCTTTAGAAATGCAGATTGTGCATCACTGCTGAGCGAAGCTGCTTCATCAATAAGCCACACCCTAGATTTTCCTCCTATTGGTGCCAGACCCATTCTTCTGCTAATATCTCTTACCATATCAATGCCACGTTCCTTTGCAGCATTGACTTCACAAAAATCATGGTCAGAACAACCTAACCTATGGCGAAGGATTCTAGCAGTGGTGGTTTTACCGACCCCCGAAGGCCCTGTCATCAGGAGACAATGAGGAATTGCTTTTCGTTTGCCAAGATCAGTGAGCATCTTGACAACCTCATCCTGCCCTGCCAATTCTGATAGACTTTTAGGTCTGTATTTTTTGTAGAGTTCTTGTGTCATACTAATCCCAATCCTGCTTTTTTGTTTAACATCTCGTCTCGCACACGCATCAGTAAAATTCCTAATCTATTTTTGCCCACTCCTCTACAAATGCCCCAATATGTATCCCCCCAATTATTGCCCTCAATTATGGACAGGTTTTTTGTAGCGAGAAGCTTGTGTGTTAGTGGGCTTTGTCGAAACTTTTGACACAACAGTTGAAGCATTATCTCCTCTTTGACCTCTTCCCAATCGCTTCTAATTGTAACTGATCTGCCAAGTCGTTTTGCTTTGCTTGGGTTTTTAGCTTTCTTAATCTTAATTTGATCACTGTATTTCAGACTTTTAGCGGCCTGATAAGCATGTTCAACTGTTTGGAATTGAAGACCATTAAAAATTACCAAGCTTGGGTAAAAGTTAGATAGGAATCGGTAATCACCCGAAAATGAATCAATTGCTTTTTCTGTCATACTAATCCTCTATTTCATCTAAAGCTCCAGATAATTCTTCCAAGGCTGTCCATGTTTTTGGGCTTATTCCTTCCAATATCTCCCCCCAATCCTTTGTTTCCTTGTCCCATTGTGGTTTCTCCTTGCCCCATATTTCTTCTGTATCAGATTGAAATTGATCACATAAGCCTTGGGCTTTTTCGACGACTTTAATTAGTCTTCCTATGTAGTTCATACTAATCCCAGTCCAACTTTCTTCTTTGGTTTACTGTTTTCAATCCCTTGTCTACTTAGAGGTATATTTGCTTCTAGTCCCCAAGCATCCCATCCTTTTGTTTTTACACGGGCAAATAATTCTATTCGTGATCGGTTTCCTAGTAATTGTACTATTCTTCTCCTTGCTTCAGGTGGTTTTGCGCTGTGTCCTCTTGTTGGTGCATCAATAATAGAATGAATTCCTGCATTTACTCTTCTTGGTTTGCCTTTTGTAGAAAGCAAACAAAGTTCTGCATTAGCTCTAGTCCATCCCCCCATCCCCCAAAACCAAGATGATGATTTTCTATTATATTTTACCCAAGTAAATGCAACTGTCTTATATTCAAATCCCCATTTTTCAATCAAACCCCAACACTCGTTTAGCTTTGGCATTGTAACCCACAAAAACAACACACAATGTTTAGCAACTATTTTATTAACAGGCAGATTCTCCAGCCATTCCTTATCTTGTGTCTCATACTTACAACAAGCTCCCCTATTCCCAGCAAGTGCTTTGTCTCGATAACTCCAAGGAGGATCGGCATAGATAATCTGATACTTCTTTTTGGGAAATGAAATCAGCTCTGTCATTTCTCCAAATCTTTCACAGCAGCTTGCAAATCTTCCAAAGCACCCCATATGTCTGTGCCCATTACTACCAATGTCCAATCTACTTTGTTGTTCTTGTCGTATTGGAATTGGCCACACACATTCTCAGCTCTTTCCATAACTTTCATTAGTTTTTCTAGTTTGGTCATATCTCTACCTTCTCTTTCTCATACCAATTAGTCCTAGCCACCTCAGCTTCTATTTCCAAAGGAACAATTACCCAGTCCCAAGCCTTCCGAACGTCTTCTGTCATTACTTCTTTTGCTTTGCTCAAGATGGCATCTAATTCTCCAGCAAAGGCATCAAAAATTATTGAATCATGGATTTGTCCTATTACTCTTGTCTTCATCTTGTTTTTCTTCAACCAATTCCCCATCCGAATTAGAGACCACAAAAGCAGATGAAAAGCTGGTCCTTGGATTGGATAGTTGAAAAGATCATTTCTGCTGAAGATCCCATCACATCGAAAACCAGTCATCATTTGGAACCATCCCCGTTGCTGATACCTTTTCCACCACTGTTCCTTCCGTTCTGTCCACTGAGGAAAACGATCATGAAACTCATCCTCTACTTTCATTATATGCTTCTCAAATGTTCCTTCTTCTGGATCAAGTTTTGAGTCACACCTACCAAGTCTTGTTATGCCCTGCTCTCTTAATATATCTTCAATTAGTTGCCCACAATTATCTCTCAAATAGTGAGTCTTTATTGCATTCCATAGATTTCTAGCACAATTGATATAGTAGCTGCCATAGAGTTGGGGAAAGACAAACTGGTTCTTAGCATAAAATCGCGCCTCTTTTGAAACTTGTTCCCAATCAAGCAGAAAACATTCAGCAGCCATATCTTGATGAATGTCCAAGGATTTATCATTGATGTAAGCAAGCATTTTTTCATCCGACCAGAAGGCACCGCATATACGAAACTCCAATGCCGAAAAATCTATTTCTACTAACACATGCCCATCTCTAGGAACAAAGCAAGACCTAACTAACTTGCCTGCAATTTCATCCCTAATGGGTAAATTTTGGAAGTTCGGAGAATTTGATGAGCTTCTAAACGTTCTCGCAAAATGTAGATTAAATGAAGGATGTAGAAAACCATCAACTGTTTCCCGTTTGATTCCTATTAGATAAGTATTGAGCAATTTCTTTGTCTTTTCTAGCTTCAAATACTCTCTGACAAAAGGCAAGTCTAATTTGTCTAATGCCTCCTCATTTGTTTTAACTCTACCTGTTTTTGTTTTGCCCACAGAAACATCTTTTAGTTCCTTATCCAACAACTTAGCTAACTGATACCTACTCCCTAAAGACGCTTTATCAGTAAATCTCTTCTTCCATTCTTTCCAAATCTCATCCTGCTTCAATTCATCAGTTAATCTCTTTACCCTTCGTTTTGCTTTCTCAATGGTCTTGCCAAGCCTATCAACATCAATACGCATACCATCATGCTCAATTTGGGCTAGAGCTAGAGTACCCTCATGAAACAGTTGGTAAGCTTGTCTAGTTGTTGGTTTGATTTTCATCTGGTTCCTGTTGGTCCTGATCTTCCCCTTCTGAATACACTGCACCCAAATTGTGACACTGAAAAACAAATTCTTGCATTATTTTTGGCACAACGAGGACAAATACGATTCCCTGCGTTTCTGGAATTAAACAAATTGCCACACCTCAAACACTTTCTCTCTTTCCTTACGACATTTGGATCAGGAAGAGGAAGGGGCATACTTCGTTCCTCCATTTTCTTCTTGTTCCGATCAATCATAATTTCTTGTCTTTTGGCTTGTCCTTTTTAGAATAGCATTGTATGCACATATCTCTGCCAACTATTAGAGGTCTAACTGTTTTACACTTCTCACAGACTCCAGTGATAGGAAATGGTTTTTGGGTCATTTCATCATCTCCATTTGTTTTTCTGCTAATTTCCATTCCAACAAAGCATCCATTCCACAATACTTCAGCAACTCATTGTCCCCTACCTCATCTATCCTATTTTTATCATTGCCTCCTTTCGCTTTTAGATATGGACTAATCACATCATCATAAGTTGGTTGGCCCAATTGAACGTAAGCTTGGAACTTTGCTGATGTGATTCCAGGTCGATTGTCCAAGACATGAGAAGCAATCATTCCATCCCACACCCAATTTCTTACCCCATGCCCAAACTCTTTTTTGGTCCATTTATTTTCAAACTTAATATTCCAACCATATTTTGGTGTTTTGCTTCTCAGCAATTCTCCAGTAGCTTTCTTTGCTTCTCCTTCCCATTTGTAAGTGATTGTATTGACTCCACTAGAAACAGCACAACAGACAATTTTGGAATCCCTATGATCTGGTTTCAATCGATCTGTTTCGTAATCAAAAGAAACAGGCTCGTCAATTCCAGAAAGACACTCTATCATACCAGCAGTTTCATCAGGCTCCCAAAAGATTCCTATTTCATTTTCCCAATCTGGAACCTTTTCCCAAGGTTTTCCCTCAAGTCCCAATGCTGCTTTCAGATGATTACGGAACCACAATCTTAGAATTTCATCTTTTTCTCTTCTAAGCAGATAAGCAGGATGCCATGTAGGACACAACCAAGCATTCCATTTATGAGAAGGAATTTGCCACCCCACCCACCGACCAATCTTTCCTATGCTTTCTGTCCACTCTTGACTGATCAAGGATTTGACTGCCGATTCTCCCAATAACAGAATCACATCAGGTTTCAGTTCTTCTATAGTCTTATTCAGATTGGGACGGCAAGCTATAATGTATTTGTCTTTAATTTCATTAACTGGTGGTCTACAAATGATTGAGTTTGTTTTCCAACAGTCTTCATCCAAATCCCACCCTAACAGTTCTAATTCGTCCCTGAACAGTTGTCCTGAGTCTCCTACTAACTGTTCTCCCCTTCTGTCCTCAACCGCTCCAGGAGCTTCAGCAACCACAAGCACTTTCCCCCTACCTCTCCCAGTAACGGGCATCTTAGGACTCTCACAGCCCTTGTAGAGCCCACATCCACCACACCTTGGAATGAGAGGAGTGGTGGAATGTTTAGACTTGACAGAAGATGAAGGAAATATAGGCATTATTTTGAGTATCTTAGATCCCTGTTTCCAAGAACATTAGCTAATGTTATTTGAATCTCACGAGCAGCACCTAGTGCTTTTGCGACATGAGCGTTCACTGTTCTTTTCTGATCCTTCTCAAGTTCATCACAAACTTCAGAACATCTGTTTATTATTGTATCTAACGCAACAATGCTAATAGTGGTTGTTATCATCTTTTAATCATCTCCTCTATCTGGGTTAGTAGTGCAAGACATATAAACAAATTTCTCTGTCTTTATTACGATGGCTCCTTTCCCTATCTCACATTGATCGGTATGTTTCACTACTTCTAAAAGCAGTTTAGGATTTATACTGAACTTCATTGGTTTTCCATCATAAACAATTTTCTTAGTCTCATTGAACCAACCGCTTGGTCCCCTCCCCCAAATCCTCATCATCCCTGATTTCAATTCAATATCTACAAGACCTCCTGTGACTGTATCTTCATTGCTAAATATGGCACACTTTGCTAATATGTCTTGGATATCCTTTGGAAGTTCTGCCTCCTCTCCACTCACAGATAGAGGAGCATCAAGGTTATAGTATTGTTCCATATATCTTCGACAACTTAAAACTAATCCATTTGAATTTCTGAAATGCAACCAGTTTTCAGATTCTCCTATTTCCATCATTCCCAACCCAGCAGCTTTTGCCAATGAATCCTTGCGAACCAAAGTTGATTTCTCTATAGGCATATCTAAGGAGAATCGGCAGGCTTGGAAATTGTCAGAAGCTTCAAGGCAACTAGGAGTAACATTCACACAAGTCAACAAAAATTGCTCTTTATCAGAAGAACAACAAGAAGCAACAATCTTTATGGCTTCAGCAAAGTCTTCTGGCAAAGGCTGCCACTCCTCAGCATCCTCAACACATTCAACAGGTAAAACGATTTCCTTTTCAATTCTGATATTTGCTCTACGTCCCTTTCCCTTTATTGACAGTCCTTTTTCTGTTAAGGACAAATCAATCTGATCCTCTTCAAGCTTTCGGAGCAAATCTAATAGAGGCTTGGCAGGCACAGCTCCTTCTATGCCTATTGGGCACTTTGTAGAGCAGCTAACTTCATCATTGAATGTGATCGCTTTTCCATTCTGAAAAACGAAACACTCTCCTTGTTCCACCTGTTGCTCCCTGCTGCTTTTTGCTAACCCAGGAGCAACAGTTTCTAATGATTTCAGCAACTTAATCCGATTGATGATCATTAGGATTTTCCTCACCTTCCTTAATTCTATCATACACTTCCTCACGATGGACTGGGATTTCTCTGGGAGCAGTAAACCCCAGTCGTACTTTATCACCACGAACATCTACTAAAGTGACAACAATGTCATCACCAATCATAACTTTCTGCCCTGGCAGCCTAGACAAAATTAGCATTGTGTTCTCCTTTATTAAGTTCAATATTTCTTCGTAAGAAACTCATAAGGAACAAATTCATATTTCCAAGTACCAGGATCATCGTCGTAAAATTTTCTAGGCGGCCCAGAATTCTTTTCTGCCTCTCTGGTACAAGCAGGACAAGCATTACTTCTAGGCACTTGAATAAATGGTCTTCCACAGATCGGACATTTTACTACTGTTTTTTCTTGCATCTTTCTTATTCCTTCTAATCAACCATTCAAATAACCATTAAGAGCATGCCAAGCAAACGACAATTGTGTCTTCGATGCAACCATATTTGATTTGACACACCGACTATCAAGCTCAGCAATCAACTCTTCCGTAACACCCGATTTAAGTCCCTTCTCTTTCAGCAAAACACCAGCAAGAAAGAACCTGTTCTTGAGTGACCGTACTCCTACAATCCTCTTTCTAAACTTAGGGCCTGCATCAGCATGTGGTCTGACAGTTGCCCTAGACTTCCTTTTCTTTGGCTCCTTTTTTGTTTTCTTTTTTGGTTTCGGTTTAGGCTTTACAGGTTCTTTGCTCTTTTTTCTATCTCTTGCTCCTTTCTTGATAATATCTGCTGCCTCATCAGCCAATGTTTTTTCCTTCTTTGGTTTCTCCTCTACTGGTTCTGGGTCAGGCTCAGGTTCTGCTTCTTTGGTTTCTTCATATTCTTGTAGTTCTTCCTTGTCTTCCGTTGTATCTCCTACAATCTCCTCTGGACTAGGTTCTTCCTCATTTTCATCACCCATTGGTAATTCCTTCACCAATTCAACAGGAGTTTTACTTTCAACCAAGGAGACCAATAAGTTATTCAAACGGTTTCTTTCATCTTCATCTTCTATGTCCTCTTCACTCAACCAAAACTCACTATCCTCCTCTCTTGCCATCCTACGAAACTCTTCAAGCTTCTTAGTTAATTTGGGTTTGAGTGGTTTCCAGTTAGGAGCATTGACATATTGGAGACCAACTAATAGATCAATAGCATCATTTCTACAAAATGTAACCATTTTTTCTTTTGCCTTTCAAAAACAAAAACTCATATCGTAGTTTACTTCAATTTCATTAACTCCACTAAGCACACCAAGACAAGCAGCAACAGCAACACGAATTCCTATTACTGACCAACCAATTGCTTTTGAATCACTAATAAAATCACTACTAGAGACATCCAATTCTGAATGTTTATACAATAAACGAATGCCTTCTTCAGTTACAGTAGCTCGAATAAAATCATAAATTGATCCGTTGTTTTGACATATCATAATTTATTCCTTATTTGAAAAACAACACCCAGTCGCGAAGGATGGCTAATAAAACCCTTCGCTTTCCCTTCTAGACCGAGGGCGAATGATTTGTAGCTTGATTAGGTCTAGTAACCAAGCCTTTGTCGTTCCTAATAAACTGGGTGCTGCAAATTCAGTTTCCAACCAAGCGATTACAAAAACTCACTTGATGCACCAAGAAGCCTTGGTCGACGGAAACTGATAACAAAATAGCATGTGTTGTGCTCAACTCAACCAAGTCCGAGAGGCTTCATTCGGATTCATGCTAATCAGCAACATCAAAACAAATCTTCTTCCTCCCCTTCGAGCCATTCCTTTATGGTCCGATTCTTCTCGCGTGTTATATGATCCACCACAACAGGACAACCTTGTTTGGTTAGTTCTTCTCGACGTTTTTGCTCTTTAATTCGAGCAACTTCCAATTGTTCATTCTAAGTACACCCACAACGATATCCAGGAACGTAAGAACAATAACCACAATTTGGACATTCACTCATTATTTAGTCTCCTTTCAAAGGTTTGATATTCATTCCCTCTACACCAGACATCAACTTGCCAGCTACCCCAACTGCTGATGGCGCATATCCACCATAGCAAACAGCCAACCACGCCTTATATGTTGCTGTTTGGCTAGCAGACGCACTAGCATTATTATCTACAAGCCACTGAGCAAGGGTTTCCGGTGATTCCATTACAGGAGAAATTGGCGTCCCTTCGGTGGTTGTCTCGTACATCTGATAATGTGTCCGCAATCCCTCAGACCAATCTGGACGATAACATCCACGGTCAGGTGGTCCACCACCCCATTCCCAAAATTGGAAGTCATCTGGATGTTTCTCTGGCTTAAAATAGTCAAATTGTTTACCTGCCTCCCATTCAAGAAATTCTGCCTTCCAACTTATAGCAGCTTCGCGGAATGATTCATCATACATCGGCTGATGAGAATCACTGTCGTTTTTTGGATGTTGCCAATTAGAAGGAACTCTACGAACTTCACGTCCCATTATCTATTCTCCTTTACTAATGTCCTCAATTCTACCAATGCCAGCCCTTCAGCTCGTCCCGTAGAATTTGGGATGTGCCAGCATCAGGATTCATGTAACCATGTTTCCCACAACGAAGACAATCGAAATGCACCTGTGATTTATCCTCTCCGTCCCTCCATTCTTACACACCCAGCAATCTTTGGGAACAATGATTTACTGGACAAACAATAGGGACAAGTCCATGACGAATATTCTTCCAATTTACTGACATTTTCTAGCCTTTTGGGCTTTTCTTTTCATAACGTTCTCCTCATAAAATTGAAATTGACTATTCAAATGGCTCCGGCAGGATTCGATACCTGCAAGTCAATGCGGACCAGGATCTTCCCCTGTTGTGCGAAGGGGCCTCGCATCTGTTCGCACGGCACTTGGTTTAACGTGCATAGCATTACTATTCTGCCACGGAGCCAATTTCCCCTCCCTCACTATTATTATACCCCCCTTGGATGCCTCCTTTCCATTTTACAGAAAATGTTTTTGATCATACCCCCCAACTTCTGCATATGCTCTCACAGGCCGAGAGAGACGATCTTAGAGCAATTTAGGGTTGCTGGTAGGATTTCCCTTACTTTACACAAACGACTCACCACGGGACTCTCTCGACCTCTCAAGCACTCTTCATGGTTGGGCTAGCTATGTCCCAGCATCCTGCCACTGTAATTGATCTCCTATCATTGTTTCTCCCTTTTCTCCTTACTACCCAGTTTAACCGTATTACCCCCTTATCCTTCTCTTCTGGAGTGACGTTGATTCCAATCATGCCATTGACATGAGCTAGCTTTGTCTTTCGCCCACTGAAGTGCCGCCTCGTCAACATCCCCTCTTTCTCCTTATAGGCTGCTGCACTAGATTGGGTAGCTGTAACAACTAAGCAGTTTAATTCCTGAGAAAGCCGTCTTAATTGTTTCCATGTCTGATCGATTTGGTCCAAAGGATCATTAATTCCTCTTGGCGGTGCTAGAATATCAGCATAATCAATTGCAATAATGTCTGCAAGCCACCCCTGCCTAGCCCAATCTTTCACAATCGAGAAAATACCAGTCACGTCAAGAGTGCTATTCAAATGACAGCTTAGCCTGAGTAAATCTTTTCCTTTGGAGACTTTTTTGAATGCTTTATAGGCTTGTTGTGGGGTTAGTTCATTAGTAAATTTTTTGATTTTGTATACTACAATTCCTTTTTTGTCAACTTCAATTGGCTTTTTACAAGTGCAAGGATATTCTGGGTGTAGTGCTGCTCTAGTTCCTAATCGCATCATAATGTCTTCTTCGTTCATATCTCCACAGTCAAAAAAAGCAACTTTCTTCCTGTCTCTTATTCCCCTAAAAGCTAAGTCTAAAAGCAAAAAACTTTTCCCACATTTATCCGCGCCCATAAAAGAATACAATTCACCTCGTGCCATACATTGTCCTAAAAACATATCAAGTCCTCCTGGATAAAAAATTAACTGTTCTCGTCTAGTCCTATCAAACGCCCTTCTCCAAGCCTCATAGTCCTCTGCTGGCTTCACCAGATTTCCTTCCCCCAACTCTACCAAATTCATCCCTATGAGTCTCTGGTGGGCTTCTAGGACCCTTCCACGGTCTATCTCATCTTCAGCACCTTCAATCTCTTTCCTCAATTTTGCTTTCAGGAATATTTTTGTCGCTACATCCAGTAAATAATCACTTGAGGGGGCATCTCTCCTGTCCTCCTCATCAGATAGGACTCTAAGCTTTTTTTCCACCGCTTGTTGTCTTTTTTCACTGGCATTGGATGTCTCTGCCCAATTCTGATACAAATCCAATAATTGATCATTAGGGGGGGTGCCATACTTCTGTAGATGTTTGATGCACCAACTGGCAATCAGATTGGCATCGGGGTCTGCAAACAAACCTTCAGGAATCCACTGTGATGCTATACGAGAGCACACAGTAGGGTCTGTTATCATTCCAGCCAGCACTCTCCGTATGTTACTCCCATCCGTGTATCTCTTTGATTTCACTTTTTGTCTTGCTCAACAATTTCTTCAAGCTCTAGCAAGGCCTGAATGAGGCCCCGCTCATATCCGTTATGCCAATCGATATTTGTTACTCTTCCCTTTTCTGCCAACTTTTTTGCTATCTTGAGATCGGATGTTATCACATCTATAGCGTCTTTGTAATTTGCAACAGCCTTCTGTGCTTCCATTCTCTCTTTCAACACAGCAGCCACAACACCAGGCAAATCTTTGCAATCATCCCTGCCAACAAGAAGTTGGCAAATCTCAGTACGTCCAGTATTCAAATTCAGCAACTCTTCAGCTACCTCTTGTGGCCAATTTTCATAGTTTGCTGGATCGGCTGGATCAAATTGTTCTTCAACTCGTCCTCCTCGCCTCTCATACAAAACACGAGCTGGGTTACAACAGGAACCAGAATGCCAAACACCACAAAAATCACAGAATCCACTCATCATCTATCTCCTTTGCTTCAGCTTCTTGACACGGGTACTTTCGATTTTTTGCGTCGTTCATGTTTTCATAAGGGCACTCGAAGGCCCGTCTTTCGTTACCATGAGCAGAGCACGTCCACGTTTCAGGTGTATCTTCGCGGAACTTGAGTTGCCACTTGCACCAAGATGTATTCATTTTTCACCTCCTTCAAATTTGAATTTCTATTCCATTTTTAAGACCGCAAAGAGGCTTATGGTAGCTTCCAACGTGTGACGATGTTTTGCAAGATAGGTCTGCACTCTATCAACCTCAGTTATCTTGGCTCCGATTACTTCTATCACTCGCTTCTTTGTTGGTTCTTCATTACTAAGATCGATCTGCCAAAGGGTAAGATCATCCTCAACTAACTTCGCGACTTCCTCTTGTAAGCTGCTCTTTTTAATCATTGTCTTCTTTCTCCTTTGCCGCTGTATCACAGCATACGAATCGCCCGTCAGTTAATTGTCCAAAGGCCCAACGATGTGGATTGTAGGGACCAAACTCATTGGCAAATTTGCTGGGGAAACGGCACATGGGCCCTTCAGAGAATTTCTTGTTGTGAAACAGGTCATCAAAGTCTTTCTTCGATAACACCTCGAATGAGTCCCGGTCAGTTTCCCATTTGTATGTTCGTTGGCTCATTATTTTTCCTTTGCTTTGTTATTATTTCAGAAATCCCATAAGCCCACTTAGCACCATAATCTACATGCCCACAAGCACAATTCTCTACTCGCTCCACTTCGGCCATAGTCGGTACGTGTAAGCCATTCTGTTGAGCGTAGTCCCGTGCGGCGGACCAAACTACTAACCGTTCGGCAGATTGCCATTCCTCTACGCTTCGGGAACCCCGCTTAGATGCTTCTTTTTGAAACGCATCGTACAACGTCCTGGCGGGTTCATAGTATGGTCTGAAGATGTCACTCGTCATCATTCTTCTCCTTTTGCAGCTCGAAGAGTTTCATCCCACACATCGAAGCCGACTATGTTCCCTGACACCATCCCGATCTGGCAGTCAACGCGAATGTCTCGCGTCTTTATATACGACACCTCGTCTGTAAAATAAACATGCCACTCTTTGCCTTCATCATTGTGCCAAACAGCAGGACGGAACTTTTTCCATGGCCATCGAGTCCGTAAGCCTCTTTGCAGATATGCTTCCAGATGGGATGGTCTAAATCGAAATAGATAATACATTTTCCAGAACACCCAAACTGTAAACTTTAGCATTATTATTTCTCCATTGGTTCATAGGATGCCTCAGCAGCTTCGCGTGTGCTGTAAAGTCTGTTGTCGCCCATATTGGTGCAGCGCCAATTAACATCATCAGCTTGAAGTTGAACATTGCCAAACATAGCACCAATCGCCCTCACTTTTTCTTCGGTCACATACCACGTTTCTCCACCATCCCTTGTGCGGCGTTCGTAGAGAATCATCCCCGGCACGATAGGCACATCGTCCGCTGTCTTTGGCAGCTTGTCGATGATGGTTTGAATGTCTTTTAATTTAACTCTTTCAGCATCGTGTGTCGCCAACATTTGGGAAACCTGCTCCTCATCTAGTCCAACACCAATCATCCGCCGTGCTCTCTCCCGATGATCATTGGTTACTTTTGCAAGCATTGTTTTCCTCCTTTTTACACTTCACCAGATTTAATCAAACCTTTCTCATACCCCAATTCCACCAACGCTTTGTCTGTTTCCTCCTGAGTTAGAACATCGGCAAATCTATTATAGCCATTATTTTCCATCCATCCCCAGATTTCATAAATGATTTCTTGCTTCCGTGGATGGTCTGATAAATCAGCTCCTTCCCAATTGAATAATCCAGTTGCTTCCCTCAGATGAGCAACAGTTGGCATCCACTTTGAAATTTGAATACATTTCGTAGCTGCTTTTTTCAAGTCTTCAACAGGAATATCTTCCAAAGCATTTAACATCATCTCCAAAGTTTCTTTCTCAATCACTTTGTCAAAAACTTGGGCAAGCCCGATTAGGACGAGCAGTTTATCTTTGTTGCTCACGTCTCTTCCTCCACATCGCCGCAAACTTTGGCGATACTGGCCTCTAGGCTTTCGCCGTCGAAGACCAAATTCGATACGTCCCCAGCAAGTTCACGAACCGACTTGGGAGTCACCCGCGATCGTGCCTTTAACCGTCGTAGAATTACATCCCGTTGAACACCGGTGGCAATAGCTATCTCTGACACAACCATACCAATCGTTTTGTCACTCACGTCCCGCCCTCCTGTTTTTTCAAGTCGACAGATTCAACCGGCTCTGGCACGAACCCACCACTCAGCAAGCGGCGGCTTTTCTCGGTCGTTACGCTAATCCCATACTGTTGGGCCAATCGCTTTACCAACTCTTGCCCCTGCCTAATCTCTTCTTCCGGGAGATCGGCCCAGTACAGAATGACTAACGGTTTGTCAGGTTGATGGTCAGCCGACCTCCACCAATTTTTAGAGGTGCACTGAAACCACATGTCGTGTTTCCATCCGTGTTGTCTGAGCGCTTCGCAGAACTCCTCTTCAACCATTTCTGCCTCGCTCCACGCGGAAGCGTATCGAACCCTCAGAAAGAAATAGTCCTCTAGCGATTCCTTGAATTCGCTGAGCGGCTGCGGCTCGGGGTGATGGAAACGTTTATCGACTTCTGTCAAGCCCAGATCGTAGCGTGCAAAATACAAAGTCTCTACGGCCGAGTTGGGTCGAATGCAACTGTAGAGCGCCCAAGAGGCGTTCGAGCAGACAATAGAATTATCACAATGCAGCAACTCCCAACCCCTGAGAGCAGTATAGAGAATGAAACTGACCTCATTAGGTGCCCGCCCATCTTCAGTGTCGAACGCCACCTTTAGAGCGAACCCTTCCCGTTCCGTATCTTTGTACTTGATGGGCTTAATCTCCACAAAGCGTGGTGTGACCTTCACAGATTCCGCACCCATTGCTTGACAAAACAAAAACGAACAAGCCAACACAACAACAATCAAAATTCTCATAATTCTCATTCTCCTCTTCTTTATTTTTTGTTCCATATATTAGACACAGAATCTTCATCTGATGTTTTTTCATCAGCAATTGCATGAATTGTCTCCCAAATATCACCATACTCATCTTCTATCTCTTTGCGGCACATAAGAATCATTTCATCTCTAGTCATTTTTGTTCTCCTTTTTCATATTTGCATATTTTAGACACATTTCCGAATGACCAATAGCAGCATCTCCGGCGGTGTTGTAGCCATTGTAGTCTAATTCTGATCCATCGATTTTAGGCAAACCACAACCACATCCCACAGAAACACATCTTTCCCCTGCCAAAAAGACCATAGTTTCATACTTTCGATTCGCCCCTATGTCTTCACCAGGATAATTTTCTTCTAACCATTTCGCCTCTTTTGCGTCATTACCCATTCCATGACAGGGGTGAACATACTCCCCTACGGTACTAATTAGATAATTACCAACCTTTGTACATAGATGAAATCGACACCACCTTGCACACATAAAATGTCCTGCATTTCCAAACCATTCCCAATCAATTTGTAGTATCATTTTCATTCTCCCATAGTTTGTAAAAGCTCCTCGGCATTCTTTCTGGTTTTATCCCCATTTGATTCTGCTCCATTTCCATTAACAGAATCTCTCCTCATCGCTGCGGTAAATTGACCATTCTGAAACTTGGCACGAAAAGAGTTAGCTGAATAAGCTTCTAAGTCGAATTTGCCCCCTATGTGGTTTGCGTACCATTTAATGGTTTCCCTTATTTTCTCTTGTGGTACTTGATCTCTCTCTCTCATCATGCGTATTTGATTGGCCCATTGCGTCATACTAGCATTGCAATTTATTTTAACTGTTGAAGTAATTACATCCCTTAGTTCTTTTGCGGCACGAGTATCAAACTTGGTAGGTTTCTTCTTTTCTTTTGATTTGGGTGTCCTTGGATTTTTGCGTCGAATTGAATTATTGTTGTTTGAAGAAGAATCACCATTTGAAGATGTGTTACCGTCCGAACTTTTTAGTTCGGACATAGTTTTAATCTTGTTTTCTCCTCTTGTTACTCTACTTGTTACTCTATTGGTGCTTTTGGTTGACTCTGCCTCCAGCTTTTGGTTGACTCTGCCTCCAGCTTTTGGTTGACTCTGCTTCTTGTTTTTGCACATTCTGCCTTTGATTTCTGCTTTGTGTTCTTTTAGGGCTTTAAGAGATAATTTGATTTTTGACCAGATTGTTTCTAGGTTTCTTTCTCTTCCATCAAAGTCGATTTGTGTGATTAGTCCTATTCTTTTGAGTTTGGTGATTATTGAACTGATTACATTTCCAGTTGTTCCCATCTTTTCAGCTAGAAAGCCATTACCAGCGTGGCATCCTCTGTTTTCATCTACCAGACTATCAATTGTTGCTAACAAAAAAGCCTCAGTTGAATTTATTTTTCCTGATTGGAAAAGTTCTACTATTTCGATTGGAATGAACCATCCTGATTCCTTTTTTGTTTTTCCATTATTTGTTGTTCTACTCACATTTAACGCCTTTCTTTCTATTGCACTTTTTGCAAAGTGTTTGTAAGTTGCTTTTTTTATTAGTCCCTCCCTTGGAGACTGGAATAATGTGATCAATTTGTAAATTTATCCAACTATTACAATGGCAGCAGCGATAACGATCACGCTCCATAATCTTTCGTCTCTGAGAATTTTTCAGTGGGGTTCGTGGTTGGATTTGTGTGGGCTTTCTTTCTTTCTTGATTTTTTTGGTTAGTTCTCTCCAATCTAAAGAAATAGAGAAATATCGTTTGATTCTTCCTTTGTCTTGTATGTCTTCAGTTACCTGTAGTAAACCATGCTCAATTGCTTGTCTAATTCCTTTTATTATTGATGGTTTACTCAGCCCTGTTCCTTTGGTAAATTTGTCACCAGTGATATGTACTTTTTCCTGTTGCCTTCCCCATGTGTGTTCAACTACATACATGAGGATTTTTATTTCTGGAATAGATCTAAGGCTTATGAGTAGATCTAACCAGGCAGTGGATACCCAATACCAATTGCCACTTTTTGGTGAATCCCACCCTTCAAACATTACTTCATCACTCATAAAACTCACCATTGGGACAAAAAGAAAGCCCGACCAGGATTAGTGCCGGGTCGGGCTTTGAAGAAGGATAAACTACCAGGAACAAGCAAACTGATAGATTCAAACGCTAAATTATACAATTCCTTTTTCATCTACTTATTCCCTTTATTTACCCTCTGCATCGGGCACTACTCGATGCTTGGTGAGGATTACAATACCTCACACGCTCCTATTCTACCCAAACTCTGTCCAAAGTCAAATAGGTCTTTTCAATCAAGAGGACCAGAGACAAGCCCCCCAAATGGCCAACCCAAGACCAACAAGTAGAGGAACTAGTAATATTGCTGTGATTATACATATTCTTCTTAGTGTGGTCATTTCCGTATCCTCAGACCAAATGCATTTTGAAGATGCAAAGCAATGGAATCGTTGACTTTCAGGATGCAATCGTGACACAACTCGCATTCAATAGGGCATTCATTGTGGAATTCGATTGGTGGTCCGTCCGTGGGGATTAAAGGCGTCCGGTAGACTCGAATATCTGTACCAATCGTCACGCTCAAAATATGTCCATCTTGCAGGCTGTTTGCTTCCTTGCTGGTCAGTTTGCATATATCACAAGTTTTCATTTCAATTCTCCTCTCCTTTCCTTTTGGCTGCCTCTTTGATAATTTCTTGGGCCAGTGGGCGGTCCACCTGCTTGCGGATGAACTTAATGTTGTCATCCATTACCTTGGCTACTCCTGTTTGTACCTCGTCTTCACTGATGGCACTCCCTCCACAGTTGAGGCAACGCAGTAGAACAGCGGCAGACTCTCGATTCAAGTTGATTGAAAACATTGTTGTACTCCTGTCTAAACTAAAGGATTTTTCCAATTAAAGAAGACTACAAGTGAGTCCTAAGTTTTCATTTTGCTATCTCCTTTACTATTTCAAAATTATGATCCTTGGCAAATTTCTTAGCTGCTCTTTTGACGTCACTTTTTCTGGAATAGTTTTTGTGACACATAAAGTAATCAAAGTTTGGGCTAACAAAAGATATGCCCCACCACCATGTTTTTGTGTATTTGTTGTTGTGTACAGGTAAAATAATCTTCATTTCGGTTCTCCTTTTCTGTGAACAATTCTAATTATCTAGGTGGGTGTAGGTTTTTTCGTGGACGACCAGGAGGGCCAGGCGGTCGAGTTTTAATTCGTGAAGAAACAATTCTCCAAGCAGTCATATGATCAATGCTGTATTTCTTAGCCAACTTTGTGAAACTTAAACCAGTTTGGTAATTTCGTACAAGATCTCGGGCAAACAGAAACCGACGATACTTCCTTATATTTGACCGCCATTTTATTTTGTGATTTTGAAAAACAGGAGCATTTGGGTTTGTTGGGCTGTTTTGTTTTAGTGCCCATGTTTCTTGTGCTGTGCGAATGAGTCCCAATGGTCGTAGATATTGACACACTCGCTCTTTTGAGATATTGAGTGCTGTTGCAATTGACTCTGCTGTTTCACCATTCTTGTAGCGTGTGGCTGCTTCCTCCCTTTTTGGAGTGGTTTTGTGTTGCCTATTTTTATGGTAGCATTTTGAGCATTGTTTTGCTTTCCTGGTAGAAACCACTTGTTCACATTTGTTGCATTTTGGTTGATTGGTTTTGGTTTTGGTTTTGGTTGGTTGATAACAATGAATACAGTATATGTTTTTCCAGCTTGAAACAATCTGTCCACATCCATCACAACGTGCTCTATCTAAATGAAAACCACATGTCAGTGCAGCTCTTTCTCGATCAACACCAAGAAAACGAAGTCCTAGATAAATACGTCTTGCTCGTTTATCTTCGTGCGTGTTTGTCTTAGTCATTCCACGGATCAATCTTTGTTCCCTTTTTGCCCCTCTCTTCTAATATCTCTTTTATTTGTTCCATTATTTTCTGGTGTTTCTGTGTATATTCAGCGCATAGTTCAGAAAAGTCCTGATTTTGTGCTTGTATTTTTGAGCAATATGAACAGTCAAGAATATCCAATTCGTTTCGTAGTTCACTTATTGTTGGTTTGTGTTCTGCTTTTGGTGAGTTTCCTCTTATTTTTTGAGGCATTATGAGTTCGGAATCATAAGGAAAAGGGTTACAAATAAAATACGAATTCCAAATTCCGTCTTGGCGGTTTGGTAGTAATTTTAATTCAGCTAATCTTAGACCGTAATCATTGGAATTAAGACACCCTTGAAACAAATCCACACCAAAATGACTTCTTCCTGAGCCACAACGTTTTCCTGAATTTGTATAATATATACAAGTGATTTCTATTTTGTTTGTCATTTCAATTCTCCTCAATTTAGGTACTGTTTTCGTAACTTATCCAACTCATTTTTCTTTGCATCTGCTGGATCATCCCCTGATTCAAGTCGAACTACATTAGTCTCACCAGGAAAACTCTCAAGCAACCTAGCTAGTTTATTTGCTTGTTGTTGAGCACTTATTGTAGAGTCATAGCAAATAGTCCGTCTAGCGAATCCTCCTATTTCTGTCACATGTGTCTGTGAAAATTGAAGTCCTAATGTTGCCACTCCTCCAAGACCAATAGCCCAAGCATCTAGGGGGCCTTCACATACCACTACTGAATCATTAGTATAATCAGCACCATACAGAACATTCCGATGGTGCATTACTTCTTGTTCAGGTTTGGCTGTTAAATATCGTGCGCTTTTGTCGCCTATCCCTCTAGTAGTCCAGGACACTGTAGCTCTATGGAGGTAGATTGGGATAAATAGTCTCCAAGATAAGGTTGAAGCCATCCCAATCCCCCTAACCCCCCATTTATTAGCTATTTCATCTGGATCAAATCCCCTCTTCCTCAGATAGGCTCTGTGTGGCTCTCTAAGGCCCTCTATCCCTTTGGGTAGGTCAATCTTCCTCTTGTGCCTGAATTGCTCTGTATCGGCCTGTGTGAGCCTGTGAGAGGGTGCTAGGCTGTCTATCCAACCCCTAACTACAGACCACGGTTGATTTGTGTAGTCTGATAACACATTCCCCAGCCAATGGGGGCCACAACGCCAGCAGGTTGTGAATAGATCATCTAGTCGTATGCCAAGGTGATATCCTTGGGAGTTTCTGCCACACCAAGGGCAGTCTAACCCTATCCATCCATGCCTTACATGGTGGTGCTCCCCCCCTTGTCTGTGGGGGATGTTAAGTTCAGAAAGTAGATCTGGGAGGTTCATATAACAGACCCAGACCCAGACCCAGACCTAGACCCAGACCCAGACCCAGACCAAGACCAAGACCTAGACCAAGACCCAGACCCAGACCTAGACCCAGACCCAGACCCAGACCCAGACCAAGACCAAGACCTAGACCAAGACCAAGACCCAGGCCTAGACCCATACCAAGACCAAGACCCAGGCCTAGACCCATACCAAGACCCAGACCTAGACCCATACCAAGACCCAGACTTAATTCTTTTGTTTGCTGGCATTAGCATTTTGCAGGTCCCCACGATTCAATTCCTTGTCGCATGATTCTCCAAGGCGATGGAAGCGCTTGAGCGTCTGACCAATCACCTTGATTCAACTCTCCTGTGCTGTAGACTATTTTAGGCTCTTCCAATTCTAAATGATCATCATTTACACCAACTAATTTTCCAGTGTAGATGTAGATACCACAGAAGAAACAAATCTTTTCTCCCAACAAGGCATCAAATCCATCGTCAGTCGTTTCAACAATTCGTCTCATCACTCATCTCCTTTAGAAAAACTAAAAACTAAAAAGTTAATAAGGGGTCAGTCTCCATATGACATTCCATTTGCTGCTAGAACTTCAAAAACACCTCGACTGATTGAAAGAGAACGTGTGTCTCCATTTTCTGTTACATCTAAGAAGCATTGATTTTTACGGCCATGTCGAAGTTGGATGGTTTCTGGTCTTTCAATCAGTCGGATAGAACCACTGATTCCTCCAGGTAGCACCTTTGTAGCCATTTCTTTCTCCTATTTTTGTCTGTGGAAGTGAAATAAATTCCAATTATCTAGGTGGGTGTGCCTGTAGCCTTGTCGATGGCGGCGCGAGCCCGCATTGCATACACATCAAGTTGGTCGGCACGCGCATGCAACTCAGCACGACCAGGGTGGTCGTCATCCACGAATAGTCTGGCCGTGGCATTCATCACCTCTTGGCAGTCTCGGCACGCCTCTAGCAGCTCCGGGGCGGCGGCGATCAGTTGGGCGTTGGCAGCTTGCTCCTTGTCCGCCTCCTCACCACCATACGGCCTAAAATCATGCATTCGGCAGATAGTCACCCTTTGATACTCAGGGCGCATAGCACCATGAACTTCTCTCAATAGCCCTGGTCCAAATCCTGACGTAATTTGGCAGCTTGTCCATGGTCTTGGTGTGTATTTGTGTTGTTTCATTTCCTAATCTCCTTCATTAATTGTGAGTAAACATCCAGGTCCCCCTCTACAGGACCACCATCAAGTACTGCCGATAGGGTTTTCTGTTTGCTTTGGAGTATTGAGCACAGTTTCTCCTCAATCGTCCCCTTTGCTATCAGATACCAGCAGCACACCCTATCCTTCTGTCCTAACCTGTGTGCTCGGTCTTCGCACTGCACAACTGCTCCAGGCTGCCAAGGCAATTCTGCAAATGCTACATTGCTTGCTGATGTCAGTGTTATCCCTTCCCCAGCAGCTTTGATGTTTCCGATTAGCAGCCTCACTTTACTATACTCTGATTGAAACTGCTCTATTGCATATTTTCGTTTTTTTGTTGGGACGCTGCCATCAATCACTACTAACTTTGTATTGCATTTTTTTCTCAGTCCTTCAATCATCTTTTTGTGGACGGCAAATAGGATCAATTTGTCATCGGTGTTTGTCAAAAATTGGTTTACCCAGTCTATCACGTATGGGAGTTTCAGTTTAGCTGATAGTCTTAGTAGCCCTCCAACGCGAACTAGGGCTTCTGCTTTGCTGGCCTTTGCTGCTTTTTGTGGGTCTTGTTTCTTCAACCATCCCAAGAAATCGTCAGTAGCTTTTTTGTATTCATTTGGATCAGTGATAGGTAGAGGCACAACCCTCCTAATTTTTTTGGGGAGGTCTTTTAGCACCTGATCTTTTCTGAGTCTTATAAGACAGGTGGATCGGAGTAGTTTGTGTAATTTTTTAGGATTACTTACTCCCTTATATTGCCATCCCCAAGGAGTGTATTCTGGATCGCAGAACTCTTGACAAAATTTCCAACGGCTTTTGAACACATCAGGACGAATCATTTGCAGTCCACTGAACAACTCAACGGGACGATTGACAAGTGGAGTACCAGACAGACCAATTATGTGAGGCACTCCTCGACATAAGGCTTTGGCTGATTCAGTTTTTTTGGTTTTTGGGTTGCCTGTAGCTTGTATCTCGTCGAGTATGATTGTTTGTGGTTTCAGTTTTCTCAACCAAGGCAACCAGAATCTTAGAATATCATAATTTATGACGATGAGCTTCTGAGAGTACAGTGCTTTGATTTTTGGTTTTTGTCCCTCCAGTATTTGAGCGTGTAGTTTGACGTGCTTTGCTTCCTCTTCCCATACCCATTTGACAGAGGCAGGACAAACAACGATGGCAGGGAGAGACTTAGGGTTTCTATGGAGATAGCCAAAAGTCATGAAGGTCTTTCCAGTCCCCATATCAGCAGCGACTAGGGTTCGGCCTCCAAAAGATTCCATTCTTCTTACCACTTGTTTTTGGTAAGGGAATGGTTTCATTATGTTTTATCTTCTAACCAAAGGTAGGCTCCTATACCAACTATAAAAAATAATGAACACATATGGAAGGTTAGTGCTGCTGCTATCATTATCCTATTCGTTTTCTTCTTTTGCAATTTCTAAACTTTGAAGGCTGGTTGCATCATTTCCATGAAAGTCTTGAATCATTTCAACACATTCCTCAAATGACAATGTAGATTGATAATAAGGTTTTTCTCCCTTTTCAAGTTGATCAATGATTCTTCTTGTGTGTTCTGCTATTTTTTCTCTTTCGAGATTGCACTCATCTTCAATGATTTGTTCGGGAATTGCGTTAGTGAGAATGAAGTCATCAAGAACACTAGACCACACAGCATACTTACCGTTTGGTTGTTTTACAATTTGATGTCCCATTTCAATTCTCCTTTTTGGTAAGGGAATGGTTTCATTTTGCTAGTCTATGTTTTTCAACCAGATGAGATCCCATACGACATGGTGTGTTAGTTGATCTTTCTATTTGGGTGTGTCTAAAACAAGGGGTTTCGTCATACCACGGCTGGTTGTGGATTGTGCAAGCATATTCACCACAAGTATTACCTATAAGATGTTGGCAGTGTTCTCCAGTGGTTTTGTCTTTTAAGTTGTCTTTACTCGGACCAGTGTTTGGATCATTGACAATAATCACACAGAGGTGAATACAGCAGTAACCACAGCGAAGACAAATCATGGTTGTTCTTCTTCTGATTTAAGGGATCGTGCAATGGAAGCCATCTCGTCACACCATTGAGGGATGTTTTTATCGAGAAAAAGGGAATCATCTAAATATCGTCCAACAGTTCTATGTAGATCGATAAGACGATTTCCTAACCAGATTTTTCTAGGCATTGTGCCGAGCGGTGGTTTGGTTTGTTACTCATTCATTTCAATTCTCCTTTTTGGTAAGGGAATGGTTTCATTGATCAATCTTAGCTTCTTCTGCTAGCTTTTGCCAATGAAAATGATCGTGGCACAATCGGTAGCCATCCATTTCGACATAGCCAGGCTTGTTACAAATCTCAGGCTTTCCAGATGGCTTCAGTCTGAGTTGTCGCTGGCACTTTCCTGTTGCTGGTAGTAGGGGGACGTTAGGGTTCATTGGACAGGTCTCCTTGTTTTTTCTTTCTCCATTAGACCAATAACATGATTCAACTCATCAAACACCATCCGATCATTTTTGTTTGGTTTATGCACACAAACAAGTCTGATTTTTTTGGATATTTCTAATGATTTTGTTATTATCTCTTTTATCCTTTCTATTTCATCTTCAAGTTCTTTAATTCCTACTTCTAAAGACATGATATAACCTTCTGTTCCGTTAAGCATTTTCACTACTAACTCCAATCTCCCAGAAAGCTGGGGTCGTTTTGGGTGGTCATAAATTTAGTAATTCCTATACGGTCTCCATCAGCTTCAGTCTTTGTGTCATAAGGACCATAAGGACCATCCTCTTCATCGCCAACAATCCACCAGTGCTGGCCTAGCTTTTTCGTTTTGAGGTTACGCCAGTTCATTTCTCCTAACAATTCTAAATGTGAGTGGGGGTGTGGGAGTAAAACCCGCCCACCTCGGCAGCGAGTGTTAGGCCGAGGCAGACGGGACCCAGATTTAATCTACTGTTCAGAGCACTTTGCACAAGCTGCCTTTTCCTTTACTGTTTCTGTTCCTGTTGTTCCTTCCTTGTACTGCTTCCTTCGTGTTTCCACAACAATCTTTGTCATCTTTTCCTTCTTCTTTGTTTGCTTATTGCAGACTTCACATTTGAAGCTCATCTTTCAATTCTCCTCATCTATGAGTATCTCAAGATTGTCTACGGCTTGTTTTGTGAAAAATAGAGCATTTATTAGTGTTAATCTTGATATGGGTTTATTT
>SDBT01000500.1_pt1 | contig 62324 bp, 95 predicted proteins | sample 2277101 | NCBI WGS metagenome assembly SDBT01 (sample SAMN10404973, study PRJNA504765) | marine sediment metagenome | isolation source: marine sediment core GS10_PC15, 103 cmbsf | place: Arctic Ocean: Southern Knipovich Ridge | collected 2010 | reverse complement strand
TAAGTTTACACTCTGTAGCCTCTTTTAATGTTGTATGCACTGAGACACCTGAATTATTATTGCCAGAATAGACCTCACCATCTTCGAATACGATCCAGCGATAAGGAAAATCATCATCTCCTTTCTGTGTTGCAAGTATACGAAAAAATGATCTCTCCTTTGCTACAAATATACCGCCTTCAGCGAGTGAGTCCACCGATATCTCATTCTGCTCTTTTACTACTTCAATCATTTCTGGACTTCTTTGCGATGTATTCTAGTGCCTCAACCAGTGTCGGAAAAGAATATAGTTCGAAATCTTGCTCTAACTTTGCTTCAGCTGCTTTTCGCATAGAGTTATGCCAAGAACTTACATTCCGGTCAGCAAAGGTAAGCTCGTATTTTCTTACTTCTGCCCATCGCCATTTAAGATCATTGGCATGTTGGCGGATAAGAATCCGAAATAGATTATCTTGTTGTGCTATAAGAATTTCGCCTTCATCAAGTTGGTTTGTGAATCGCCTCGTGTGACATTCTTTTTTTACTACTCTAATCATTTTTGGTCTCCTTCGCTAACCATTCAAAGATTTCACTCAGAGTTGAGCATTGATATACCTTGAAGCCATTCTTTATCTTTTCTTCTAGTGCACCTCTTACACACGAATGGTATGTATTACCCACTTGACCTTTACTAAAAATTCTACTCCTGTCTATACTGACCCAACGATATCCACTATCATACTCTGCGAGTATACGTAAAGAGTTGCAATAAATTGCTACATAATAACGCGATGCACTATTACTCACATCACCTAACGTTATTGTCGCATATTCTTTTACTACTTCAATCATTATAACACTCCTTTAAGATCCATTCAAAAGCCTCTTTTGTGGAACGAAAACGATATATTCTGTATCTCCAAGAGAGCTTGACTTGAAGAGCTGATGTTATCCTATCGAAAAGGGCTACTCCTTCTTGGCGAATCATTCCTTTATAAATCCCGGCCCATTGCCATGTATCTTCTTGCTCTCCTTGTATGAGTATACAAAGCGCTTCATCATCCCGCCCTCCTGTATTTCGATACGCTACAAATGTATAGCCCGTTTGGTTGCGTTCTATTAAGTTCACAGCTAGGGTTGATGCTTTTCCTTTCTTAACTATCTCAATCATTATAAAATCTCCTTTTCTTCTTAGGGGTTTTAAATATAGTACCGCTGTTGAGATATCGCCACATCATTATAATCCCACCAATACTAAATACTAAACAAAGTATAAGAAGTACAGTACTCTTAATCATATCAAAATCGCCTTTCTATTCTAATACCATAGAGTTCAAAGAATGTATCGTACTCAGTAATTGGTTGGGGTGAGGAGGGTATCGTAGTGGGTTGTATTCGTCTTGGCATATAAAACATATTACCAAACTGATTCGAAACATCGGCACCCTTATCTATTCTAATGTGCTTCCAGTAAGTCTCATTATCATTGATGTTAGTAAAATTGTTCTCTGCTATGAGTGCGCCGGGTCCACGAGTTATATATACACCGCCATCCGCATTTTCGAGCCTATTATGTATAATGTGCTTCTTCATGGTCTCGTGCCACAGGGAAATACATTTGCCTCGACCCCAAGGATCATTGGAATCGTACTCTTGTGGATACTCACCTGTAACATCCATAGTACTGTGTCTTATGTCGTGGATGTTGTTACCGATGATATAGAGATCTTCACCGAAGCCTATATTGTTACCTGGACCGACTGCTGTGGATGCTCTAATACCATACTCACAATCAAATATCTTATTAAAGATAATCCACACATGAGATGGCCCATATGAAAGGCCTATGCCCTCTCCTGGCGAGGAAGGATTTGGATATACTGGCCTACAAGCATAAAGAGTATTCTCCGAGATAATCACGTGAGCAGCATACTTGGTAAAAATACCGCTCTGCTTGTTATGATGTGCTGTATTTCTACCGATGTAAATGTGATGCGTGGTAGCTTGCAAGCTAGCAATCCCGGCACCTGTCTGTATACCGTTACCGCTGTTATGATACATTTCGTTATCGATTACCCATAGATGATTAACATGAGCTCCGACTGCTATACCTGTCACGTCTTGGTCGTGGTCGATTAACCAATCACCATTGTCATGAATATGATTTTTATAGAGCACGCACCTTGTGACTACACCTTTACTAGCGCTAGGTCTAAAGATCTGTAGTGCTCCACCACTGGTTGCTGGAGGATTGGTTATTTCACAGTCCCTTATAACTATATGATGGTTTGGTGCGCATAGGAGTAAACGACTAAAGGAGATACCTTCGATGATAATATAGGAGTTACCGGCTAGGCCATAGATCCCTACAGGAGAGAGAAATTTCGGCTTACCTATACCACAAATGAAGATAGGTTGTTTCGCTGTACCCTGCCCGCCAAATTTGATTTTGCTCGCTTCATATGGGCCGCCGTGTACCTCTACTACGCTACCTGCCTTAACACTCCAGGGTACCGTTCTTCTAGGTCTATTTAGCGTACCGAACTCATTTTGGTCGTTAGATGCGGCAGGATGTGTATTGTCAATGTAATGCGTAAAATTAAGGGGTCTTTTCTCGCTAATACCGAAGGTCGGTTTAGGAATACCTTGAGGCCAATCTGGTGGCGGAGGCTCACTACGGCTTTTCAACCAGTTTGCTGCCATCAGTGAAAAATCTTCCCAGTTAACACGACTGTCATTATTAAGATCACCTATAAGAGGAGAGCGAGCACTCATAGCAGTAATCTGTAAATGTAGAAGTTCAATATCTTGAGAGAGCTGTTTTGCTATAGTTTCTAACTTTTCCCATTCTGTCATTTTAGTACCCCTAATTCTTTGAGAGCCGCACGGTCTTTTTCTGGGATCTCTTCTATTTCTATTTTTCTTTTTAAACGGCATTTCCAGCAAACATAAATAATGAGAGGAGGATCTTCGAGTCTACGAATTTGCTTCTCAAAGCTAAACACATGCTTGCATGCCACTTGCATTTGTAAAAGATCAACTTCTCGTATAAGTTGGCTTACTGTATTTTCTAGCTTACTTATTCGACTCATCTTTATCTCCTTCGCATTGAAATTCGTATATATTTTCTGTACTCTCGGGAATCACTTTTTCACCTATTTTTACATATTTACAGGTGCCTTTTTCAGCAAAGAAACAATCTAAACTTATCTTATCACTTTTTAATTTCCATCTTTTCGAACTGTTGTGTTGATAGTTTCTTGGTTCTCCTATCTTCGGTAAGCCGTGCGCGGCAAGTATTCTAAGAAGTGGCGTAATTATAGTGTTGTCCATAAGAGCAAACACTTTAATAAGAATACCCCAATGGCCGACATGCATTGCGAACTCTTGACCTGGAAATTCTACTTTAAGTATCTCAAGTACTTCTTCTACTTTTCTTGCGTGAGGTATTAGGGCTAAAATTTCGTTTTTTTGTCTCTCAATATCTACTAATGCTATTTTAATACTTTCAGGTACATCTATTGTCATTGAGTTCATTTTTAGTCTCCTTTCCAGTAGGGATCTCGTGGATCAGTCCCTACGACTTCATAATTTACTTTTTCTTTTGTGCTGTTAAGGTGATGATCACACAGTATTGCTAGTTCGATTTCATGTGGTTCTATTTTTTGCGTAGAGGCAAAGAACCAGATATGCTCTCCATTGAGCTGACGACAGATCGCCATATATTTATATTGTACCCGGTTTTTAAAGAAGCTTGTATTTCGTTCACTTATCATTTCTCATACTCCGTTGGATCATGTACATGAGCATCTATAAATGCTTTTTTTCTTTCTCTGCAAGTGCTACAAACACCACAGTGCTTTTCTCCACCTTTATAACAGCTATACGTTAAGCCCAGTGGTACACCTAAGGTATGAGCTTCTGCTACAATAGCACTCTTGAGATAAGTTATGTAAGGTGTGTCGAGTATCACCTTATGGTCAGATGCGAAATCAATTGCTCTCTGCATGGCACTAACAAAAGCAGGCCTGCAATCGCTGTAGACAGTATGATCACCTGCATGCGCTGCATAAGCTACGGTATTATCTCCTCGCGAGATTGCAGTAGCCACAGCAATACTTAACATGATCATGTTTCTGTTAGGTACTACAGTATCTGCCATATTGTCTATATCGTAAATCCCATCGGGTACTAACTTATCGAAGTCTGTAAGAGCAGATGAGAGAAGTGGTTTAATAGCTGAGATGTTAACTTCAATGTGTTCTACTTCTATTGCTCTTGCAATTAGTTTTGCTGCTGTAAGTTCTTTCCTTTCATGTTTTTGTCCGTAGTTAAATGATAATGCAACAATGTCCTCGATTCCTTCTTTTGCCGTTCGATACAAAAGAGTCGAGCTATCAATTCCGCCAGAGAGTAATACGATCATGGTAGTTTTCTCCAAATGAGAATAGACAGAACCAAAAGAGTAAGAAGAACAGAAAACCATATCAACCCGCTCATCATAACTTCATCTCCTTTATTAAGCTCGCTAAGTTCATCGCATCTGCGAAGACTCTCTTATTGATTCTACTGTCTCGCAAAGCTGCAGAGGGGTGATACATAACGAACATCTTAAATCTACCTCTATCAAAAGCAGTTCCGTGTAAATGACCTACTAAACCTTCTGGTTCGAAGTATTGTAAAGCTTCATTACCAAAAGTTATTATAAGTTTGAGTTTTGTTAGCGTCCCTAATTCGCCATTAAGCCAGGCGTTAGCACATCTTTTTCTACACATTAAGCTAGGTGTTATTCCTGGGGGTGTATAGCACTTAACAATATTCGTTATGTAACAGGTTTTTCGTCTGATACCAGCTGCTTGTAACACGTCATTGAGCTTTCCCCCTGCGCGTCCGAGGAAGGGACCACCATCTCTGACCTCAACTGATCCGGGGTTTCTTCCAATGAGAGCGATAAGAGCTTCTGTGGATCCGGAGGAGCCGACGGGCCTGTTACGGATATTACCGGGTGGGGAGAAGACGGTACGTTCTCTGCAGAGTTGGCAGTGTTCAAGTTGCATGCTTCAGATACTCCTTCCTTAATGAGTCGATTTAAGTACCACTTTGCTTTTTCAAGGTCGCCTGCATAATCACCCTTATGAGGAGCTCTAAGAACATACTTAATGATATTACCCACACAAAAATCTCTTACACAGCCTGCTGCTTTGATGACATCAATTACCTCCGTCTCTCCTTGATTGTAGTGTGGTGGATGGTTTATGTGGCACAGCAGATCTGTCTTGCTTACCGGTTTCTTTATTTCGTTCATTTAGAGTCTCCTTTTTTAATTTGCCTAACCAATATAATCCTACACCTATTGCATCAGATTCGTGATCAGTCTTAATCTTTACTCCGAATTCTCTTTCGACTCTTCCTTTAATGACTTGCTTTGGTATCTGCCCTTTCCACTGTGATGGTGTTATGAGGTGCGTAGGTATCTCTAATTTATTAAGAGAAAAACTATCTGTCTGTGTTATGTTTTTCGCCCAGTAGTATAAGGCACCTACAAAGAAGTAAAGCTTCTGAATTGTTCCTGTTTTCGCACTCATTGAGCCTTTAAAGCCACCCCATGTCTCAGGCATCTCAATTAAGATTGCGTCATAAGTCGATTCACAGAAGAACTTCATATCGAGATTCCTTATTGCAGCCATTACTTTATCTTCAAAGGTACCTGCAACATCTGCATTTGCTATACCGTATTCATCGAGTATGATCTTTAAATCATCATCCATCGTTAATAAGGCATAGCCTAATCCTCCAGTCGCATAACTCGGGTCAATTGATAATACTTGCATTTAAGTTCTCCTTATCATTTTGTCATATTCGTGTCTTCCTATCCAGCCAATAAAGAAGCAAAGCATACTTAAAAGTATGTGGGTCATTGTCATTTTAATTTCTCCTTCTATATGCATAGAGTAAAAGCCCTAAGCAAACAACACTACTAAATAAAGATATAAAAAAACCTATCTTAATTATTAGTGCCATTTAGTTTTTCTCCTTTACTTTATATATAATCGTGCGATCTCGCAGAGTGCGATAAATATTGCATCTTTATCTCGTTCAAGCTGGCCTAAATCAGCATAGGGAACAAGATCAGGGTGAATCTTCTTTTCACGATTGTATTCTTCTCCATATACCCAACCCATTGAGAAATATGATTGCATCCAACTTCCATGTAGTTCTTCTGGTGATTTTGATCTTTGATCACTGCATTGTCTTTCTATTACTTTACGAAATTGTATCTGAAATGGTTGTTCTCGTTCTATCCATGATACTGGTACAATAGGTGCATTTGCTGATTGTGCAGCTAATCTTGCTGCATCATATACAAATCTAGCTCTTCGTTCCGTTAAACTTAGCATTTTAATTTCTCCTATGTGAGTTCAGTAAGAGTTAATAAATGTTGGGCTAATTCCTGGGCCTTATCACGACTAAGTATAAGGCTACCTTCACCTACATTAAATATAACTATATCTTTTTCTTTGTCTAGCCAGAGATTTGCTGGCACATAATTAGCTTTTGTGTTATAAATAATGATACCGTTGTCTGTTGTGATTATTTCACAAGAAGCTATTGTTGTTACCATTTAATTTCTCCTCTTGTAAAGGGTTGGGTCGTTATCTTTAAATGCCCGCCGCCTTCTGAGGCAATGAGGACATAAGCCACAATGAAATAAACCATCGCCCTCACAACTATACGTGAGATCCCATGGAATATTATGATCCGTCTCTGAGCCCATACGTATTATACGTTTCGTATCAAGATAGGCTAATGGAGCTTCAGCAGCTAACTTCGGTAGTGCTGTTAAACCTGTATCATAGACGGTAGGTATACTATCTGTTAAAAGTCGGAATGTGGTGAGATAGGATATTGGCTTCTCTATAAATAAGCTATCTACACTTATTCCATAATACATCATAACACAGTTTTCTTTTTGGGCCTCCATCAAGCCTCTAAATACGAAATAGGATAACTTGAAATGTGACCATTTCTGTGGAGCTTCTATTTTACCTACTCTTAATGTGAGATCCCAATGATCGCAGAGTGCGTTGAGTGATTCTAAGTCTCTCTTTGCATTTCTTTGCCCGTACTCTAAAAAGAATGGTATTACTTCGCCTTCTTTCCTCGCAATGCTCAATATCAAAGCACTCCTTATACCTCCTGTGCTAAGTACTAAGCTCCTCATTTCTAACCCCTTTCTTGCTGTTAGCTTCTAGTGCAATTGTTGCGCTGACCAAGAATGCTTCCTTGCATGTGGGGCACGCTCCTTCTCCCGCTACTACTTCGCAACCCGCGGGCGTCATTATATATGTTCCACACCTAGGGCATTTTAGATCACCAAACTCATTTATAGCTGTTACACTGATTGTCATCTTCTTCTCCTTTACATCTTGCCCATAACTAGTCTCAGTCTGCCTTAAAAAATCTTGCTCCAAGTAATCTACGATTCTATAGTAATCCGCTATGTGAACTAAGCGAGCAACCATAGTGTTTGCATGCGAGAGCGTCTCAAACACTATTCGCCATTGATCTGCCGGTAACTTAAGTGCGATCATGTTCTCTCCTTTCAAGTAAAGTACGGACTAATAATTTTTGCTGCTGCCCATATAAGTAGAAGTATCCCTCCTAATGAGATAAGTGAAAGAATTATTATACCTGCTAGCCACATATCAAACATTTTTGATATGTCATCCATTTTTAGTCTCCGTAATATAATCTAATTGTTCGCCCACCTGCAAAACCAATTATAACTGATCTCAGCTCTACAGGAATATTACATTTAATAAGACCTTTGTAGCCTCGAAGGATTATGCTAGTGTTATCTCCGAAATATAGAATCGTGTCATTACGGTATTGTCTGTTATTCATCATATATTCTACTTTTACTATAACACCAGTATGTATTATGTCATATCCTCCTATAGAGAACTGCCCTTTCTGGCATTCCTCCGTAGAATCAGTACTGCAGGGTTTGCAAGAACTTAAGAAAAAGCATAGTACTAATAATAATATTTTCATTTTCAGTCTCCGTAATAGTTTTGTTCAAGTTCAAGTAAGTGTTGTTTTTCATAGTCGTCAAGTTCATCATCTAGTGAGCAAAGAAAATCATGGTCCTCATCATCTATATCATCATTACCTAATAACCTTTCAGTTAGATCCTTTTCTTCTGTGCTCATTATTTATCTCCTTTTATCACATATCTTCATATGTTTTCTTAAAGTCAAAAGTCCTTCATCCTCAGCTTCACCATGAAATCTTCCAATTTCATCATATCTACCTACTTCTGCAAAAGTTTTATTACAGAACTTGCATTTAAAATATAACTTTTCATCATCACTCATTATTTATCTCCTTAGCCATAAACATAAATGTTATCTCCTGCTCCGCGTGAACAGTTATCTTTACCAATGAGATGACGCCAACGACGTTTTTTCTTGGTCTTTGTTATTCTCTGTTTCTTTTCTTTTGGTTTCATTATTGATTCCTTTCGTTTATTCTACGCCATTTTTCTATACTTGTTTGTAATGCCTCATCTGAACCATTTACTCTATATCTAACATCAGCAATTGCCTGATCCATATCTGCTAAAACTAATGCTTTTTTCATTTTTGGTTCTTCTGGGTTTAGTCTCATAATTCAATCTCCTTCATATCTAATAAGTTAGGACCTCTAGCCATTGAAACCGGAATAGGTATACTAAACTGTGGAAATCTCTCCATCTCTGTTATGATCTTAGGTACCAATTCTTCATCTTCTGGAAAGAGTTCGAATACCAACTCGTCGTGTATGTCTGCTATGATGTTGGTGCGTCTCCCTTTCAGTATCTCATCGCACCTAGACAATGCATACTTCTTGATGTTCGCCGCTGTGCCTTGACACAGCCAAGCAACCAGAATATAAGAACCGATTTCCTGTACATACCTGTAGCGTCGGCCGAAGACATCTTGGACAAAGCCTCGGGTACTACCTCTGTTCTTGATTCTTCTTTGTGTCTCCCGCATTTCCGGCAAACCCGCCTCATAGCGTCTAATGATTCCTTCTGGGTGATTCTCTCCTGCGAGTTGCTTAACCATTGTTGCTTCGCCCATCCCATAGAGTAGACCATAGTTAAGCATCTTCGTGATGTGTCTTAGACGTGCATTGTACTCTCCAAAGACCATCTCGCAGACTTTTCTGTGAAAATCTTCACCTTCTCTTAGTTCTTTGAGTAATCTTTCGCTGCCGCTGTAGTGAGCAAATACTCTATATTCCACTTGGCTGTAGTCAAGCGCCAATAGAGAAGCGCCTTTCGCAGGAATAAAAACCTTCCGCACACTCCGAAACGCATTCGAGCAAGTTTCCGCGAGTGCTTTACTTCCTGCTTCAACCTCTGTAATTCTGCCACGCTGTTTTGGTATTTGTTGTACAGGTGGATCAGACGCCGCACTTCTTCCAGTGGTAGTTGTTTGTCTATACTGAGGATATACCCGACCTCCCCTTTCTCGTTCTTTATAACCTTTAAGGGTGGAGCGCGCTTTAGAGAGGGCCCTAAAAGCGAGCACTGCCTGCATTTTTTCGTCATATCTGAACTCCTCCAGTATTTTTCTGCCTGTTTTCCATTGCCCTGTCTTCTCTGTTTTCTCGGTGAGCGGAAAATGCTTTACTAAAACATCACCGAGTTGTCCGGGTGAAGTAATTTTAAAGCGCTCACCGAAGTATCGGTATATCTGCTCTCTCAGAGGTTCAAGCGCATGAGTGATTATTGTAAAAGAATCCTCGAGATACTTTAATTCAATTCGCATACCTGCTTGTTCGATGTTTTTATAAGCGAGAGCTGCACGAACTTCATTTCGATAGAGATCCCATAAACCCATATCAATGACTTGTTCAGCAAACATATGAAAGAGATCGATGGTATCGACCGCGTCGGCTACAGCATAGATATGAGATCTGTCTTGGGGCATATCAGTATAATAATTATACTGCTTTCTCATAGCATGCATTTCATATTCATCGTCTCTTGCTCTGCCGAGTAGTTCTCTCGATAATGCTTTGAGTCTATGATACTCTAAGTGGTGCTCATCAATCAACACATGTAGAAGCGTGGTGTCGTGCAGCTCTCCTTTTACTTCTATCCCAAGTATATCTAACATCCGTACATCGAACTTACAGTTGTGCATCACTATAGGTCTTCCACTTTCACATATTCGCTTCAGCCCATCATAGCCTGCCTGGGTGATTGTAGGTCCTCCGCCTGCTATGAGGTCGCGTGATGCCCAGCTAAAGTATACTGGGATGTTAGTTTCCCTTGTAGCCCCGAGTGTCTCAGAATCGACAGCTATTGGTTCATTTGATTTGTCAAGCTGTTCCTGGGTAGGGTATTCACATATATCTTTAAGAGCCATGCTTTATCCTATCACATAACGTTCTGATATAGCGCTCGAGTTTTCTTGCATCAGCTAAGGTTAGTTTTACTCCGTCTCCTGTCCAAGATAGATACAATTAAGGTGACTTCGCAGCACATTGTTTATTTCACCTTCTTTATTAATTCTGTTAAAAGATCAGCTATCTCGCTATACCAATCAGATTCTATCATAAGACCATCCCAATCAGGTTCTTTGCATGATGGGTCTTTCATTTGTTTATCGTATTTATGGCAGAGCCTGTTAGCTTTTTTTCTACAGAATGATCTAATTACCCCGATCGCGCTAAGTAGTGCTCTTTTGTACATTTTTGTTTCTCCTGTTATCAGCTAAGTCGCATAAGGTTAGTATCTCTTTTGCAAATCTACGCATCTCATCTACTGTTATGGTAGGCCATTCTTGTGTAGTCATTTTCAAGTGAGTGTTTTCGATAATATCTATCCGCATCCAAGAATTGTCTAATTCACCCTTGATGTACGCCCCACTAGGTGTTTTTACTACTCGTCTTTTTGGCATGGTTTAGTCTCCTTTTTTAGTATAAGTTTCCGGTTATAAGTCGTCTTAGTTCTTTTGCTTTACTCGCATATTTCATTGCTGCTTCACAGTTCTTTTTTAGTGCATTTTTGAAATCTAACGGTGTATCTCTTTCTTCTAGGTGAAAATAATGTTTGGGTCGCGCTATTTCAGTTTTTAAGATACCATCTTTGGGTATATAATTACCAAGCCAACTCTGCCAGAAGAGTGAAGCAGTATCCATACTAGATACCCACCAGAAATGTTCGAGCATATAAAGCTCGTCACCTACGCCTAACAAATGGAAGTTTCTATATTCGAGTTCTCTTTGTGATATATTTTTTTGAAGCTCATAAGAGAAGATAAAACGAAGAAGTTCTTGGCTCATTGTCTTTGCTGTATCTGCATAGAGGTTATGTGTTGCTACTCTAGGAATACTAATACAGTGAAAAACCGTCATTGCTTCCTTAAGTACCTTCCAGAAACGTTCTTGCTCTCCTGCCCAAGCTAAGCCTCTTTTTTCTGCCTGACAAACGAACATTAAGAAGTAAGGTGCATCAGGAAACTTCTCTTTATAAGCTAAACCTTTCTTAAAATTCTCTTCTGCATTGCCTCCGTAAAGATCAGGCACCACAACCGTATGCACACCCATATCTATCGCCATTTCGTGTAGTGCTTCGTCTGTAAGAAGCTTTCCTTCGAATGCACCGTTATCTAGAATTACATTTGTAGATTCTTTGAAGAATTTATAGTATCTTTCATCGGCCAGTGCTACAGGAGCAATACAAAATCGGCCAGGTAAGAATCTCGTATACTCTACGAAATCAGGAGGCACAATTAATGATAGTTCCATTGTTTTCTCCTCCGGCTACCTTTGCGTAAGCTTTATAATGATTGCATTGCTCGTATTTCGTTCCGTCACACTGCCCTGTATCAGTATCGATTCTATGGTATTCACAACCATCTGTATAAGGGCAAATAGCTTTATTCATCTGTCTATCTCCTTTTCATAAATAGATGGCAGGTCTCTTTTCTCTCCGTGTGTGTCAAGACCATAACCAACGAGAAACTTATCAGGTACAGTATAGCCATAAAAATTAACAGCATGCAGGTGTGCTTTTGGCTTTACAATTAATGCGACGGTCCAAGCACATCTAGCTCCGTGATCCATCACTGCTTTATATACAGTCTTCATTGTTGCACCGGAATCGATCACGCAATCTGCTATGAGTACTCTCGCTCCTTTTAATTCAGGGAAATTACTCTTTATGATACCGACTTGTCTTTTAGGTCTGTCGGTAGTCGGGTCATAGTAGCTAACTGTAGCCCACCTTAAACTATGTGGCACTGTAAGCGAGTTGGACAAGTCAGTGGAGAAGGTAAGCCCTGCCTCTTTGATGCCAAGTACGAATACAGGCTCTTTATTGAGACGTAGTGTGCGAAAGTGATTATCAATTTCAACCGCAATACTGTGTACCGCAAAGTTTATCCACTCTCTTGATAATAGCTCTTTCATTGTATTACTCCATCCCATGAACAAGGTTATAGAGTCTGTTACTAACATCGCCTCTCTCAGCACCAGTAACGAACTCTACTGATTCTCTCTTTACACCTCGCCCGACACAACAAAGATGCTGAGCATGAGCTACAACTAATACACCTCTAGGTTCAAGATGCTTATCGATTGCATCTGCTATTTGATTTACCAGACGTTCTTGTATTTGAAGTCTCTGTGCAAAGCAATCAACTAATCGTATTAGTTTACTTAATCCTGCTACCTCACCAGAAGGCTCATAGCCTATACTACAATGCCCTATAAAAGGTAAGAAGTGATGTTCACACAGAGATGAAAAAAAGATATTTCTACATACTTGTATCCCGCCGCCTTCGATTGGCCACTTCTGTGCGAGTATATCTTCTGGGTGCAATGTATATCCCGAGAGTTGCTCTTCCCAAGCTTTATGCATTCGCTCTGGTGTATCCTGGAGTTCTCTTCTAGTTAAATCTTCTCCTAAAGAGAGAAGCATCTCTGGGAGTCCGATCCGTTTATTCCAATCATCTACTATGTTCATTTTATGCCGAGTACTTTCTGTGTTTGATAACTAAACTTACAGCTTGGATTCGCTGCGACAAATTTATATACTTCTTCCCATTGAGCGCCTTGTTCTGTATACATCGGTTGAATATAGATTGGTGTTTCGTAAGTCTCACTTGCAGACATTGCAATTTTAAGTAGTTCGTTTGATACGGAGCCGTAGATAATTTTAATTTCATCTACCAGATTCCATATATCTAAATATCTTTTTTGCCAATCATTTATTTGTTTAGGTGAAAAAGTAACCCAGACATTCTTTATTTCTTCTTTTAGGTAAAAGATTTTCTCGGTTTGTGTGCCGTTTGTTTCGATCGCGTAATTAAATTCAGGTGCTGCTAAAATTAATTCATCTATCGGTTGTAGTGTTGGTTCACCCCCTGTAAGAATGATGTTCTTTTGTTTTCGTCCTTCTATTACCTTAACTAATTCGCTAAGTGGAAGTACAGGACTTTGTGAGTCTTGTGGTGTGTCACAGAAAGGGCATTTTAGATTACAACCGAAAAAGCGGATGAACAGTGAATAGGTACCACACCTAGAACCCTCGAATTGAATACTCTCAAAAATATCATCTACGAGAAAAGTCGATTCTTCGGATTTAGGTTCATCTTTCTTATACTTATCTTTCCAGTCCATATGTCACCTCACATCCAGGGCTTTCTGCTAACATGACCCATTGTAATTTATCACCGAAGTTGTGTTGTTGTAGCCATTCATAGATATTTTTTACTGTATTCTCTGCTGTGGGATTTTGATCAAACTTATTAAGATCGGCATGATCAAAATCCTCAACTGCTTTATTGAGAACATTCTTTAAATCCTTAAAATCAAAGCACATACCTGTTTTCTCATCTATCTCGTTCGTCTGCCAACAAGCCTTAACCTCCCAGCGATGACCATGTACATTACCGCACGGCCCGTCATAGCCAGGAAGATGATGAGCTGCATCGAAATGAGTTGTTACTGAAATAAGATACATTAATAGGTTCCTTAAAAAAGAAGCAGGGGAGGCGAAAGGAGAATTAAGACCTCCCCTGCTTACACACTTAGAATCTTTCGGCTATTTCACCTGTCTCTGTTCTCTTCGCATTTTGACCTATCCAAACATTAGGTCCGTATTGAGAATCTCTTGCAGGCCTTACATTTCCTTCGAAGCATATACCCATAAGTGAAGCACACAGCTCTGTGGAAATTAACTCTGCTTTCTCAGGGAGCTCGAGACCGAGATTAACTAAGTCGCCTGCGAGCCACTTCAGATTCTCCTCTGTCTCTAAACCCCAAGATTTAAAGTAGTTACGCCCTTTAGATTCTTCTGTAGGACCTTCAAGTGCAGTGAGATCTACTCTTAGTTGCAATCTACCACTAGACTGTGCTTTTGCTACAAAAGCATTAGTCACCTTCCAAAGATATGTCCCTGTCGGTAGCTGCTCGCTTTTCTTGGGGTTTGTCTTCGCTTCGTCCCAATTCTTCTGTTGGGCTTTTAGTGCTGCTTGTATTTCGTCTGTCATCTTTCTTTATCTCCGTAACTAGTGTTTCGGTAAATTTTTCAATAAATTCTTTAATCTCTTCTTTGTCAACGAGAAAAAAGGTTTGGTTATCTCTATGGTCATGTACAAGATAACCATTCTCAATAATACTAAATGTTAAGAGCTTTTCATTAGACATGCAACCCTCTTTTTAAATTCTTCTTCATAAACTTGCCATCCTTTATTTAAAGGTAGATCTAGCTTTTCACTGAAACCCTCCAGTCTATGTTTGGATACTCTTAAGAACTGAGGCTGCCACCATTGTCGTCTAGCGTGTCCAACCTTTACAATTTTAAGTTCACCTGATATTTCGTCTGCTTTTTTCTCCACTTGTTCGTCTATATCAAAATATCCTACCGCATCACAATCACCTACAATTGATGTGACTGCACTAGGTACAAAGAAAGGCTCAACACGATCTACCATTTCTCCGCCCCATTTTATTTGACGGAAATTCGTGTGAGATAGAAGTATCACTCCAATACCGAGTGACTTAATCTTATTACATACTCTAAGAAACTCTTTGGTTGTCTCTTTGTAACCTTCACCAAAAGGTACATGCCTAATATTCTCGAATCTCTGTGGTGAACCCTTTACCATGAATTGTGTATTTGCTACTAGCCACTCTCCACATTGCTCCCAGGCAAGTTGGGCAGTATCGATAATTACTACTTCTACGCGTCTTTGATCTTTCCAATTATTCTCCACCCCTTCGGTAAGATCTTTACCTATCTTAAGAAACTTTTTCCAGCTATTACAAGTATCACCATATACCTTTAAGCCACTAGTACCTTCCTGTGTCTTAATAAAATAATGCCCTTCAATCTGAGCTGCCCATGATGTCTTACCCACCCCTGGAGCTCCGTGTACTAATGTAAGATATTCTCTCGGATTCTCTACGATTGGTGCCGGTGTTTGTGCTAACGCCATTTTTTCTCCATTCAATAGTTTTGATTTATTTATTATTTTGCCTTCCCTTGATAGGGCTTATCCACCTCCCCCTGCCAGGGTTCGTTGTCCTTTTCTTTCCATGCAAGAACACCACAGTTAGGCTCTGTCTCGCCACACACCGGCCAGATACTTAATCGCATCCACGTCTGTTGTATCTCGTCCCAGTGGCCCTCTTCCCGTACTCTTCGTCCGTCTGGGTGTCCCACCGTAATCTCCACAGTGCGACCAGTATCCGGCATCTTATCTACACCCACAACATGCCAGGGGCGATCGGCCTTTGCCAAATCTACAAACCATTGAGCCTTTTCTAGGCTATTGAAGCTTGCGCTCCACTTGCCACCATCATCACCGCTGACTATATATTCAGTTTGCTTCGAAGTCATACTGTGATCTTTTCGTACTATGTTCATTTTGGTATCTCCAATTCTGGGTCAGCATCAATACTCATTAATTCTGGGTTGAGGTTTTTTCTCACGAAGAAGCCGCTCTCATCTCCATTCATACAGATAGGAAAGTATGAGCAATGCCCGATACGATTCTTAGGATGATGAGGAATATATAAGTTATGCTTCTCATACAGATCAAGCGTCATAGCGAACTTATTTAACTCTTCTTCGTAATCATCAACCGATTTTTGTTTGAGCCAAATGATTCTTCGCTCGTAGAGTTTCTCCCTGTCAAGAAGATATGCTGCCCCTAATCTTATTGCAAAAGCTTCTGCGGTTTCAGTCTTACGAGGTCTGATCTGCGGTTTCTTAATCACATCGTAAACTACTTTTGTAATCTTTTTCTTGTGTGTCTTTTGCACAGCAAGGATGTAAGTTTTCAACTGATTATCGAGTGGCAAAGCCTTATAATAAGCATCTCCTGTACGAGCTGCTGTCTTTCTCTCCCATAACATGATCACATCATCTTCGATTCTCTTTACAAGTTTATCTAATTTACCTACAAGAAAGTGACCATTGGCTAAGGGAATTTTAAACTGTTGCTCTACTTCATAAGTAAGATATTTCTCTTCATCTTTCTCATATACCAATGCGTAACCCTGAGCTACACCAAGAAGAACTTCGAGCATACGATCTAATTGTTCAAGATCCATAGAAAGAAATGCATCTGAGTTATTCTCAAATGAAATTCTCAATTCAGCGATATGCAACTCAGCAGCTTTTAATCCGCCTCGATCATAGGCTGCTAATACTTCATGAACTAGCCCACCCCAGAAAAGAGGTTCAGGTGTCTTCTTCGGGCTAAGTAATCGAATATAATTGAGATAATAGGCGTAGGTACAATCCGAGAAGCAATTCTTAGCGGAGTTTGATATCTCCATTTGCTATTCTCCTTTTCGTTTTAATCTGTTTTCGTTTTAGATTTTCAATTTCGTTTTCTAGTCTCTTTATCTCACGTGCTTCCTTCGCTCTATCTCTGTATTCTCCTATGTACCAATGAAAAAAAGCTCCAAGTAAACCATTCTCAATAAGGTACTTTGCTTGCGCTTCAGGAAAGCCTTGATGCTCTCTTCTTGATGCCATAACAAAAAGATTATCCGGAGTATTATTATCTTTGTCGAAATCGACGTGATGAACGATCTCCCCCTTCTTCAATAAACGTCCTATTTTTTCCTCTGCTACAACGATATGCTCTTCAATCATACCGTTTGGCTTTGCCTTAGGATGATCTGGGCGATAAACTAATTTGTATTTCATAATTATATTATACCCGATCCTTTATAAAGGTGCAACAGATTTTTTTATAGTTTTTAAAAATTTTTTACTCCTCGCTTAAAAGATCTATGTCATCATCTAAGATTGCATCTTCTGTATGATCATTTCCTTGATAGAGCTTGTCTATCTCACGCCATGCGAAGATTATTTGTTTTTCGTTTATATTAAACCACTTATTGCTTGGCTCATGACAACACTCCCATCTTTCTCCTGTCCACCTATATTTGAGTTCAGATACATACTTAATCTTATTTATTTCGTAGGTTACTTTAACAAGCCGTGGCGTATCCGGTAGCGGGTCTTTGCCTATCACATGCCAACCTGGACGAGCAGTAAAATTTTCTTTATATGTCTCTCTAAAATCTGTTAGTTTTTTAAGCACATTTCGCATAGAGATAAACCCGTACACCTTAAAACCTTTTTCGAGTCTGTCTTGAATAGCTAATTTTATTGTCGCATAGCGACCTTTAAAACCAGAACCATAAAATCCATCATCCGATATACCGATCCAATTCGCTTTCTCTTCCCATAAGCAATTCTTCACAAGTATATCTAATCCATTTATCAAACCCTGATATTCGTATGATGTTGCCACAAAAATAAAAGGAGAAATCTCCTTAATCTCATCTACAGTTACTTGATATTCTTCTTTTGGTATTCCAATTACTACTTCAATCATTATTTTATCTCCTCTAATGTATTGAAATCTATTTCAACTCCATTACCATCTAAATACTTCTCTACCCATAAATAACGACATTTACACTTAGGGCATTCAACTTCTACTTTCATGTACCTCATTCTCTTACTCCTCATCTATTTCTAGCAAATCTTTTTGTAATTGCCGCTCGTTCCATGTTGACTAGATTTAACCACTCACGATACGCTTCAGAGCTTCCCCAACACACACTTGGTACATTATTATACAAATACTCTACAATATCAAACATTGAATGCCGATTATCAATATCGGCTCTACCAAATGCTTCTCTTAAATCGTTGCTCAATACAGCTTCTAAAAAACTACCTGTCTGTAAACCTTCAACAACATAACGATCGATGGCATTCTTCGTACTTGATTTAATCATAGTTATTCCTCTCTTATGTGTTTCATTATAGAATCACCTACACTTGTCTTATCTTTGAATGCACGTACAATAGCAGTGTCAATACTAGCCTTCATTATAAGGTCATAATAATTAACCTGGTTTTTGGTACCTGTTCTATGAGTGCGCTTGATCATATTATGTCTCTGCTCTGCAGAACGACTATTGTCATGTATAATAACATTATTCGCTCTCTGTAAGTTAAGCGAAGAATAGCCTGCCGCTATTGAGACTATCAATACATCGATCTCACCAGCATTGAAGCGCTTAAGGATCTCCCCTTGATTCGGAGTCTCCCCATGAAACACTGCGTGTGGTATACCTGCTAATCTCTCTGAAATTATCTTGAGTACTATCCGCCAGTGAGACCAAATTATAATTGGTCCTCGAGAAAGCATAAGAGGTACATTCTCTCCGATCCACTCTATCTTCTGTACCTCCAATATCTCATTCGGATAGGTGAAACCGTTACATATTTCATGTAGTTTCGTTTCCTTCTCTAAAGCCCACTTGGTATCAAGCATCCTACCAGAAGGGAGTTCGACTCTAAATTCTTCTTTAAACTCGGAATATATACGTTGTGTGCGAGGTTCCATCTTAAAATGTACAGGGATAAAATGCTTAGGGGGTAACTCTGCCTCCACGACCTCTTCCGGTATCCTGATGCAATACTTGTTCATTCTATTCGCTATCTGTCTTGCTGCTCCTATCTTCAGCTTCCACTTGTAAGGTGCCCAAGGCGGCGGTTCTTTAAAGTAGGTATACCGATACCGCCAAAAAGAACGGCCAAATGTCTCTCCGTCATTTAAGAAGAGCATCTGAGAGTAAAGTTCTTCTGGTGCTTCAGTAGTTGGTCGCCCTGAGAGTAAAGCCCTTTGTAACGTAGCTTTAGCGAGCTTATGCAGTGCAGCGAATCTCTGTGTCCTTTGCTCTTTGAGCATCGTGCTTTCGTCTGCTATGAGTGTGCGCCATTCCCCTTTTAACATTACAGGATAGACATATTTGGATCTCCACGCATCATAGTTAAGAATGTATACATCTGCACCTGGTGCAAGTGCTTCCGCTCTTTGCTCCTTTGTACCCATTACGACTCTATACGAGAGATCAGTAAACTTCTCGAGCTCCGTTCCTAGCTGCTCTCTCGCACTCTTTTGACAAAGAATAAGACAAGGAAAAGGTTTATCTAAGGTATGGAGCCACTGAAAAGCATTGTAGGTCTTTCCACCTCCGTAAGGGACGAATAAACCTACTCTGCTTCTCCCTGCTGCGAATGCATCTACTTTAGCTTGGTAATCGTAAAGCGGTCCTAAGCGCATCATTATCTGTTATCCTTCTTCATTTGTGCTTTCATATATATTAATAGTTCAATTAACCGGCCTGCTTCTTCGAAATCAAGTATCACGTTACCTTGTATTGTTAAACAGTCTGGTCTATCTTCAAAATGAGGATTTGAAGATAAGCTCACTCGTAGCAGATCTTTCCTGCTTTCCTTAACTGCTGGGATCACTTCTTGAAAAGTAAAGCTTCTATCGCTTAATTTAATCTTTTTTTCGCTCATTGTATCTCCTTTAAATAAAAAAGAAAGGGTGACCATTACTGATCACCCTTCCTGGCAAATCGGCAGCGACATTCTGCCCTTATTTCCTCAAGTCAGCTATCTTCTTATTTAAAGCTGCGATCTCATTGTCACGCGCGACAAGATCCTCTGTCAGCTTCTTAACTTTACCTCCGCCTCCGCCGCCTTGTGCTCTTGCTTGTAATACGTAATCGGCGGGAACTAATTTCTTACCTTGGAGATAAGTGATCCAGAGCTTAATAGATCGCTCACTAAAACTCACATTTTCTGCTACACATCTCTCCGCAATAACTTTGCGAAGATCTTCGGGAACTCGAACGCCCGGGCTTGCTAATGTTGGGAGTTCTTTCTTCTTATCTTCTTTCTTTTTACCGTTAACAATTTCGGCTGTTGCCATAATTCGTTTCTCCTTGTTGGTTAAAGTTTCTTCTTTTTAGGACGCTTTGTCGCTGCTCGCTTCTTTGTAAAACCATTAGTACATAGCATTTCGACCAAAGTTGATGCTGCAGCTACAACTACAGCGACTAGGACTGTTTTCCAATTCTTCACATTTATTATACCTCATAAAAGACGCCAAGTCAACCTAAAAATAAAAAGTTTTTGCTAGTGTAACTCCTTAATTAAAGTAGAAAGATAATAATATGATTGTATAATTAAACCAATTATTATACAACCGAAAAACATCACAGCATTAAATATACGATCTATTTTTCGTTTTATATAATTGACTTCATTCTGAAGCTCAACGCCATCAACAGTCATAGTTATCTCCTTAAAAGATGCACAACCAATAATGCAATACCAAGAATATTCAAACCAAGATTAAAATATACCGTTACAAGAATACGTTCAAGATGAGCATCACGGTCATGTTTATTAGCACTTAACCAACACCAGGCACGAGATAAAAGTTGCTTGCTTCTTATCCATGATATGAACACATACACACCAATGGATGCCATACCAAAGATAAATAGAATCTGCCATAATTTAGCAGCTGAGATTGTTATCATATTTTATCTCCTTAATAAGGTTCATTTAAGCCAATAATTATAGCTACTATGATCGCAACTACTACCATTACTACCATTACTACTACCATAATTATACCTGCTATTTCTATGCCTGTAAGAACAGCTAGCATTATTTATCTCCTTAAATTAAGGCATAAAAAAAGAATTGAAATGGACACGAATAAAAAGAAACAGTATATTCGTGCCCATTAACTTACTTATCTTCTTAATAGAGTTATAAGCAAAGCAATTGTTACACCGCCTATGAGTGTTACAGCGATGAGAGTAAGATCTACTTTTCGTTTCATATAACGAAGTTTGTCGTAGAGTTCAATTCTATTAACATCCATATCTTATCTCCTCATATAAAAAAGAATGTGTAAGGACGCAGATAAAAGAATGAATGATATCTGCGCCCTTACTTGTTACTTACCTGAACAAGTAATTCTTTCGAATATTCTTTCGGCCCTTACTATTGAACCGAATTTTCAAAAGAATCTCTTTCTTAATCTGTACTAATGTTCTAATCATAATAACCTCAAGACCAATGAAAACTATCAACGCGACCCAAAAATACACAACGACACCCAGGACCCGCTATAAGAACAACTTTCGGCGACATAATAGTGTCATTGTACTCACCGCTGAAAGGAAGGCCAAATGCCTTACCATCATACGAGTGTAGGTAGATATAGATCCCGATTACTGTTTCTTCAGACGTAGAGCATACAGCCCTAACAACATCACCATAAGTGCAATCTGATAACATGCGGTGCGACGCCGTATATAACCCTTCTTGTTCCAACAGATGCCATATTCTCTTTGCGCCAACATGACTAATAAGGGTGCACCGACAATCTAGCCTTTGATGGGTGTTTATAATACGAACTCTAGGTTCCACAGCATTTTCGAGAGCATCCTTTATTAGAATACCCCACATATAAGTACTCTCTGTGTCGCGATGTAGGAAAACCCAAGTACAGGCTTTGTCTCCAGGATGTAATACTTGAATAATATCACCGAATTCACAAGCATCCAACCTTTGCGTTTTACGTCGCTCGAGTACTTTTCTAATTATGTTAATCATAACAATCTCCTTTTGGTTAGATTCCAAATAAATTTTCATTTCACCGAACTACAGGCCTGCTTTGCTTTTTGCTTAACTTAGCTTCTCTGTCCTAGACAAAGGAGTGCTATGTAGGTAAGCCCTACCACAACTACACTTGCCGCGATGCCCGAGATGACAAAAATCCCAACATCTTTCTTGGTGTTCTTTTTACCCGAGGTACGCTTCTTCGCTACTGTTTTCTTAACGATTTTCTTCTCGTTAGAATTCTTCATATCATTCTCCTTTTCAAACGTTGCTATAAAGCAACAGGTAAATTAAAAATGGTTCATCACAACGATGAACCACACTCTTCTACTCTTATCGCATATACGGCGCTTTTTGCGATCTTTCCCCCTTAAAAGCGAAAAATTTCGCATAAAATAGCAAGAAAAAGCGCTAAAATCACGAGAATTATGGGTATTTTATTGAGCTTTCTTTCGGTCATTATGCATATATAACCCTGTAGGATAGTGTGCTATGACTGTTTTTGCAGGTAATCCCGTGTTAAATAGCATCCCTTCATCTTCTCGGACTATATAGTCATAGTTCCAGGGGAGCTTTTCTACTATCCACCTGCTAGAATTCTGTGCTATAACACGTTGAAGCGAGTAATCACTACCCTTATAATCTTCTGCTTTATCGCTTTCTTCTATCCATTTATCTAAGAAATCGCATATTTCTAGGCAATTCCGAAGTATCATTACACCGCTCCAGAGCCTAGCACCATCATAGCGAAGACCTAAATCGGCATTAAAACTATCTATCAGCTTAGGGTATGCATGGAAGATAGTATCTGCATCAACATAAAGGAGGTATTCAACAGGTAGATTTGTCATTTCTTTCAGAAATCGAGGCATATAACGACACCCTGCCCACCAGCCTTTACCACCTTTTATTATTTTACTCTTATAGGGCACGTTGTGCTCCTTAAGAGATGCCGTAAGACGTTCGGCTTTTCTGGTATACAGCTTATCATCCGTGTGGTAAAAGACTACACTAAAGCGGTCCGTATCCATACTTTTCAGCTAATTCCTTAGCTTCCTCCGTTAAGTCATTCCAAGTAATAAAATCTTTCTTTGTTGTTCTTCTCGCATTTACATTCGTCGGAATCATACTAAGCCACATAGAGATCTTTGCTTCTGGTATTTCTATATCAATAGCTTTAAGGATTTTCTGTACCGTATGAGGCATTAATTTCTCGACTCTGTAGCGTAGTACAGGATTAAACTCTTCTATCTTCTTATGCCAAGTCACCCAAAAGTAAATAGCTCTCTCTGTATGTTTTTTGGGCCATTCGAGACTGAGCTTTTCTGTTACCTCTTTAAACAACCACCGAGTATTAGGTGTATGTGGATACATGTGCCCGGTATCTATAATTGAATTAATGGTAGCTACAGGGTGTCTTGTCTGATGGAAGAGTAATGCATCTACTGGCAGATAGGGTACCGCAAGCCAACTAATGTCGTATATAGGACCTAAGCGAGGCTCAGGACGAAATACATACTCTTGGGTAACTGCGACCCCTAATTTATGTAGAAGAGTGTAGATATACTTGGTACCCGAGCGAGGAGTAGATGTAATAACAAACTGTTTCATATAGATTCTAATATCCCGATACCAGTAGCCCAATTAGTACCGAATTTATTATGAAAGATTCTACTCTTATATCTTTTTTTGTATATGTGGTGCCAAGCAGTATTAACTTGATGATTCTTTATCACATCATGAAAAAGTATCGTCTCGACAGTATCTGCGAAGGCATGAAAATCATCTAACACATTTCGTGTATGGTGATCTCCGTCTATATACAATAAGCCAACATGAAAATCTTTTATTAAACTGTATATCTTTTTTTGTATCTTAAGATCATGAGACATACCAATAAACGGGTATACTTTAAAACCTTGTTCTTCAAGCCAATTACAAGACCATTTAAAAGCTTCTGTTGCTTTTTCGCCTCGTAACAGAGGGTCAATCAGTATGATAGTACTACCGGGCTCTAACAGGGCAGACAAGATAATAGCAGAACCACCCTGAAAACTTCCAATCTCAAGTAGCAGATTAAATGATTTTGAAGCTAAGTATTTACATACATCTTCAAGCTCATCTTGATCTTGTCGTAGTGCAATTTGATTCTTTTTTAAGAACGCAAACTTATCCATTTATTATTCTCTTAAATCTCCGGCTTGCTTGCATATGTTCTATGACTGGTGTTACAGCTAACTCACCTTTAGTTCTATCGAAGATTCGAAGATAAGAGCCCGGGAGTTTCGCTATCTTTCCAGGTATCTTATAAATAATTTTTCGGAGAGCTGGTTGATCGCCGCCACTTACTGTTTCAGGTAAAGTTTTACCTGTTTCGATTATCTTATCGAGAATTGTGCGTGCGTGTTTAGAATTAGCGAAGTATAAGGTTCCGGCAGAAAGTTGACGTTTTTTATTCTCAGGCCACCATACCGCCATATCAGTACCATTATCTATTAGCTTTTCTACTTCCCAAGGAAAAGAATGAAAAATAGCGTCTGCGTCTACATACAGAACTGACCTACCTCTATACTTATCTAACGCTGCTTTTATAATCTCAGGGCATTGTCGACTATTAAGTTTCCAACTCCCTCTATTTTCTACTGGCACTATTTCATGGTTATCTAAGCCCTCTTTTTCTAGTGATGCTATGAGGTTTTTTATCTCCTCTTCATAGGGTGTGTCTTTCGTATAGAACGCGATAATTATAAACTTCTCTTTTAGTTTTTCTTTGCTAATACGCGGCCCTTTATCTGGCGCATTTGTGTATCTTCCATAAGTTGATTCGGAAGTATCAATCACATTTTCAGCTATAGCTTCCTCTAGTGATTTATAAGGAAAGACTTTTAAAGCGCTGGATTCATTACAATTGAATACTTGTATACCTGCTTCCTCAAAGATAGGAGCTAACTTTTCCAAATATCCTGTGACATTCTTATAGAGCCTATTATTTGAATTAATTGAACCTTCACTCCGATATTCATCGAAGAAGTACTTTTTATCTTTAGTCATATGAAAGTCAGCACCGAGAAGATACATTCGCTTAAAACCGAGAAGATGAGCAACCCTCATAGCAGCCATCATTATACATCTGTTTCCTTTTCTCCTACTTGATTCTCCCCAGTTTACAGAATTCTCAGTAAGCCAAGTCTCAGGTTTAAAGGTATAGTTTCGAACGTAGCCAATTATATTTGGTCGACGACCTATCATTTTCCCTGCTCCGTGCTGGCGACCGAAAAATTTATAAGGAATGAATTTTGTTATTGTTGGGTCTTCCCAAATAGAGTCCATGAATTTTTTTGGACTATCTCCTGTGATCCATAAATTAGGTCTAAATATATGAGCTCCGTTATTCATACCGAAGGTAATTATACCTGGCTGTTTAAGTAGTGAGTGATCTATTTTCGCAAAGCTTGGGCCATTACAGATAATAAAAACAGAAGAATCTTTATAATGATCTTCTAAATTAAGTGTAAGACCCCCGCGTGTGCTGAAGATATTTTCTCCTTTTGGCTCTCTTACCTTATCTTCTACTTTCCATTTATTCTTTGGGCATTTTTCCTTCTCTACAAGAATTTTTGCTTCGATACAGCATTTACATATACTACACCACAATACATCATTTTCTCCTTTTTCGTGATTAATTGGAAGATCTTCTTTTTTAATATAGCCTAAACCCCACTCAAGTTTTTTCATCCAAGTACGATGAGGACATTCAATACAAATAGCTAAACGACGCGTAGCCCATTTTTTTGGCTCTTTACCAAGTATACGATTAAGAGTAAGAGTACTTAGACCTTTAAGTATACGTTTAAATTTACCACACCCCCCACAACCACCTAATTTGGGTCTTTTTATCCTTTTTGTTTTTTCAGCGAGCTCTCTGAGTTCAGCTGCAAGTGACATTATAACTTTAACTCCTCTGCAATATTAATGATCTCTTCTATTCTTTTTATGTCTCGCCTACGATATTCAATTATCGCTTTTCGTAGTATAATTCGTAGTGCTTCTTCTCCTATCATTTCTCGTAATTTTTTAGCTATGGCTAATAAAGAATAGCCCTCTACTTTTTTAGTTAATAAAAAATACATTATCATTGTCTCTATTGCTTTTACTCTAACTTTCTCTGGGTCGCCTTTACAGTTCTCGCATAGACTCTTTTCTCTGAATAATCTCACAGGTGCAATCTCTTCAATGCCTAAACAGGCAATAAGAGACTTACCGTGACATTTTCTTTCAAGTGGTTCTTGGCAATTAGGGTATACTACATTCATTCGGATGGATAAAACACTGTAGATCATTAATCAATTCAACGTAACACCCAGTCTCATATGCATATGTTGTAGATGATTCGGATTCAGGTGAATTTTGTGGTACAGCTCTACACTCTATACAATCTGTGGCTTGATAAATACATACTCCAGCGCAATCATTCCCAGCACAGTCGATGCTAGCACAACCTAATTCAATTGGTATACCAGGACAATCTGATTGTTCTCCCAAAAAGGAACAATCAGCTGCAGCGCGTTCTTCGCAAAGTGATTGGTCTCCTCCATAATCAAAAAATCCTGCCCATATTTGTGCATCTGCACAACAAGCTGGAGAAGGTTCAGAAGCTTCTGGATAAGAGCCGTAAGCACAACCAGGTGAAATAGCTGTAGGAGAAGTAGTTATACCGAGTAAAACATGGAGTGTAGCGGTGTCAACAACTGAGTTATCGTCTGCACACTCAAAAGTATAGTCACAATCAGCAGAAGAATCCTTCTCACATGTAGTATACCATTTATGAGATTCTCGGTGAACATTATGATTACTAGAACTAACACACCAAACAAGAGCATCATCACTACTGGACTCACTAGTAGATTCACTCTCAGGACATGAAACTGTTCTTACTAAATCCCATGTTACAGGACCATTATATGTAATAATATCTTTAGCAAGCCAACGAATAAATATTGCTGCTTCTTCTGCTGGTGCATAAGCCCAATAGGCACTCCATACACTGTATGTAGCATTAATAGATGATGAAGTTACACTTAGACTACTCTCAGGATCCAAGAAGTTTACAAAATAAGGAAAACCTGTCACTCGAATAAGACAAGTATCTGGACTCTCACAAGGAATTAATGTAGGAATACCACACAACGAAGGATAGTAGACAGGTGTGAAAGAACGTCCATCAACAGAACTAAAAGTACCGTGAATACTTCCCCAAGAGAGTTGAGCAACATTAATATCGATACCGAGATCTATTAAGCCATACCGTTTTTTTCCGTTTTTGTCTACTAAAGGATTGGCTATTTCGAAACAACCCCCTTTATTTACTCTTACTTTCTTTTCTCCATTACTATCTACGAATTCTTCGCCGAGCCAAGTACAACTTTGTTCATTAGAATTAAAACGCCATTTACGTTTCCCAGAGGAAGCAATATATGGGTCACCTAAAATTATACAAGAGCAATCATCAAAATCAAGCAGCACTACAAATCTCACTTGATGAAGGTTCTGCGGCTAAATCAAGTGTCCACGGACCTTCTGAATGAACTATCCAAATTTCATTTCCGTCTCCGTCTAACCCTTCATAATAAGCTTTAACAATAAGCCCGCTAATTCTTCCTGCAGTATCTGCAGAACCACTAACTGAGCTTGACTCAGAACTATTTGCACTAGGTAACTCTCCCTCTATATTCTCAAAATAGATCTTATAGTTATTTGTATCTCCAGTATTCTCTGTAGTTGTACCTGTAATTCGTCTTTGCTTTCTTCCTGTATATATATCCGCAATACCTTCTGGTCCTTTAACTAATTTAAAAAGTTGAGTTCGACCTGATTTATTTACAGGATAATCACCATAATTAAATAATCCGTTTTTAGCTCCATCTAAGCACTTCTCTCTGGGACGAAAAGAACGAATTCGAGTATAAGCCCCATGTGATGTACTCTGCCAAGTTATTTCTTGAATTATTGAATTATGTTCTAAATTATGGATACCTATAAGAGTAACATCACGCCAGATATTTTTAAAGGAATTTTTATATTGATTAGCCACTTCATCACCTATAACCTCAAGTGCATCTGAATTCTCTTCATTCGCTGCATAAGACACAGGTACCTTATATGCACCTGTCCCTCCTATAGTTATTGCATCTCCATAATCTTTAATTCTATCTCCGTCATTTACAGAGGGATCTGCAGCAGCAAGCATCTCTGCTGTACTACTTCTCTGTACCTTTTCATTAACGAGTATCTTATTCCACCCTTTATAGAGTCTACTACTAACTAAAGTTTCGAGTATAGCTAATTCATCAGCATCTTCAGCACCACCGATTTGTTTAATAACATAGTAATACGATGGAGCACCAGAAGAAGAGGAACCAGCAGAAGAAGAGCCCTCTGTTTCTCCTTCAGGAATAACAGCCAAATAGCACCCTATATCATTTAGTAACTTTTGGAGTACATTGGGTACAGGTAAGCCATCTGCTATGAGGTTGCGTGGCTTCCGTATTATTGCGAAGGGAAGTTCACCAAAATCGGAATTAAGATAATCTGCTAAATTATCAATAATTTGCTGAAATGTCCATTCATCGTGAATTACTGTTTCGGAACCACTTGAATCACTCGCCTCATTTGAGCTATGCAGATTTTCTAAATCGTAATCAGAAGCGCCCAATCTCTCTGCTTTATAAGTATTATAATCATGTGTACAATAAGTAAAAGGCCAAATGATTCTCTCATCTGCTAAAGTAATATCCCAGATAGCACGGACTTCTCCGATATCACTCTCTGAATATTCCTCTTCGTCTGTCTCCATTACTTCCGCTTTAACGAGCCAAACATTAGGGATGACAACTAGATCATTTTCATCTTCAAAGATAAGGTCGCCGCTTGATTCCCTGTCACCCCAGAAGAAATCCACAGCCTCGGAGGATGCTCTAAAGAAACCAAAAGAAGGACGGACACCCGTAGAGAGCTTAAAGAAGTTCTGCGGGCCCTCTAAGAGTGTCTGCCCTTTATATGTGATTGTATTCAAACTATTCCTCTAAATAATTCTCAGCTGCGGTTAAGAGGTGTTCGCCATCAATATTATCTGTGGGCATTCGTACATATGGTGAGAAGGGGAATTTAAGTGTGTTCGGTACTTCCTTTAATTTCAGTACATAGCGCCAAGCAGAGTGCTGTCTCGGCCCAGGTTCTGGTGAGCTCACATCATACTGTGCATCAATAAGATATGCGCCACCGGCATCAAACCACTCAGGGTTTTGTACTTGTCGAGCTCCACCACTTACTAATACTTCTGCAGGAGGATAAGGAAGAGCAGGGAATGGCGAAGATAGATAGGCAGAGCGTGCCTCCCCTGTTACAATTAAATAGCAGGTCGCTTTTCTTATCTTTTGCATTATATCATCGCCACCTTTAGATGGGATATTCTTAAGTCCTGTATTAATTCTATAAGAATGGTTCTGATGCCAATAAGCGGTATACGCTGCTTGCGTATTCAATGCAATATGATTTTCTACCTCATCTCCTGTAAGTGATTCTCCGGTTCCTCCACCCTCTGACCATCTGGGCAAGAGTTTCGGCGCTACAGGTGAACCTGTGCCACACCAACCCATTATACCCGTAGTCCCGTAAGGGCCGCGAAAAGGAGCTACAGTATTTTTGTATGTCTGAAGCCAACTATTAGCCCGAGTTAGAAGAGAGGTCATATAGTTAGCGGTTTGTATTGAAAGGAATGGTGCGCCTGGTACAGTAGCATCTAATATCTCTTTGGGAGGTACAATTACTTCCCACCGAAGATGAAAAGCAATTCGAGCACGATAAAGATCTCGTTGGAGATTAAGCTTTCTAATTAAGAAACCTTCTGTATCATATCTTTCATCAAAGAGTCTAAAAGCCAAATCAGCAAAAGCATTTAACGGGGCATCTGGCTTATCTACAGGCGCCTCATAGAAACCACGCAGAGAAAAATTAAACACGGAATTTACTGCAGGCTCGCCATCTACTGTTATTGTAGCATCACCGTCTGTGATATCTTCAGGAAATACAGCAAAACGCTGCTGATCAGTAACTGCGAAAGCAAGAGTTAAACCATCCGAGGACATATCGTATTTCTGTGCTACTCTTTGCCATCCATCAGGAGTACCACAAATATTAGTGGTTATCCAATCGCGATAGCAATCTGCACCACTAAAAGCATCGAAGTTAAGTACAGCAGCATTTAAGCGAAGAGCGCCGGAAATAGTCCTTACAGAGTAATAGTTTTGGTCTACGGAGGTTGAAACAGTATATGCAAACTCTGCTACATCAGGTTCAATATCTACATCAGTCTCTTCGAAGGCCTGCTCCGTTTCTAATTGCCAAGTTAATATTCCGCTGTTAACCCCATAGAAACGTTTAAAGCTAAAATTCGAAGGATAAGGACCCCATCTCGCTTCTTTGGTTGGCCGTGCTTCTAAGATTAGATTACTATTAGCATCTATCCAAGTAAAGGTTCCGCGCGGTGTACTTAATATTTCTCTTGCTTCTTCTTCTAGACTTTGTAATGTGTCACCGTTAGTTGCAAGGAGTAAAGCACGCACCGTGAAAGAGCGTCGTAATGTGGCTCTTTTATATCCCCATTTATGAATCACAGGAGCACTAGTTACGGTAACTGTAGGATTGCGAAAAGTCCAACTCTCTCCAGTAGCCAATTCATATTTCACCTCATTTGCCATTATGTATAACCTCCCGCTTCTTGTATCATTAAAGATCTGAATTTAGCATCCGCTTCGAGTTTACGGATCTTCCTTCTAATCTCTAGCCAAGCAAGTTCAAAGGTTTGAGCTAACTCACTACTATCTGCTACTTCTATATTTACGAGAGACCGACCCTTACTTTCTAGTTGCGCTAAACGTTTTGTTTTCTTCTTTCCTTCTTCTTCTTCTTCCTCTTCCACTTGTACTATTTCTTTTTCTTCGCCATCTCCAGCAACGCCAGAAGTTACTGCCATTGCTGCCCCTAGATTCTTCATAAAATTCTTTATCTTTTCTCCTAGGGGCTCAAACCCTTCTTCTATTAAAGTATGGGAACTTCGTTCTTCTTTAGGAAGAGGTGTCTCTGTCCAAGCGAAATCTTTTTGGCCACGACGAGTCAAATCTTCTTCTGATAGACCCTGCCATGAAGCTCTTACTTTGTTAATCGCTTCATCTGGAATTTGGGGTCTAAACGTGGTCATTGACATTAAACCTAATTGTTTAAATAGACCGGCTGTAGAAGCGATACCGAAAGCTCCAGGACCGCCAAGCGAGCTTTGAGTTGGTTGAGGTAAAGCGGGAAACGGGGTCATAGACACACTAGGGGGAGGACGAGATAATTTCATAGGCAAATATTGACCATCTTTAAATAAGTGTGTCGGAATACCAGGTTCATGTTTTGGCATACTTATTGTTGATTTTCGTGTATTCTTTTCTATTTCTTTGTAAATATCTTTTGATTCTTTAATAATACGAACAATATCTTTTGCGATATCTAATATAAAAGCTCTTGGGCCCATTGCTGCTCCTAGAGCCATTCCTTTAGTAGAAAAGACCTGTGCAGTAAGTTTAGCCATTTGAGTATGAAAATGTACTTGAGAAGCAACTATTGCGACTAGATGTCTTCCGAAATCAACAAGATTACCTGTGATCTTAAGAAGAGCATCTCCCCAAGCTTTCATTTTCTCAATAAGCCACTTTAAGACAGGTTCGAGAACTTTAAATATTTGCATCTTAAGTTCTACCCAGCTCTTCTTCATATCCATTGCAGCTACAGAGAGTTGCTTAAATATCGGTTCAATTGTACTAGCCCATGCTCGGTCAATATTTTTATTCAGCATCTGCCATGCATTATGAGTGCGCGCAAAAGTAGCATTTACATTTTTATATCTCTCTGCTAAATCCTGAGATTTTTTTGCTAAGCGATCAAAGATCCCAGTTATCTTTTTTAGCATGTCTGCTAAGCCTTTAAGTGCTCCAACTGTAAGACCTATTGTAGCTCCGATTGCAGCTCCTGCCATTGGTTGACCTACCATAGCACCTGCAGCAAAACCAGAGACACCACCCCAAAGAGTTCCACTCAAAGCGCCTCCTAATGCAGATCGCGGAGCACCTGCAGCACCCTTAGCTTCACCCCAGAGGTCTCTAGACAGACTAATACCATCATAAGAGGGAGACATTTAAACCCCCTACAAAATGAATCTCTTTAATAAGAATTTCGTCTATACTTCCAACTGAATAGACTGGTGATTCAGAGATAAGAGCTAAAGGACGAACAAGAAGCTCGACCGCATTCTTCGGGACAAAACTCCCATCAAGATCTGCTATGAGTGTTGCTTTATAAACAAAAATACTCTCCGCGATATCAGCTAAAGCTCTTCCGTGTCTATCTCCATGATCTTTTCTTACACGCAAGAAGAGACCTATAATCAAGTTAAATTGTTCCCGCCTTACCGAGCCTGTATGATCAACGATCTCCACTCCACCCTCTATTACTTGAATTTCAAAGCGAGACATAGATTTTAGCGGGGTAATTTTAGGAGAAAGATAGACATGCATACCTTCTATGAGTTCATCATCGGTATAAAGTGCGGTTACGTCTGTAACGATTTGATTCATTATCGTAACGGAAGGCATCGCTTATATCCTCCTTGCTAGAATGTGGCATCAAGATATGTCGGATCATCTGCTGAGGGTAATTGAATACCAAAACAACGCCCTAAGAACGCTTGGATATAACCTCGTCGTTGTGCACGAACTGAAAGTGAAGCAAAAGTAGATACCGCGGTAGGTGCTACATCTACCTCAGTATTGCCTCCATTTAATGCAACCGCAGTAACTATATGGTATGTCTCGTGAGTAGGATGCTGCACATAAGAACCCACCGGGAACTCAGCTGTATGATCGGCTGTATCAAAAGTTATTTGAGCAGCAGTACAATCTGCATCAGCTGTCCTGGCAACCCCTATATAAGGTATCTCCATTGTGATACCAACTTTATCGCCCCCATAGCCGAATTTATCATTTAACTCAAAGTCCGAACCACCAGCCAATATACCCCAATATGCTTGGTTATGACTACTCATTTTAATTAATTGTACTGTATCAATATAAACCGCTTCCACGGCATGTGTATCCATTCGAAGACAGAACTTCCAATTCGATCTTACAGCACCAGGAGTATCGAAAACAAAATACTTTAAAGCCCAAGCAGCAGTAAGATCAGCAAGATCAATATCCATCGTCGCTGCATCTTCGTCAACAGAAATTTCCACTATATCGTCTGTATCTTGAATTTCAATATGAAGAGTTCCTGTGGCGTTACCAGCTGCATCTCTTACCCATAATCCTACTAAATACTTCGTATTAGAGTCTAGACTAACTACCTGAGAGATCTGCCAATCAGCTGTACCTTCATTACTCTCTAGAGAGAAATCATCACGATGAATAATAGTTGACTCTTGTTCCATTTCTGTTCCAAATGTGCCGTCATCTACACCCCAAGTACCTAAAGCAGGGGTAACGCCGGACCAAGTCTCAAGGTCACCATTAGTAAGAAGACCATTATTCAAAGCTGCAGATAACGTAGGTCCTGCTCCGGCTCCTCTTTCACCGAAATCAGCAAACTGTTTCTTCACTCGGCCAGAAAGAGTAAACGTTTCTCCTCCTGCTACTGTAGTAGCAGTACAATCACAATTTATCACATCTTCTTCAGCTATCTCAGTCGGTGTCTCTCCTGTCACTTGAGCTAAAGAATAAACAAGACTTCCGTCGCCTACATTATCGTCGTGAGGTAAGATTATCTTCCCGGAAGAGATATCATCAGTATCGACTATAATTGTTCTTTTACAGATAGTGTGGTGTTCTGCAAGAGCACTACTACTCCCTTCTCCTTCCCAGTCTTCATTCATTATCTCAATAAGCCTAACGGCTACATTTACTACATTCGAAGGAGTAGTTACACCTAAGACAATACCTAAGTCATAAAATACTCTTTCGGTGTATATTTTGAGTCTATTCTTAAAGGTTGTTGAAGCCCTTATGAGAGCATCAACATCACTTTGAAAGTTTACGAGTTGTTCTTGATAATTAGTAAATGCATCTTCGAATTCTTCTCGCATATAGTGACGAGAACGGAGAGAAGCATTTGTACTTGTCTGTCGGATTTCCAGAAGAAAAAACCACCGCGCTACTTCGCCAAGACGATTAAAAAGACTTGTATAATCTGCATCAGTGAGAACTGCCATTAGCCTAACCTCATCTTAAGTATCTTTGCTGCAATTGGATTCTCTCTAACATTAATTTCATCATTCGAAGATTTCTTGTCTTTACCAAAAGGATCTAAATACTTCTCAGAATTACCAGCGTCAAATAACATTGCTATGGCCGCTGCTGCTTCAACCACACGCAGAGAGTGTATATGCTTTATGTTACCGAAGAGTCCGATGAACTCGCCACTTCCGAGTTCTCGGTATTGCTCTGGGGTGATTCCGTAGTAATGGTTGAGAAGGGCAAGCGGCCAAAAACTTTTTTTAATATTTCTTCTTGCTCCTTCATGAATTCGCCGAACTTTTGTAGAATAAGCATTGATTCAAAAGGTGCAAGACCTTCTATAGCCAATATATCAGATAACTTTTCCGCAGTTTCAACTGGGTTTTTAGTTTCTTTATAGTCGTGAAAGCGAAAACTCAATACAAGAGCATCATAGCTATACTCTTTCCCATCTCTTATAATTTCAAACGGCGGGAGTTTCTCTTCTTCGTCCAGATTAAGCTTTACCATAAATCTTCTCCTTAAAGAGTAGGATCATATAAAGCGCGAATATATAATATACCCGCTTCACTTTCAGATTGAGTGATGTAAAGCGAAGTAATATCTGATGTAACAGGGTTGCTGACATTACTTGCCATCCCTTCACTCCAAAAAATAGGTACATTAGCCGTAAGTTCAAAGTAATCAGGAGAACTACTCGATTCACTATTTCCGCTAAATTCAACGATACAATCCTTAGTAGCCATCATCCAGAAGGTTTTCATTTGACTTTGATCAAGATCGAAGGCATAATTCTGGTCATCATCATTAGAAGCAAATGCAATTTCTGCCTCTTCTAAACCCTCTTCTGTTTGTGTAAAAGAAGCGGATACAGTACCCCCAGTACCAGAATAAGAGACGCCTATTGTATGTGTATACGACATACTTATTTACTCCACATAAGAAGGTTTAGTAGCGAAGAGCTTATTATTAGCATCAGGAACGATAATAAAAAGTACAGGGTATCTTAACTCTTGTGTAGAGGCAAGGTATAATTCAGCAGGGTCTGAAGGTGCTGCTTTATTTGCTATCCATATAGAAGTACCGTCTCGTTCAGTAATTTTAAGTTCTAGGCCTAGACTAGTATAAATTGTTTGTCCTATCGAAGCATTACCCATTTGTAGTAATTCATCTATAACTACTGAGCTTGCTTTTATCAAAGACATATCAAGGCCGAGTAATTCAACCACAGCACCCTTACCAGTAAAGATAAAAGAAGCAGGAGCTTCGCCATGATCATCATCTGTAATGGGTTGCATACCAGAGCGAGGTAATATACGTATGCCTTCTCTAACGACACCTATATCAAGACTATTGTATTCAACAGTACAAGGCCCTGGAACTACATATGGAATAGCCATCTCTATCTCCTCTTACGTTATATAAGCCGGTAGAGCATAGAAGAGCTTATTATTAACATCAGGATTTATTAAAAAAGCAATTGGTATCTGGTCCTCTTGAACAGCAGAAAGAATAATAGCAGAAGGCTCTGTAGGTGTTGCATGATAAGCTTTCCAGGTCGTAGTGCCATCTCTTTCTACTATCCACAGCTCTCTCGAGAGATCATCACCACTACTAGGTGAAGTATCACCAGAATGAGTCATCATTCCTACTACACTATTTCCACTACCGTCTACATTCTCCAGTAATTTACCTATATAAGGATCAGCTGCAGCTACTTGTGTCATATTAACCAATATACATTCAACTACACAACTTTTACCGGTAAAGATAAAATCCGCTGGCTCTGTCCCATGCTCATCATCAGTAATAGGTCTCCACTGTGTAGTAGGACGAATACGTATACCTTCTTTAGTCATACCTAAAGAAGTAGGTGTAGCTACACCCCAACTAATAGTACAAGGTCCGGGTACTCTATATACAGGGGCCATTAGATAGTTTCTCCTTCTTCAGGTAACCCTCTAAAATAATCACTTCGGGTTATCGGGCCATAAACATCTTTCATCGTTACAATAGAAGGAAGGAGCTCATCAACATCTGCGAGTTTAATCGCCCCCTTCTGTAATGCTATGAGTGTTTGTTGCCCCTTTTCATATGCAGCCTCTATATGCGGTGTATAATTACTCCTTCGCATTTCTAGGTAATACATAGTAAAGACGCAACATAAACGCTCCATACCTGCATCTGCTTCTATCTCCGCAGTAGTATAAAGCATAGAGAGTGCATTCTTAATTACTCCATCTGCTTGAATAATAGCCGCAGTAACACGTGCTTCTTTAGTAGCGTTACTCTCACCTTGATTATCATCGGTGAGTTGATCTATTCGTTCAGTATCGAACGCAGCATCTAGCTCAGTGAAAGGTGATGTTGAAGCAATTATTGTCATATTTTATAAGTGGTCCTCCAGGCTAATCCCAGAGGACCACTAACTCCCTGGACGTTTCTACGCCCGCCGACACTATATCTCTTATGCATTTGCGGAACCGGTGATCTGTATCGCATTTTGCCACATCCCGTATCCCGCGGAGTAAACAACCCGAGCACCAAAGAGATACTCATCATTAAAGAACGTATGCGAATCTACATTCTTCCCACCGCCCATAATGGTCTGAATCTCAACACCATTAAGTGCTTGGAGGATAGCTTGATCTGACTCTGGGATAGAATCCGGAAAATCCGTCTTCGGACCAAAGCGCTGGAAGATGAAAGGTTGAATGGGAGTATCAACCTTTAGTAAATACCAAGTACTCTCAGTTGTAGTAGTATCATCAAGTGGATAATTAGTTACTACTATCTTACCCACCTGTTTCATTGTCATATTAGCTGTGTTATGAATAAGTGCACCTTCGATAGCTACACGGGCAACTGCCTCTAGTTTTGGTCCACAAACAATAACCAGACCCTCTGGCTCTGCATCATCGTGCCACGGCTCACCACGATCATCTTTAAAACCTAATAGCTGAGCTTTAGCTCGCATCAAGTCCATCTGGAAACCAGCAATAGCATTATCACGATCTGCCACAGTAGACGACCCTGAAGTAATTGCATCGAGCATATCATCTGTGACAGTACCATCGAACAGATTGATCTGTGACGTACCATCTCCAAGATCATGAGAAGCGCTAAAAAAGATCTGAGAATCATAACCGGTAGAGCCTGATTGATCGCCATTTCGCAGGAGAGCAAAGACAAGTTTGTCTGGGAAGTTTGCAACTCGTCCGCCAAGGCTCTGTACCAATGTACGAAGCTGACCAGTCTGATCAAATTCGAATACAGTACGGGGTATTTTGACACCGCTCGTATAAACCTTATTCTTCAAAGAATATGAATACTCTGAGAAGCCACTCAATACGCGCTCGTCTACCATCTCTTCCAACTGAGGAAGAGTACCGATCATATTGTACTTTTCCTCTTCTTTGTCGCTATTAACGACAGTACAGAACCGAGTGTATTTAATCTTCTTTTGGCGAGTAATAAACTCACGAGCGAAGATACCTCGGATCCCTCTTTCGAGAATGTTTAAATCATAGGGAAGCATTGTGAAACTCCTTTAGTTAGAATCTCTTTGCTTCCGCGCACTCGGTGGCTGTTAGCCCCTTTACTGCCCTAAGGCTTCCGCGGTTCGCTTAATTATTAAATCATTACGAGGTTAGAATTTTTCTTGTATACTCAATCCAAGTACCGTACAGATAGAAGCTGTCATTACCCAACTCACCATCTGTTGGATTAATGATAAGTGTAATCACACTAGGTGCAACCGCAACATTAGCTGCGAGCATCGTACTCGTCTTTTCTTGTAATGTTTTAGCTGCGGTAAACTCAGTACTTGTTACACCGAAATCTGTATCAGATGCTACTGCACCACCTACAGCTATTTGGAAAGCTTGTACCGTAAAGGTAGGACTATCTGTTATCGCACCTCCACCGTAAGGCATACCTAAGATATGCAAAATGAAATCAGCTGTAGCATCCAAATCAGGTGGAATCATAACATTCGTTATAATCTCTCCTGGGTTAGCGTGTGTGGCCCACTCCATAACCAAATCTTCATTTCCTGATTGAATAAAACCAGGTATTGGAGCCGCATTGTGTTTTGTTAGTATAGTCCCATCTTCAAGATGCCAAGCTTGCAACGGGATCGAAATAAACGCCTGAGCAGTTACGATATCAGCACCGATCTCATCTAAAACTGCCTCTACGGTCACACCTGAATAATATCCAGTGGCATCTTCAACACCAACAAGAGCCGCACCATCACCATTAGCAGCCGACACCATAGTAGCTGCATGCGCAGTCAAATCAATATCTACCCACGCAGCAGGTGTAATATCAACCATTAGCCAATCATTAGTGTAAGCTGATCCACCTGGCGTATCTGGTACACGTTGTACGATGAGACCACAAACAACATCATAAGTTGCAACACCTGCGAGACTCACTAGAGGATCAACAGATGAAGTAAGCTTTGTGTGTAAGAAAGCTAACTTACCTACATCGGATGCAGCAGACGTAGTATTCTTAGTCATCCTAAAGATACCTTTACGGCGAACTTTAACATTCAGATCACCGTTAGATGACCCTGTACCAGCAGAAGCCGTACTATCAGCTTCTTGTTCTGCAATACCAAGAAACTTAGCACTAATATTATCTGCACCATCTCCTGCCATTGCAAATCCCACGGTCATACTACCAGAGGTCGATGTAATTTGTACTACAGGCGAACCCCGATAAATATGTCCTTCCGCATCAGTAGTTGATGCGTTTACTGGAAAGGAGAGAATATCTCCTTTCAGTTTAGCTACTGTTTTAGTTCCAAAATTACCACCAGCCATGTCAAATCTCCTTAATCATTTGCACCACTTGCAATCCTTGAGGGTTTTTCTGTTATATCTACAAACACATCTGCACCGGAGATCTCAGTAATCCGTCCGATTATTACTTCCGAGCCTGACCCAGTATAAAGCTGAACCGTTGCATCATCAAGATTAACTGCAAGCTTCCCGACATCAGTTTGTGTAACACTAGCCTTCGTCATTTTCCACTTACTATCTTGACGAACACGAATAGTAAGATCTCCGTTATCACCTGAAGAGTTATCTTCCTCTTCTAAAGCAATTCCTACGAACACTTGTTTCTTCGCATCACTAGTATCTGCTATCATAGGAGCAACATAACCTGCCCCTGCACCTGCTTGAGTTAAAGCAACTATTGCATAGCGATAAATATGCACACCAGCTGCTACTTTATAAGCCTGTATAGCACCTTCTATCTTAGCTCTTTGATTCGTTCCAAGATTTGCTGAGAGAGCAGTCATTCTTCATTACTCCGTGCGAGTTCCATGTACATAGCCTGCATATTTCATATCATCTTCGGTAACACCTAAAGCACGATACTTATCCCGATTAGCATGATAATCTTGAACAAGCTCTTGTGAGTTCGCATCATATGACTCTACTATTTCATTGGGTGTTTTACCGAAACTAACCTTAGGAGCCGCTTCGAGGTTCTGTGTAAATTGCTGTAACTGCTCTTCATCAAGACCCAACATGAATGTTATCAACTGTTCAATATCACCTACCGGAGTACCTAATTGCTTTTGCTTCAAGAGATAACTCTGCAGTTCATCAGCTGTTCTATTAACCTGAAGAATAGCATTAGCATTCTCAAGAGTAGAAATTCTACGCTGGAGATCATACGTTTCAAGATCCTCTTCACCAAGCTCAAATTGTGGTGATGCTTCACGATCGACTGGTTCTATGAGGGCTGTTGCAGGTTGACCAGGCGCAGCTGTTAGTGTAGTATCCTTACCAGTACCGACACCTACCTTTGCAGCTTCTGGTGAGAGATTAGGATCAACCTCTTCTACATTAGGTACACTTGCAGGTGTGGCTTCTACAGTCGGTACAACTTTACCAACCACATTACCTTCACCATCATAAACCTCAAGTGTCTCTTCATCGAAAGAATACTCATCACGCCTCATACCACGACCTGCGAGATAGCCCGCTCCGGCAACCCCAGCAGCTCCAGCACCTACAAGACCCTTATGCTGTTTAGTGAAACCTTTCGCAGCACCTGCTTCTTTCTTTATCGCAGCTCCTGCTTCACCAGCTTTTGTCATAGAGGCTTTATAACCTGCTTTGGCTTTACTACCGGCATAGCCTGCGCCAGTCTTAGCCCCAGCACCGACCTTACTTCCCATACTCTTTAGGTGATCTTTCGCCCATTGACTACCACCTGCAGCCGCAGCTCTCAAACCTGCTATACCGGCGTAATCTTCAGCAGGATCCTGCTCTGTCGTAATCTCCTCAAGAGCGATTGGGAGAGTCTCTGCTACAGCAGCACCGACTATACCATACAGCTCGGTCCGCTGCTCTTCTGTAAATACTGATTCGTTTTCCATTTTAGGACTCCTATACCATATGGACTCTTCTTCTGGATTCAACTCATATATTGATTGCGGAAGAGCAAAATGTGGTGCTGTTCCGCCTAACAACGCCAATGCTAAGATTCTTTGACCTTTCGGTAATACCTCAACACTTCTACTCGGATACGAATTCTTTTTAAACTTCTCAACTATCTCTCCGGGCATACGACAAAGATCGGCGTATAATCTTTTACCCCTCAACCTAAAATTATCAATAAACCCTACAGCCTCCTTCTCTATTCCTTTTTGGTTATGACCAATGATAATCGGTGGGCGCCAATCTTGTGCAGCATAATTCTGATGCATCCTAATTGCCGCATTCATCCAATTCTCACCACACTCGAATCCCCTGTTATTATGGAATTGAAATATAGGTACATCCTTAACGGTGTAGAATCCATCGCCTTCAGATTGAATCTTATACTTTGCCATAATTATATTATAAACGCCTATAGAAATAAATACAAGGGAAATCGAAAATCCTTAGTTAATGTTATCCGCGTTGTGCTAACTCCTTTTCTGCATCAAATGATGCCTTTGCTCCACCGCTACCTTCGGGTGAACCCTTTAATCGTCTTATCATCGCACGTAAATCTGCATCGCCCATACGCTCAAAACCTTTACCAAAAGATCTTCGTCTAAGCGGTATATTATCAACTGTTGCGGGCGGCATTATCCCTAGCTCCTGATAAAGAGCTCCGAGTAAGCCAAGTATAGCTCCTCTCTTGGCGGTTGCTTTTGTATCCTCAAAAGCATAGTAAAGACCCGCATCATAGCTCAATCTTTCATCGGGTGTAAACTCTTCTCTCATTGCCAATACATTTAGGATTGAGAATTTCATCATATTGAATCCTTTACCTATATCTACATCGCCTTTATCAAATTCACCCCATTTCAATACCGAACCTCTTGTTCGTCTACCTATCTCGCCCGGAACTTTCTTACCAAGAAATTGCGGGTATCTTCCCTTAGCCACCGGAACCCCTGCTATGAGTCCTCTCAGTAAACTCTTCTCCGTCGAAGAACCCTCCATACCTCTTATATCTAACTCACCTAACATTTGTTTTAAAGAGCCGCCCGGAGTCACTCGCCGATTCATTATATTTGTAGCGATTTTAACCGGAGGATAGTACTCTTGAGCGGCTTTTTCAATTAACTTCCAAGCTCTTGCACGGGTTTTAGGTCGCGCACTCTTTCTAATAGCTGTCTTTATATTAGTTCTTATACTATCACTAACTTTAGGGTAATACCCATTAATACTAGGAGAAGGAATCCACACCCCGCCACGCCCTAATGTCTTAGCTTCTTTGGATAAATGATCTAAGAACTTCAGTGCTTTCTTTGCTTCAGGTGTACCTTTTTTTAAACTCCCCAATGCCTTCAAACCATCCATATAGTTTTGAATCCACCCACCCGTACCTTCTCTCCGCGAAAGAGCATAATTCCTGTTGCTATGAGTTGGTCCCATTCTGGAGCTTCTCATGGTTGGTGTTTGAGCACCCAACCTCATAGGTTTCAAAAGACCACTCTGAAGATACCCACCGCTTTTTTGTGCAACAGGTGTCTTTGTTGGGGGTGTGGTAGTGGCTATTGGAGTAGGTGTACTGGTACTTGGAGTAGCAACACCACCTGAAGAAGGATGACGTAGATTAGACGGGGTATTCTTAAAGCCGCCCGAAGAGCTTGTAAAGCTACTATTAAACGCATATAATCTAATCATCGCTGCCTCCAAGGACAGACTTTATTATATCAACTAATCGCTCAGTAAAAGACGCCTCTGCATTTGTTCCGCCGGAAAGACCTTGGCTGGTAAGTGCATGTTGTCTACCCATAACATAGGCATTACCATGCAACTTCGTAAGCATAGCGAGCTTCAATGCACCTGGTGGTGATTTCTTACCTGAAGCTTCTTCTTTACCGTGCTGCGAGCCTAACTGCCAAGCAGTCACAGAGTAGTGTACGGTTTCTTCTACCCCTTCGTATCTACGTTCAGTTACCTTCTTACCTACAACATAACCGATTGTCCCAGCAGCAGCTAATTTCCCTACCTTTGTCTTAGCAAGACCAACAAGCGAAGAACCCAATAACCCTGTACCCACCGCTATGCCTCCGACACCGAGAGCAGCCTTTTTAGCTATACCTAATTTCTTTTTCGGTACCTTTTTAGCCACGGCCCGGCCTAATCCGGTTGCTACATTTCTAACTACAGGTATACCAGCAACATAGTGCTCTGAGTAGCCTAAGATCTTTCGGATACGTCTTTTCTCCGCTTCCTTACCACCAACGAATGCTCCTGCACCAACTGCACCAACTGCTGCAGTACCCGCTATTGCTTGACCTCGTGTCGGTAGTGCTCTTTTTATCTGTACAGCTCGTTTCTTCCCTAGTACTTTTACAAGCCAACTCTTTGATGCTTGGGGCATCTCTATACCTGGCCGAGTAACGAGCTTCCTGATCGGTCCATGAGCATAGCAAAGCGTACCATCTGGTTTATAAAAACTAATCATCATATTTCTCCTAATTCGTATACGTATGTTCAACCTTCTGAGTACGCATTGGTAGTACTGAAGGTGCTATTACTGAAGCGCCAATTATAGGGTATAGTGGGTTTTCTTTTGATGCCTTCCAAACCTTACCTAGTCCACTCGCAGTCTTTGGAAATTTCTTTTTAAAACTACCCCAAGCCTGCTTACCTCTACTCAATTTAGCTGTAAGTGCTTTTTTTCGTCCTAAGCCCATAGCTAAGCGAGAAGCAGCCCCAACAGCAGCCGGCCAAGCATAATCTTCTAGTGCTTCCTTTCCTAGATAACCACCTGCACCAGCCGCACCTACACCTATACCCACATTTCTTATTTTCCGAGTCCTTCTCATACGCCTTACTTTATCTTTTCTTAGCATACTATCTGCTTCTGCTTTAAGTATCTCATGAGTACCAAGCGGAACACCACGGACTTTAGGACCAGTGAATCTTTTATATTGTTGCGGGTACCTTGCTTCGCGGGCTTCTGCAACCCAACGAGAAGCACCTACACCACGACCAAGCAGCTCAGAAGCAATCATACCTATTAAGAAGCCTACTGAGAGATTCTTTGCGGTACTTTTTACTCTTCGTGTCCCTGCTTGTATTCCGCCACCGAGTTTACCCATCGCACCTTTAAGCTGCTCCTGTATACCATAAAGCTCAGTGTCCTCACATTCAGTACAAGCCTTTAGAACATACTTCTGCAACTGACGAAGATCCTTATAGCCTTGACCTTCCACATCCATTCGAATAATAGGTCCGCCCGGACTCGTTCTTTGATGCTTCTCTGCCATACCCATTAGATGACGACCAATCAAAGCAGCTGTAGCACCCAATACCATTGCACCAGGAAGACGCGTACCAAGATTTAAAGCTGCCCTAGCCCCGCCACCAATCAACTGACCTGCTCTATCTACAAGCGGAAGCGCTACTTTAGCTTTAGTACCAACACCAATACCTGAACTTTGCCTAAAATTCGCATTGAATCCTTTAACCTTTGGTACAGCTGCTGGATTTGTTGCACCAAGTCGTTTCTCTATTGCTGCGATTCTCTGTCTATCAGATTTTGGTTTTCTCGCGAAATGCTCTTGAGCTCTCTCGCGTTGAGATTCATGCCAGGCAGCTTCTATTTTTGGTCCAGCAACAAGACCTGCACCAAGGGCTATTGAACCTCTATGACCTTTAAGCCACTTCTTCTTATTAAGATAAGCTCTGCTGAGCTTTCCTTTGATTGAGTATTTTGCTAACATAACTTTTACCGCCTTTCTACTGCTATGAGTGTTTTATTTAACGCATAGCCCTGCGTTGACGCATCATAGTATCGATCAAACTACCCCTACCCCTTTTTGCAGCTTTAAAGGCTACTCTTACACCTTTAACCCCTCTTCTTGCCAAATCAGGTGTAGCGGCGGTAGCTGCTGCCATAGGATAATAAGAACCCAAAGTAGCAGCTGCAGCACGGCCTCCGCCTTCATGCTTCTTTGCTTTAAGAGCCGCGTGAGTCTCCATCGCTAACTTGGGTATCTGACCAGCACCTGCTACAGCTGGCGGTACCCATTTAGGCATTCGACGAAGAGATCTCATCCTCATACCCTTAGCTACACCTAAGCCTAATCCTGCAGCTGCGCCTAAAGCCGAAGCGCCACCATAGAGCGGTGTAAACCATCTACCTAACTTCTTATGTTGTCGTGAATGCGTAGCTTCGTGTGCGATAGCAGCGGCTCTTGGATAGACTCGCATAGTCTTTGTCTTGGTCTCATATTGGGGTGGTTTCTTAGAAAACTTAAACTTCGTACCCCGAGCCGAGAGCTTCTTAGCTAAAGCAAGTGATTTTCTTCTGGTAAGATTCGGCTTACCAACTAAGAAGCGTGCAGTCTTTTCTTCTCCGTTATACTTCGTTACACCCCAGTTACCCTCGAGAGCTTCCCTGTCAGGGTCATTTCGCGCCCTTTTATGTAAGATACGAAATCGCTCTCGTCTCTTCAACGGAAGTAATGCGAGTCTCTTCTCATCTACTGCGTAAGCGACCTTGTCCATTATTACCTTCCTTGCCCGGTTTCTGTTGGGCTTCTTGTTCTTGCGGTTTAGGGGCTTCACCCTCTTGCCCTGGTTGCTGCATTTGCATTGGTGTTATTGTGCCTTCGCCCTCTTGTGGTTCGCGTAAGCCTGTGAGCTCTCTGAACTGAGCCTCACTTACAGTGACACCCATTGAGAGAGCTGCCTGTACCGCATTTAAAAAGACACTGATATCTACTTTCGGTACCTTCTTAAATCTAAACTCAGGTCGAACCTCTTCTTTAACATTAGGTGTATTTAATTGAGCATCATATTTCATTAAAGAACGGTTAATTGTATCTTCTAGGAGCGCCCCATCACTTCCTACTATCCTCTCAAAGACACCCTGATGAACTTGAGCTGCGGCATAACTACCTACCGCAGGCATTTCAGTCATTAGCTCTTGCCCGAGTATCGCCCTAGTAATAAGTGTATCGACATACTGTATAAAGGATGAGAAGATATCTTTAGGTACCATTCCTTTTGGTACATCTACATCCATCTCGCCCTTCTTACCAGGTATCACTACGGAAGCATCATTCTCTAGAGCTGCAAGTATCTCATGCGCTCTAGAAGCAAGACGAGTATTTTGTGAGCCAGTATAAAAGACCTTGAAAGGATTACCATACCTCTCCAAAGTACGCATGAGATAACGCATTGCTTGTATCTTAAAGAAGAAGTAATGGTAGAGGGGTGTATCTGCTAAGCCTTTACCGTAGTATGTATATCCTGCATTCTCCGGACGTAGCCAAGAACCGTCTGCTATATTGAATCTATGTACGATAAATTTATAAGGGGGTACTACAAGGCCTGTAACAGGTGCTCGAGGAGAGCGTAACCGTATAGCTCCCTCTCTATCAAAGACGGTTCTATCTTTATTGACAGGGAAATGTGCCTTAACAATATACTTACCTTCTTGCAACTCCCAACAGAGCTCAGTCACACTCATACCAGGGAGAAGAGCATCAAGCATATTATCAAGAAACTCATTGAACTGAGGCATTAGACGTATTCTACGCTCCGCAGCAGAAGCTAATCCTATTGCTGCTGTATCTTTCTCATATGCGTTAGGCGGGGAGATACTCCAATCTAAACCACTCGTGGCACTTTTACGTACCATGAGACAATAATATATTTGAGGATCTCGAAGCATCCGTTCATAGATCTTCGAGTCCTTCATTATCGCATAATCTGGGTCTTCTACGATACCGTTAACGAGAGTATAGAAGAGTTTATCTATACCCGCATAACGCCCACCTAACATACGTTGATCCATTTGACGAAAGAAACCCTTAGCCGAAGTATTGAAGGGTATAGTCGGCTGCTGACCCGGACTAGTAGCTGCTTTGTACCCCGCTCGAATATCTGAGTACTTCTCTACAACTTGATTTATTCGAGGATCGAAATTCATGCTATTGCTCTCCTGTGATCAAACAAATCTTTTTTATATGAACCACCACGAGCGAAAATAGTCGGCGCATATTCCATCTCCATTGCACAAGCCATTCTAATACAATCTGGTGCATCATCATCTTCTTTAATAGGAATCTCCTTATCTGTCTTATCCGGTGGCTTAGCACGATAAGAAGCAATCTGCCGAATAGCTTCTTCACAGCTGTCTGCTATGAGTAGGTTTCCCTTCTCAAACATTGTATAAACTAGAAGTATACCCTCCATCACTTTCTTCTCAGCTGGGATACAATCAAAGCCGATAAAATTTCCATGCTCATCTACACAATTCTCTATTTCTACTCGTGATACCGCATCATGATCAGTATAAACCGTATCATTGTTATGTGGTCCATAAAGAGTTCTATGCCAATCCTCTTGCTTTCTTATTTGTAAGCAATGCTCCCGAATAGTTTTATGAGAAGCAAAGTATTCATCATAGAATACCATCTTCTCTCCATCTATAGCATACCAAAGACATACGAAAGGATGCGCTACACCGAAATCTAATACCTTGCCAAAATGAATTGGTTTTATTATATCGAATAATTCCGTCTGCTTTATTAAATGACCTTCGGGATAAGAGAGTGCAGAGAAGTTCGGCCAAAAAGCACCTTCTAGTGCTACAAACATACCCAATACGAAACGTTTATAGTATGTCGAATCTTTCCCGAAACTATGCTCCATCTCTTTAGTATACTGTTTTGGGAGGAAGACATTCTCATAACTGGTTGCCTGAGTGAGTCTATATGAGTCTCCTACCTTTCTGACAAAATACTCATATGTCCAGTGTACAGGCCCCGCAGGATTACCTACAGAGAAACCTTTTAAGCTTCCGTTTGGATCTCTTAACCGACCTTGGAGCATCCTAAAGGTATCTAACTTTACTTCACCAATCTCATCCAAAGCAAACCAACTTAATCCTAAGTTAGTTAACTTCTCTGGTGTATCTAGAGAGCGAAAAAGGATCTCCGCTCCGTTAGTCATTATTACTCGATTCTCTGACTTCATATAAACATCTATCCAGGAGGGAGGACAAAGCTCGAAAAATTTTCGTTGAGTGGTATCGGCGAGCAAGCGATAAGTGCTAGCACCAACCAGACCTAAGCATTTACCCTTAGATATCTCTCTTAATATCTGAAGAACCAATACGTGCGTCTTACCTGAGCCGAATCCACCTATATATGTGGCGAAAGGGACCTCATCTACATTCTTCATGAATTCCACTTGCTTAGGTAAAATTTCGTATTGGAGTATATTCATTTCTTTTGGGGTATACCCGCTCTCACAGCTCCCAGGCCTAAGGCGGCCAGAATTGCCCACACATACTCAGGAATGGCTATTCCTTGTGAAACCAGGATACCACCTATGAGTGTTGCGATAGCTACAATATATGTTTTCTTACCTTCCAAGAACTTCTTAATCATTTGTTTTCGCCTTAAAAAGAGATAACAGAAAAAGATGCCTAGCACTCCTCCAAGTAATAATGAGAGAGAACTAAAATCGTAGTGTACGATCTTATCGGCCTGCTCGGTTGTGGCTGAGAGAGTTATCATAGTGGCGACCTCAGAATGAACTGAGGTTTTAACCGTTGCTTCAACTTGCGCTATGAACATCTGACGCCAGTTAGCCGAGGGTGCACACCCTTGAAAGAGTGCTAAGCAAAGGATTATACTAGTCGGTTTTAGGTCTGCGGTAGTCATAAATTACAAAACCCCATGCTCTCACAGGTGGTTTAATACCAAACTCAACCCTCTCATAAACAGCACCGTTTTGTGTCTCTACAAAAGCAACACCAATAGCACCCGCATCACGAGCAGCAACGGAAACATTGTCTAAGAGATCTGCGACGTTTGTTGTCCGCTCTTGAGAGCAGCCTACTAGTAAGCATGCACAAACCAGACTCACAAGAAACAACTTCATAACGTTATCCCCAGTGCCAAAAGAAGGTTTTGCACCGTCTCTATTGCAGAGAGAGGTACGCCAAGATCTTCCAGTACACAACCCGGAAGCACAAACACCGCGCTTACTACCAACAATAACAACTTCTTCATACTAGTCTCCTTTGTCCAAATGAAGATTTACCAGCATCTTGACGTTTCCACTTATCTCATCAAGTTTCTCGTCAATACGCCTTACACGCTCATCACAAACTGATTCTTTTATACAACCGTCTTCTGGGTTCAAATGTATCTCTCTTCTGGTTGTATGTATTAGTACCCAGCCAAAGAGAGTAGTCACCCCGACACACACAATAGTAATTACTATCGCTGTTACATCCACAGATGATTCCATACTTAAGCCCCTGCACCAAAAGTTTCGATTCCCTTAACCAAAGAATTATACGTCTTCTTATTTACAATATCATATGCTACTGATCTAAACGGGAGTACACCTGTAAAGTAACCAATTACAGTTAATACACCTTCTGCGTTATTACTATAATTAGCACCACCCGCTGCAGGTATCGTTATTGTATAATAACCTTGATCTGTATGTGTCCAAGTATGCGTCCCTGCCGCAGAGAGAGTTATAGCTGTAGTTGTTACTGTACCATCTGCCTTCTCTATTACTACATCAAATTCTACACCGCTCCCATTCCATGCTATAGCTTCCTCGCGGGTCTTAAAATTAGTATCATCTATTAATGGGCCAACAAGAACCTTAATATCTGTGTCAACTGGTTTATACGGCATATTATTGTCCTCGATGAGTCAGGTTATAGTACCACCACAAATTCTGCCCCAACCTAGTAACTACATCATCAGTTGAAATACCAGTAGGGAAATTATCTATTGTAGTTACAGCTAAACTAGTTTTCAGTGTATTCTCAAATTGACCACTCATTAAATATAACTTATCGGCAGAACCCCCGGTCCAAGGAGTATTTATTCCATCCCAAGAAATACCAGAAGGCATACTATCTATCCCATTTATAATTAAACTAGTCTTTAAAGTAGATGAAAACTGGCCACTTTGGAGATATAATTTACTATTTCCTGCTCCAGACCAAGGAGTATTTACACCATCCCAAGAGATACCAGTAGGATCGAAATCGGTAACAGATAAGCTATCTTTCAAAACAGACGAAAACTGACCACTTTGAAGATATAGTTTATTAGCTTCTGAGCCGCACCAGGGTGTATTCGTACCATCCCAAGAGATACCCAACGGAACAGCATCCCAACTCACCGCTACATATAAACTAGTCTTTAAAGTAGATGAAAACTGGCCACTTTGGAGATATAATTTATCGGCTTGCGTACCAACCCACGGCGTATTTGTTCCATCCCAACCAATATCGGCGACTTGATTATCAATTCCACTTACTAACCTACTCGTTTTCATGGTAGATTCGAATTGGCCACTTTGAAGATATAGTTTATCACCTCCAGTACCAGCCCAAGGAGTATTAGGCATGATTCACCCCCTCATACATCTGCATAAATGCTCTTATAGTTTCCGATAACGACAGTTCTGAGAAGTGATCACAGATATAATCATAGTGAGCATAAATCTCATATCCCTGCTTCTTGGCCCGTTCGCAGAATGAAATGTCATTACCTCTCTCTACCGTACCATCTTCATTCCAAGTACGATGAAAAGCACCCTTTCGCATCTCCGCATTCTCAAAGACACGCTTAGCAATGAGAATACACCCAGTACCTACTGCATCTACCATTTGTAGCCCCGTATGCGGTAGGTGCTCACGATATGCTTTTACAGATGTATCATAATCATAAACATTAAGATATACCGGGCGTTCGCCTTTTTTATTTGTAAAGTGCCAAACTGGCGTAGGGAGACCAATAATATCTTTATTTAGCACAACTAGGTCTAACGGATTCTTACTTACTGGTGGGTTATCGGCATCGATATTTAACCAAAAATCATAATCGCCCGCCACAAAGTCATTGACAATATGATGCAGATTATTAACGTAGGGTTTATGGGCAGGCATAATAAGCCTTGTCTTATATCTCTTGTCCGCCAAGAGCATCATCGCCCTATGGATCACAGTTGTGTGAATCCAATGCTGATTTGGTAGTGAGATTAAGATTGATTTCATATTGCCTCAATACTTGCAACAACCTTCAAGTCCAGCCGCACCTTGGCATCAGAGAAAACTTTCAGTGACTCTTTCTTAATACCGGGCTCTATGTCATTCGGATCAAGAGCCTTAGCAATTTTACTCTTTAGAGCAATAACAGCAGCGCCCTGTCCCTCCAACTTTTCCCGTAGACTTAGCTCAGCATCCAAAGCCACAAGTAAATTGAAATCAACTCGATTCTCTGGTATATGCGCAGTAACCTTATCATTCCAGAAAGACTCTGCTTCAGATTCCGTCAATTCAGTAATCAAGGCAGGGAACGTTTGCTTGGCTTCCTTTGCAAACTGTTTAGTCACAAATAGCATTCCCCACTGCATCCCAATAGGTGAATCGACACTAGATTCAGCATGCCCGGAAGTCTTATCATATTTCCAACCATGAAACATATGACTAGCCGGATCACCCGAAACTGCTAAGGGTAATTTTGTCCAATTAGGATGATCAGCATGACCGTTTGGGCGTAATCCAATCTTAACTTTAATAGGCACCAGATCCATTCTCTATCTCCTTATCAATTATTAACACGCTCATACCAATCAAACGTCATATGAACTACATCAGTATTAGCACCGACAATACTTGCTAGATAAGCTGTGTTTTGCTTTAAAATACGCTCAAAACGACCAATTGCTGTAGTCACCGTCTTATTAGCTCCACCCGAGAACGAAAAAATCGTATTGCCAGCTCCTGCACCACCTGGCGTATGACACCAAGTCATACCAGAAGTATTATTGCTATTGCGATTAGAATTCAAAGGCAGCAACACATTACCAGCTTCATGAGTCTTTGTAGTTACCTCTGATACAGTAATTGTATAAGCATCATCACTCGTAAAACTCCACACCAAATGAGACCACCTAGTCGTATCTGGTGTAGCAAAACGTACCTCCGCTGGAAGACCACCGCCTATAACTGCGCTATAGGAAAGATCATAATGAATATTATTATGTATCTTCTCGTGCACAGTATCTATAACTAGCAATGCACCCGAAGCTGCATCAACAGGGAAATTATTTATTAAGGTAGAGATAGAAATAACCCCTCTATCCGTCTGAACCCCAGTCTTATCAATATTAATTACATGAAGCGCCCCTGTCTCATCATCTACTGCTAAAAATTCTCTTTCTTGTACATTGTTAAACGCTCTCAGTGCCATTATTCTTCTCCTTGACAGGTATCAACTCTATCTTTAATTTCTCATCAGCACCCGTACCACCGCCTTGATCAACCATCGCTCTAGGAAGCAAAGGCACTACTCTTTTGTCGAAAAACTCTACAGGATTAGCATCAAAAGCCTCTTGAAGAGCCTTACCCAGAGTTTGAATATTATTATCTTGCATCAAGAGAGAATCAAGTGCTTGGAGCGCTGCTCTTCTTCCCGATGCGTACAATTTCTCGCCCATAACATCCGCCTATAAGTATTCAAACATTCTGCGCACATAGTAGTAAGGCCATCATAGCGAGACTTATCCCCCCAGAACTTCCTCTCACTCTTTGTCTCACCACACTTAAAGCACTTTTTGAGTCCTTCATCCCGCAAAGCCTTTCTCGCTGCTCTCATCTCATCGCGTTTCCCATCCCTATGATAGCCAGAGATTTTCTTTGCTTCTGCTATGATGTGTGCCAGCTCCTCCTCGGTAAACTGTTCTTCGCGGGTAGGAGAGATCACGCCTTTTTCAACCTCTTTTAAAGGGAGGCCTAACATTATAGCGGTCCTGATGATTGTGGAGAACTTCGAGAGCCTTGCTTTTCTAGCAAAACCCTCTATTAACTCCGCTTCTTTGCGACTATAGAAATAAATATCTGTCAAATACGCAGTGCCATAGCACGACATTTGCCCCAATGTAACTTCTCCCCCACGGAGAGCGCCTACAATTGCGGCGGACCGCAAAGTGTTGTGCCTGAAGAGGCCTGCAGGGAATAAATTAATTAGCCACTCAGATAAGTGAACTCGAGGCGCCATAGTTAACCAGAAGTCTATTCGCTCTTCCTTCGTACTTGACTTAGCCATGATTATATTATAATATAAGTAAAGAGAAGATACCAGATAAAAACAGAAATCTCTTTCAGAGAGCAGTATTAAAAGAAAATAATAAAAAAATTTCTTGATCCTTTATACTACATCGGTTATAATATATATATGAGTAAGAAGAAAAAGAAACCTAAACCTAAGTCGCGTGACATACCTAATGTTGTTCCGTTTAAGATATACCCTGTTTGGAGATAAAGAAATGATTAGTTGTCCGAAGTGTATTAATGGCGATATCAAGACTACGTGGTGTGATGAGGATAGAAAGGCATATGGCGAGCCCTGTTATACTTTCTTTGCAAGAGATGAACAACAAGAGAAACTCATGGAGAAAGAGCATCTTCACTACTACTGTAGAACGTGTGGCTACGAAGAACTTGGTCCTTGTACAGATGATAAAGCTTGTACTAGCACCATACCGAGATCGGAGCCTGTGATAAACATAGATATATTATCACAGATAGCAAAGGAGGAGGGGGTAGGATTGAAACTCGAACCTTACAGACTTTGGCAATGTATAAAAGGCCATAAGTACTATGCTGAGACTCGTGAAGAGCATTGCCCTCACTGTATGATAGTTAAACTAGAGCAGAAGCTAGAGACACCAGTGGATATTGATCCTGGAGACAGCATATTGATACAAGTCTCTCCTAGACTCCGAGTATACATAGAAGAGCTAAAAGAGAGAATAGAAGAGCTAGAGAAAGATCAGAGCCCTTATATCGATGGATTACAGCATTGTGAGAACGGGCATACAATCTATGTCAAGAGACTTCGTGTCATTACGCGCAATAATGATAGTATACCTGTATGCCCTTGGTGCAGAATAGCAAAGATGAATAAACGAATAAAAGAGCTAGAAAGAAGTTTAACACTAATTATAGAGGAGGCTCAATGGGAGCGATAAATGAAGATAAACCAAAAGCAAAAGTCACAGCTACCATTACACCATCCGAGATCATGTCTGTTGAGATGCATACGATACTAATCCCGATAGCAAGACAACTCGAGAAGATGCTCGTATCTAACCAATGGCAGAAGATCCAAATAGATACGAGACCTATAACTAACGGTGTAGCAATGCAGATAAGCTTCACCATCGAGGATAAGATTGTCATCGCTAAGACACTGCCATTCAAGGAGCCTACCGGTGGATAAAGTATTAACAGCAGCGAAGAAGGCCAAAGGGTTATGTCGAAGACAAATTGAGCAATGCTATCACAGTGATGGAACTTTAATCAGGCGCTACGCTGACCGAAACCTTGTTTGGCAATGTTTAGACCAGGTAGTGGATGAATTTATCCAGGAGCTTGAAGCCAAATGAGTAAGAAGATGAAGATATCAATAGCCCAGGCTAGACTTGACTTCTTCTGCGAAGAGTGTGGGGAAGGTATAGGCGATCATGTCTTGTGGCAAGGCAAGCAAACCTATCACCCACAATGCTTCCATGACAAGCTCGTAGCGAAGACTGCACGCATCAAAGAGACATTAACATTCATCGAAAGTAAGGTGCATATTGATATTAGAAGCCGCTCTTGAGTATGCCGAAAAGCACTGCGCCTACATCATTCCAATTCATGGTTGCGACCGTTTGGGTAACTGTATATGTCGATCAGGATGCACCGGAAATCAGATAGGCAAGAAACCACACATCAAAGAATGGCAGAACACAGCATCCATCATAGAAGAGACAATCAGAAAATGGTGGAGACATTGGCCTCAAGCTAACATAGGCTATCCTACCGGTATAAAGAATAATATCATTGTAATAGATATCGATCCTCGCTCTGGCGGTGATGAGTCATATCAAATCCTCCAGAAAAAGCATATCATCCCGGAGACTCACGTAGCACTCACAGGAGGCGGAGGGAGGCATCTCTATTTCCGTCACCCAGGCGGATACATTCGTAGTCGAGCTCATGCCCTAGGGCGAGGTATCGATATTAAAGGTGATGGAGGCTATGTCTTACTACCTCCTTCTACGCACCGTAGCGGTGAATGCTATGAGTGGGCTAATGATTCTCCGGTAACAGATCTCCCTGATTCACTCATAGAAGAACTCAAATCTTCACCAACCACCCATTACGATAAACTACCAGAGAGAATTATAGATGGAGAGCAACACGATACTCTTCTCGCTTATGCAGGTCGCTTACGCCAAGCAGGCCTCTTGAGAGAAGAAATAGAAAAGAAGCTTCTAGAAGCTAATCAACGGTGTGAATACCCTTATAACGGACAAGAGATCACCGTTCTAGTTGACAGTATAATGCAGTACCGTGTTACAGACTACACACTCGATGGTTTCGGTAATGCTCATCGCTTTAAGAATGATCACATCCTAGACCTCAAGTATTGCAAAGACAAACATCAATGGTATCAATGGAATGCAAAGTATTGGGGAGAGATTTACGAACAAGCAGAATTGAAATACCTGGCTATTAAGACAATAGAACGAATGCGTCAAATGGCTCCGTTGGGGGGAGATATAGAAGATAAAGTGAGGGCATGGGCTAAGAAATGCCGAACAGATATGGCAGTAAAGGAGATCATGTCATTAGCTGCAGCTGAACCGGAGTTCCATACAAAAGCAACAGACTATGACTCCGCCCCGAATCTACTGAATTGTGGTAATGGGACAATAGACTTCAAAAGCGGAATTAGAGAATTCATGCGAGAAGATTACATAACGAAATGTACGGAGATAAACTATAGGAAGGACGCCAGATGCGATAGAGTAGAGCAGTTCTTGGAGGAGGTATGTGAGGGAAGAAAAGACCAAATCGATTATCTCCAGTTGGCGGTGGGATATTCACTAACAGGATACACAGACGAAGAGAAGGTATTCTTTATCGTCGGTCCTGGAGGCACAGGTAAGACGACCTTCGTAGAGGCCATACGAGCTGTGATGGGTGGCTATTGTGTAACGAGTAGGCCACAAGAGTTCTTGGCATCTACCAGAGACCACACATCAGCCGCTTCACCAGGCATAGCTAAACTACAAGGGACGCGTCTCGTAATTTCTAGTGAAATGCCTCATGGCGCGAAGCTCTCAGAGTGGGTAGTTAAGACCTTGACTGGAGGAGATGTCATCACTGCACGACACTTATACAAGGAGGAGTTCGATTTTCTGCCACGATTTAAGCTTTGGCTAACAATGAATGATGCTCCGCGATTCTCTTACGGGGATACCGGCATTAAACGACGTATTATCGTAATACCATTCAACTACATTCCAACGAAGGTAGACCTTAAATTAAAGCGTACCTTTCGTTTCGACAAGGATAAACAAGAGGCTTGGTTAGCGTGGGCAGTAAGAGGTGCTATGAGGTGGGTGGGTGGTGAAAGATTAGCAGAGCCTAGCTGTATAGCTAACGCTACACGAGACTATCAAGAAGCACAGGATCTACTAACTACTTTCATTAAAGAGATTTGCGAAGTTGGGGCTGGCTTAAAGGTAGGATCACAAGAATTGCGCGATTCGCTCAATCTATGGGCGACCGCGAATAATATTAAGCTTGCGGAGATAGGGGTAGTATCTCCGCAAGCTTTTATAAGACGTATGGAAGGATTAGGCTACACGGTTTATAAGACTCTACTTCACGGAAAGAAGACGGGCTGCTTTAAAGGTCTGCGATTTCGTCTTTAGTACACATACGGTCTTTCGATTCTATATGGACCGGATGGACCACTTGTTCTATTACCTTATATACTATTTTCTTAGACCATTAATATACACAAGTGGTCCAAGTGGTCCACCTTTTGCCAAGAACACTCATATCACTGCGTGTACTTACGCAAAATTGAGCCAACAATATAGTTTATCCAGTATTCGGCAGATTCTTTTTTACTCTCGTCATCTATCGTATCTAAGCTAATGAAGAAATCATCTTTCAAAAGAGACTTAGTTATCTTTTCACTTACAGCATCAAGGCTGAGCTTAAGAATAGTTAATCTCTTTGGGCAAAGCTTCTCGTGCTCTTCACAAACCTTACAGGAGTCGTACGGTTTCTTGCAATAAGCACATAACCAAACTTGTGCTCTTTTGCGGCAGTTCTTTTCGTGATCTTCGCATCTCGCTAAAGCGAGCCCAATATTAGTTGGAACGAGAAAAAACTTTGTTCTACAGTGTTTACAAAGCCAATATTTTTGTGTCTTAAGTGTTGCCATTTTTATTCTCCTTTGCTTCTTTCAATGCACTCGCTAACCTGGTATGAGTACAAGTAAACTTCTTCGTTTTAAAAGGGCATTTCTCGGGTATTTGAGTAAGATCTAATTTAACTGTAAAGCAAGTACTAATAACACTACACTTATTATCATCTCGAAACGGGCATTCCTCACAAGATTTGAATTTTAATACAACCCTCATAGTAGGTCTTTCTAGGCAACATTTTTCATGCTCTTCATAGACATCATAGGAGTCATACCTTTTCTTACAGTGAATGCACAACCAAACCTGGGGTTTCTCTCTTAGGGTCGTTAAAAACACATACATTTTCTTAGCTAATTCTCTGCATTTATCGCACTTTGCTTTACCTCCTCTTTCGCTGTGACTCTCTCTTTTATGGTCTTGCCAAGCATAAAACGGTGTTCCATAACACTCAATTTCATTGGTTTTCTCTAGCACAGGGCATTCACTACAGCCACCATCATAATACTCTTTGCATAGAGCACAATTAAAGGTACCGCTATCTTCGCCATCACCAAATGCAATTTGCCGCCACTTTTCGATACTTTTCTCGAGCGAGTCATTAGATTCGGGTCGAAGTGATTTCAAAAATTCAAGCTCTTTCATAGCTAATTCTTTACAAGTACTACAACCTCCATCAACATAGATATTCCCATGTACTTCTACACGGTGACCATGCCATTCTTTATAGGGTGTATCGTAGCAAAGAGCTCTACCTGTCTTTTTCTTGACAGGACAATTATTACAACTCGATTCACCTTCATGGTATTTATCACAAAGAGCACAACCTAAACGATCATTATCAGTACCATTTTGGTTAACTACTATTTGCCACTTTTCGATACTCTCTTCGAGTACATTAGGTTTAGGACGAAGTGATATCAAGAAGTTTAACTCATCATAAGCTAATACTTTACATTGCGCACAAGTATCCCCATTATGAATATACTCGTGCTTAGCTCTGCGGTGCTCGACCCATTTTTTGTAAGGTGAGTTATCGCACCAGGAGTGACCTGTCTTAAGGCATACCGGGCACTCTTCGCAGTTGGCACCAGGGCCATTATATTTATCACAAAGAGCACAGTTCATATGCTCAGGGTCGGCTCCTCCCTGATCGTATATTACCTGCCATTTAGCAATACTCTCTTCGAGTGGATCCGCTCTAAGAGTTTTCAAGAATTCAAGCTCCTTTAAAACTAATCTTCTGCATTCTTCACATATTACTTTCAAGCCCTTACCCTTGTGTTTTTCATCGAGATGATCCTCCCATTCTCTGTAAGGCGTATCGCGACATCCCGATCTGCCTGTTTTCTCTTTAATAGGACACGTATTACATATACCATGTGCATCACAAAGAGGGCAATTCTTCTTTACTCTACCTAATGGCCCTTCACTTAACCAAGTCCAATCATCGATCGTCTGTTCAAGTGGGCTTTCCATTTTCTATCTCCTTTAATAGTTCAGTGACATACTTTAACCAACATCTTTCCTGTGTAATCCAAATTAGCTGTGCTATTCTATCACTCATTCCTGGTAAAGCTAAATTTTCTTTCTCTGCCGCATTTTTGGCGCAGAACACCTGTGCTGCCTTTAATCCTATCATATCAGAGCTCCTTCATTATCATTTCTAATGCCTCTTTCATACTCTTAAAGGCATAAAGTCTACCGTCGAGCTGCTTTAAATAGTTTGTAAGTTCGGCGTAAACTAAATCGTTCACTATACCTTGTCGTTTAAAAGAAGTAATGTGTGTATACCCGTTACAGCTACGATAAGATATTAACCGTAAATCACCAACATTTACAAAGACGAAGATAAGCTTAGAATCTACATCATCAATAGTAACAGTATTAGACTCTTTAACTACTTCGATCATTATATTCTCCTTTTCTCTAAGAGATACCAAAAATTCATACTCTGCACGAGCTATACCCTTACACACATCGCATTGTACTTTTTTGCTGCTCTTGTGAACTCGATCACCGTGCATACACCATTCTTTATAGGGTGTGCTATGGCAGTATAGCCGCCCGGTCTTTTTCTTCACAGGGCATCTTTTACAAAAAGCTTCAATAAATTCTTTGCAAAGAGGGCAGTTATCAGTTCCTCTATCTTCACCTTCTCCTTGCCATATCTTATACCACTTCTCAATACTACCTTCTAAAGCTTTCATACTAAATCCTTTCTTAATAAATCACCGCGCCTGATCGGATTAGCCGACCGTCCGTCTTGTTCGAGAGTACTTCTCTAACGGCAAGGTTGCGACCCTTTTGCTCGCGCGCAAACGCAGGCGAGTGAGTTTACCGTTTTCACCATACTGCTAGAATAACACACAACACTAGTACTGCTATACCTAATGACAATACGAATGTACGGACGAATTGTTTATTTTTTGCTAAATGCGCTTCATGCGCAGCTAACATTAAAGTTGCCACTTGGTCTATCGTATATTCTTTTTTAGTTTCTTCAATCATTATTTACTCCTTTTTCTTTAACCTACAATTGAAACCAAATTTACTTAACACCGCATTGAAGCCTCTAATGAAGTTATCATTTGCCTTTACGATAAGAAAAGAGTGGTGATCTAATGGAATAAGCTTTGCTACGAGTCGCTCTAATCCGTGTAAGCTATCAAAATCGATTGCCACATTGAGCGTAGTACCGTTTTGCCAAGCTAACATCTCTTCTTGCTTCTCTGGACGAAGCTGCCAATATTCCATCCACTCAGTCTCCGTAGCATCACGGAAGTTCTTAGGGAGTCTCTGCAGTGCCTGTAAGGTATATTGTAGCTCTGTTAGTTCATCCATCAAAGAGCCTTATCTAATGCATTTTGCATATCATTTAAATGGTCGTCTACTATTAACAAATCAGCTAATCCTATGGTACTATCAAGTATCTTAGCGAAGACTTCTTTCATTTCTTTTTTGAGCTTAGGTTGTAATGCAAGTATTTCATCCATAGCACACATTTTAAGTTTGGTAGGTTCAATGGACTTAGGACTACAAGATACGGCAATACCCCAGCAGCAACTCTCGTGTCGCCCTAAACCTCTTACATCGAAAGTATCTCCACATTTTTTACACGCGTCTCTCTGATAGGGTTCTGTCGCATTTATCTTCGCACAAGCTTTCTCGTGCATTTTAAGCCCTTTCACATGAAATAATTCGTTACAATACTGGCATAGTTTTCTGTTTTTTTGTCTTAATTTCCTAGTAGTGATTTTCATCTTGTGTCTCCTTCTTTAATGGTTATTATTGCATCGCATCCTGTATGATTCATATCAGCCGCTGTATTAAAGTGTTCGTTGTAGTCTACAGTCCATCGTATTTTTGGTCTTCCTTTTAGGGACAAAAGAATTACGAGCATATGTTGTATTAGGTCATCATATTTAGTGCCTTCTGTTTTCATTTAATCTCCTTTTTATAAGAGGGGTAGAGTAGCCGCATGATACTCATTCCATTTCTTTGCTAACAACTCAAATGCTTTGGCTTTCTTTTTGAAGGTGTGTACTTCACAACCTAATGCCATTAGCTCTGCAGCAGCATCAGGTAAGCATATGTGTTTATCGGCTGTAATGATAATCTTTGTATGAAAGCATCTTAACCACACATAATTTCCGTCTTCACCTATAAGAAAAAAGAGATCCTTGTCGTCGTCCTCAAAAGCAATAAGGGTTTCACCTTCTTCTAGAGTATCATGTCTGTTTAGTTCATCTGGTTCTACTTTCATTTAAGTCTCCTTTTTATATCGTCCCAGTAGTTTTGTGTTGCTTTGATATTCATTCCGTTCGGCCCCCCATTATGTATACGTGCTTTCTTTTCATCGGTGTCAGCTTTATATCTCTTCCAATAGCCCTTCATGGCTATTTCAGATAGTACAGGTGAGTAAACCCAAGGTAGGTATGGTAGCCCTATTCCTGAGTCTTCCCAGTAGGCTTCTTGAATTTGGTATGCTCCAAGACTCCTACCGTTATCACCTACGGTGAATGGTGAATTATTCGTAATCTCACTCTCTTTCATCATTATCGCGAATTGTAAGGGTGTCGGATTAGAATACGCAATCAGGGTAGCTAATATTACGCTAGGTATCATTTTCTTCTCCATAAGCAATACGATTTAATACCCATTCCATTGCATCTATTAGTGTTTCAAAAGAGTATACCTTAAAGTTCTGGTCTAGTTTCTCTGTAATTGCTTCTTTTAGGTTTACGTACTCTATGATTCTGCGGTGACCAGAAACAAGAATAATTTTTTCCTTAAAAACTATCCATTTATAGTTACTCGTAGCACCCATACCCATTCGAGCAAGCAAACATATATCTTCTTCGTGAATCGCTATATAAGTGTTTGCTTGACTCACATTACTTAGGCATTGTACTGATGTTTCTTTTACTACTTCAATCATTATTTCGTCTCCTTTACTATATATTTCATCGCCTCATATAATGTAGCAAAAGCATATATTTTAAAACGATAGGTTATTTTACTCTCTGCTGCCTGTTGCATAGTTATATGCTCGGAGCACATAGTTGGATCGGTAAGTTTAAGGCCGCTTCTTGTTACTTCGACCCAACGATACGAACCACCTTGATCCATAAGAATCCGAAATAAACTGTCTTGATGTAAGTTCGCCGGTTTAGTCGCTACAAGCGTGTTATTCGAATTCAACTCAGTCGTAAGTCGTACACTTATCTTTTGTCTTTTCACTACTTCAATCATTTTGCTGTCCTTTCTGCTATCCATTTGCATGCTTTACTTACCGATTCAAAAGCATATACCTTGAAGTTATAGGTCATTTTATCTTCAGCTGCTTCTTGCTGTGTAGTGTGCTCTGTACATATACTGCTCACTCTAAAAGAGAAGCCACCCTCTAATATACGTGCCCAGCGCCACTCAATTTGGCTATTATCTTGGCGTATAAGAATCCGCGTCAGATCCCCGTGGCATGCTACAAGAATATCTCCGCGACCGAGTTCTGTTGTAAGTTTCGTTGTTTCATCTCTTGTTTTTACTACTTCAATCATTTTTGGTCTCCTATCCATTTGCAAGCTTCTTTTATAGAATCAAAACGATATACTCTGTAATCGAACTTAAGTTTACACTCTGTAGCCTCTTTTAATGTTGTATGCACTGAGACACCTGAATTATTATTGCCAGAATAGACCTCACCATCTTCGAATACGATCCAGCGATAAGGAAAATCATCATCTCCTT
>SDBT01000499.1_pt1 | contig 62334 bp, 84 predicted proteins | sample 2277101 | NCBI WGS metagenome assembly SDBT01 (sample SAMN10404973, study PRJNA504765) | marine sediment metagenome | isolation source: marine sediment core GS10_PC15, 103 cmbsf | place: Arctic Ocean: Southern Knipovich Ridge | collected 2010 | reverse complement strand
AGCGCGGCCTCCTGGCGCTCTAGGTCACGGTCGGGATCGAGACCTAGTTCCTCGATAGCGTCGTCGGCGGCCGTCAACTGATCCTCAGCGCCCGTCTTTTTCGTGCGCTTCTCGGTCAAGCGCGTCTTGCACTTATCAAGACTCTGGCGCATGTCGATCACTTGTTGTGTAGCGTCCTTCTTAGCGGCCATCAGAATCTCCTTGCTCCTCCAGATACTTAGTCCTCGCCTGTGAGTGGGCGACACAAGGATTGGCCAACACCAACGATCCCGTATCAAACAGGGGAAGATTGGCCACGACCTTGAAGCGACAACCGCAATCCGCGAAAACAACAGTCGGCTCAGCCATTACGAACCTCCTTTGAGGATTGCGCGTTCCTCCCGCGACCTCACATGGCGACCGGGCGGGTGCCCGTCATCGAGATCATAGCAACATCGTTGCAGGGCCGCCAACAAGCGACCTTGGATTTTCTTCACGCACTCGTTGCACCACGTGATGCGATTCTCTCCATAGGCACCACCGAAAATGCACCTCTGTGTCTCACAATCGGGCGCTGGCGGCCCGTCAGTGTCATGATGCGGCATTGATCGGCCTCCGTTCCTCGGCTTGACAAGGCTGGCAGCGGTCGCCATCTTTTTCTACCAAGTCATCGCAAGACAAGCAACCGACGCCCTTGCCCTCACCACACTTCTCGCAATAGAGCTTGTCCCCTACACGAACCCAATCGCACTCAGTAGCGTACCCGATAGCGTCCCCCTCCGACGGGTGGTGCATGACGTAATCATTCTCCAGGTCTGTGCCACATTCATCACAGATCGGAATGTAGCAAGTCTTCTGCTTCGTAGACATGTGATCCTCCTCATGGCTGTTGTCTGTGCTCCAAGAACGAAAATAGGACTGCGGCACACTGAATGGACTCAACCAGGATGTTCTCTTGGTCATCTTCGAGGATGGCGTTGCATAGCTCACCGAACTCTTCACCTAGGATGACCACCCATTTGTTGTCATCCCTACCCGGAAATTTCGTGCCCCACTTCGCGTCTTGGCGATTACGCTCCTCTGCGATGAGGCTCATGATTTGGTCGAAGGTGTAGTTCTTAGTCATGCTTCACCTTATCCTTCAACCGCTCATTCATCGCGGTCAAGTCCTCATGAACCAGATGCATCGCTTCATGAACAATACGTCGATACAGGCGGAAAGCGAACTTGTAGACTTCTGCCGATGGATGACGATACCCTACGATTTCCAATGCGTAGAGGATGTGACTCATGAAATGCCAACTCTGATATTCAAGCTCATCGGCAAGGGCCTCGTAATCGATGTCTGGGACTAGCTCGCTCTCCATGAATGTGTGACTGGGATCAGCATTCTCCTGACACGTGATACGGAGCCAGCGAGATAGCTTCTTGATTTCGAAGGTCTTACGATCATCTGGCCCACGCATGGACGCAATGAGAACACTTTGCATCTTCCAAGGCAGAACCTCGACCCAGGGCTGTAATACGCTCATCTAATCCTCCTCCGCCTCGGTCAGATAGTATCGCAACTTGGCCACGACCTCTTTCGGATCGTCCTTCGTGTAGCGTGCGACTAACTCCTCCAACGGCGTCTCCTCAAGCTCCAAGGACGAAGCCAGATTCACCATGAAGTCGGTAAGCTGGCGCTCCGTCTTCACCTCTTGCTCGAAGAACACGTCCTCAGCGGGACGCGCGGACGTGAGTGGATGGCGCTCGAACTCGATCTCACCATGATCCAAGTCCACGGTCAGTACCTCCGGCCTGCGTTCCAGGTTGTGCTTGGTGCGCTCGACGCGCGTGAGTGCGCCGATATTCGTGAACCAGCAGCCGGACGGCAACTGATGAATGCCCAGGTCTTCGTGCAGGTGTCCGGCGTGCAGTACGTGCAGCAACTCGGTCGGCAATTTGTCGGCCTTGTGATGCGCGAAAATCCGGTCGTCCCCTGGCGGCACGATGGAAGCGTGTGCCACCATGATCACGTATCCCTTCTCCGGGATCATCGCCGCCTCGTCCTGCTTGAGCTTGAAGATGTTGGGCAAGTTATCGATATACGGCTCCCAATTGCGCGGCACGAACAACGCCGTCTCTTTGCCCGCCTCAAGAATACGGGCCTTGTCCAGCCAATTGATTGCGTGTGCCCTGACCAGCACACCGAACGGCATCGAGAACACAGATTCTACGCCCGAATAGGAGAGATCGTGATTGCCCGCGACGCTGTAGATTTCCACAGGCCGTTTCTCGTACAACGCCAGGAGCTTGGTCAACAATCGATTGGCGTTGACGTTACCCCGGAACTTATGGAAGACGTCGCCGGTGTCGATGATGAAATCGCAGCCAGTGTCGGAGGCGATTTGAAACGACTCCTCCTGCTTGGCCAAGAGATCATCCGTGTAGGACTCAGTGCGACCGAGCGGCGGCCGGTCAGCGTTGTGCAGGTCGCCCCTAACCAGATACTTCATGCTCGTGCCCCCACGTTTCCGTTGAGCCACACAGCGGACAGGCTCCTAGCTCCTTGACCAACTCATCGTAACTCTGTTCCAATTCCTCAAGATCAGCGCTCGCATTGTCGGCCTCCGCAGCGCTCGTGTCCACGGCGTCTGATGCGTCATTTGCCCGCCTGACGGCAGCCACAATTGATTCGAGCGACACCAAGCGCGCCTCTAGTGCTGCGACTTCCTCCGTCGTCGGTAGCACCATGTCAGCGAGGAGCAACGAACCCGCGATGTCCTGCACAATTTCATTAGCCTGGCTGGCGACATCCAGCTTCTTGTCCACAGACTTCTTCAGATTAGTGGCCCGCTCCAAGAGATTGCGGGCATGGCGTACATTGGGCAAGGTCTCAAACTGCTTCTTCGCCCTCTCGACTTCTTCCTCGGCTGCCTTGTGAGCCATGCCCACACGCTTATAGTCACGACGACAATCCATCTGGGCCTCTACTAACACCGAGAGCTTCGTGAGCTTTGCCAAGGCGCGTGCGGCCAATGTCGATGATTCAGTGAGCAGGAGCGGTGCGTCATGCTGAGAGGAGAATTGGGGCGCGAACTTCATGGTCTTGTCGATCACAATTTGCCGGATGCCAAGTAGATTCGCAATGTCCTCCGGCACGGCGCGTCCCACGCGGGTGTACACCTGATCGTCCGTCGTGTAGGTCGCGCCTTTGTCTTTCGGCTTCTCCCACTCAATCACTTGTCCGCCGTCGAACGTGAGGCGCACCGTCGCCTTCTGCTGGTGGTGACGGATGAAGCGACGGCCTGCCTGATTGAAGCAGAGCGCTTTGAGCGAACGGATCATGGTAGACTTGCCAGAGCCACTTGGCCCCACGATAACCGTGAATTGACTGAGCAGGATACTCAAGTCCTTCGCGGACTGGCAATTCGTCATCTCGATCCGTTCGAGCATCTAGTACGGCTCTCCGCCGTCCTCCGGCTCCAGGTATGTAACCAGGGCCTTCGTCAAGTCCGCGACAGCCATCATCACGTAGAGATACTTGGACGGTGCCAGACTCTTATCCACATCATCCGCCGAATCAATGATGTCCTTCAACTGACATACGCTAGTGATGATTTCACCGCACTCTTCGCGTACTTCGTCGCCCTCCGGCGTTGCGCCGCCCGCACGAAGCGGTGGCAGTTCAGGTGCTTCATCAACACAACCCGCAAGGGCCTGGCGAATGAGACTTCCCGAACAACCATGACCACAATTCGAATGATCCATTATGCTACCTCCGGGAATCTTGCTCGTACCGTTTCTGACCAGAACTCCGCGCGGGCCGCGGCGGCGATCTCCTCTCGCAGCCCTGGCGAGTCCTCAAGAAGCCCAGCGAAGTCCGTCTCGTGGAAGGGTTTGTCGACGTCAGCCATGCGGTACCAGGAACCCTTCTTCGAGATCATGCCGAGCTTCACAGCGGCCTGGAAGTGTGCGTAATCGTCGTCGAAGCCGTCGTCGAACGCCACACGAATCTCCGCCTTACCGAATGGATTCGAGCACTTATTCTTGCTGATTTTCGCACGCGACATAATGCCGTAGGCCGGGCTGTCGCGATCCGATTGCTTCATCCGCAATTCCTGCCCCTTCTTCATGTCGATGATAGTACTGGCGTGGAATTGGAGCGGCCGCTTCGCAATCATCGTGCTGGCTTCACCTGCCGAACCGGAGAACATGCCGGTGTCGACAATCTCCTTGTTCTGATTGACGATCACCAAAGCAATGTTCTCTTTGGCCACGACGGGAATAATGCGGCGCAGCGCTTGGCTCATGATCTTCGCGTGCGAGCCAATGGCTTTTGAATCCCCAAACTCGCCTTCCGATTCAGCCTTCGTCTGTGTGCCGCCTACGCTGTCCCAAACGATGGTCGCCAGTGCATCCGGCGTCTCTTCCCGCACCGCCTTGATGCTCTTTTCAATCAACCGGATCGATGCCTCCATCGTATCGGGCTGTGCTAATAGCAAATCATCGCGATTGAGGCCCAAGCGCGCAGCGCGGGATTCATCAAACGCAAACTCTGCATCCAGCAAAATTGCGATACCGCCACGGGCCACAGTTTCGGCCAAGAGATGCGTGATGAGCGAAGTCTTGCCCGACGACTCCCAACCTCGAATGACGGTCAGACGCCCGACTGGAATCCCCGGCATGTTCAATGCCAGATCAAGAGCCAGACTTTGCGTCGAGAGATAGTCCTTAGCACCGGCCACCTCGCCGGTCAGAATCGATGATTCCTCTTCCCCCTCACTGGCGCGAACGTTCTGGACAATGGCATCGAGAAGGCGGGCGGGCTTGTCACCCGCCTCCTCACTCCCCTTAGCCCGCCTCATCCTATTCCAAGTCCTTCACGCGGCCGCGAACACGGCTGCTACCAGCCTCCGCCTTCGAGCCAGATTTCGGTGCGGCCTTGCGCGCGCGGCGCTTGGGTGCTGCTGCCGGTTCTGGATCGGCTTTCTCCGACGTGGCAGCACGACGCCTGCGTGGCTTCGGCTCCGGCTCCGCTTCGGGATCGGCTGCTGTCTCCTCCGGTTCCTCAGCGGCAGCGCGCCGTCGTCGGCGTGGTTTGGCCTCCGCTTCCGGCTCAGGATCGGTTTCCGTCTGCTCCGGCTCAGGATCGGCTTCCGTCTGCTCCGGCTCGGCCTCTGGTTCCGGCTCTGGCTCAGGATCGCTGCCGCCATTCTCCTCCGTGCGGCTGCGGCCGCCGGACAGACCCTTGTACGTGCGCTCCATCTCTTCGTCGGACTGGAACCCCTGTACCTCGGCCAAGTTGGGCAACTCGAACTCCTCATTCGCCAACTGCTCGTACATCTCCCCAACGGTGTCGCTGCGGTGATTGATGAGCTTGTCGGACGGGAACTCCTTCGGCCGCGTCGGCGTCGAATCGTACTTGGTATTGATGCCGCTGCCGGTCTTATCGATGATGATGTCGAAGCCCTCTTTGAAGCTCGTGAAGTCTCCGTAGTCCTCTTCGTTGAGCCAATACTTCTTCAACTGTCGGAAGATCGTCTTTGGCGCGGGCCAGACCTGCACGCCGTCTTGCGGCTTCTCCAGGTCAACGATGTTGAGCAGGTAGCGCGGGCGGGCACCCATGGCCTCGGCCTCGGCGGCCTCGTCCTCGTCACCACGCGCCAGGCGCTTCACCAGGCGACACAGGAAACAGGAATCGGCCACGCCGGAGAGATCAGGGCAGGGCACGGGACGCTCATCCGGCCCGACGTTGAAGTGCGTGCCCGTGACGAACCAGAATTCCTCGGCCTGCTCGTCCCACGGCGGCATCACGCGGATGCGGCTCTCGCCCTCCGGCGGGTTCCAGAAATCCGCGCCGCCCCCGACGTTCGCGCTCTCTACTGATTCTCGATTTGTCTTGCCATACGGCATGATGTTTCTCCTCCCTATGCTAACTGATTCGGCTGACGATGAACGTCAACGCTGCGGCTACCATGAGCCAGTAACCTGTGCTGAGTGCGAGACTCACCAACTGACTCAATACTCGTTCGATGGCCGTGTCCCCGAATTCCCAACGGAGCAACAGCCACAGGCGCATCAAATCCATCAGGCTACCTCAAATCCTCGTGTAGCCCGAAGGACGTGCGGAGCCGCCGCGCCGTCTGCTCCATCATCCGCACCGCATCCCGTACAGCGATCTTCGGCGCAGAATGACCAAAGACGCGGCCCTGCTGAGCATCAGCGATCTTGCTACCCACGATCACCATATCCGCCCGCGCAATCTTCAATGTATCTGCTCGACTTGTCATGTTATCCCTCCCTCGTGGTGGCCGCCATTTCGGAGCGGTCACGGTTATTCACGGCGATCAACGCGCTGAGCCTCTGCTCTAGGGCGCGCTTGATGACGCCCAGGTATCCGGCGTTGCGCCGGGCGTTGATCATATCATCCAATGCGTCTCCATAATCCTCTTCGCGGATGAGACGCCGCTGGATGACGGCCTCGGTAACTTTCTCGTCGGCTTCGCGTGCTTCTGTCCGCATCCGCTCGTCCACTTCGCCCTCCACCCGATCCAGTCGGCGCTTCTCGGTCAGCAAGATCACATCCGCCTCCTCAGACAAGATTGACCAGTAAGCGTACAACGCGGCCTGGGTGGTAAGCTGGTCGATCACGTGCGTCGGATCGATCTTGAGAGCGTCGTAGGCTTCGTCAAGGTCAAAGGGCACGCCATCAACTTTGATCGTGCCATCAACCGGCAGGTTCTTAGGTACCGTCATTAGTAGACTCCTTGTACCACATCCTCGATAGCATCATAGAGTCCGTGCATGTCGCCACGGATGCTGGGAATCACCACGTCGAATTCCGCCGCCTGCCATTCACGCTCGCTAGCGTGCTCCAAACGTGCCAGCGTCACCGCGCGTTCCTCGCCATGCGCCTCAGTGTAAGCCAGCACGTCCTCGACCTTCATATCAACCTTGATGATGAGGAAGCCTCGCGCACGCAGCAAGTCGATTTCGTTCTGGAAGCGCACGTCATTGAACACAATCGGCCGATCAATACGGCTTCGATGGCGGCTGATCTTCTGATCCGCCTGTGCAACCCAATAATCAGGGTCTTGCGCGCGCCGGAACTCCGTGCCCCAAATTTGCAGCACGGGCCGCACCTGGGAGCGCAATGGTTCATCGTTGAGTTCGGCGGGCGTGCAGCCAACACCGCGTGCGACTTCCTCCTTGAGTGCTTGCGCGAAGCCGAAGCGCGTATACTCATACTGCTCGATTAGATAGTCGGCAATGGTGTCCTTGCCCGACCGCATGTAGCCGGAGAGGCCAATGTCAGGAAGTTCCATCCTAGGCCCCCGCTTCCATCAGCGTGATGAACTCAGCAATCGAATCGACTTCCGTGACCCCGTAGGCACCGGCCGACGTGTCATGGCCCGCATCCGGCTCATTGGGATGCGTGACGAAGAAGCGCTGGTTATGCGGACGCCGCAGGAGGAACACCTTCGCCGTCGTCTGGAGCGCGACGCTCGTAACATGCGGCACGGAGTCATCCAGATGGTATCGGATGTCATACTGTCGTACCGCAGCCGCCTTGTCGGGCGTCAGCACGACGTGGGCCGCGTCAGCAGGCAGGCTATTCTTCACGAGCCAATCCAACGTGATGCGACTCATCCGTGACACATCCGACGCATCAGTGTGGCCACTGAAGTAGGAGCGTGCACTAACCCAGAACAATTCGTGACCCTGAGCGGCGGCGCGCTGGATAGCACGACGATCATCCGACGTGACCAAGCTCGCCAGACCACCGAAGAACTCCTCCAAATTGTCGCCAATATGCTGATTCAGCGCAGCGATAATGGTTGCCTGACGATCCTGCATGAAGGCATCCAAATCTTCCGGCGACAAGCCCACTGGCTGCGAAAGTGGCCGGATGCCCAGCGTCTTGGCCGCAGCGCTGCGTGCCGCCAAGTAGGCGGCTACTACCTCGTCAACATCAAGCGAATAGCGTACTGTCATTGTCGACCCCCTTCTCTCGTTCACTGCTGAAGAACCGCCATCGTATGACCTGAATGTTGGTCACGCCCTTAGTTACCTCCAAGAACGTCTGCGCCTTCCGCCCCGCCTCGTCCGGCGTGTGGGCACCAATCTTCTTGACCCAACACTGGACGCGCATCACAGCCTCAACGGCCTCGCGCTCCAACGGCGCGGTGCCGGGCGGACTGTGCTCGACAAGGATGTCGAACAGCATTGGCGGTCGCTGATGAATGATGGTTGGGGCGTTCGGCGTGTCCACAATGTCACCTTAGCGTTTCTTCGCGGAGTGTGTCAAGCGTTTTCGTCGATGTAGCGAAGTTGATCGTTGACAGGGGGTCTCTATGATAGATGGTGTCTGATTTTTGTATAGAGTAGAGATATTATATCTAGTGGCCCCCCGTAAACGGCGCTACAACGATCAACATTTGGCTGTTTTTGGTGATGTTGAATTTGTAGCGCCATCTACTCGATCAACAGGGTACCCGCGTTGTTCACAAAAGTGACGCCGCGCGGCGGCGAGGCCATGTTCTTCAAACCATTTATACGTCGTCCAGACCAACGGATCATCTCGGAACCACTCGCCCCGCATGCGGACAGAGTGCAATTGCTCATGAATAGATCGCTCCATCCAGTGCGCCGTCAGGGTACCGAAGGATGCGATTTCACCCTTGACGATGAGTGGATAAGGTGAGCCAACTTGAAGCTCTCGTCGGCGGGCATAAAGACTCCTCGTACAGCCGACTTTGGCCGGGCCATGGCCATCCGGCATGTCCTGCTGTACGAAGTAGACAATCCACTCATTCATCGCTCATCACGTATCCTCTAGCGACGTTCTGAACGACACCCATTTCCTCCAGCGCTTCGAGGATCACCCGCAACTGCGGCGCGGGGATGCGCCGGAAGTGCTGCTGGAGCAGGCGTTTCTTGATGGGCTGGTTGATAGTGATGTACTCCTTGAGTTGTTCCTGCCAGCGCGCCTGCTTCTCCTCAATGAGCTTACCCATCAGCGCCAGCGTCACGGTCTCAGCATACCGCGCCGCCTTCCAACCAAGCACGACGTCTTCGGCCACGATGGTCTGGTTGTGCCCTTCGGTCATGACGGCATAGATGAGAGCGAACTTCATGGCGTACTCTTGGACGCGCTCCGTGGCTGCTAGCTCGTCCTCGGCGCTGGTGTCGCGACGGCCCTCCGCCCATGCGAGGTATTGCTCATCCCAAACCTCACCAGCGTGCTCGTCTAATTCGAATTCGTTGCCCAACTTCTGCTCGCCCCGGCCGTGCCATGGCAAGGCTTCGTGAGCGTCGCGGATATGATCGACCACCGATCTCCATAGTGCCTCATCCGGCGGTGCCGTGCGAGGCAGGGGATCAACAATGTGACCATCCACGAACAAGATGCGGTTGCCGAAGCCGCTCGTCCACTCGATGTCATCGAAGTGTTGGGCGAGCTTACTGAGCGTGCTGTCGGACAGGATGCTGGTACAAGAATTGATGAGGATCAGCGGACGCTTGCGCGTGCGGAGCCGGATGTCCTTCGGGCAGTCAAAGGCTGTCAACAGATGAGGAATGAAGCCTGCACCGGCGCTGCCGCCTGTGGCTTTGGCTAGCAAGCGGCAAAACTCATCCTGATGAATAAGCAGGCGACGCTCTGGTCGCTCGTACAGGTAGTCCTCATCAAACATATGGCCGTCAGTCACCGTCGACTTCTTCCAGCCCATAGCCACTTCGATGGCCTCGCGCTCGTCGGCATCCGCAGAGTCGGCGAACACAGCAGCCTCCAGCAGCCCTTCCGGGCTACCCATAGCCTGTTCGATGGTCAAACGCGGCCCGTCGAGCTTATCCATATCCTCCTTGGAATACAGGTCTTCCACCATATCGATGGCGCGTGAGTTCGCGGTCGACTTGAAGCTCGCTGTCGGGCCGATGAGCACCGTGTACTGGTTGGGGTACAGACGCTTGCCCTGGTACACGAAGGCACGGCGGCCCAACACCGCACCAATTACATTCATGAGCGCGAAGAAGTGGTACTCGTCACACGCAGCCGTGTTGCCCTTCAGCGACTTGCGGTAATCATCAAATGGCGGCACCCAACATTCTTCCGGCAGACCGGCCGATTCATGAGTTTTGCGTGAGCGCTCTGCGCGCTTGGCGTCGCGCGCCGGTACATCCTCGGCAGGCCAGACCTGCTTCTCTGTCTCATGAAGTGCTTGCTCGAAGGCATCTGAATCAGCCTCGACACGGAGCCACAGGTCAGTCAGATCGCCGCCTTTGCCAAGGTCTTCCGGCAGTTTGATGGTTGTGACTCCGAGGCCCGCTTGCGCCAACTCAACAGCCAGCTTCTCGGTACCCAACTCACCCGCCTCATCCACATCATAGACAACGTAGACCTCTTTGATGCCTGCCTCCAGCAGCTTGGTGATGGCGCGCTGATTGGGCATGTTACCCTCACCAGCCAGGAAGCTGATGGCCGGGAAGCCCGCGCGCTGCATGATCCACACGTCCGGCGCACCGGCGCAGACGTAGACCAACTTCTCCTTGGGCAGCTTGTCGATGATGCGATTCAGGTTGTAGACAAGGCTTTGGCTCTTGACGCCCGACTTCGAGAGCTTCGGCTCCCAATGGTACTTCGGCCGCGAGGTAATGTTCTTGTCGTACCATGCGCCACGCTTGATCTGGTAATGGCGCAACCGTTGTTTGAGGCCATCGATTTCATAATCGATCTCGATATCGGGATCGACTTCGGGATCATCCACGGGGATGCTGTAGCCACCCGCGCCCGCACTGATGCCGAACGTGTCGATCAGCCAATCACGGGGCAGCATGCGCCGCTCCGCGAGATCACCGACAACATCCTTGGGCCGCCTGCCACGTCGCCGCGTGGTCGTGCGGTCGAGGATGAAGTCCTCTAGTTTGTTCAGATTCGTGACATCACTCATGGGCGAGCACGCGGCCATACACTTGACGCCACCGCTCTGCGGATTCACTCGCAGAGACGGCGATTCGTCGTCGTGTCCTGGACAATGAATGCTGATCCAGCCGTCCTCGTTCGGCTCTAGGTCACAGCCGTCGAGTACAGCGGGCCGCAAGGCCAGGATGCTATCCCAAACAGATTGCCACGGCGGGAGTTTTGCCAACTTAGTCGGCCCCCTCCTTGTGATCGCATTCGTTATCGCTGATGCCACTGTGCACGCACACGTGTACGTCATGCGCTACGACAGTCTGATTCATGTCATCGTCGCTGGTGAGCGCCTTGGCGGCGGCCTCATCCACATTGTGGGCGACGACGAGGATAGAGTGGTGCGTCTCGATGTCTACCAGATATTCGCTCTCCTCGCCTTCGGGATCATCCCTGACCGGGAATTGTGTAATATCGGCACCCTCCGTCTCGCCCTTCTCTGTGTCTTGATCGTGATGGCTCATGTGTTCCTCCCTTTCAAGCGCCGTTGCGCAATCTCTACATACTCCTTGCTGATGTCGACCCCAATGAAACCGAAGCCCTCCTCAGTGGCCGCGATCAATGTGGAGCCGCTGCCGCAGAACGGATCAAGAACGATACCGTCTGGCGGTGTCACCATGCGTACAAGCCAGCGCATGAGCGCCAAGGGCTTGACCGTCGGGTGCGTGTTGCCGGAGCCGCGCTCCTTTTTGTTTGCTTTCGAGCAATAGAAGAAGCGCGACGCGCCGCTAGACTCGCTGTCGAGCATACCGGCCGGACAATCAGATTGGTGAACAAGTCCATCCCCCTCACGGCGCATCCCCGGTTTGGCTGCTAGATTCGTTGCACCTTCTTCAGTATAGCGACGTTCTTGCGATGGCTCGCCCTGGCGTTCGCGAACTTTTTCCGGCAGCGGCCGCGGATTATCACAGGTGCATTCGAGTACAACATTGGCGGGCCATCGCCCTTGTTGATCGGGACGTGCAAACTCGACGCGCTTCACGTCGCGTTCGGCGTCTGGTTCAGCGCCGATGGCACCAGGCTTTTTGCTCGTGACACGGCCCTGCGGCGTCGCTGATGCCCTATCCGCCTCATCGATGTAATCGATCCGCGTCGCGTCGATGTTGAGTGCTCCCGTACCATGCTTGAGTACATTGGCCACAACGGTCGGCTCAGACAGCGGCTTGCGTGCCAACAAGATCAGTTCGACAGCGGGTTTGAGGCCAGTGCCCCAACCTTTCCATTGCTGCAACGCCTTCTCGATGTTGGACGATTTTGGCATCCCCTGTCCGTAGAGCCAGAGCATTGTATCACGCACCTCGAATCCCGCATCCTCGACGGCGCACCACATGCGATGATGCGTGCGCGTGCCGCCCAATACAACCATGTGCCCACCGGGCTTCAGCACGCGCAGACACGCCTCCCAGGTCATGGGCCGAAACGATACGCCCTGATCATCCCATGACTTGCCCATGAACGCCAATTCGTAAGGCGCGTCGGTGACGATGGCCTCGATGGATTCATCATCGACTGCCCCCAACGCTTCGAGAATGTCGCCCTCCATAATGAGGCCGTCTAAATCGTCCAACCAATGTACATTCATCTCATGACTCGACACGGATCGCTTCTTTCGGATACGTGGGCGAGAACCACACGCACTCCTCGACCTGTGCGCGGATGCCGCCCTTCTTCACGCGGGCCGCCATGTTGGCTCGACTAATACGTCGTTTACGCCACCCGGCCTCCGCAAGCGGTTCGTAGATTTCATGCTCGTAGCCACTCAAGATGGCCATGCCCTCGATGGGCAGCAGCGCCTCGACCAATGCTTGATGCGCCGGATTATCCATCTCATTGTCGTAGCTCTTTCGATCCACACGCTCCGAATGGATGTACGGCGGATCGAGATAGAACAACGTCTTCGGATTGTCGTACCGCTTGATGATCTTCGTGAAGTCCTCACCATCAATCTGCACGCGCCGGAGTCGTTGGATGGCTTCCGGCAAACGATCAATGGCGCTGAGCCAGCGGTTCGTGGCCGCGGACATACCGGCGCTGCTATTGTCCTTACAGAACCGCCAGCCCGCCGTCGTACCGCCGGAGAACGATTGGTGCATGACCACGAAGAAGCGCCGGGCCTTTTCGACCTCATCAATGCCCTCATCGTTCCAGTGCTGGCGGCAGAACAGGTACTCTTCTCGGCTGTGTGGCGTCAGCATCAGCACGTCGTGCAGCAAGTCACCATCATCCGCGAAGCCGTACTTGTCTTGGAGTACGCGGAAGAAGTTCACCAGGCCACCGTCGATGTCGTTGTAGACCTCGACCGGCGACGGCTCCATAGCGAACAGCAACGTAGCCGCGCCACCGAACACCTCGACATAGGTGTGGTGCTCAGGCAGCGGCAGCAAGTGTTTCACGAGCCAACCTTTCGCGCCGTACCAGCGTGCGGGCGTGCGCATTACTTAGCATCATCCTTCATCTTCGGCATGGGCGTACCGCCCTCGTCCTTCCACTCACTAATCAGGTTCGGCAAGTGATACTGGAAATAGGCCAGCGTGGATGGCTCATCAGCCTTGCGGTGTCGGAAGAACCAATTAGCGACCTGCTTCAGTGTCTCCAGCGAGTACGTGCGCAGCATCTCATCAATGAGAATCACATCCCGGCCTTTGCCGCGTTGCGGACGCGGGTACGGCTCCTCGATATTGCGCTCATGCAATGCGCACCAATGATTGATGAACTCCCAAATTGTCCGCCACGGCGTTGCGGGCACGTTCCGTTTCGTGACCGGCGCGGCATCGGCATCAACTTCGGGCACCGCCTGTAGCGTAATCGTGGGCGGCCGCTCCTCCGTATCAATCCAGAGGAAGCCGTGCGTCTCTAGCTCCTGGAGTACAATGCGGAAGCGATTCTTGCTCAGGCCCAGCATGTGCGTGACGCGCGCGAGACTGACTTCCGTCCCGTCCATACGGTCGTCGGATAGCGCCTCATACACTAGACTCGCTTCGCGCGTGAGCACGTGCTTCCAGTGATCTCCCCATTGATCCGGGAGACTGCCAAGCGGCTCACCGTGAATGATGTTGAACGTAGCGTCGGCCATTCAACCCCCTAATGTGATATTCAATCTAGCCAGAGCAGCCGCCCGCGAACGAGGATTGGGCGGGTAGCTGGTGGTATGCCCACGACGGCTGCCCTAGCTAGGGCGAATATCACCTTTCTTGATCCTAGCCATTACTAGCTTCGGTGTCAATGTCTCTTGCGCGTAGTCAGCATCTTTGACGGCTCTCAAACGCTGGCGAGCATGCTTCATGAGGTACTTCTCCCCGTGCGAGTCCCAGAAGTCGAACACCGCTAGATACTCCTTGCCCTCGACTACGCGCATCCCACGACCGATACGCTGCACGACCTTGTGATGCGCCTTGCCGCCGCCTGCCAAGATTAGTGCGCCAATAGCGGGTACGTTCACGCCCTCATCGAAAATGGTCGTAGCGATGACGCAATTCAGGCGGCCGTCATCCATCGCGTGCATCACGTCGCGGCGTTTCTCTGTGGGAGCCGTACCGGAGATGAATTCCGCGCGCACGCCGATCTCCCGGAGCGCGCGTTTGATGTTGCGGCCCTGCTCAGTCCACTGCACTAGGATCATCGTCGGCACGCCCCAACCCTCGGACGTGCCTTGCGCGATCTCCGCGATGAGACGACAGCGCTTCACATGCTCCACGATGCCGTCACGGTACGAGTCAATGTAGCGCGTATCCTCATCATCCCCCATGGACGGGAAATTCGGATCGACCGTGACCACGAACGGTGGCGTCAGATAGCCCTGATCGATGGCCTCCTTCGCCGGGAAGGAGTACATGATTTCACCCGTGGCACCGACGAGCTTCAACTCGGTGATGGGGTCGGACTTGAAGGGCGTAGCCGAGTAGCCGAAGCGCCAGTACGCGGGGCAGGAGTTTACCACGGGCCACCACGTCTGGGCCGGTGCGCGGTGGCATTCATCGAGATGGATGGCATCGAATGAGGCCAACCATTCGCGCACATACTCCGTCTCCGTGAAGTCCAAGTCACCACCGCATCGTTTGCCGCCCTTCTTCACATCACAGGTGCGCTGTTCTAGTGTACCCTGCGCATCACAGCGCAAGCAGACCGGCATGAGTCGCCGCACAAGCGTCTGGTAGAGCGCCGCCGTCACGAGGCCGGGCGTCGCATGATCGTCACCGACAATGCCGTATAGTCCGTTTGCCGATGCGTTGGGGAATTCAAGCGTTTGCACCTCACGCTTGCTGCCCTCGAAACGCTCGATGGTTTGCCACGCCAGGTCACGGGAGGCGACAATAATGAGGGAGCGGCACGCCGTGCGCCGGATCATTTCGGCCATGATCTCTGTCTTGCCGGTGCCGGTCGCGGCTTCGAATACGCCGCGTTTGGCCGCCATAGCACAGTCAGCCGCTTCAATTTGGTAGGGCCGTAGCTCTTTGAGATTGATGCCGCCTGCTAGTTCGGGGGCCACGAGAGGGGGTTGTGTGCGATCCTCTAGGTCGACGTCGACATCAAGCTCCGTCAGACGCGCTGAGACGCGCCCCAGCAGCCCGCCAGGGAATGTGCCCGCGCTGCCTTTATACAGGCTGATATAGCCATCCCACACGCCTGACTTGAATTTGGGCATGAACGCATAGCCGTCCGGCCGGAATCTCAGCAGCCGGTACGCTGCGTCCTCGACACCAGGGTCGTCTGTCTTAAGTTTGGCCCAGACCTCGTTGTGCACGAGTCGAGCCGTAGCCCCTGGTAGGGGCATGATAGCTTCGCGACGTTTCGCACGCTTATTGGCGCGCCAACGCTTGACACGCAAATAGCTGCTCTTACGAGCCAGAGCTAGTCCTCCGATTCAGGTGCGGCTTCTGCGGGAGTCGTCTGGCCGTCCTCCGGCTCCTGCGACGGGTCGTCCTCCTTGCCGTCCTCAACATCATTGGTTGCGTCAGCAAGCTCGCCATGCAATCGCTCATTCTCTTGCCGGAGAATCTGATTTTGCTGAATCAATTGATCACACTCCGCTTGAGCGATAGTCATCGCCACATCGGTCTCCGCGAACCGTTGCTTGAGAACGGCCACCTCGGCGCGGCCCCGCTGTTGTGCGAGTTGTGCTTGCACTTGTTGCGTCTCGTCCGGGGACGCGGGGCGTTGGATCGGCGTCGGTTCCGCCGGTGTTGCGGCAGCCGGTTCTTCCTCCGTTGCCTTTGGTTGTCCTGCTTGCTTTCGAGTCATGTTGATCTCCTCCCTTTTTACTATGCGATTCGAGTCTAGCGGATCGGCGTTGTTAATGCAAGAGCTTAGCTACCGACTTGCCAAGTGCGAACCGTAGCATGCCAGGTGATATTGTTGCCAATCGCGCCCGTGATCCTCACGCGGGCTGTGGCCGCTGTCACATCAATGATGGCATCCCAAGCAGCCTGATCCTCGCGCGTGAACACCTGATCGACCGCTCCAATTAGGGTGGCCGTACCCGCCACATTTTTGACAGCCGCACGGATGACATATGCAGCGCCGTCCTCGGCCGTACCTGCGGCTCCTCCGGTGCGGCGAGCTACGACACTGGCCTCAACGAACACCGTAGTAGTTACTGGGATGGTGATAGCGTGCAATGTCGTCACCGTCGCGTTAGTCGTAGCCACACGGTTCTGGAAGACCGATTCGCGGGGATCATCATTCGTTGCAATCGACTCCAACCGCCGCACTTCATTGCCGAGTGTCTGTTGCTGAACGGTCAACTGATCCGGGATGGTGAGGACATCGGCCGCTGAGCGGTAGAGTCGTGTGTCACCACCGATGAGAAGACCGGCCCCAGAACCAGTGATTGGAAGTAGAAGTTGTCCGGCCACGGTGTCCAGTTTCATCTGAGCGACATCGGCAGCATTACGGATCGAAAGGGCCTCCGCATTATTGAAACGCATGAGGAAGATTCCGCCAAACATCGTCATAACCGAAGCGGCTTCTCGCCTAATGCCCATATCGGTGGCAACGGCCCCTCCTGGGCCGAAATTGAGACTGCCAGCATTGAGGCGCGTCCGAGGGTGAGCATCCGCGAATGCTGCCCAGATAGCGAAGTCCTTGCCGGTGATTAGATCAATATCCCCCGACACCAACCGGAAGTCGTCCCCGCTCGCCAAGTCCAGGCGGTTGGCCGCTCCCCGTGACAGTACCACATCCGCTGCCGTTGCTCCATTGCCGAAGCCCAGGCCGCCCCGTGCGTCAATAACTAGCCCAGCACCCGGAGCCGCATTCTGCCCGAAGGTGGCGGCCCCTACAAATCTATGTTCCCCTCCCAAGCTCTGAATAGCAATATCGGTAGTAGGGATTACACCCGTACTGGCCCCAATGACAAGGCCGATGCCAGTAGCAATCGTCCCTGCGTCAGCGGGGCTCCCTCGCTCAATAAGAAAAGCTGTCGCGTTCGTTACCGCACCCGCAGTCGCCCTGTACTGAGCGCCACCGGCCCGCATGTGGCTGACGGTGGTAGCACCGACATCCTGATGCGCCGTGGCGATGAAGCCACGCATGAGGAACACATCGAAAACGCCACTGCCATGCTTGACTTCGGCATTGAAGCCGATGAAGTCACCGCTCGTATTGTTGATTGAAGGACTGATATTCAATGCAGCACGGAAGGCTTCGTTTTGGCCCGCTGCGGCTCCTGGTGTCAGGTTGGACTGGAATCGGGTACCTACACCGAAGTTAGTCGCGTGAGGTACGCGAACGTCGGTTACTTCGGCTCGAAAGGTACCCGCTGTGAACGCGCCATCAGGGACTTTCAATCTCTCAGCCGTGAGATCGCCTGCGGTCACATTAGTAGGCGCGGCATTCGCCCCAACACGGAGATAGGTTAGAAGCGTGGCGCTGTCCGGGATGTCCAGACGGTCGGGCGCGCCACGGGACAACAACACGTCACCGCCCAGGAGAAGACTATCCGCAATGAGAGACTGCGCCGTAATACTGAATGCTCCAGCGTCCCAATTGCCGGTGAGTGGCTTCGAACCGTCTACATCAAGGTGAGCGGCGTGATCCGAATCACCAAGCCCCGCAAGGTTCCCGTGGTCGGTCACACCCGAAGTTGGAAATGCCAGCAAGAAGACACTTTGTACCGCCTCCGCAGTAGCTCCCAACCTCTGAAAGACAATCCTACCGATAAGAGTAGCCAGCGCCTCGATTCGGGGGGGCGGGGTCGGTGGAGTCTCGGCCTCGGCCAACGCGACCGACGTGTACTGCGCCTGTCCAAAGACAGACATCAGGTCGCCATCCAGTGCGAGATAGAAGTATTGGTTTGAGTAACGGTTGGGCGTCATTGGAGCAAGCCCACCGGAACCATCATCATAATCCGTATTGTTCCACTGCGATTGCGCGACTTCTCGCGTCCAGCCACCAATACCGTCCCGATAATAACGGTCGAACCTGTCTGCACCTGACGTATCCAAGGCCGCAATGGTGAACTTCGTCAGCCGCTCCCACAGGAATCCTACTGTAGTCGTAATGTTGCGAGCGCCCGTCTCTCCCAGAATCAGGCCCCCGTCTCTCTCAGAACGTTGAAATGGCGCAGTATCGTACATACGCTGAATCATGAAGGAAGCGTGATCGCCTACAGCGTGCGGAGCAGTCTCGATATGCAACGTCGTGGCTTCGTTGACTACGCGGCCCAAAGGAAAGTCCGTATTGAAGTTCCAATTGTAGGTAGTGCGCACGACCACCTGTGGTGCGCCCGCGTTATACTCCACGCCAATATAGCGAACCGTGTCCGTGGGGATGGCCACTGCCAGCGACGCCGCCCAATCAAAGTACAGTAATTCCGCTAGCGAATTATCCGTTGCTCGAATGAGACCCGTTCCAACAGTGACATCAATGGTCTCGCCCCCTGCGTCCGAGATGACACCACCCGAAGTGAATCCTGCTGAGTGGAAGATGTCTTGGAGATGTTGAACGGAAGAGAACGTGGCACCCGCAATGGTAGCAAGCGGCGTATTGCCGGATTGCAAATAGCTACGGCTATCAGTCACGGAAGTGATGTCACCGGCCGCCGTCACGACAATCGCCAGCGGCGCACTATCGAGGGGGAAGCTATCCGTATTCGATGTGATGACGCCCGCCACATCGATGAATACATAATTCGTAGTGGCGTCCGTCATCTGCAACGTGGTTTCCGCCAGGCTGTAGAAGTTGCCAGCAATCCGAACTTGGCCTGCTTGGATGAAGATGGTAAGGCTGACGCCCTCGGCCGCCGTTACCCGGAAGGAGTTCGTGTGCTTAGAGCCGAACAGGACGTGTTCAGAAGTCTCAATAGGCGGAAGATCACCATCACTGGTATGGCCGTCCTCAGTCGTGGCACCCGGAATCGACACGATGACACGGCCATCCGTCACGCGAGTCGTAATCGCCTTGAGGCGTTCGATCTCGGCGGTCGCCAGCGCAAGCTGGTTTTCCGGGCGGAGGGTGCGGAACCGTCGCATTACGTGATAACCTTCAGACCTTCCTGCAAAATGAATCGCGGGTCAACGGGGATGGAATCATCTGCCCAAACACCCAACACCGATGGATTCTTCATGTGTAGCACATTGTTGGCCGCGGACGCGCGGCCGATGTAGAGCGTCGATTTGCTATTATCGTAGGTGACAGCCATGATGTCCGTGCGGTCGTCTCCGGTGAAGGGTGCCCACGTGTCACCATTGTCCGTCGATACCACGACACGGCCATCTACAGCATTGGCCAGACCACCGCCGTTGCCCGCCATGTACAAGTTTCCGCCGCCCGTGCGCACCGAATCCACCCAGCCCAAGGTAACAGCCGTCGTGACCACTGTGTACTTCTGCACCCAGGTCTCACCGAAGTCATCACTGGTAAAGACAAACTTGGCCAAACCATCCGCCTGCGACAGACCAATGATCCATCGCCCGGCCCCGCCTGCCTCCAAGTTGATGAATACACCATCCGCTGCCGTACCGTCTCGGAAGTCCATGCTGCCGGAGCGGAACGTCCAGTTTGCACCAGCGTCCGGCGAGTAAGCGGAACGCATCGTATCGGTTTCAAGGCCACCAACAGCCATGATGCGGTTCGCGTTATTCGGATCAACACGAATCTGCGTGTACTTTGTCATGACCGCACCCGCACCGGCCGTCGTGTCCGTACCCATGAGCGCCCAGACAATGCCGCCGTCACGACTGCGATAAATGGAGCGGGGCTGGAAACTCGCTGGTGCACCCCGATCATCCGCCGTCGCCCACAGGTGCCCGTTACGTCCACGCGCCAGTGAACCAGCATTCGCCAACACCGTTGCCCACGTGAGTCCGCGATCATCGCTACGCTCCAGGTCGCCGCCGTAGCCGCTGGCTGCGCTGCCCAGGTCGCCAATCTTGAGCCGGAACATCACATCACCCATACCATCGAAGTGCCAAATTGGGAAGCGATTCTCGGCGGCCAATGTGTTCGGCATGTCCAAGTGATTATTCCAGCTATCGCTAATGGCCTCTCGCAACCAGATGTCGGTATCCCCACCGGCTGCGGCAACCTGCGCAATAGCCCATAGCTCCGCCGGAGAACCACCACTGCCCACTGCCGTTCGCAACAGCGCGAGACCTTGCGTCATCGGCTCGGCCGCATAACCCATAGCCGCATCCAGCCCGGCATCGATGCCAAGGTAAGAGATTGCACCAGGCGTCGGTGGCTGGTAGTACGGCAAGCGATCCGTCGCCTGCTTGCGGGCAATGATGAGCATATCCGTTTCGGCGTCCCAAATACCGGCTCCGACATTGGTCAGCCCATCAACAATCTGCCACGTTTTTCCATTGTCAATCGAACGCAAAATTCCTTCCCCATCATTGAGTTGCGTACCAATGGCATAGAGAATGTGCCCCGCGCGGAGCCGGTCGCCGAAGCCAAACGTCGAACCCGCTGTTTCTACGTCATAACGATTTTTCCATGCGGCCGGGACACCGTTCTCGTCATTCGTGTAAATACGCAGACGGGCGACACCTGATGGTTGGAAACCAATAAGCCAACGCTCCGCGTCACCGGCCATAACGAATGGCGTGCGATTACGCATAGCGAGACCGCCTTCAACATTGAAGCCGGTATCTTGACGATCCCAATTGGAGGCCGCACCCAACGTTGCGTCCGTGGAGACCAAGGTGATGAGCTTTGTGGCCGTGAACCAACCAACGGCCATGACACGGTTCGGATCATTTGGATCGACAGCGATGTCCTTGTACGCCGTGAACGCGCCCGCTGACTGGGTGGGGTCGGAAAAGATCAATTCCCACGTGAGGCCATCATCCGTACTGCGAAAGATTTCGTGTGCTTGACCCGTACCGGCCACATGTGACTCGCCCGTTGCCCACAACGTACCACCAGGCCCGCGTGCGAGCGCGTAGCAAATCTCCAATGGCGAAGGAGCCGCCACCCAAGTTGCACCCTGATCCGGCGTGCGAAACAACTCTTCCTGATGATTGAAACCAACATCAATAGAACGAGTATAGAAGAGCACCTGATCGCTGATCTGCGGCCAGTGCCACAAACGATGTGGCTGATCCACATGCGCCGTCGGTAGCGGGCCGTGATCCGACCAGCCGCCGGTTGCTGTGCGAATAGCCAATGCCATTTCCGTGCTGGCAGCAGAATCCCGAACAATGGCCGCCACGTTGAAAGAGCGCGGTCGGCGATACGCGATGGCAATCTCCCAACCAATCGCGCCACCGGGCCACGCCGTACTAATCGGCGCAGCCACCGGCCGGAAGAAGTTCCAACTCTCACCACCGTCAATACTCTTGACGATGCCCTCGTCGGTTGCGCCCAAATACATGTCACGCCACAAGGTCACATTGAGCAAGTGGTTCGGACGATTGCCGCCGGTGCCAGGTAGCACAGCGGGAATTGGCCAGAAACTTCGCCCATCGTTGGCCACATAGAAATTCGTATCGTCCAAGAACGCGCCAAATTGCTCCACCTGGGCGTTGTTCCCCGCGACCGCGACACCATCTACACCAGGCGTCACCATCGCGCCGCCGCCCACCTGCCAACCGGCCGTGCCCACGGGGTAGAAGGGCGAGGCGAAGATGTATGGGTTGAGTGGGACGCCGCCGCCCGTGCGCTCGAAGATAAGGCCCAAGTCACCGGAATGTGCGTGGGACACAACGAAGTCTACAACCGTATCGAGTGCATCACGAGCAATGGCTCCTGAGCCATCGCCTTCCGAAATCTCCGAGAACCAGCCCGCCCCGCCATCGGGAATCCAGTTAGTCGCGAACCAAGACTCCACCACATCGCCCACTCCACCAAAAATCCAAATGCGATTGACCGATGCATCCGAGACTTCAATTCTGTTGATGGGCCGCGGATCAGTTGGGCCAGGATTGACATGACCTGCACCATGCTTCGGCCAGTTGGCGGCGCTATTGAAGTCAGTGTAGACGCGCCAAGTAGCACCGAAGTCAGCCGAAAACAGCACACGGTCGGTCGTCGTTGCCCAAACGAGACCCCAACGTTCAATGTCGGGCTTAATAGCCGTGATTGCATCACCGTCAGCATCCGTGTACTCTAGCACCAAGGTCTGCATCCCATCAATCGAGCGATAGATGCGCCCATTGTCCGTACCGAAGAGAATGACCATCTCTGCCTGCGGTGTGGCTGGATCATACGTGATCCCCGTCACGACAGCAGTGCCGCTAGGTGTAGCGATGTCCTGCCAAGACAGACCACCATCAAACGTGGCCATGCAAGTGTTGCCGCCCGCACATGACACGACCGGCGCGTAGACTTCGCTGTTGTCGGTCGACACATCAATACTATGCGTGATGCTGGCCGTTTTATCCTCGTTATCCGTGACCGTGAGCGTCATGTCAATAGCCGGGTCGACCGACGGATCATAAGCGAACGTAACCTTCGTCGCCTCACCATCGACTGCGTTCGCACCACCAGCATAGTTGTCCAACCAACTGTAGTTCGTGATCCAGCCGTCGTAGTCCTGTGACGTGCTGGTGAATGTCACAATCGCCATGAGCGCGTTGCCGATAAGCTGGCGCTCAATGTTCCACGTGAAGTCCGGCTGTGGCAGAAGTTCACCAGTCGTACCGGATTGGTCGCCGCCAAACAAGCTCATTTGGGTGACAGCAGTATCCGAGGAGAGAGAGTGTCGGTATCCGAACACCCACCAGTTTCCACCATGCCCCGTTACAGCAGGATCATCAATGGTGATGGTCGTGCCCAAGGCCATGCGAGGATCAAATGGTACCTCGATTTCAATCGTCTGGAGCACGCGATGGTACTTGTCAATGAGCCGGAGCGCAACATCGGCCGCGACCTGCGTCGTGTCGATGAGATCGCTGAGATAGGTCATGGCAAATAGTTCAGGATCGCCTGCCACCAAATCATCAGTATCCGCAATCGTCGGCGGTGATGTGACTTGCTGCGTGATCTCATTACCTTCACTATCCGTGCTGGGGAAGACCGCACCCTTTACAAAAACCCGCTTTTTGATCTGATCTTCATCCTCCTCGTCACTGATATCAAGCACACGAAGAGTGGCAAACGAGTTGCTGATAATTTCGAACGGGATGTCGGCCGCTTCGGCCGTCCAGGTCGCACCGTCGAAGACGCTTGCCGCGCCAGTTACAAATCCTTGATCATCGTAGTACCAGTCACCCACGAATCCGCCACCATAGCGACTGAGAACGCTGAGCCAATACGTGCCTGCGCCTAACGTGATGTCCGCAATTCCACCGCCTGCTGGGTTGAAGGCGATAGCGCCTGTGTACCACGCAGCGGGCGCGACACCGACGACGAATGACGCCGTATATGCCACTAGGTTGCCCGGCGCACCCGCGTTATCATCGTACAATGCGAACAGGGCGTCACGCGGGCCGCCGCCGGTCATTACACCGTAGGCGGAGATGCTGTCGAACGTTCCGGCAGGAAGTGTGACCTGACGCGCGTCCTGCTGCTGTGCGCTAACAGCAAACGTGTTGGCCCCAATGTTTGCGTTCCCGTGCTGCGTAGCGTCATCCTCGGTGATGTACATACTGTTATCGCGGATGCTTGCCGATCCTCCCGCCCATGGGTCTTCGGGCAGCGGCCAAGCATCCGGGTTAGCCGCGTAGGAGAGATTGGTGGTTGGCGCATCAACGCCGATTTCGTAGTGGTTGACGGCATCAAGTGCGCCGCTACGGCCAATGACGAGATGGTAGGTATCACCACTGACAAGTTGGGCGTCCGCTGGAATCGGAATCTGAATCTTCGTATACGTCACGAGATCGAGGAGTTGGCCATTGAAGTCAAATTGGCCCCCAGCAATCAATGCGTTAGCTGCCGTACTCGGCAAGCCCGTGCCATCATCCCTGAACAGGGAGAGAGTCAAACCATCTAGCGGCGTACCAATTCTACGCGCCCACACGGCTACCGTCGTCGGGTTGCCGCTGGCGGCAGCGATAAACGCTTGTGATCGCCGTGTATTGGCCGCTACGTCGCCCAGAAGAGCGACGGCATCGATGTTGGAGTCGTCGAAGAGCAGCGTGCTCTCGACCGTCTCCCCGGCTCCAATGGAGGCGTCCGTTGAGTACGTGCGGAAGCCCCCTGGAGCCGGAGCCTCAAGCAACTCACGGATGCGAAGTGTGCCAGAAGGGAGTTCATACACCCGATTACCGTACACGTCTGCGATCTTGCGAATCATGTCGGACGGCTGGGACATATCCATCACAGCATCCACGACCGTCGCCATAATCCACGGCGTGCCGTCACTCATCAAGATAGGATCGATGTCATATTGCTCGCCGCCAGCAGGCGTGAAGTCGACACCGTAATCATCCAGAATGTCAATGATAGCCGCACGCGCATCGATGGCCGTAAAAACCTTCGGTGGTTCTACGCGGTACGGGCGCGTGAGCTTGCCCGTGCGGCCGACACAATCAAGCGTGTCCGCCCCCACCCCATGGCGTGGCTTCTTAGTACGGCCCGTGAAGATACGAAGGAGTTCGCCATCATAACCCGCATCGATATGCACATCCATGCCCATCTTGACCCACGTAGGGAGTCCCGACCTCTTATCAATCTGCTGCTCCTTGGCGAAGCTGATGGAGGCCGTTGGTGGAATTTGCTCAATATCGAAGTCGACTTCGACGCCCTTGGTGTTGCCATTGGCATCCAGGCCCATAGGAATCAACTGCCCACCAATCGTTAGCTCCAATTGGGGCTTGTGATCAATGGCAAAGATGCGTGTATCAAGCGTTGAGAGAGACATGTCTAGGCTGCACGTTCCTTGAATTCAATCGCATATCGATAGCGGCCAGTCGGAATGAGGGTGTTGAAGTTCGCGCTAACAATGCGTGCTTGCACAGTACGCCCTTCGGGATCAGTGAGCGTAGCCACCGTTCTGTTTCGATGGAACGCGCGCATCGCATCGCGGGTTGCTTGGCCACAGATGCCGCCAATAGAACGACTACGGCTGCGGAAGCCCCAGGAGGCCAGCACCGTCACATCCGCGTTCAGCGGCTCATGTTCAATCAACTTCTCCTCATCGTTCCATTCGCCACTTTGACCGCGGCCAGGCGAGTCAGCCGTGGGGAATGTGTACGTCGAGAATGTCCAACCAATTGCCATAATCTATCACCTCTACGTTCGTGGGATACCTGCCCCAAGAGTACCGAGTCGTGGCTTCGCCAAACCAGCCGTCGCTGCCGCGTCGTCCAGCTTCTCCTCCACTTCCTGGATCACGCGCCTCTTCAAGTCCTCGTATTCGCGCATCATGGAAGTCGTGATGTTCACTTCAGCACTTACGCTCACGTGGCCCTCGCCAGCAGCGCCTCGCGTGGCCTGTCCCATGTCAGCATTGCGCACCACATCAGCACCACGAGGCAGCCGGACAAGTTCCGCACCGCGTTCACCAACCAGCGCCATGCCGCCCATGAAGTTACGGACGCCGGAAGCGAAGCCGCGCAGACCACCCGCACTTTGTCGGGAAGTCGAACCCACACCGCTAGTGCTGCCGCCCTGCAACCAATCGAGGATATCCTGCATACCGGCCGGTGCGCCACCGAAGAACCTGCCGAGGAAACCAACTCCCTTTGCCAACCAGCCAGCCACCGGGCCAAGTGCGCTCTTCGCAGCATTGACGATCCATTCCCCAAGTCCACTGAAGGCACTCGTGATGCCCGTTTTGATTCCTCCGGCGATGGCATCACCAATGCCGGATAGCATTGGCCCAATCTTCTCGGACACGAGATCAACGAAGGCTCGAACGAGCGTCCTGAACAACTCGTACCATTCTTGCGGATTGACCAAGAAGCCAATGATGTCCTTCCAGTGATCGCCAATCCACGCGCCAATCTTACCCGGAAGCGCTGCTACAAGCGGGGCCACTCGCATGACGAATTGCGCGAACTTTCGCTCCAGATAGAAGCGCCACTTGGCCACATCGACCAAGAAGTCAAGAACATCCTTCCAATGATCGCCGATGAACTCCGCAATACGTTGTGGAATCTCGGCCACGAACAGAGCAATTTGCGCCTCAAATTTGAGCACCCGCAGCACGAACGCAGAATACCACTGAGGTGAATTGACGAGCGCATCCAGAATGATTCCTGCTGCGTCACCAATCTTTTCGGCAACCCTGCTTGGCAATGCACCCAGGAATCCAGCAATTTGTTCAACGAACACGGACAGCTTGTCGCGGAAGTGATAAACGAGCGTGGCTGGCCAGAACACCAACAGGATAGCGGCCATCAAGAATCGACCGAACCAACGACCCATGTTCTCGGCCGTAAATTGTGAGCGCGCCCAGGCTGGCAGCGTCTCCGTAAAGAACTTCTCCAACTCATCAATCATGACGTGCATCATCGCCGGTAGCTGCGACGTGAAGAATTCCTGCAACACACGGCCCAGCGTCTTGAGACCTGCCCAAATTTCCTCGCGGTACTTGTAGATCAGGAAGGCCGCGATGATAGCGCCAATGATCACCACGACAATGACAGCGACGAGCGCCAAAACCGAAATACCAAGAGCAGCGGCGACCAAAATGAAGGCTTGAGCAATTCCCGCGATGATGCCTGCAACGAACGGGCCCTTGAGGAACGCCATGAGGCCGATCATGATACCGCCCCCAAGACCCATGCCGATGCCCTTTGCCGCACCTTGAACAAGACCGGCACCAACCGCCCCCTTCGCGGCCGCGGCAGCAGCGCCCTCTGCGGCCTTCTGCGCGACGTTCGTCGTCACCGTCACCGTGCGCGCAATTTTCTCCGGCTTCCGAAGAATATCATTGAGGCCATCTGCAACCTTCCGCACCTGAAACGCTGCCGCTGCCGCCTTTTCGCCAGTCATCCCAAAGAACTTGGCCATGGGGGTAATGGCGTCGAGCATGGCCCGCGCGACGTTCGCAACGGCCCGCGTCATCAGGCCGGTTCCAGCAGTCACACCCTTCAGTTGCGTGTTGAACAGGAACATGGCCAAACGCGAAGCCGTAAATGCACTGTAAAGCATATCGAGAGCACGCCACGCCAGCACGATTGCCGCTGTAGTGCCAAGAATCTTGACCCACCACTTATCCCAATTCTTCTCCATGTAGCCGATGATAATCAATAGCGCTTGGAACGTCGCGAGCAACGGATGCGCTGAGATGAACATAGCTCCGAAGGCCAGGGCGATTGCAATCAATGCGGGCTTGTTGCGCAGTGCCCATGTACCAATGCGCAAGAGGAGTGCTAGAGTTTCAAACAGAGTGGGCAGACCTTCGCGCAGGGTAACGAACATGCCCCAGAACATGAGCGAGAGCCGGTCTCCTTGTCCTTCAGCGAACATGTCCTTGAGCGCCCGCGTGAAATCGTTCCACGCCTCGGACAAGCCCGTGACCTCGGTCGCAGTGTCCTTCAACCACTTGAAGACGCCCATATCATCGGAGATCATGCGACTTAGCCAATCGACAACGACTCCCAGACCCTCGGCCAGTGGATAGAGTCCCTGTACAACAAGCGCGAGAATCTGCGCACGCAGAATGTCCATGCGAATCGTGAGTGCCTTCGAGCGCTCATCCCACGCCAACATGGTCGCACCAGTGTTCTCTTGAGCAGCATTCATCGTCACCAAGATTTCCGCCCAATCTTCACCACCGTCGGCCAGCAAGGAGAACGCACCGATCAAGGCACGCTGACGGTCGAAGACGTCAGCCAATTGTTCCTCGTTACCTCCAGTAGCCTTGGCCAACAAGCGCATCGCGCCCAACAGACCGTGCGTCTTGACGGTTTGGCTTTCGAGTGCGAAGCCCATCTCCTTGGCAGCCTTGAACGCCTTGTCAGATGGATCAAGGAATTGGAACAGGATTCGCGTCAGAGAAGTCATGGCACGGTTCGCCGGGATACCCTTTCGCGTCATGAGCGCGATGGCTGCGCCCAACTCCTCCAGAGTGACGTTCATCTGTGCCGCCGGTGCCATCGCCACACCAATACCCTGAGCCAACTGCTCGAAGGTCACAACACCTGTGTCGACCGTTTGGAAGAGGACGTTGGAGACATAGCGCGCTTTATCGGCCTCCATATTGAAGGCAAGCAGCGCGCCGGTGATGACCTTACCAGCGGTTGCGGCGTCCGTGAAACCTGCGGTAGCGGCTTGGGCGGCAACTTCGGCAATGCTGAACGCTTCAGCGGTACTGAATCCCGCCTGGACGATCTCAAACATACCTACAGCGACCTCGGCAGCCGTCTGCCCAAACAGCTTACCTTCACGGGCCGCTTTGATCAACTGATTCTTTAGGCCCTCAATTGTCACGTCAGCATCCTTGCTAATGGACTGCACCTTACGCAACGCCTCGTCCAAGTTGAACATCTCGGAGATCGCCGCGCCAATGGTCTGCCGGAACGTAATCAGAGCTTGGTACAAGGTGGCGAACATGATGCCCGCCTTGATCTGCGTGGCGACATTAGAACGAAGGGTCTGGAAGAAGCTCTTGCTCGCCTTATTCGCGCCGTTCAGTCCCGTACCAACACGCCCGACTTGCCGGTCAAGGCCACTCAGAGCCGTGCGCGCTTGCGTCGCGCCCCGCTGAATGTTCTGACTGAAGTTACGGATATCCGCAATCAGTCGAAGTCGGGCAGTTAGTTCAGCCATCTCATTCCTTATCGCTCTTGTCGATAACTCGAATCGGGATCAATTGGGGGGCACGTGCCTTACCCTGTGCGATGTCAGACAACAACGGCGCGCCACGCGAAATGACGTTACCGTGAGAGTCTACACCGTGTCCTCGCTGGCTGCCTCCACCGGCACTGCTGCTAGTGGTGCCGCCCTGTGCGACGACCGTGTACTCACCTTCGTTATCCTCGCCATCGCCGTCAAGTTGCGCCCATAGTTCCGAAGACGCTTCTTCAGACATCATGCCGCTGGCCAACATCAATTGCCACTTGCGCTCACCGCGCTCACGGATGTCTCGATAGCGTGCCAGCATGCGGAGTTGGGGCATCGTCCACGCCATCACATGGGGGATGTCCCGTCCGTAGGCGGTCATTGCCGCCTCGACATCAGCGCCGATGCCTAGTCGTTGCTGCTTTCGTCCGTCTCCATCGCCCCCTGGAACTCCTGGAACAGTCCGAAAAAATCCCGGATGATGCTGCCTACATCATTCTGGACAATGAAGGTACGAAGAATGCCGAAGGCTTCCTTCGGTCGAAGGTTGGCCCGCAGGTAGTCCTCCGGCGCGTCCAAGATCGCGGCCGCAATCTCCGGCATCGAACGCGGTAGCGTCGCAATGATGCGCACCAGTCCCGTAATCAATTCCCGATCCGAGGAGAGACTTTGAGCGGCCTTCTTGATCCCCGCTTTGCCTTTCTCCCCATCGTCGTCCTCTTCATCGTCATCCGTCTCCTGGTTCGCGGCGTCCATGAGCTTGTCCAGCAAGTCGCTGTTGCCGCTGGACAATACCGCATCAACGATGACATCCATGATGTCAGCCAGTTGATCAAGCGTGGCCGGGGTCTGCTCAAACGTCTGATCCCCTACCACCCAGGTGACGGTTTCGGGTGCCAGTACCTTGAGATCGTTGTCTTCGGCCGGTGTTGCCTTTGTCTTAGCCATGTTCTTTCCTCCCTCTAATAAGCCATGCCTCACACATGTGGGGCCTTGGCAAACTCCTCCAGAATAACCGTCATGATTTCGCTCCCCAGCGCCGCTTCGGCGGCTGGCACGGCGACCGCGACAAATGGACGGGGTTGCGGCTGATTGATGCCTTCATGCACGAGCGACGCATAACTAATCCAAGAACCAACCTCAGATACCAGAGTGCCCCCAGACGCCTCTACAATGCTGTCAGGAGACGTGGCCGCCAAGTTCTGGCCGCCATAGGCACGAGCCTCGTCGGACGTGTGGTCGGCATCTGGGTGCGCAGCGCGCACAGAACGCATTAGCGTGTACGTGCGCAGGTATCCGCTCATAGAGGTTGGCTGCGAATAGACCATGTTCTCGACGTGATTTCTGATGTCCTCTTGAACTCGGATCGCAGCGCGGCCTACGCCTCGGCCCACAACATGCTCAGCATTAGCGCCAAGCCGTTCGAGGAAGTCAAGGCTCTCTTTCAAGCCCTGCCATTCGGCACGAAACGTAACCATTGGGAAAAGTCCTTGTTACCGGCAGGGGCGGGGGGTGCCCCTGCCGGGTGTTAGTGGGGGTTAGTGCGCGGGTTCGACGTTCGCTGCCAAGTCGTAGGCGTCACCGTCACCGGCAGCGCCAGCCTCGGCCGCCGTCGGGCCGTTGGCCACGAGTGACAACTCACGTCGCATGTGTGTCGCCTCGGACGCCAAACGCATAATCGCCTGACTGACGACTGGTGCGCAACGGTCGCCGTTGGCGTCCACCAGGGCTTCGGCCCATCGCGTGCGAGCGTTGCCATTCGTCTGACCGTTAAACAACGCCTCGACGAGCGCGCTAAACAGCGATGCAACGACAGCTTCCTCGGCATCTGCTGCGAAGGCGGCCGTGGCCTCCCACGCCGTGATAGCGGTTTCAACCTCGTCTTCGCCTGTCCATACAAGTCCCATGATGTTGCTCCTTTACTCGTTAGCTGTTAGTTGCGCTCCACGGCGACCTGGAACAGCGTGGACGTGTCACCGCGCGTCAGATCGGCGATAGCCTTCATCGTGACCTTCATCAAGGAATCTCCACTCTTGGTGTACCGCACCGCCGATGCTTCGCTCTGGTACGCTTGGTAGAGCATGATGTAGGTGTATCGCTGCGCGACACCCGACGTGTTCGGAATTGGTGCGACCAGGATGCATGACTGCAACGTGACCTCACCAGCACCGGCTGCCAGGCCGAGAATGCGACCACCCTCATAGATGTCGGTGAATGGCGTTCCAGGCGTGGTCGGCGCTGCGTCAACGCTCGTCGCCAGCATGGTGTTGAAGAAGTCCTCGATGTTCGCCTGGATATACTCCTTCATCGTGAACTCAAGCTGTGCGTACTCTTCCGTGGCGAAGACCTCGACCGCGGCCAAGGACTGCTCTGCCATGACTTCGAAGTACGTTACCTCATAGGTGAAAACTGCTTCACCTTCGGTCAAGCCCACCTCGGTGCCGGTCGCCGGAATGCCGGTGCCAGGCAAGTTGATGTGCTGACCTGCGGTCGGGGGCGTAGTGCCCATGTAGACGCGACCTGCGCCAACTCGGACATTTGCTGCATTCAGAGCCATAGCTGTTTACTCCTTCTCTCCAGAATCGGCCTCGGCCTCAACTGCGACATCAGCCGGAGCTTTTACTTCGGCCTCAACTGGTGCTTCGGTTGGCGTGGCAGCCGCAGCGGCGGGATCGTGATACTCCCGATGCGGACGGTAATCCTTCTCACCAGCCTTGGGATCATGATAGCCACACGTTGGCTTGTAATCCGATGCGAGGACGAGTCGCTTTCGGAAGCTCCAATCCAAATCGTTGAAGAACCAGTCTACGTCCTCGGCTGCGATGGTGAACACCTCTTTCGGCACGAGATTGTACTCGTTGCCACTAGGCGTATCCAAATGCACCTTGACGTTGCCAACCGGAACGAAAACTGCCTTCGTAGCCTTCGCAGGAGCCTGCTTTGCTTCTGGCTCCGGCGTCGGGGCGGTTTCCGCCTCAGCGGCCTTATCGGATGGCTTCTTGCTCTTCTTCGACATATGATTCCTCTCCCTTGATCGTATTGGGCCCGGCTTCGATTTGCAACGGTTTGGGCCACTTCAGCTAGGTAGGCAACAAAGCTACGGCTCCCACCTTGCAGTGGTAGACCGAAATCGTGTGCCAAATTTTCTGATCGGTCTCATAGGTGCGGGTCGAGGGGCCTTCCTGGAGGAAGAACCATGCCAGCATATCGGCCGTGGCTACATCTGTGCCATCGAGGAGGACGCGAATCCGATCCTCAATTTCATCAACCACGTCGCTATTCACATCCCGGCCAAAAACGTGAATCTCCATACGAATCTCACGAATCGCCTGGGTCTGCTCCGTGTCGTCGCCCACATCCGAGAGCTTATTGAACGTGACCCAGTGATGCAGCCGCAAGGCTGCCTCACTGTGAAATTGCACGTAGGACTGGTAGATGTGCGGATCGTCGTCATCCGCGCGTAGCAATGCTTTGAGATCAGCATCCGCTTCGAGGAGCGCGAAAATGGATTGATACAGGACAAGCATTGAAGCTCCTCAGTTATGCACCTACGACAGCGAGTGCGAACACACTCTGGTTGGTGCTGAGTCCGGCGTAGTCGATCTGCACCGTACCGTCCGACTGGTTGTACAGGAGCGGAGGAAACGGGCCGAATGTCGCGACCGTATCATTAGTAATGGCGAAGGCCGCGTCATTCTCTTTGCGTTGGTACGGATCATCGACCTGCTGGATGATCACCGTGCGCGCGCCTGCGCCCACGGCTGCGGCACCCATACCGCTAATGTACACAACAACAGTACGGCCGTTATTCGCGAACTCGGCTTCGTTTGCTTCGTTGGGAACCGTAAGCGCAGGCAGGACGCCTGCACGAACAGTCGAGGTAACGGTGATTGTATCTCGTCCCATGATTTACTCCTTCTGGTTACGCGCCTGCGATGTGGAGACCACATACGCGAGCTTCTGCGCTCACAGCATCGTAGTCGATTTGGACGGTGCCGTCACTCTGGTTGTACAGGAGCGGCGGGAACGGGCCGAATGTGCTCAACGCATCAACAACAGACGCGAAGGCCGCGTCGTTTTCGGTACGGCCATACGGGTCATCGACCTGCTGTACGGTTACAGCGGTCTCCTGTACAGAAGCCGCGCCCAGGCCATTCATGAACAAGAACACAGTACGACCATCGTTGGCCATCTCTGCGTTGTTAGCCGCGCTGGGTGTAGTCAGTGCCGGTGCGACACCAGCACGAACAGTTGAAGTGACGGTCACAGTGTCACGGGCCATGGTTTACTTTCCCTTCCTGTCCACGTCGGACGTCTTCATCGGCAGGCCCCCACCCGTGGATTTGGGCTTCCCGCCCTCAAACGTCATACGCTTGCCACCAGGCAAGCTGCGTGCGCCGGTCTTAGTTCCTAGCTTTGTTGCCATGATATTCTCCTCCTCCATTGTAAGCTGGCAGGTGAGTCACCGCGAGTGTTTGGGCCACCTTCCCTATGTCTCGCCGCGATCCGCCCACGGGTTGCTTTCCTGGCTGTAGGACTCGACCCGTAGATACTGATGATGACCGCGGCCAGCGTCGTCCAGTACGGCCATAACGCGAAATACCTTGAGCGGATCGGTGCCTTCCTCTTCAATCAAATCATCGAGTTGCGCATCCGCAGTCGTCTCATCACCGATCCAGAGCCGGTATTCATCGACGCGCACCAAGCCACCCTGCTTCGGTCGCTGGGTGGGCGGGGGTAGGTTGGAGAGCACGTGTGGCTGAACGGTGCCTGGCACGCCTGTCGCAATCTCAACCGCATCGGCCTCAGCGACCGCACCGGACGAAGTGCTGACACGCCTCCGGCGACGGATGGTGAATAGCTTGTTGAATCCTAGTAGACGGCGAGCCATGTTTACCTCAGTGTGACGTTACGATACGGCTCCAGCATGACCTGGGCGATGTCTGGGATGAAGGGGTAGCCGCTGCCGCTGCCGCCTTGCGTCTTGGCACCGTAGGTCACACTATAGGAGCCAATCATGAAGCTACGGACGCCGGTCACGCCCTCTTCGTTCTGGCGACGGGCCGCGATAAGCGAAGCCGCAATCATAGCCACTGCTAACTGAATTTCTTCGGGCAGCGCCAGCGTGAGCAAGGATACGACCGCACCGTTCGCGTGTGTATCATTGGCTGCGTTCATCTGTACTGCGCGCGTGACCGTCAGCGTATTGGCAACAATTGCGTCAATCCACATGGACTCGGTGCCGACTTGGATGATATCATCGACTGCGAGGCCGCTGGCATCAGCCACATCGATACTCGTCTCCGTACTGTCGACGTCTTCGGCCAGCGTCGTATTCGCCACATATGAAACGCCTGATGGCGCATCGCTGCGGAAGCCTCCGCCCGTCTTGTATGTTAGCTGGGCCACAATCGTGCTCAGCCCCAAGGACACCAATTCTGCTGACAGACCCACAGCCGTCGCCAGCGAGACCACCTCGATATAGCCAAGATTGTTGGCCGGGAACAGGTCAGAAGGATTGATGTCTGCCGTCTGCCCACCGCCAATATGAAACCGCAGAATCCGGGCCGCATGTACCGGCATGGACGAAGGATAGAAACGCCGCGACTCCGACCAACTATGGCGCTCGTCCATCGTGATGACATCGAAGCTGCCGTGGATGTAGTTGTCGGCCAGGCGACTTGCCTGACGGATGTAGTCAAGTAGCTGCGCGTCAGTGATGCCGGTCAAGTCCATGCCCGTCAGATGGTCTTGGAACTCGACGGCAGTGAGGTAGGCCGTGCCCGTGAGTGCCATGCGATCCTCCTAGATAATCAATGGGGCCGAGGCTTCGATGCCTCAGCCCCATTGGGTTCTTACTTACGACCTAGCCGCTAGGCTTAGGTAATGCGCAGCTTGGAGATGAAGTTCGGAACTCGCGTTGCGACTCCGAACATCCCAACCAAAATGTACAATTTCGTTAGCGCGCCGGTCACGCCGAGCGGAAGCTCGATGACCGTCGGGGTGTCGCTGCCGAGGTACGGCATCGCCACAACGCTCTCATCGATGAGGAAGGCGTCGCTGATACCAGCGTCTCCACCAACCGTGTAGACCGTTGCGTCCGCGCCAGGAACCTTGATGACAGGAACCAAGCCGGAACCGGACAGGTTCACGCCGGTGACATTCGGGAGACCCGGAACGACCTCAACCTTTTCGCTATCGACGAAGCGACGGAACGGCTGGAGTTCGTTCTCGAACTGAACGGCATCGGTAACTCGCAGGATAACCACGCTGGTCAGTCCACCGTTGTTGACGGCGAGTGCGTCAGCCTGGTTCATACCTTCGAGAATGGTGTCTGCACCGAGAGCGCGGATGTTAGCTGCCGGAACCGTGCGGCGGAGACCGTCGAACGAGTTCGCGTCGTACAGTCCATCGACCGTGTTCAGAGTGCCACCAACGATGGTAGCGTTGCCCTGAAGATAGGTCTGCTGAAGCTGTGCGGCAATCGACTCGATGCCGAATGAAATCTCCTGCTGCTCCGTGTTCCACGGCATGCCACCTGCGGCCACCGAAAGAGTCTGCTTGAGAGACGTACCGACTCGCAGCGCAATCACAGCGATGTTGCTGGTTGCCCGCGTGTAGACGCCCTGGCTGTCCGGGACGGCTGCCGTCTCAGCGATGTAGCTGGCTGCCGGTCGCTGATCCACGCGCTGGTACGTGTGGACGAGACCGTTCGCCGGAATCTTATCGACTCGCGCGAACGCCGGGAAGCGTCGCACAAACGCCGCGTGAATCAGCGGCTCCAAGTCCTGACGAATCAGAACGTTTCCGCTCACGGTGTCGATGAACTTGGCGAATACAGGGTCAGCCAGAATCTTCTGGTTGGTCGACTCGTTTGCCCATGCCGCGAAGGGAATACCAGCGCCCTCCTGCGAACCGAACTCAAGCTGGTCGCGGATTGCGGCCTTCAACTGAGCCGGTGGCAACTGGAGTGCGGAAGCACGTACTCGCTCAATGTCAACTGCGCGAGCGCGAGCTACACCCGTAACGATGCCGCCGTCCTCGTGCTTCTCAGTCTGTGCTTGTTCGCTCTGGGTCGGCGGCTGGCTCAGGCCAGCGAGACCGGCCTTGATCTCATCCAAGCGTTCAACGACAGCGCCGATGTCCAGGGTCTCTTCTGGGGAATCTCCGTTAGCCATGGTTGTTTACTCCTTCTCCGGGTGGTTGGACGGCGCGAAACGGGCCATCCGCTCCACTACTCTAGTATCCAGGTTCGGGTACACTTCCGCAAGCCTTTGGGCCACTCCCTCTTTGCCTGTAGTCACAGGCTGGAGTGGGAGTTGCATCACCGTTTCGATGACGCCCTCCATGAGCTTGAGACCTTCCTTCTGTCGCGCAACCATTTCTTCCAGTTGCGTGTTGGCGTCGGCAGTGACCTCAGCCGTGTCGCCGATCTCCTTGACCTTCTTCGCCACAGCCACAAGGCCGCGCTGATCGCAGGACGTATCGTCCTTGCTCGCGATGTAGGCGTGAATGCTGGCCGAGAGATCGAAGTTCTTGTCCGGGTCGATCTCCTTGTCGCCGCTCAGGTTATCAGTGATATCCTTCCAGGTCTCCTCGATGAAGGAGTTCCAGTCCTCGATGACGACCTTGCCCTGCTTGGCACGCTCGCCAGCGCTCAGGTCAGTATCCATCAGAATCGGAATCAGGTTGTCCAAGGCCACGTAGAGGCCCGTGAACATCTTGCCGATGAGCATGTCAGCCGCCTCGTCGGCAGCTACATCGTCATCGAAGTCCTTCTTTTCCCCGCTACCATCGGCATCCTTATCCTTTTCCTCATCCTTTTCCTTGGAGTCGTCAGGATCGTCCTTTTCCTTGGAGTCGTCAGGGTCGTCCTTGTCCTTCTCGTCGGCGATGTCGTCCAGGCAATTCTGGCACACCAATGGTTCCGGTGCGTCGTCGCCTGGTTCCATCGGCAATTCGCAAGTGCTGCACTGGGCGTCCTTGTCCTTGTCCTTGTCCTTGTCCTTGGACTCGTCCGACTCGTCGTCCTTCTTCTCTGGTGCCGCTTCCGGCTCCTTCTTTTCCGGGGTTTCGTCGCCCTTGGCGTCCTTCTCCTCGTCGGAGATGTCCTCTTCCTCGTCCCCAGACTTGTTGGTGTTTTCAGCCATGATGGCCTCCTTCTGTTCCTCGTCGGTGATCTCGACAATAACTTCGCCGTCGTCGGTCGTTACCCACAGGCGCGTATTCTTGCCCACCACGGCGGCCGCCTTCTGGCCTTCAGTGGCCTCCTTGATCTGTGTAACCGTCTTGAGCCACGGTCGGGCCTCGATGTCCTTACTGCTCAGGTCAATGGCACCGCGCCGGTACAGAGACTTGACTGCCTGCCGCGTCCAGGCCGTTTGGTTGGCCGGGATGCCGACCACTGATGCCTCCAGCGGAATCACGCCGCTGATGTCGAAGATGTTTCGACCGTTATCGTCCTCGTCATCGGACTTCTCGGCATCCGTGACGATCACGCCGACCGAGACACCGAGCCGGGTGCCGTTGATGATGTATTGATACGTCTGGACAGCCATCGGGTTGTTCATCTCAACACCGATCACCATATCGAGATCGAGACGGCCCTCACGCTTTACCAGTTCGGCCTTCATGACCAAACCGAAGACGTCCATGGGAACTTCGTAAGAATGGTTAAGGAAGATTAGCTTACCGACGAAGCCCTCTTTCATCTGCTTGAGGGCCTTCGACGTGAAGCGGTCGGCTTCCAAATCGACTGCGTTGCTGGACGCCGTAGCGAGTACCGTTGGACGGTCGCCCTCATCTTCGTGCGCCTTGAGAGCGCCGGTATACATGAAGAAGTCAGGACGAGGCGTGTCAGACGCTTCGACCTGTGGTTCGGCGACAACATCAGTTGAAGTCAGTTTCTTTGGCATGTCTCCTCCAGTTTAAGGGCCAACACCGCTCTGCGCGAGTGTTTGGGCCACTTAGCCTAATCGTCGATTTCCTCGCCGTCCTCGTCCACCATTACTTCTTGGGTGATGACAATGGCCTCCGGCTTCTCGGCCACGAGCGTGCCCGTGATGGGCGTACCGATACTATGAGCGGCCCCACTCGGAAGAACGAGGGGTGCCGTCTGGAATAGTCCGTCCACATAGCGCTTCTGGTCTGCGGTTGCTGGTACCATGTTGCCGCCAATCATCTCCAAGGGCATCGCACCGATGGGCGTCATCACCACAATGACATCACCACCTTCAACTGGATCGTTGCCGTTATCGGCGCGCGTCTCGTTAATCGTGCGCCACGGGAAGCCAGCCAGCGCTCGTGCGTTGAAATCCGCTTGGTCACGGGCATTCTTAGCCGACTTCATGCGGAATCGGAATGCCAGATTAAGAACGTTCGCCGCGTGCAACTTGACGAAGATGTCTGCGTGATCACGTGGATTGATGTGCGTCAAGGCAACGGCCATGCGCATCGTCTGCATATCAATATCGCCGCGCGCGTACATCGTCTTGGCCTTGGTACGAGCGAAGTCAGCGATGATCTTGACGTTCATTTGATCCTCGATCAGACGGAGCAGCGGCTTGAGACCACGATCCTCGCTCAACTCTTGCTGAGTTGTCGCATTCGCGCGGTTCACGTCGAAGGTGATGCCCAAGTCCTGCGGGGCGATGCCGAACACGGCCGCAATCTTACGAAGCAGGTAAACCTGCCACTGCATGTACTGCATCTCGCGCGCGGATTGGCCGAGGTTCATGAACTCCGGGTTCTTGACACCACCGATGATGCCCATCTGCTTCTTGCCCGCGACCTCCGCGTCCCAATACATACGGAATGAATCCACGACGTTTGCGCCGACGTTCTCACCCAAGTTCAAGATGCCGTTCGGGCTGGTCTGCTGCACCATGCGCGTGTTGAAATCTCGCGCCGCCAAGTCCGCGTCAATGGTAGCCTTCAGCGCCTCCAATGGCGAGAAGCCATCCACGCGGTGCGAGGTTGGGTTGGCCATCATCAAGACGACTTGCGTATCGAGAAGGTTAGAAACGAACACGTTGCCCGGCCACCACTCATAACGCGGGTCATTTAGATCACCGCTCCACATCGGGCGCGTGCGAATACTGGCACCATCAACTAGGTGCAGCGCATTCGGGAGACCACCAACCGTAATCTCCTTCTCCATGACGCCACGGTCGAGCACGAGGATGTCCTCGATGACCGGCTCGATCAATTCACGGAAGGACTTCTGCTTATTGTTCGGATGCAGGAGCATCAATTCAATCGTTGCCTGTAGCTGTGGATCGAACGTGGCCTTCGGATCAATAGGAGCGACACTCCATTCCGACTGCGATACCTGTACGCGCCGATGATTGATAGCTGCGCGGCACCACTCCGAGGTGTCCGCCCAACGACGTAGTTGTGCTGCCGGAATCTTAGTCGGTTGGCGTGTTGTCGAATGGCCACCAAATGGGTGTACGCGGTCAGGAGACGTAACCTGCTCCTTGACCTCGACCGCCACTGGTGCCGGGCCTACATTGAATTCCAATGCACTTCTCCTAAACGTTACCGAAGAGCGAGGCGTAGGCGGAATAAGCGTAAGTCGGGGCGGTTGCGCCCGTTAACACCGTCACCAGCCTTAGTCGGTCGCCTAATGGCAAGTCACGGTTCGTGTCATCAGCCAGTGCCAAATCGGAATGCGTAAACACAGCCACTCCCGCGGCCATCTCACCAACGGCGATAAATGCTTCGGCAGTGTTGCCGTTATCGCCCACAGCGAAGTGTACGTTTGCTACGTCCTCCCACGTCACGGCCTGGCGGAAAATGTCCACACCAGCAGCCGCGTGCGCTTCGACAGGATCACCCGCGTAACCGCGCTCCACGAGCACGAAATCTACGGCCGGGTTATCCATAGCCACCACGAGCATCCGCTCATTACCGAGTTTCAGGAGATCACCTGGTTCGGCTCCGATAGCGCCGGAGTTCAGAGACATCTGTTGGCCTGAGGTAATGTTATCCCCTGCGCCGGGGACGGCTGCAAGCAGGTTCAAGCCGGTGTCCGCAAACGCTGCGCCCTCTGCGTCATAAGCAGTCTGGAGGAAGAAGTCGATTTCGTCATCGCCGTCGGGGGTCGTAATCGTCGTAACATGCAGATGCACGAGCGCCGACATGAACTTCGACAAGCTATCACCATGTGGTGCAAAGAACACAATCTCGGCCACCGCAAGAGCGCCGGACGGCTCCCGGAAGGGTGCGCCGATAACATTGAATGGGCTAGATCGCATGACTTACTTCTCCAGTACAACAGCGACGGTAGAAGGCACTTTAGACCCTCCGCCGTCGCTGGATGCGTCGGTGATTACTGAGACAACCACGACAACGGCGGCAGGCTCTTAGTGCGCGCGTTCGAGGTTCGTGGCGTCGTAAGCGTCACCCTCGTAGGCGTCCTCGTTCTCCTGTGCGGTCGGTGATGGCCCGGAAACCTGCTGCATCTCGCTGCGCATGATGTGCGCCTTCGTTGCGATGTCCATAATCACTGAAGCAGTCACCGGAGCGCAAACGTTGCCGTCAGCGTCCACCAGAAGCTCGGCCCAGCGAGTACGAGTCGTGCTGCCCTGCCCCTGGAAAAGTGCCTCGACCAAGGAGCTAAACAGGGCCGCAACAACAGCCTCTTCAGCGTCAGCCGCAAACGCTGCTGTGCCTTCCCAGGCCGCGATAACCGTTTCCATCTCGTCTTCGCCGATCCATACAAGTCCCATGATGTTGCTCCTTTTCTTGGGCAGCGAGGCGATTGGCCTCTGCCGCGATTACCTATGCTTCTGGCTCATACGGCGGGTGGTTGCCCACCCACTTTGTGAGTTTTTCACCGAGTGTGGCCAGCAAGTCCTCAAGCTGTTCCACCGTATACCAGCCCAAGTCATATGAGGCTTGTAGCTGCTGTGTAGTTGCAATTTCCGGTGGCGTCCTTTCCGCGTCGACCCAGGAGGTCGCACGAACATGGAAGTCAATGTGTGGGTCAACGTACCGAGGTGTGTTAGCCATCCGTTTCAGCCTCCGCTTCTTCCGGCTCCTCCGGGAAGAACTTATCGTACAGACCAAGCTGTTGAAGCGTCAACTGTTTGGTGTCACTCATCTTCTTTAGCTGGGCCTCGATAATGCCCAGAACGGTCGGCGAGAAATCGAACTCCTTGCTCTGTGGAACATCCAATTTCCACGTCGTTCGTTTGCCTTCCTGTTCGAACTTCAGCCCCTCAGACTCCTCGTCAGAGAAGCTAAGCTCCTCTTGAAGATGTCGGACAAGTCGCAGCGTCACTACATCGGCTGCGATGGGAGCAATCATTGCTCCCAGCATAATGCGGTCGGCGACTTTCAACTCCATAACCCATTTCCTCCCTCTAGTGAGCGCGCACGGTGCGCGCTCACTCCCCTAGTTTCTGGTTTACGGTGCAGTGTTGAACATAGGAATCCAGTAATCCACGCCGTTGACGGAGCACTTGGCACGGAAATCACACTCTACGTCGCCAGCACCACTCTTAGTCAGAGTGCCAGCCTCCACACAGTCACCCGTCACCGCGTTGAAGTAGAACAGATTGTCCCAACCGTTCGCTTGCGCGTGGCTAATCAGGAACACCTGGTCAAGAATTGCCGGAGCCACGATACCATTGCTGCGGATGCGGATAGCGGTCGTGGTCGGGTTGCCGGTGTCGTCGTCAATGCTCATGTCGACGTCGAGACCGATGGCCTCAGTGTTGATCTGACCGTTGTTCTCACAGCGGATGAACAGACCCCAGAGGTTGTCCACCTCGCCAAGATTGTCGTTTCGACCGGAAATGAAACCACCGCGTGCCCAAGCTACGATACCGTTGTCGCGGTTACGACCTTCGATGTCGATACCCTGTGCAGCGCCGCGTGAAACGGCGTTTACAGCACGGTTAGCCTGACGAACGCGGAACGCGGTGTCCGGGTTGCCATCCCAACCACCGGCGAAGTCCTGGCCGATAGCGCGATCCATCGTGATACCAATAGCGCCCGCACGGAAACCATCAGTACCCGCCAACGGATCACAATCGACGAGAAGCGCACGCGCTGAGCCACTGCCAGCAACGCTGCTGGAAATGGTCACGACCTGGCCGCCCACATCAATCAACAGGCTGTTGAGCGTGTCACCAGCGAAGAAGATGACATCCATGTCCGTCGTGCCGTCACCGAACTCGATTCGTCCGGTGTCATTCACAAGCGGCAGGATATTCAGCGAGTTGGCGTCCCACGTGATGGTCACGTCGGCGTCATCACCAAACTCAAGGATGTCGGTGTCCATGAGGCGCAGGTCGCACTGCTCGAAAACGACGCGCGCCACGCTGTTGTCAAACAACACCGAAGCGGTCGCAGTGCCCATCATCACCTGGAAGTCCATGTCCAGCGTACCGTTACCGATACGGACAGCACCCGTGTCATCTACCAGCGGCAAGAACTCTAGCACCGAATCGGTGCTATTCCACTTAATGGTCACGTCGGCGTCGTCGCCGAACTCAAGGTCTTCGTCGTCCAGCCATGCGACTTCCGCGAGGCCGGTTCCCATGCCTGGGTAATACTTGCGTGCTCTGGTCATGTCGTTTCTCCTTATCTTTGGCCGAAGTGCGCGAACCGCAACAGGCCCATTGCCCGTGATACGACTCGGCTCTCCATCCGCTTGTTGGCCACCTGGTTCACCCATTCCTGATAAGTCAAGTCAGGGTGAGCGTCGACCGTCACAAACTCCTGTAGGTAATCCGGCACCAACCGCGGCCCGTCACGGAAGGTGATAATGCGCCCTTCCGCTGATTTGACACTAGGGTGGATGCGTGCGGGTTGCCTACTCACAGTCCCAGCTTACGACGGCCAGCGACATGCCGCAACGGTTTGGGCCACTTCAATCAGTAGCAGGTTGCGTTAGGCGCTCCCGGATGCGAGTTGCCAGCCCCTTCTTGATCTCACGGGCAGCGTCATGTCTCAGTGTGGCAACGATTCGCTGTGCCTGACGCTGGGACGGTTCTGCGGCCCGGCGGCGTGCACGAGTGCTTTGTGTTCTGCGGTTAGCGAATGGATTACGATGCTTCATTTTGGTGCTCCCTATGGTGACGGACACCGTGACAGGCTCCGCATAGTGCGATGAGTTTCATGGCCTCATCCCGCAGATTCTTCCAGGACAGATGGGTCAGGGGCACTTGACCTTTCGGTTTGCCGTAGGGGTGATGGTACTCGACTGCCCCAGCGCGGTCGTCACCACAATCGACACAGGATGCGCCAACTACTTCGGCGAGGAAGGCGCGCTTGTCATGGCGGCCGCGCCGGACGGAGCGGCGAGATGCTTCTCGATGTCGTTCATGAGAGTTACGCCATTGTTTGCGGCGTCGCTCAGGATCACGATCATAGTATGCGCTGGCGGCACGACGATTGTTTTCGGCATCACGTTCTGGGTTGGCTGCACGCCAACGAGTCATCCGTTCCACGGCTGCATGACGAGAGGATGCGCTCCTAACCAAAGGAAGGCTCCGCAAGGCCACGAGCTTCGTCGCTCTGCCGCACAGCATACCGGGTCGCGTCCATCAAGTGATTATCGCGATCCATGGGCACCTCTCCAATCGTTTCGCCGAACTCGTCATACGGGTAGCAATAGCTCGTTTGCTCGTGAGCGAAATGGATCAAGTTGTTGAACACGACCAAGTTGCCGGTCTTGAGCAGGGAGCCGACGTCGACCAGACCAGCCATCTTCGGGTCGGCCTTGAAAATCATCGTCTCCGTAAAGCGGCTCTGCACATCATGCAGGGTTTCCGGCTTGGACGGATCAACGAAGATGCGCCCGATATTCTCGCGCTCATCCGTGGGCACAAACGCGCCTTCTTCGTCATCCCACTTATCGACCACTGACATCGCATAGATGGCATCCAACATCTCGTGCGGAGAGCGCCAGCGCGCATTCGGATCAGCAATGCTGGGCGCGCAAGACAGGTAGAATTCGCGGTAGATGTACCAGACCTCCGGCTCATAAGGATCGTAGGCGATCCAGACAGCCGCGAACTTGTCCTTGCCCCCGTGCGTCGGGTCGATGCCAATGAAGCGCGTCCAGTGCGCGGGAATCTCCACCGGATCGATGTACGTGCATTCCGGGTAAACCTGTCCCTGTGGCTTCTCGAACTCCGCCTTGTACATCATGTTGAAGTACCACGGCGGGAGCTTTCGTTTCAGGACAGTTTCCTCTTCCAGCGAGAAGTATGGATTGACAATCGAGGGGAAACGAACGACCATCGTGTCAGGATCGTCACCGGCCTCGGCCTGCTTAATCAGGTCTGACAACCAAGCCGCGCCCGCCATATATGGCGTAGTCGTAACCAGCATACGGCCTTCACCATGAAGTCGCTGGGTCGTGATGTGGTAGATAGCCGGATCACGCACCTGTCCGCCCTCGTCGATCCAAGCCGCCTCAAGTCGCGCGCCCTGCAAACGGTGACGACGTTCAGCGGAACCGGCATAAATCTCGACGTTGTAGCCGAGTGGTTTCAAGTTGATCTTCAAGTCCTGCTTGTTGAGGATCGTCTCCTCAGAACAACCGAACTTCGCGCACAAGAAACGCACCATACGGGCGATGCCAACTGTCGCCTGGCGCATCATCTGAAGCGTCGGCCCAACGATGCCGAACAGGTACTCCGTACCATCCGGGCCGGTGTCGACCTTGCGTTCAATCTCCCGCCAGAGCCAGTGGGGGCCGATGTGTGACTTCCCGCCCTGCGATCCCGCCAAGAGAATCTGGTTCAGCGTCTTGCGATCATACCAAATCGGCTTCTGGCCCCAGTGTGGTTTGAAGGTTGCTGCCAGGGGGCCGACCTGAAGCGCGTCACCCAGCTTGCGTACCGGGCGGCGCACTTGGATCACATTGCCCTTGACCTCATAGGCATCCGTTGGCAATCGGAGATTGCCATTAGCCGTTGTGACATAGAGCTTCGGCTTCTTGACGCTGTGCAGTTTGGTGCGCGCCACGAGCTAGTCCGTCGGTGCGCGACTGCCGAACAGCGCGGAGATCACCATACCAAGCGTAGTCGTCACAGAACCAACCATCACGACCAGCAAATCCCGGATCGTGCCGCCGTCGTCCATACCCATGTACGTGAACAGGGCGTGGAGTCCTAGCATGGCCAGTGTCAAAGACAGGGTGCCACCGAAGGCACCGAACGCGATTACTCGCGCCGTTAGCGTCAGGGGTTCGTTAGCTGCCATTGGTTTCCTCCTTCTCGTATCGGATGAACCAGTGATCATAGTCTACTTCGCCACACCCGCACTGAATAGATCGTACTGGAACGTCGTCACGGCTACTGTATTCCCGAACGTTTCCGCACGGCAGTACAATACGCAGATAGGGCGCATCCCGATGGCCAATCCCGTTGATGAAGCCATCACAATACACGAGAAGCGTTTCGCGATCAGTAGACTGCCAACCGACGGCGATCATCGCTACCTTATCTGTTAGGCTAGCTACCATCAGCGGCCTCGGCCTCGTTCTTGAGAACAATGCCGCCCTCCGGCGTGAACGTCAGTACGTCACCATCACGGAAATGGACGGTCATGATGCTCATTGGCGGAATTGTGTCGGGAGCCGCGCCCAGGCTCGTCGTCTTGACTTCGACAGGTCGGTCGGTGATCGTGTACGGCAATGGCTGTACGCGATCATTCTTGATTGTCACTTTCATCGACTTTGTACTCCTCCTCCCACTTGGGGTCACTTGCTTCGTCAGCCGATTCCTCCTCCGGTTCCGGCTGCTCTTCTGGCGTCGGTTTCTTGGTGCTGGTGCGTCCGGCGCGCTTGAATACACCACCACGGGCCTCCGCGACGGCGCGAGCGCGTTCATCAATGAATTCGAGTAGCGACTTGTGATGGGCCGCGCCAGCATTCTCTAGCGTCACCCAGGTCGCATCAATAAGCCGCAGTTGTTGTTTGATATAATGGTCACGCGCTTGTTCGGCGCTATCATCCTGTTGATCTCTCTTCACCTTACGGAGAACGGCACGGAGAGTTTCAGCGAGGCGGTCGGGCTTCAATCCTTCAATGAGGATGCTATACGGCGCGTCAGGGTCGGCGAGCATCATTTTGATTTCTTCATCAAGATAGCCCGACGCGACCATTTCAGAAATTGCTTGATAACGCAGTACGTCAAGCGAACGGCTGCCCAAGACCTGACTGGCCATCGCTTTCTGCGCGTCCGTCAGTGTCTTGGCCCCCTTCGCATCCTCCGGTACCGTACCAGTATATAGCTGCTGGAGGCGGCGCAGTTGATTGAGACGGGCGTAAGAACTAATGGGTAGATGCGACTTGGCCATACGTCATATAGCCTAGCATAGTTATGGCCCATTTGACAAGGCCCGGCCCAGAATAGTACAATGGGCCAGTGACTAGCTCGAACAAACGGGGACATTCAGTTGCCGAACGCCGCGCGGAACTAGATCGTGCCATGCGCAGGCCCCGTCGTATCCTTTGGTCATACTGTCTACACCACGACGGCGGCTACTACTTCTACGGCATCAGTCTCCAAACAACGAACACGGCCGAACGAGAACGTTGGAATGGCAATTCCGATATGGTGAAGGTCAGAGCGACCTGCATGGATTGCGGGAAGCGTTCCATCCTCTTCGTTGGCCAGGACGAACTAACTGAACACCGATACTCCCCCATCGACCTCTGTCTCTGTGGCCTCCCCCATTATCACCAGTCCCCCTCCCCAGAATTCATCCACCAGTACAACGCCGCATCCGTTGTCTGTCGGCCGCATAACAATGGCACGTCCCACCTTCGCTAGCCTCATGGCCAAAAACGAACGAACACCTAACCGCAAGCCGGTTATGGATCACGATGGCGTGGCCAAGAACGTTGTCGAATATCTGGGCAACAAACCGGAGTGGCGCATCGCTGAAACCGAAATGGTGTTGCCGCCAATGCCGAAGAAGAATGATTTCGGCCGCACCATCCGGGGCGTAGAACGCCGGGCCGATGTCATGGCGTGGAACCCACGAGACCAAGAATTCTACATCTTCGAATGCAAGGCAAACTGGCGCGATTTCTTCAACGACCGCAAGTTCTTCGACTACAGGAAATGGTGCAACCTATTTGCCTTCGCCGTGCCGGAGGAATTGGCCGTCGCCGTGCGGCTGCGAATGGAAGACGTCCCTGGTTGGTACGAAGGCGTCGGCCTCCTCGTCATCCCCAATGACTTCGGCCATCGGCGCATGGTGCGCAAGCCAGTACGGCGCGAGTGGGACGAGGGAGAATATCAGAAGGTGGTCGAGCGTTGGGCCATGTCATGTCAGAACCGTTTGATCGGCACACGGCTGGAGATCGCGCGGCTACAATACCAATGGAAGACTCGTAATCAAGAGCGGCGGCCGCTGCCGCCATTGTCGGAGCGAACGACTTATGATCCTACCGCCTAAAGATCAGCATCGTAGTCTCGATGAAATCGAGAAGGATACGCCCTTCGTTACCTATGCGTGGGAGCGGCCTCTCTGTCCGTGGTGTGCACAGTGGCTCCGACACGTGGATTTTCGACCGATTGGCTTACCGTGGGGAGCGCGCGCTGGTTGCCCGGCCTTCCACGGTCTCTGGGCCTTCAGCAAGAAACGTTGGCTGAATGTCAGTCCGCCGACGAACGTCATGCGGGGCAGCGATGGTGCATGGTGGACGACCTTGACTATCGAGGAACTTCAAGCAGCAGACAACAACTGTTAAATAGAAACACCGCGCCCGTCATGGGCGCGATGCATTATGGTGGGTGAACTCGTGGCGGCTGATGAGGGCACACAAACCACAAGCCTTTGGATTCGCCAACTCTCGGCACTTGCTCCGAGCGGGTTCAACAACGCCGCCCACACGACGTTAGCCACCAGGTGGACTCATCTCGACCTGGGGGAAGAACGGTATCGGGTGTGGGACTCGCACCCACTTATATCCTACCCGATTGGAGCCATCGACAGGACTCGAACCTGCTACCTCTCGCTTACGAAGCGAGCGCACGGCCAGTTGTGCTTCGACGGCTGGTGCATCCGGCAGGAGTCGAACCTGCGCTCTCCTGTATGTGAAACAGGTGTCTTAACCAACTAGACCACGGACGCTGGTGCTTGAAGTAGGAATCGAACCTACGCTCGCCGGGCTTCAACCGGATGCTCTACCCCTGAGCTATTCAAGCTGGTGGGCGATGAGGGATTTGAACCCACGATCTCTGCCATGTCAAGGCAGCGCTCTAACCACTGAGCCAATCACCCTGGAGCGGAAGAAGGGATTCGAACCCTCGACATTTTCGTTGGCAACGAAACACTCTACCACTGAGCTACTTCCGCTGGTGCCGTCGGCGAGAGTCGAACTCGCACTCCATTTCTGAAACAAGGCCCTCGACCTTGCGTGTCTACCATTCCACCACGACGGCTGGTCGCAGTGAAGGGAGTCGAACCCGTGACCTTGCCCTTATGAGGGGCCTGCTCTTCCACTGAGCTACACTGCGTGGTGGGCTTAGAAGGAATCGAACCTTCGGCATCCGACGTATCAGATCGGCGCTCTAACCACTGAGCTACAAGCCCTGGTACCCCCGGTGGGAATTGAACCCACAACCTGCCGGTTAAGAGCCGGATGCTCTACCTAGTTGAGCTACGGAGGCTGGTGCGCAAAGAGGGAGTCGAACCCTCAAGCCCTTTCAGGCACACGGGTCTGAGCCGTGCGTGTTTACCATTTCACCACTTGCGCTGGTGCGTTGAGCAGGACTCGAACCTGCGCGGCCCCGTTAGGGACGGTGGGGTTACGGCCCACTGCAATCGCCGCTATGCGATCAACGCTGGAGGCGCGGGTGGGATTCGAACCCACGATCATCGGGTTGCAACCGATTGCCTTTATCCACTTGGCTACCGCGTCTGGCAGGGATAGTGGGAGTCTAACCCACGCTCACGGGTTTGGAATCCGGTCGATGCATACCGCACTTACCCCTTGGTTGCAAGGGAAGGATTCGAACCTTCGTGATCTGCTTCAGAGGCAGACAGCCTACCGCTAGCTGACCTTGCATGGTTGCGGGACAAGGATTCGAACCTTGGTGAACAGTTTCAAGGACTGCCGTCCTACCACTAGACGATCCCGCATGGTGCACCAGGAGGGAGTCGAACCCTCACGCTCGTTAGAGCACGCGGGTTTGAGCCGCGCGTGTCTACCAAATTCCAACCACTGATGCTGGTAGGAGTGAAGGGATTCGAACCCTCACTGAGCGGTACTTAAAGCCGCTGCCTCTTCCAGTTGGGCTACACTCCTTGGCTTCCCGACTAGGACTCGAACCTAGACAACCTGGGTAACAGCCAGGCGCGCTACCATTACGCTATCGGGAATGGAGCCGGAGGCGGGAATCGAACCCGCGCCGTCGCGCTTACAAGGCGCTTAGCAACCAAATATCCGGCTGGCGGAAGATGAGGGATTCGAACCCCCGAACGGTCGCCCGTTAGCAGTTTAGCAAACTGCCGCCATAAGCCACTCGGCCAATCTTCCTGGAACCCTCGACAGGATTCGAACCTGCGACCACCGCGTTCGAAGCGCGGTACTCTGTCCACTGAGTTACGAGGGCTGGTATCCATGACAGGACTCGAACCTGTGGTCTCGGCCTTCGCAGGGCCGCGCTTTCTCCATCTAAGCTACATGGACTGGAGCGCCAAGCGAGAATCGAACTCGCGAACCCTGCTTGGAAGGCAAGTATGTTACCTCTACATCACTGGCGCTGGTACGGGCGATGGGAATCGAACCCACGTCGGTCGGCTTAAAAGGCCGCTGCAACCCAATTTTGCTACACCCGCTGGAAGCGTGGACGGGATTCGAACCCGCGCTGTCCTGATTGAAAGTCAGGAGACCTTCCGGTAGTCTACCACGCCTGGAGGAAGGGACAGGATTCGAACCTGCAAGGCTTCGGCAAAAGCCCAGCCGTTTTCAAGGCGGTGTGCTGCACCAATAGCAGCCCTTCCTGGAGGAGACGATGGGATTCGAACCCATGAGAGCTTTCACTCTGCTCGCTTTCGAGGCGAGTGCTTTCGTCCACTCAGCCACATCTCCTGGAGGATGCTATGGGATTCGAACCCATGGAGGATTGCTCCCCACGCGCTTTCCAAGCGCGGCCGTTAAACCGCTCCGGCAAACATCCTGGCGATCCCTACGGGACTTGAACCCGTTACCTCCGCCTTGACAGGGCGGCGTGCAAAACCTGTTACACCTAGAGACCTGGTAGCGGATACGGGATTCGAACCACGTGACCTCCTGGTTATGAGCCAGGTGAGATAACCACTTCTCCAATCCGCATGGTACCCGATAGGGGATTTGAACCCCTGTTTCTGCCTTGAGAGGGCAGCGTCCTGCCGCTAGACTAATCGGGCTGGTCAGGGTAGTTGGATTCGAACCAACGATCTCCTGCTTCCAAGGCAGGTGGGGACGGCCTGGCTCCCCTACACCCTGTGGTCAGTGTGGCTGGATTTGAACCAGCGATCTCTCGCGTCCGAGGCGAGTGACTTTCCTGACTAGCCTACACACTGTGGGGTGACGTGTGGGATTTGAACCCACGTTCTTCCGGTTCACAGCCGGATGTCTTGACCGCTCGACCAACGTCACCTCGATAGAGCAAATGGGAGTCGAACCCATGTGAGCCTTCAAACTCACTCGCCCAAACGATTACCCCTGGAGCCTTCAGTGAGATTCGAACTCACTACCTCGTTCTTACCAAGAACGCGCTCTGCCAAATGAGCTATGAAGGCTTGATATTGAGCGACCGGCTTTAAGCCGCCTTCTGTTCTATGCCCACATCCCTCTAGCTAGCACAGTCGTCGCTGGACTACCCGCTGTGCATACGCCGCCGTAAATCTGTTCCCCTTTTCACACGACCTCCGTGTCTCCGGGTCATGGCAGGGTCGGTGCCCCGCTCGCCGTAGTCGCTGTTGGCATCATCTCGCCGGTGTCCTTCTCCAGCGGCCCGCCTTATTAAGAACGGGTACGTTGTCCAGCCGACGGGCGGACTTTCCCCCGGAGCCTCGTGGTAAGACGCCTTTCGGCTCCCACAAGGGATTCCAGCGTAGGCTTGCCCAGTCACTCACAAATGGTAGCCGGTTGAGGAGTCAAACCTCACCCTGACCAATATGTCAGGTCTCTCGATACCGGCTTGGAAGTCCTGGCGGGATTCGAACCCGCGGCCACCCGCTTAGGAGGCGGGCGCTCTGTCCACTGAGCTACAGAACTTTGTTGGCATCCTTGCCCCGGCCTTACACTCTATCAGGTCGGCTGCGTGGGGGTTCGGCCCCTTCAGCTTTCGCCGCAGCCGTGGAACCTCCGGCGGGATTCGAACCCGCTTTGTGCCGCTTAGAAGGCGGACAATCGCTCCAATGAGCGGAGGCTGGTGGAGTCGGTGGGATTCGAACCCACGTCCCGCGCCGTCACCAGTGTAGGTGATTTGAGCGCGGTCGATACCTATCGACCCCTGGTACGCGATGAGGGATTTGAACCCCCGACATCCTGCGTGTAAAGCAGGCGCTCTAGTCCGCTGAGCTAATCGCGCTGGTGGAGCACACGAGAGTCGAACTCGCATCATCCTGCTTGCAGGGCAGGCGCAATCCCATTATACTAATGCCCCTTGTGCCGCCAAAAACGACCACCCTATCGGGCGGTCTATTCTCATATTACGGCATCGCGCAATACTTGTCAAGGAAAAAACGGACTAATCTGAAATTATTTTCAGGCGCTATACCCACAGTCGGCAGCGTAGAGGCAATATACCCGCCCCGTTGCCGGGATCACCTCAAGACTTTTGCGGCCACATTTCGGACAGTACGCTGATGTGTTCATGCCATCGACTCCTTCAATCCTTCAAATGTCTCTTTCCCCTGGCGCAATACGCGGAGCAGAATCTCGTGGATGTTCTCAATGTCAGTCAACACATCCCGAAGGGGGATGCCACGCATGGTCGAATCAACTAACATTTTCTTGAGTCCGTCCGGCTTGATGATCTCTAGCAGCGCGCCGATGCGGGGTAGCTCCGCCGAGAATTCGTCCTCGCTAATGTTGCCATCTCGAATGACCTCCAAGGCCCAGACCTCAAGATTCATCGTTTACCCCTCCCGCGTCGCCGGAGCCGCTTCGGTACTTCGCCGCTGCGCTTATACTCCGCGATCTCCTGCGGCAGCATCTCGTCAATATGCTCGTGCAAGAAAAAGTTGTAGGGAGGGAGTGGTGGCTCTTCGTCCGCGCCGTACAGTGGTGGCCGGAGCAACATCTTGCCCTTCTCCATGATTTTCTTGCCGCGTTCGACTTCCTGGCCCTCAAACAAGCCGTGCTCGTACCAATCCGTGAATGCCTGATTCTCTAGCGCCTCGGTCAGACAGGAGAAGTGACTGCCGCACCAATCGAAGCCATCGGGCCGCACCTCGCTGTGCTGGCCAAACTCATCGGGATGCGAGCAATGGGGCAGCACACAAGGATCATCCGTCACATGCAGATCAGCAACGCCGCGCCAGGAGTAGACGCGGAAGCATGGTTGATACCAAACCCGATGTTGTGTGGGATCGAAACGGGGCGGTTGGCGGCCACCGAAACGCCGCCAGAGATTCCGCATGCCAGGGAAGGCTGGCCGCATGATGTTGACGATAGCCGACGGAATCGAACCGCTCGCTTGCTGCTCTTCCTCCTCCTCGTCGTCCGGCCTAGGTCTGGGCATTATGCTCCTCAACTAGCCGGGCCAGTGCGGCCTTATGGGTGCAAGACTTGGCCGTGACAAGCACATCAGCCGCGATGTCAGTAACCTGCTTCTCTCGCTCCGTCACGTCCATGCCTCGCGGGGTGAGGATGTTGAAGATAGCCGACAGCGCATCGATAACCGCACATCCTTCGGCCCTCATACCATCAACCTCGGCCTGAAGTGATTCTACTGTCGGCTCAGCGCTTCTTGTTGCGTCCACGATTCTTCCTCTTGATCTTCTTGCGCTTCTTCTTCGGTGTTTGCTGCGTCGTCACCGGCCTCAAGCTCAACGAGCCTGCCGCGAGTGGAGTGAACTTGTAGGTGCAGAAGTCCAGCCCCTCGATGTCCATCGGATGTCGAGGGTAGCGACTGCACATTTTCGGATGCTCCGGCGTACCAACGATGCTGCACATTCCGTCCACCAACTTCGTACAGGCGATGGGCACGTAGGCGGCCAATTGATGGCCCTGCCGCCGGAGCACGGTAATCTTGTACTGCTCCAACCAGGCCACCCATGCATCAAGGCCAGTCGGCAATTTACCACTGGCCTCAATAGGAATCTCCGCCGTCAGCAGGCCACTGGGCAACTGGAATAGATAGACCTCATGCAAGTTGAGCCAATGCTCCCAGTCTGCCATCCCTTCCTTGTTCCGCACCACTTCATCGACCGGCAGGACAATCTGGCCGACACCGTTGACGCGCTCGAAATCGTCGCGCCCTAGTGCTTCCTCATTGATCGGCACGACGAGCGCTTCACAGCAAGCGCCGCAACCAGCCGTGCAGCCGCCGGAGCGCACATATCCTTGCAGGTCGGCAGCCTCGGAAGCGAGAGGCGGGCACAGGATCATCGTATCGCGCTGCGTGCGCGTCGGATCGAAGCGCTCCGGCTTAGGTGTGATCGGGTAGCTGGTTTGGATCATCAATACATCCCAACGAGGCAGGGGCCACAGACCTTGATCTTGTCGTCATCAGGAATTGAGCGCTCGCATAGCGTGCAAATACGCTCGCTAGGAAGCGGCATCCCGTTGGTCATCAGCCCCACGTCTGCGAGACCTACCTTCTCAATTACCCTGTGGCCATCGTCACTAAGATGGGATACCTCAATCGAGAAACCGGGCCGGAGAACGGATTTGCCCTCGCGGATCGCTTCAATGACATCACAGTCAGTGAACACGGCGGATACATGCAATTCCTGGTTCTTGGCCCACGCATGGACGATCTTCCCTACTGGATTATTGAAACCGAAATTGAGTGTGATGTCCCTACCAGGCAACAGCGCATCCGCCATTGATGACAGCGCAGCGGGCGTCAGAATGTTACCATTTGTATCCACCCCGTTCGCTCGCCAGACCAGCATATCAAATTGTTCGCTCATGTTGACCTCACAGTCTTGATAGTCTCGTTTTCGGATCGACATAGGGCGGCTCAATCGGATGAATTCCCTTCGCGGCGGCGCGCGCTACGAAGCACACCATCACGACTCCATTCCAGACCTTGATGAAGGGATCACTACGGTCTGGCCCTTCGAACTCGATACTGGTGTGTCGGAGAATCCGACTGCCACCGGAGACCGGCGGCGCAGAACCAGAGTGGATGTTCCAATCCATCTCCGTGTCGTTGAATACCGTAATCCTCATCGGCCCAATCCCTTGCTGATTTCTTGGCCGCATGGCATAATAAGAATGTCATGGCCCCACGCAAGAAGACGTCGACTCCCAAGAAGAAGGCCACCAACGGTGGCCGCGCCACCGTCCGCGATGTGATGACGGCGGTGCAAGGTTTGCATACGCGCATCGACGGCAACAGCGAGCGTATTGACGCGACGTTGGCCGGACAGCAAGGTCTCTCGAAGCAGATGACGGGTCTTCATGACAAAATGCACGACCTGCGTGAGACAACTAATGACCGGCTGCATGAGATGGAATCTAACATCCTGGTAATCCAGCGACCACTGGCTTTGCTGGCACAGGGCTGGACGAAGGTCGCGGCCTTCAGCGGCGGCGCGGCAGCTATCAGCGGCGTCATTGTTCGATTTGAGTTGTGGCGTTTCATCCCCGGTCTCTAACTGCACGAGACCAACCATTCCCCATCCACTCGTACCATCGTCGCCACCCCTGGCAGGGGTAGATTTGCTGGTGTCGACAAACCAAGCAACGCCGTCTGTCCGTCGTCCTTGAACCATACCCCATCAACGACGAACGCGTGAACGAATGAGAAGCCACGACTCTTCAAATCTTGGCCTGCGACCTCTCTGGCTTGACTACCACCGGCTTGACAGCGCTCCAACACGAAGGTATCTGCCAACTCCCAATCCTGCTCATCCAGAGCCATGAGATGGGCTTCGAATGCCTGTTGCGGGCCAACCGAATCTTCGTGTCCGAAGTCGACCAGCAGAAGGAAAGCAATAATCGTTGCCACTAATCCCAACAATACGAATCGCAAGACCCATGTCGTCAGGGAGATGCGTTCCTTTCGTCGTCGTTTTCCATAATCCCGTTTTCCATAATTCAATGACATGTCCTCAGCATACGGGATTGCTCCTATAACGTCAACCCGTTATGATGAGACTATGCAGCATCACATAGAGACGGCCCCCTGATGGCAGCCAACATACCCAAGCGCCGCGCCGTGCAGATACTTCGTCGCGCGGGGTACCGTATGGAGTCCGGCAGCAAGCACGAACGCTGGACGAACGGCGAACACACCATCGTTTTGCCCACTGCTCCTAGCTCCGATTTGTATGGTTTTATGGCCCAACAAATTCGTCGAATAGAGGCAGGGAGCGCGCCACCGAAAGCGCGAAGGAACACGTAATGCGCTGTCCGGTCTGTGGGCCAAAAGGAAAAGTCGAACATCTGGATGATGAGATTCGTAACTGCCTAAATTGCAAGTTCATGTGGAACATCACACTCCCGCCCGCATTGCTCATGTCAATGGCCATCGCGCACGTCCAGCAACCAGGGAGGAGCGCGTAATGACGCCCCGTGCCCCGCAGAAGAAACCACGCCAACTACCGCCCCGCCCACTCGGCGTCACCGACAAGGGCCGCGTGCTGCACAAGCTGTACGGCTATGATAACGGCAACATCAGCGGTTGCGGCAAGTGGCTGCTAGACCGCCTCGCCACGGAGGACGAGAAGCTGATGATGGCACACTGCAAGGCATCGGGCTGTATCGGCGTACCGTAACCATGCGACGATTGATCAAGCTCGGCAAGGAATTCGGTAGCTTTCGACACACGCATCCGGTGAAGATTATGTTGGCCGATCATGACGGCAGCCCCGAACATCCCGCAGTGCTGTCCGGCACAGAGTGCCTTACACCAGCGCCGACCTGGCGCAATTTCCTGTACCGTTGGGGGATTTGTAAATGTGGGGATTACGCACTCGATTGGGGCAGTGACTATGACTGATGCATTGACCTACTGGTGGAGGCGCGCCATCGAAGCCGAACGAAAACTAGCCTGGCTGGCCCGGCAAAAGAAGGAGAACTCATGACCTTGGGAGAAACGACGTATATCGTAGCGGGCACTGTGGTGTGCGCGGGGCCATGCAATCATCCAGCCTGCGGTGTCTCCGCAGACGAGTTTGCTATGTTGGGCGATCTCATCCGTAAAGGCGACACGGACGCCCTTGCCGAATACATGTCTACCGACCTAGACGCAGAGGCAGAGGCATCGTACCAGAGACAGGTAGCCCGACGTAAGGAGAACTCATGACCGCCGAAGAACGCTTCAAGCAAACCGCGACTGTCTTGGTCAGGCTACGTCTCCATCCGACTCCCACGCGGATGAATCGCGCGCTGGGCCGTCGAGAAGGACAACACGATCTCAATGGCCGCGAGTGCAAATGGCTCCGGCAAGAGTTGGACATTCGCAACATGGTCTACCCCAATGGCCGCAGCCGTGGCTTCTACGGGAATTGTGAATTCATTTGCTGCGGCGGGGAGAGAACGCTATGAGCCGCCCCGTCATTACCCTGGCTCCGAGAGAATGGGTTACGAGCCATCCGCTCGACCTGATGCAAACGCACTTGGAGGCCAAATTCGCACTGGATGGCGTCGTGGATTATGAGCTACCCGAACAATTGATTCCTGACATCCGGCTCTGTCGCACACAGTGGCCCCAAGAAATCTGTACATGCCTCGAATACACGTTAGATTGGCATACCAAGGACAAGAGGAGTCAATATGAGCGTACAGCATGAGATCGCCAGCATCACACTTCGAGACGTGCACGATGAAGCCCTTAACCGGCATCTGAAGGGCCGCCATTTCGCAACTCGATGTTGATCCAGGAAGTTCGACATGCTACTATTTGAAGTAGATAAGGCACCTAAGCCCGGAGCGACACGAATGTGCGCGCGGAGCCAAGTAAAGGAGAAGCCCAATGTCAGAAGAAGTAGAAGTACACATCGGCGTGGCGCGCGTCACCTCCGCAAAAGTTCTGGCCAATTCCCGATACAATCGCATCAAGGCCGATAATTCTCAACGCGACCTCAGCGTCCATTTCGTCACCGATGGCATCAATGCACCAGGGCCACGGGAAGCCTTGCTCGTTGCCATCATCAACGGCATCAACCCACGATGGTTGCAGATCAGCAATGCCGATGAGGAGCCGGGGCCTGTAGACATCGATTTCGAGGCCGTCAGCGCCATCTTCCATGGTGGCCCATTTCCTGAACGCGCGAATCAGCACGACGTCTTCCACATGACGGAAGTCACCCATGGCAACATGACGCGCTTGCGACTCTCCATGACAAACGAGAGCGGCAGTACGGTACATGCACACACGGAACTCAGCAAGGGACAGGTCACACAGATGATTGCGTCATTGCTGGTGCTGTACTCACGGCTGCACGAGGACTAGAGTATGTTGACACTACTGAGATTCGTTGTCCTGTGGATCACCACAGAACCACTCTCGTTCATCTTGGTGATGAGCCTCGCGGCCGTGGGCCTAGGATTGGGCATCTACTATGCCGTAACCCTAATCACATGATCGTCTCAACGTTCGAACTCGTGCAACGTATCGAGGCACACGTACTTGCAATTCGACGTGCACCGTACTATGCTGCCTGTGCCGGTCGCTCCAGCATCGTCATTGCGGAGCAGGCATTGGCCGCAGTCGTCGCCGGTAAGCAATTGATCACGTACCCTGTTGTACGAGAGAAGCGTGATCCCAATGACTATCGCGGCCCGTACCCTGCACCCGGACAGACGGTCATGCTGTGCCCGACCGAGAGCAAGATGATGCTCTTCAACTTCCGGCCCTGCCAAATGCTGGAGTGCGACGGTTGTAGTTTACGCATCAGCCGCGAGGAGGCAACAACATGAGTGTCTACGAATTCGATACACCAGACGATGACAGGCGGCATCAAAGAGAAGCGCTGGCATCCCACACGCGCACATGCAGAACTAGGTCTCCAATGAAATCGCCTTATGAACGCGATGGTCATCGGAAGTGCGGCGACAAACGCACGGACGGCAACAGATGGTACTGCGATCAAGCGCCAGTAAAACAGGCGACCACGTGAAACAGACGCCAAGCAAGACCTACCGCACGCGCTGCCATCCCGAAGCAAATGGCCGGGTGCCGGTGACGGGTGAACATCAATGGGCATTCACCTTCACTCTGGAGGATGGCAGCACGCTCGTGATCCAAATGGGCCGCGAGGGGCACGACGACTTCCGGGGTTTCCTCCTGCGCGAAGAATTGGACGACGCAGCCGACGCAGCGGAGGAGGCAACATCATGAGCAACGAACGCCCGGCCATCTGCGATTCCTGCCAGAATGATGTACACTGCTACGAGCGCGGCCCCGATTGCGCGTATTGGTGCGCCTGCCTTTGTCCTCCACAGCCTTGCCACTACAGCGGGGTAGGCGATGACGGTATGGACGGCCGCTGCGGTGCCCGACTGCTGGATACACAACGCAAGGGTGTCTCATTCAGTACCACCAACATGTGGACGCACGTCACCTGTCGCGCTTGTCTACTCGGGCCGACTGAAGTTAGCTCCTACAGCCGCGTCAGCAGGGGTGCATGATATGAGCTTCACGCTAATCGGCTTCACTCTGCTGTTCGTGTTGCTGGTGGTCAGGGAATTCCGCTACCGCAGCCAAACGCCATTTCTCATCCGACTCTTTTACGGTGCCGCAATTATCAGCACTGCTGCCTTTATCGGCCCCCGCTTGTTCTAAGTAGTGGATGATGGCGCAACCAGGGGGGGCCGCCTGTCTATGGTGCTCCTGACGGCTCCTGCTCCTATTCTAGCCACGCTCCCTGTGTTGGTGGGCCCGGTCTAGCTCCATTTCCCAATCGCGACACAATGTCGCGTTTTTTGTCGCGTTTTGGGGCCCGGCTCCACGCACTTTTTCTGGTATTTTTTCCGGCACCAAATCTCCCTGCTCCGCCGCCCGACTAAAGGAGTGACCATTCCGTATCCGTAAGACGCCCCCCATGGGGGAGGTCACGTTACAGGGTACCGTGGACTTTTGACCAGGGGGGGCTTGGTGGGGAGCTTGGAGCGCTGCCCGTGGCGTGCTCCTAGCCCGTGCCCATTGCGTATCTAGGCGCGGCGCGCTGCCTACCCTACCCCTACCCATACCCGCTTCGCTGCCCCTGCCCTAGCGTGTAGCTGCCCCCTGCCCTAGTCGGCGCGCGCGTGTGCTGCCCGTTGCCGTTGCTGCCCGCGTTCGCTGCGCTGCCGGTGCCGTGCTGCCTGCCCACCTAATACCCCCTCGCAAGGCGCGTTCAACGGCTGCCCCCTGCCATGAGGGGATCAAAAATAGCGCCCCCTCTAGGCGTCCGATACCTAGAGGGGGTAGAGTTGCGGGCTAGGCGTGCGCTGCCTTGCGCGCGTCGCGTGTGCTGCCCGTTGCCGCTGCCGCTTGCTGCCTGCCTTATCGGATACCCGCTACGGGCAAGGCGTCCGGTAGCATAGGCGTTGGCGTTACAGTCGCGCCCATTGCCGCGCCTGCCGTTGGCGATGGGCTAGGTGCTACCGTGCTGGACGTGTCGATCAGTAGATCAGCAAGCGTCGCGTAACCGTCTGTCGCGTCATCGATGACGCTATCGCACCATGAACGGAACGCTTGATCGCGCAGGTGGTACGATGCCAGATTATCGCCGTGCTCGGAATTGCCAACGAGGCAGTCTAGGACAAATTCCATAATGACGTATTCATAATGGACACACCCTACACCCTGCCCGCCCATGAGCACGCGATAGGTGATCACTTCATCCTCAGCACAACGCGTGCCAGGTGCTACCGTGTCGGCACCGATAACGACACCCTGCCCGACGGGCGGGTATACATCTGCGCTCACGTCTTCGCCATTGTCCAGTATCATCGCAAGCGCCACGAGTCCGATCAACGCTAGCGCTACAGGTGCCGGTAACATGCGCCACGGCATCACGATGTTTCGCCAATTGACGCGCGCCACCATGGGCAGCGCGCCTAGCATGCGACCTAGCCCGCGTCGCGTGGCACGGGTAGCGTTCGATAGTTCGCTCTTTTGTTTCGCCATTGTATCAACCTTCCTTATGGGTAGCTGCCCTGCCCTACCGCCATAGGGCAAGCGTTGATCAGAGTATGAGGCGCACGAACGCCGACACGATGAACGCCAGAACTAGCAATCCGAGAATGGGTATGCTGCCGGACGTTGACGCATCGGCTGCCTCGCGCGCCATGCGGTCACGTGAGCGTTGGCTCACGCGGCGCGCTGCCTGCTAGCAGCCTTGCGGGCAGGCTTCGCAGCCTTGCGCCCCTTAGCGCTCTTACGCGCCTTTGGGAGCGCCTTGCGCAGCGCAGCGTTGGTTTCACGCTTCGCAGCTGCAAGCTCTTTTGCCTCACGCAAGCGGCGCGCGGTAGCGCTCGCCTTGCGGGAACGTGCACGGCACTTTTTGCACCACGCGCGTTCGATAGGCTTCGGCGCACCCTTCGCACGCTTCGCGGTATAGCGGAAGGTATTCTCTTCCGTCATCTTGTGCCCCGCGTAGCACTTCGCGCGCTGTTCCAATGACAGCACGCGCCCCTTGCCAGGGCGTCCCTTTATGACACCGTTAGCGGTAGGGGTTCCGATTGTCTCGCTCTTCTTAGTTGTCATGTCAACCTTCCAGCTTAGGCAGCGTTCGGACGTTTGCGCCCGACTAGCTGCGCGAGTCTCTTCGGCAACGTGCCAAGGTGGTCAGCTTCGGTCAAGGCGCGCCGCGTGTAGCGGGCGGCGCTTCGGTTGCCGTGCTTGTGATCGTGGAATTCTACGTCCATCGATGCGCCTTGCGGCGCTTCAGACGCTTTGACCATGCGCCCATTAACCACGACGTAGATCGTGCCGTTCACGCTGCCCTGCGCAGTGTAAACGGGCGGCGGTTAAGCCGCGTGAGCGATGCGGCTTCGATTGCCGCCGGTGCCATGCCGTAGCATGTCGCGCAGCCTAGGTCGCGACGCGCGAATATCGCGGGATTGTCGATTGCGTGTATCTCTTTGCGGCAGAATTTGCAGACCATTTGTTTCAACCTTCCTATAGGTAAGTGATCGGCGCGTAGCTTTCGCGTTGTACGCTTGCGCCTAGAATAGCGTTTGCCGCTCGCCCTATCAGCGGCTCTCTCTTATTCCCTCGCGGTTGCCAGGGGGAGCTTTGGGGGTTAAGTCCGGCGCGTGTAGCGCGTTGGTTGTTTCATGTTCGACCCTTCATTAATAGTATCGGCGGCCAGCGCGAATTCTGAAGGGGTAGCGCGCCGATCTTCTTACTCATTCTAACGCGAGGAGCGCCGAATATTGCACCTAGCAGCCGTTCCGCACAATCGCGTCTGGCCCTACTTGCAACCAGTGGCAGTTGCGGCTGGCCGCAGTTGCAACCAGTGGCGGCCACCACGGGCCGCAGTTGCGGCCAACGGCGGGCCAGCACTATGAAACATACTATAGGCCGAGCGATGGTGAAATTCGTCTACGCGCGCGCGTGCGCGGGGCCAGTACGGGCCGCGGGCCAACATCGGCCTCCCGGCCACTATGGGCCGACCAAACGCGATTTGCACTAAAGGCCAAGCGATGGTGGCCAATACGGGCCTTGTGTACGGCGCGATGCGCGTGTACACTGCGGCCACGGGCCAAGGGCCAGCACGGGCCGCGGGGCCAGGAGCAGGGAGCACAACACCGGGCCCAGACAGGAGCGGCCAACGGCCATGGCACACGTGCATGCACACGGGGCCAGGCTCCGGCTCCCAAGCTCCCTCGGCGCAGCAGAGGCTCACGGCCATAAATCCAAACACTATTGTCCAAGGTATACGTCCGAGCCGGGCCAGGGAGATAAGGGTCAGCCGGATACACGGGCCACGAATGGGGAGCAGGAGCACGCGGCCCACATCTCCCCCGTTCTCCCCACAGTAACCCATCGACAAGCACACGTTATAATGGCCCCCCACTTCCGGGCCGCACAAGAGTCCGCAGATGTTCGGAAAGCCCTCAAAGCCCCAAAGCCTAAAACCCCTCCAATGGCCCCAATGGGTATATATAGGATGGCAATGCCTCGCTTGGGTAGGGGCCAACTGAATGACTTGTT
>SDBT01000498.1_pt1 | contig 62339 bp, 49 predicted proteins | sample 2277101 | NCBI WGS metagenome assembly SDBT01 (sample SAMN10404973, study PRJNA504765) | marine sediment metagenome | isolation source: marine sediment core GS10_PC15, 103 cmbsf | place: Arctic Ocean: Southern Knipovich Ridge | collected 2010 | reverse complement strand
CGGACGCGCTGGATCCTTTGGGAACCGTGTGCAACCTGTCCTTGGGCGCCTGCGACCCGGACGAGGTATGCGACGGGATCAGCCCTGCGTGTCCCGCGGACGCGCTGGATCCTTTGGGAACCGAGTGCAACGCGTCCCTGGGAGCCTGCGACCCGGCCGAGGTATGCGACGGGATCAGCCCTGCGTGTCCCGCGGACGCGCTGGATCCTTTGGGAACCGTGTGCAACCTGTCCTTGGGAGCCTGCGACCCGGCCGAGGTATGCGACGGGATCAGCCCTGCGTGTCCCGTGGATGCGCTGGATCCTTTGGGAACCGAGTGCAACCTGTCCTTGGGAGCCTGCGACCCGGCCGAGGTATGCGACGGGATCAGCCCTGCGTGTCCCGCGGACGCTCTGGAGCCTGTGGGAACCGTGTGCAACGTGTCTCTGGGAGCGTGCGACCCGGCCGAGGTATGCGACGGAATCAGCCCGACGTGTCCGGTGGACGCACTAGAGCCAGTCGGAACGGAGTGTCGATCGTCTACGGATCCTATTTGTGACCCAGCAGAGGCATGCGACGGTGTCAACCCGACGTGTCCTGCGGATTCGTTTGCGCCGGCCGGAACGCTGTGTACGGACGACTTGCAGTTCTGCACGGGTGTCGAGCAGTGCGACGTGGCAGGGGTGTGTGCAGGGACCGGGGACCCGTGTTCAGGGCTGGAGTGCAACACGTGTCAGGAAGCCCTGGACAATTGCTTCGACCCGAACGGCACGCCGTGTACCGGTGGAACCTGTGACGGAGCTGGAACCTGTTCGGGGGGACCATGTGAGTGCTCGGTTGCTGGGGACTGCGACGACCTGGATCCGTGCACAGACAACCGGTGCGACGACGGCTGTACTTGCAATTACCCGCCCATCTGCGACGAGACCGTGACGACCTACGACTTCTCGACATGCAACACCGGAGTCGATTGCTTCATATGGGGATTCGATACGGACGACACGGGCGACTTGAACGGTCTACGGCGCAATTGCCGCGCCAATGATTGCACGGAACAGGCCGGGGCCTACGGTCCGATGGCCACTTCAGACGATACCCGTTTCACTTCACCGGATCCCGGGTTCGGCGATGAGAGCACCCATTACGTCGAGTTCAACATCGCCGAGGCACCGGCCTCCGTGACGCAGATCGACGTGTCGTGGGAGGGGTACGGTGAGAACAACAGCACCGTGGAGATCTACATCTGGGATTACGTGGTGGGCGACTGGAGCGACGGCCTGGGAAGCTACGGCATCGGCACCCCCATGGCTTCCGGCAGCGGCGCCGGCGACTTCACGATCAGCGGTTCGGTGACCACGAATGTCAGCGACTTCATCGAGGCCGGAACCGGGCAGATCACCATCCTGATCTACGATACCACGGCCAGCATGATAACCTACCACGACTACGTGGGCGTGAACGTCACCGCCGGGGGCAGCTGCGGCTGCGACGACCTGGTGGCCTGCACGGACGATACCTGCGTGGTGCCCAACTGCGTCTTCACTCCCAACGACGCCAACTGTCCGGACGACGGCGTGTTCTGCAACGGGACGGAGTTCTGCGATGCAGTGCTGGACTGCTTGTCGACCGGCGACCCGTGCGTCGGTCTGGGGCTGGCCTGCGACGAGGTCGGCGCTCGGTGCGTCTGCGACGACAACCTCGACTGCGACGACGCGAGCGATTGCACGATAGATGTCTGTGATCCTCTCGATCCGCTGGCGGATGCAATGGGTTGCGTATACACGCGGCCGCCATGGTGGGAATGCGTGGAGGTGTTCTGCGACGGAATCGACAACGACTGCGACGGGTGCATCGACGAGGGCTGCGGAGGGGACATAATAATCGCCGTGGAGGTCATCCCGTTCTCGAGCGGGCCGGGGCTGAGGCGGATATCGGGCAACGGGCAGTACGGGCCCGCCGGCCAGCAGCTTCCCAACAACCTGGTGGTCCAGCTCAACGACGGCGCGGGCAACCCCATGCCGTGCGAGTGGATCACCTTCGACATCGAGGCCGCCGGCACGGTGTGCTTCGGCCAGGGCGGTATGTTCGACTGGCAGACCACGCCGGCCCCGGATCCGGAGATCCTGCGGGTATGCAACGACGTGGGCGCCGGCACCCTGCTCGGAGGTCCGGTGGTTGAGACTGACGAGAACGGTCAGGCCTGGGTGGGGCTGACTCTCGCCGACGCCCTGGGCGTGACGGTGGTCAGCGTGACGGCCGACTCGACCGGCGAGAAGGTCTTCTTCTCGGCCACCGTCGTGCCGCGGCTGTCCGCCACCCTCCTCCTTCCTGATCCCACCAACCCGACGGCGAACCCCGCGCTGGGGCCGCTGGACGTCACCGACCGTGACGACGGGGGTGGTGGCCCTTCGCGTACCTTCATGAGCAACAAGGCCAACTACACCCTGACAATCGACAACCTGTCGGCATCGACGGCGCCGCTTGTGGCCGGCGGCACTCTGACCATCACCGGGACGCAGTTCACCGACTCGGAGCCCGCCGACTGCAGCGGCAACGGCAACCCAGAACCCGGATACCCCAGGGTCTGGATCGCCGGCGTGGAGGTGATCCCGACGTTTATCAGCGACACCCAGATCGATGTGCCGATCCCCGAGGGCCTCCCGGGCGCGGCATCGGTGATCGTGGACGACGGCACCGACACGACGTTCAAGGACGGAGTGGGTTGCGCGCAGTCCATGGCCAACGCCATGGCCAACCTGTGGCGGGTGGTCCCGAGCAAGAATCCGGTCTTCATCTCCGCCGAAACAGGCGGTGCACCCGGAACCTCCGCCGACGTACGGCTCATGGCCCTGGACGTGTGCGGGAACGCCTTGCCTCTTACCGGGCACATCGTCACCCTGTGGACGGAGAACCCGGACGGGACGATTCCCTCCACCGCGGTGACAGTCAGCATTCCGGACCTGCAAGGGTTCGCCACGGTCGACCGGCTGGCCCCGGGCGACGTCCGGGCGGCGTTCATCGTGGGAGACGTGGACGGTATAACCGCAGCGCCCGCGGACCAGGCGGTGGTGGCCGCCGTGCCCATCCTGCAGCCCGGCGCCTTTACCGAAGATCCGGCCCTCGGCAACGACGATGGCATCAACTCCCTGATTTTCCGCGGCGGCGACGAGAGCGGAGGAACCGCGGCCACCGAGGACAAAAACCCGGCCTTCCGGCTGTTCACGGCGGACGTGAGCACCTACGACATCAACTGGCTCTGCACCGTGGGCATCATCCCGGCGTGCGAGTGCCCGGCGGCGGGAACCGCGCTCTCCGGCACTTGCGGCGGCGTGTTCGAGACCGAGGAGCACATGGTGGTGGCCACAATAACCGGGGAGGGGGACGTGAGGAACCTGTCGGCGGGAGTGGGCACTGCCGCCATGGGCGGCACCGTAATCATCGGGGTGTCCGGCGGGTACGACATGGCTCAGGGCTCAGGCGGCGTCATGACCGTTCTGTCGGCTCAGGCCTCTTACGACATCGGCGGATTAGCCACTGGCACCCAGAACGTGGAGGGGATCGCGCTGTCCGGGTGGCTGCGCCAGGCCGCGGAGCAGGTGATCGAGGAAATCACCACCGGCCTCATGCTTTACGACGACTGGGGCAACGCGGATCCCACTGACGACGAGATCCGCCAGATCATCTTCCGGCTGCTGTTCCAGCGCGGCATGCCGTAAGAGTCCATCTATCTCGGGGCCTGGCGGAGAGCGTCCAGCAGCTTCCGTACCCGGCGATCCTCGGGGGCCAGATCAGCGGCCTTGCGGGCCGCTTTTTCGGCAAGCGCAAGCTGCCCCAGCCGCGCTCTGGCATGGGCGAGCCCTATCAGGGCTTCCAGCTTGTCCGGCTGAAGAGCCAGGGTTCTGGTGTAGTGGTCGGCCGCGCCTGCGGGATCTCCCCGGGACAGCAGCAGGTTGGCCAGATTGTAGTGGGCCGGGCCGCAGTCGGGGTCGGCCCGCAGGGCTTTTTGGTAAAGGGATTCGGCCTCTTCCGTCTGTCCCCGGTCCTTTTTGATGTTGGCCAGGTTGTTGTGGGCCATGGCGTGGTCCGGGTGGTCCTCGATGATCTCCAGGTAGAGAGATTCCGCCTCGTTCTTGCGTTCGGTGGGGGTAAGCAGGCGCGCAAGATTGAAGCGCGCCTCGACAAGCCGGGGGGCGACGCGCAGGGCCAGCCGGAAGAGCTTCTCGGCTTCCTGATACCGGCCCTCCCGCTGGAGAAGGTTGCCCAGGTTGACAAAGGGAGCGGGATGGGTGGGATCGCCCCTTATCGCCCGCCGGTAGTGCTGCTTGGCGCCGGCCAGGTCTCCCCTGGCCTCCAGCAGGGTTCCCAGGTTGAGCATGGCCATGGCATGGTTCGGCTCCAGATCCAGGGCCTTGCGGTAGGCCCGCTCCGCCTCCCGGTTCCTGCCCAGCCGCTGGAGGGCTACACCTAGGTTGTAGAGCGGAAAAGAGTTCGAAGGAGCGATTTCCGCCGCCTTCTCGAGGAACGGTATGGCCTCTGCGGGCCGCCCCTGCCGCAGGCGGGCGTTGCCCATGGCGTCGTAGGGCTCGAAGGCATCCGGGGCGCACCGGGCCGTACGGGTCCAGAAACGGTCGAGGTCGGCCCAGTCAGCGTTGCGCGAGAGTGTCCCCAGGGCGCAGGCGGCCAAGAGCGGCAGGCCTGCGGCGAGGAGAATCCAGCGGCGGTATGCATGCGCGCGGACGGCCAGCCACCCGACCACCAGGCACAGGGCCACCGATGGCAGGTAGAGAAAGCGCTCGGCCATGACCACCCAGTGCGGGATCAGGTGGGATACCGGAACAAGACAGAGGTAAAACAGCAGCAGGCCGAATGCCCAGAAGGACGGGCGTCCGCTCTTCCGGGCTCGGACGGCGCACCAGGCTGCGATCCCGATGAGCCCCAGCACCAGCAAGGCGGCTGCGACGGCGGTGAAGCCGGATGCAGAGGCGGGTATCCCTTGGTAGCACATCTGGAATTGCAGGGGATAGGGTAGCAGAACCAGGCGGAGGTATGTCGCCTGGATCAACAGGATGGACAGGGCTATCCACCCCGGTCCGGCGTCCCCGAAGGCGACCGACCAGTCGGCGGGCGCCACCCGCCCGATGAGTACCAGGCGGACGACGACGTAAAGGACGAAGACCGCAAGGTGGGGAATAAGGCGAACCAGGAGGTTTTTCGTGATATGACCCCGCAGGGTCCAGCCGGCAAGGAAGATAATTGCGGGAAGGACGACCGCGTTTTCCTTGGACAGCAGGCCCAGCGCAAACAGGCAGGCCGACCCGACGTCCGTAAGCCACCTGCGTCCGCCGTGGCGCTCGTCGCCGGCAAGATGCACCCACCAGGAAGCCAGCACGAAGATGCCGGCCAGGAGCTCGGACCGGCCGCCAATGAGTGTGGCCACCGCTTCGGTATGGATCGGGTGGGCCGCGAAGAGAAGCGCTGCGGCCAGGGCCCCGAGCCTCGACCCGAGCAGTCGCCCCGCGAGCCCTAGCACGAGCAGCGCGGCGAAGAGGTGCAGCACCAGGTTGGTCAGCCGCCATTCAAACGGATCCTGGCCCGAGAGATGGGTGTCGATGGCGAACGTGGTGAGCAGAATGGGCCGGTACATGCCGAAGCGACTGGGCTGGTCTGGCAGGCCAGGGATGTCTTCGGCAATGAGCCAATCGGTATCGCTGGAGAAGTACCTTGGGATGTTGGCCAGGTGTGACGGGTAAGGATTCTGGACGGCGATCAACACGTCGTCACCGATGAACGGGTTCTGCAATGTGCCTGCAAACAGGGCGAGCCCCACGCCGAGGACAGCGAGAGGAGGGAGGAGGCGACCAACATAGGCGAAGAGTACAGAACGTCGAGCCATGATCACATCCTGATGCTACCATACAAGGAGGGCAAACCACTAATGGCCAACAGCTTGGAAATCGGGGATAATGAACCCATGAAGTCTCGCGGCTCCTGGCTCGAGGTCCTCAGGATTCTCTATCTCTACATCAGGCTGCGACAGCGCAAGGGCCTCATGGGACCGGACTTCGCTGTCCGCGGTTTTCGCTTCGCCGCGGCTCGCTTGCTTGGACCGCACCGCGCGCACGGGCGTTCGCCCCTGATCGCCACCGTTGCGGTGACCTCGCGATGTCCCCTCGAGTGTCACCACTGCTCCGAGGGCTACCAAGACGGATACGAGCTTCCGGCTGATGTGATCCTGCGAACGCTGGACGAGTTGGTCACTCTCGGTTGTCCGGTGATAGCGCTCACGGGCGGGGAGCCGTTTTCTCGCCCGGAGCTGGTGGATTTCCTCGATCGCATCCCTTCCTCGGTCACCGCGTTGATCTTCACCTCGGGGATCGGGTTGACCGAGAGCCTGTCCGCGGCGCTGGTACGGCGCCGGAACCTGCTGGTATGCTTCAGCCTGGATCACTCGGATCCGCAAGAGCACGACCGCCTCCGGGGGCGTGAGGGCTCGCACGCGGCGGTCATGCGCGGGATCGAGCGGCTTGGCAACGGACGGCCCGAGGTGCATGTCTCTACCCTGGTCATGCGGGGCAGACTTTCGGGCGGCGAGCTTCCCGGGTTCATTCGTTCGTTGAAGAGGCATGGCGTCTCGTGCGTTCAGCTGTTCCAGCCTCGCCCGGTGGGCCGCCTGGCAAGGCGGTTCGACCTCTGTCTCGGGCCTGAGGAAGAAGCCCGGTTGTTCCAGATCGCCCTTGACCTCAACCGGGATCCGGATGCGCCGCTGGTGGTGGCGTATCCGGCGGTGGAGCATCCGGAGATGCTGGGATGTTGCGGGGGCTATGCCCGGGTGCACGTCGATTCTCACGGCCATGTCTGTACCTGCGACTTCGCGCCGCTGAGCTTCGGGCTGGTGACCGAGGAGCCATTTACGGCAATATGGGAGAGAATGAGGACGTTCTTCGAAACCCCCGGGAACCGCTGTCTCGTCCGCGACAACCCGGAGATCTTCGGTATTGAGCGTCAGGCGCGCAACGTGCTGTTCTCGAACTTGTCCGAGCCGCAAAGACTTCGTTCGCCTGCTGCGGGGGTATTCGAGCGCTCTGGTGAGGGGGTTTACCGGCTGCTGGCGTCCAGTCTCACCCTGGCCGCGGTGGCCGCCGGCGAATGGGAGGGCTGACCGGGCCGTGAGCAATCTGACCAGACGCCTTTTTCAGGTTCCCTACACGGCCTACCGCCAGGTGCGCTGGATCCTGGGCGATCGATCGCCGTTCGTGGCCACACTCAAGGTGACCACCCGATGCACGTTGCACTGCTGTCATTGCCCCTGGGCGCGCGAGCAGGTGGATGACCTTCCCACCTCCCGATGGGCCGAACTCATCGCGGACCTGGCCCGGCGCGGGGTGGTTCACCTGGTGCTGGAAGGAGGCGAGCCGACCCTGCGCGAAGACTTGCAGCAGCTGGTTCTATGCGGAAGGCGGCACGGGATGAGGGTCACCGTTGCCACCAACGGCACCCGCCCGCTGCAAGGTTACTCCCCGGACCGGTTCCTCATATCAGTTGATGGAATGGAGGAGGTCCACGATCAGCTCCGGGGAACCGGTGCCTTCGCCCGCCTGCTGGAGATCCTGTCCACCGCCCGGGCGCCGAGGACCGCGCTGGTATCTTTGCGTCGAGAAAACCGGCATCAGATCCGCGAGATTCTCGATTTCTTTTCCGGCCGCGTGGAAGGCTTCTTGTTCAGCTTCGTCTATGACTACGGGGACAGCGAGCCGTTGGCACTGGATCGGGAGGAGAAGCAGGCGGCCGCGCGGGAGGTGCTGGGTCTCATGTCCCGATACCGAATCGTCAACACGGCCTCCTACTTGAGACGTGCCGGCACCCCCCGGAAGTGCCGGCCGTGGCTGCTCAGAACGGTCACCGCCGACGGGGTGGAGCAACCCGGATGCATGGTGGATGCAGTAGAGGCCTGCCAATGTGACCAGTGTGAGCTGGCGTGTCACCGCGAGATCTCGGACTTTGCGGATCCGCGCTTTCTGCAGGACTACTTCCGGGCATACTTGAAAAAAACCTGGCTGTAAGGGAGAGTTGGATGTCCAACCGGGTTTGAAAGCGATGGCTGTAGAGCGACGGGAGATTGTTGTTATCGGGGCTGGTCCGGCAGGCTCGGCTGCGGCGCGGGAGGCGGCCCTTGCGGGCCTTTGTCCTCTGCTCATCGAAAAGGATGACACGCCTGGTGCGGGTAACGCCTGCGGCGGTGTGGCCGCCCACGGATATGGACGAGGACTGCAGTTGACCGATGATGTTGTGGAGCGCGAGATTAGACGAACGGTCCTCTCCATTGACGGGACCCGCGTTGAGCTCAACTCGGCCAGGCCCACCCACATATCTTTCCGGCGCAACATCTTTGACGCGTTTCTGGCCCGGAGAGCAGTTAGAGTGGGCGCCGAACTCCTGACGTCCACGCGGGTGACGAGCGTGGACCCGGCTTCGCGGCGGATCAAGTTAAAAAACCAGGTGACCGGCAGAGAGCACGAGGTAGTCGCTCAGACCATCATCTTCGCCGACGGTCCTGCGACCCTGGCGGCAGAGTCCTTCGGGATCGGTCACCGACCCGGGCGGAACACGATACACGGGGTGTTTGTGGAACTCGAAGGCGCCTACGGCGATGGCGAGACGATGGACTTCGTGGTAGACACCTCTGCACGAAACAAGGGCTACTTCTGGATCTTCCCCAAAAAGGATCTAGTGCAGGTCGGCGTGGGGGGTGTGCTTCTTGGCGGCGCAGTGCCATTTCAAGAGCAACTTGCCCGGTTCATAAGAGGACGCCACGATCTCCGTGAGCGGAGGCGCTTGCGCAAGGGCGCAGGGCTCGTCCCGGCTGAACGCTCAGATCGGCTGGTTGCCAACGGCGCCATGGTGGTAGGCGATGCGGCCGGGCTCGCGAATCCTTTGACGGGTGGTGGAGTCGGCGCCGCTCTGGTCAGCGGTGAAATTGCGGGAAGGGTTGCGGCTGCAGCTCATACGGCCGGCAGAAGCGATAGCGGCGCGCTCCTGCGTTATCCCCGGCGGCTGCGAACGACGCCCCATTGCCTCTGGCTCTCGGCGACGGCCTATTGGTATCGGCGTCTCGATCGCATGGATCCGGCAGCGCAGCCCGCAGCCTATGCGCAAAAGCTAAGGCATTTTTTTAGCTTCTATCATAGCATGCGGTCACTCGTGGACATCCTCTTGAGATAGAAGCACTATCGAAGGCCGCGTAGAAGTCTCAATGCGGTTCGAGCCTTGGTCAAGAAGTTCTCCAGGCTGCCAATTCGACGAAGCGTTTTGAAGATGTAGGTCGGCCTGAAATAGAACCGAAATAAAGCCCAACGCAATAAGTTGAAGACTTGCTCTTCGGACATGCCCGTCTCCCAGGATTTCAGGTGCAGTTCGGGGGTGGGATTCTTGGTCCACTCGAGCATGTAATCATCGAAGGCTCCGGCAGCTATGGCATCTCGATAGATCTCAGAGCCCGGAATGGGCATCAAGGAATGAAAGGAGGCAAAATCAGGATCTAGCTCAAAGGTCAACTCGATCGTCTTTCTGGCTTGTTCCACCGTTTCCCCCGGGAGGCCCAAAATCAAGTAGGCAATCGTCAGAATGCCATATTTCTTGCAGAGAGCGAAGGCCGTCCTGATCTCCTCCAACGTAATGTCCTTCTTGATCTTGTCCAACATCTCCTGAGTTCCTGCCTCAATTCCGAAATGTGCCCTGACGCACCCGGCCTCGGCAAGGGCCTTGGCCTGGTCTTCATCGAAACCGTTCACCCTCCCTCGGAAGCTCCAGGGGAGATCAACCTCACGTTCACGTATGAGCCGGCAAATGGCGAGCATGCGCTTTGTCGAGACGTTGAACGTATCATCGTAGAAGGTGATAGAACGGTATCCCATCCTCTTGAGTTCGATCATCTCATGCACCACGCTCTCGTCGCCTCGGGCCCGCCAGTAGGGATTGTTGCGGCAGCAGAAGGTGCAGCGATTGGGACAACCGCGGCTGGAAATGATGATGCCCGTAGGACCGACATCGTCGAACTGGACGCGATACTGTCCGAGGTCGAACAGGGAGTGATCGGGTATGGGAAGAGCATCCAGGGGTTCCGTCAACTGCCTGGGCGGATTCTTGATGACTTCACCGTTGCGTTTCCAGACCAGGCCTGTGATTTGCCCGAAATCTCCGCCACTCTCGATGGCCTGCAATAGCTCGAGGAACGTATACTCCCCCTCGCCGACAACGGCGAAGTCCACGGCCGGCTGGGAGACGCTCTCCACACCGTATACGGTAAGGTGTGGCCCCCCGAACACGACTCTGACTTCGGGCGCCGCCTCCTTGATGAGTGCGGCAATTCGGACGCAGTTGTAATAGAGAATGCTGCCGACGGTGAAGCCAACCACATCAGGATTGAGCCGTTCGACGATCGCCAGAATCTCGGCGTCATTGACGCCCTTCCGCGTCTGGCCGTTGATGAGTTTCACGTCGGTGTACCCATGCCGCTTGACGTAGGCCGAGATGGACATGATCCCGAGAGGAGGGGCGTAGTCGAACTGCATGATGCTCCGATTCGGTCCCCGAAACCTGACGGCGTATTGCATGGAGGGGTTGATGAAGAGAATTCTCATTATTGATTATACTCCAGATCAAGAATACCTTGGCTGCGCTGCTCGGTGCACGCTGTAAACTGCCAGCAGCAGGGCAAGGCCGGAGAGCGCTTGGTGGCCGGAAAAGCCGGTGAACAGCGGAACGCACACGGCCGCCACCGCTCCCCAGAGGGTGCCGTAGGCGTCCCAGACGTAGACCCGAACCAGGTCGCGGTCCGGCCCCTTCAGGATCCGGGGAAACAGGGAGCCGGTGAGCAGGGCGGCCGCGGCCAATGCGGCCATATTGGCTTCAGGCAACAGGAATCCGGACACGAGCAGCGCCGCTGCCGTGATGCCGGCGCCCGCGACGAGAAACCTGGACGAGCGACCTGCAAGCAGGACGCTTCCCACTGCCGCCAGGAACGCGAAGACCACCATCCCCATAAAGGTGGCGTCCATCGGGACGTCTAGCTTGTCCATCCAGCGGTATACCATGAGGTACTCGAGGACCAGGAAGTTGAAGCCGACGAGAACCGCCGCCGACGAAAGCCCGCGGGGAGAGGGGCCGCCCTTGGAATGGCGCAGGGTTCGGCGCAGCGTCCAGGCGAGGATCAGACCCACGACCAGCAGGGCGCCGGCAACTAAGCCGATTCCCCAGGCCAGGGCCGACTTTCCCAGGTTGGCGACCAGCAGTCCGGTGGCGAAGGCCCGGTCGTCGGTGATCTGCGGCAGGTCGGATGCGGTGGGCGGATCGGTCACGGCCCGCACGTTGGTGCCTCGAAAGACGTTGTCCATGGTGGCGAGCGCGTCGAGCTCACCTCGTCCTTTCTGGGCGACGATCAGGTAGTGCACGGCGTTGGCAAACAGCGATTCGGAGTCGCCGGCGGCTTCAAAGGTTCTCCTGCGCAGCTGGACGTAGCCGCGGGTCCTGAGATCCAGCCTGCGCAGTTGCTCGAAGGTCTGCTTGAAGACCACTCCGCGCCGGTCGACCGCGGTGAACTTGGAGATGCACAGGACGCCCCCTGGTGCGAGATGGGACTTCATCTGGGCGAAGGCCTCCCGGGTGAACATCACCTGCGAGGGCTCGAACAGTTCCCGCATGCCTCCGAGAATGCTCTCCACCGAGGCCACCACGATGACATCGAATTGCTCGTCGGATTCCTGGAGGAATCGGCGGGCGTTCTTGGGTACCAGTTGCACCCGGGAATCGGCGTAGATCCCCTCGACGCTCCTGGAGAGGGGGCCCGACAGGACCTCGAGAACCTCGGGAACCACCTCGACGGCCCAGACCCGCCCGGCGCCCGCCCGAAGAGCCGCCCCTACCTGGAGACCCCCTCCGGACCCGAGTACGGCCACGCGGTCGCCCGACTTTACCAGCATCGAGAAAGCCACCTCCGGCCTCCGGTAGCTTCCGGGGCGCGCGCGGGGGTCGGGCATCCCCCGGCGGTACACCCAGTAGTACATCCCGTCGTAAAAGCCGTAGATGCCCCGCCCTGTGTCGACAATCGTCAGCCGGCAGTGGGGGGTCCAGCGGTCGTACAGCACCCGGTTACCGACCCGCCAGTAGTTGAGAGTGCTGTCTCCCTTTTTTACCTCGAGGGCGGAGATGGCCCACGACTCCAGGCCGGGGACGAACACCAGGCAGGCCAGAAATAGCGTGGCCACGAGTAGAGGCCAGCGCCGGGGTGCGAGCACGAACGCGGAAAGGCCCATCATGGCCAGTCCGGTTGCCAGTAACCCCGTGGTGCCCAGGGGCACCAGCAGCACGCGGTAGCCCAGAAAGGCGAGCAGCAGGCCGGAAAGATTCAGGGCATAGACCAGGGCGCTGTTGCCCTTCAGGCCGGAAAGTCCCGCCCGGTAGACGGCCAGCTCCACCAGGCCGTAGCCGACGAAGAGGGGAAAGAACGCTGCCGCGGCAACCAGGAAACGGAGGAGCAGGGTCGAGATCAACACGCTGAACTCGGTGCCCATCTCGATGTAAGCGTTGGTCCACTGCAGGGCAACCAGGAAGAGGGCGGCACTGGCCACGGCCATTCCCCCCGAGACCAGGGCCATCGACGAAAGCGAGAGCTCTTTCAATCTCCGGATACTGGCCAGCAGGAGGCCGCCCACCGGCATGCCCACCATCAGGAGCGTGAGGAAGAAGACCGGCGGCAGGCCCAGAAAGCCGATCCAGCGGAGCGCGACCAGGGATAGAAGCCCCGCTCCCAGGGAGAGACAGACGATGGCCGCTGCGAGTACCGGACGTCGTACAACGATCATATCTATTCCCCCAGCAGCGCGGAGGCGACCATCAGCAGTCCGCCGGCCAGGTAGGCGCCGCGGTAGACGAGTTGCAGGCGTCTGAGGCGTCGGGCGTTGGTCCCCCTCCTCAGTACGATCAGGAAGCCGACCAGGTAGCAGGCGAACATTCCCAGCTGGATCCATCCCCAGGCCGCGGGAACCAGGCGCAGCAGGGCCAGCGCGGAGAAGTAGGCCGCGGACAGGCACCACAGGGAAAAACCGGCCAGGAGGACCGGCCGGCCGCCGAAGCGCACCGCGCAGGTTCGCACGCCGCTGCGCCGGTCCGCTTCCAGGTCGGCCACCTCGTGGTGGAGGTGTCCCGCGGCGAACACCAGGCCGAAGTAGGCCCCGACCGCGAACGAGATCCAGTCCGGCTCACCAGTCGACCATGCTCCCATCACGAAGACCTGGATTCCGAAGATCAGGTGGGTCAGGGAAGAGAGCCCCGGGACGGTCTTGGACGAAAATGCTCTGAAGCTGTACGCCACGCTCACCGGAATGGTCGACAGACCCGCGTACAGAGCGAACCGCGGTGTTCCGGCTCCCAGCAGGACGATTCCGACGACCGCCACCGAGGCGGTGAGTACTTGCACGCTGCGAGCCGACAGGGCCCCGCTGACCAGCGGCCGGTCGGATTTTTCTTCCGATAGCCGATCGGGCTCCAGATCCTGGAGATCGTTGAACGTGAAAGCAAAGGAGGCCAGTAAGAAAGCTCCGGCCATCGCGAATCCCAAGGAAGAGGAAAAGTGGCCTTCGCCCACCCTCTGGCCTACAAGACCTCCGAGAAAGGCCAACCCGCAGAACGGCAGCGACTCGGTCACGCGAGCGGCCCGGACCACCGCCCGCAGGCCTTTCGCAACCCCTCCGGATGATCGGTCCTTTCTCAGGGCTTCACCATGGCGTAGTCGTCGCTGGACTGGGTCGCCCTTCTTCTGACGATCAGCTCGGTCGGGAACAGGTCGTGATCGTAGGGCACGCTGAAGCCGGCGGCCGTGGGAGCCACCAGGACCTCGTCGCCGCGGGAGAACGGGTTCGCTTCGGCCGGCAGGCTGATGCTGATGGGAGACGCGCCGGCCGGCGCGTAGACGAACCACCAGGGGTCCAGGAAGGTGTACTCGTAGCCGGTCTGTTCGCCCACCACCCGGTCCGCCCGGCTCAGCCCCAGGCCGATCAGGCCCTGGTCGGGCAGCCCGGCCGCCTCCAGGCTGGCGGGCAGGTCGTGCCTGCCGGTCTGGGCGGGAAGCACTCGAGCCATGGTGGCGTAGACCCGGTCGAACCGGAGCTGGTCGCAGTCGGCATCCTGCTCATCGCTGGCAGCCAGCGGATCGATGGCTTTGAAGGTGATCTTGACGTCCAGGCCGGTGTCCGGCGGCGGGGGCTCGATCCGGCCCCAGGGCAGGAAGGGCGGCAGGGCCAGGCTGCGGGTGTTCGAGCGCGAGACGGCGGCCGCGGCGAACTGGCCGGACAGGGCCCGGTACCTGCCGTCCGGCAACAGCCGTATGTTGCGGAACAGACGCTGGGCGGCCACCAGGCGGGAAGCGCCCATCTGCTCCAGCGGGGGGACCAGGAATTTGGGGCTCATATCGACCGAGAACGGGCTGACGTTGAAGTAGAACCCGAGGATTACCCGGCCGCCGTCCGGGAGCCTGGCGTGGCCCTCCGGGAAGTCGGCCGCAACCACCGAAAGCCCGTAGGGCACGGCGCACTCGGTCTCGGTGTCTGAGACGGGCAACGCGATGTAGCAGTACTCGGGTTCATTCTGGCAGGGTTCGGGCAACGGTGGATTGCCCGGGCCTTCGCACATCCGCCGCCAGGGGGCTTCCGCGGGCAGGTCGCCGCACAGGCGCTGATCGAAATCGAGGGCGGTGGGCTGCGGGTCGTCGGAGTCGGGCACCAGCTCGACATCCTGGTCGGTCACGATGCGCACCCGGTAGAGCGGGATGAAGCAGTAGCGCTCGTCCGGCCGCTCGGGATCGGCCGGCAGGCAGCGCAGGTTCTCCTCCTGGAAGCAGCAATCGGCGTCGTTCGAACAGGGTTTGTCGGCGCTCGGACACTCGTCGAGAATGTCGGAGTTCGAATCCGGGGTCGAATCCGGGACGGGTATGGTGACCTCCTGCTGCTGGAAGTCGACCTTCCAGCAGTCGTCGTCCAGCGACAGGCCCGCCAGGGCGTCCGTGATGTCGGTCTCGACCCCCGCGCTCACGTCGGCGGCCAGCAGGCACACGTGCAGGGTGCGCAGCTTGAACGCCCCCAGCAGGCCGCCCGCGTCGAGCTCCAGGTCTTCGTCCCCCGAGGACAGGAAGGAGCTCATCACCGGCAGCAGGTTTTCCATGCCCACGTCGATCACCGCGGTCAGCAGAATCAGCGGCACCGCGGTGCCGGCCGGCGCCTCTACCCGCAGGTTGTGCAGCGGGGTGATGTCCCGGCAGCGCTGGCGGCACGGTTCGTCGGGATCGCAGACGTAGTTGCGATCGTCGGGGCAGTCCGTGACGGTGTCGCAATCGTCGCCACAGACGTCGATCCCCAGACCGGACGCCAGCCCGTTGAGGAAGGCGTCGTCGGTAGCCATGTTGCCGGGCAGGATGGCCTCGTCCGTGGGAGGAGGAGCCAGCAGGTTGGATATCGGAAAGTGGTTGATGCCCTCGACCGGCAGTACCGGCAGGAGCAACATGCCGCGGAACTGGCCCGAGATGTTGGGATCGTCTATACCGAAGAACGGCAGCAGCGAGCGCGGGGTGCACTGGTAGTCGCCAAAATCCGTCAGCTTGCAGAGGTAGCCCGTGCTGCAGTCGTCGTCGGAGGAGCAAAGGCCTGCGTATATCGTGGAGTGGGGCAGGCCGTCGAACAGGGACTGAGGCACCTTGGCGGTGACGATGCCGTGCGGAATGGCCGCCCGGCCGCTGGCGGTCAGCTCGAGCGGGATGGTTATCCGGCCGGAGCAGTGTTCCAGCACGGTGACCACCTGGTAGCGCAGGCGCTCGTCCGGGTCGCCGCTGCCCGGCAGCGCGGCGACCGTCTCGTCGGAGCGGACCGTGATGGACCGCCGTCGCCCCGGAGCCAAGTCCGAGAAAGAGACCAGGCCGTTCGCGTTCGTGTCGGCGGTATGGGAAGCGCCGGCCGCGTCGACCACCAGCACGTGGGCTTCGGCCACCGGCCGGTCGTCCCGGGTCGCGTGCACCTCCACCTCGAGGGTGTCCTCGCACGGGGTGCGCTCGACCACCTGGATCAGCACGCTGTCGGTGCCAGTGTCGGTCCGGCCGGTCGAGCCGGCTGAGTCCTGGACCCGCAACTGCAGGATGTAATCGCCCGGCAGGCCGGCCTCGAAGGTCGCCGCTTCCGGGGTGTCGCCGGGCACGATCTGCACGTCGGCCCCGCCCGGCTGGTCGACGACCGACCAGGTGTATTCGATCAGCTCCAGGTCGGGGCAGTTCGCCATGGGGTGGGAGCGACTGCCGTCCAGGTGGACGGTGATCGGATCGGTCTCGATGGCCAGCAGCTGCTCGTCGCCGGCGTCGGCCGACGGCGGCCCGCAGAATCGCGGTGCGATCGTGACGCCGACCATGACCCAGTTGCTCGTTTCCTTTTCGGGGCTCCTGGCGCCCGGGAAGATCGCCCGGAAGCGAAAGGAGTAGTCGCCCGGGATGGTAGCGATGAACGAGGCCTCCTGTTGATCGGCGTTCTCGATCGTCACTTCGGGAACGCCGATCTGCTGCCACTCGAACTCGACCGTGCCGAGCTGCCGCTGGCAGGCGGCCTCGTCCTCGGGCGGCAGCCGGAACGAGCCCCGCAGGATCACCCGCCGGCCGGTCACCCCTTCCAGGCTGTCGTCGGTCGAGACGATAGGCGGTCCGCAATCGACCTTCTTCCCCCCACCCGGGCAGCCATGGATGGAAGTGGTCAGAAGGGCCAGCGATATTATGAACCACCGAGCACAGGCAATTCGGCCCATGGAGACCTCCGGATCCGTTGAATGGTATTTCGATGCTATCGATGATATCGCAGGAATGTCAAGCAGATGCAAGCAGACGCTTGAGGGATCCCTCGGGCCTGTGCTAGCCTGCCCGCTGGCGGGAGGATGTAGTGGGTCTGAGCCAGGAACCGCAGAAGATCTGGATCGAGGTGCTGATCCTGTACGCTGCGGCCATCGCCGTGATCGGCGGCTTCAAGCTGCTCGGTTTCGTCCCCTTCATCCGCGAGAACCTCTGGGGCATCGCAGGGATCGTGTTTCTGTTCCTGCCGATCGAGTACCTCTACCGCAAGAAAGCCGACCTGGCCGCCTTCGGGCTCACCTGGCGGCACCTGGCGCGGGGGCTGATGTGGGCCGGAATCCTGATAGCCGTGAGCTTCCCGCTCTACGTCCCGGCCTACAAGTGGTGGTTCTCCCGGGAGGTCTTCCACTTTGCCCTGCCGGACACTTTCTGGCAGGAGGTGGTCGGCAACCTGTTCCTGGTGGCGCTGCCCGAGGAGGCCTTCTACCGCGGCTACATGCAGACCCGGCTGGACACGGTTTTACGCGGACGGATACGAATCCTGGGCGCCGAGGTGGGCTGGTCGGTGGTGGTGACCGCGGCTCTGTTCGCCCTCGGCCACCTGGTCGAGTTCCGGCCCGACAAGCTGGGCACCTTCCTGCCCGGCCTGGTCTTCGGCTGGCTGAGGGTCAGGACCGGCTCCATCGGCGGGGCGGTGGTCTTCCACGCCGCCTGCAACATCTGGGCGCAGGTTCTTCGCTACGGCTATTTTGGCGTGGGATCTTGAAGCTCAGTACGCCGGCACGCCCAGCCGCAGGTGGTCCACCAACGGCAACAGGTCGTCGGGGTAGGGGGTTGCCAGGCTCAGTGGGTTTTTGGTTATCGGGTGGGTCAGCGCCAGGCGATAGGCGTGCAGGAACTGGCGCCTGAGGCCGAAGCGCTCCCTGAGTGAACGGTTCAGCTCGCGGTCGCCGTAGCGCCGGTCGCCGAGGAGCGTCAGGCCGACCTGCTCCAGGTGGCTGCGGATCTGATGGGTGCGGCCGGTCAGCAGCTCGAGCACCAGCAGGCTCACATCGAGCTTGCGGTTCTTGGTAAGACGCAGGCTGCGCGTCGTGGCCGTGCGAAAGGCCGTCTTTCCCATGACGTCAATACTGCCATTGCGATTGCGGCCGCGTTTCTTGACCGCCAGCTCCCAGGTTCCCGTGGCCGGCCGCGGCCTGCCGAGAGCCAGGGCCAGGTACTTCTTGCCGATCTCGCCTCGTTTGAGCATGTCCGAAAGGTAGCGCAGCGTCTGGGCATCCTTGCCGATCATCAGCAGGCCCGAGGTGTCCCGGTCGAGCCGGTGGGCCAGCGACGGACGGAAGGCGCCGGGCCGGTCCTGGACCTCCAGGTATGCGTGCACCTGGTCGATCAACGAGTTGCTCGCATGCCCCGCGCCGGGGTGGACGGGGAGGAAGGGGGGTTTCGATACCACCAGCAGGTGGTCGTCCTCGTAGACCGTGGTGAAATCCATCCCCAGGGCACGTCGCACCGGCCTGCTCGCGTCCTGTTCGAAGCGCTCGGCCGGCATGTGCACCAGGACCTGGTCGTTTTCGGAAAGCCGGAAGTCTCCCCGGGCTCGATTGCCGTTGACTCTCACCTTGCGGGTGCGCAGCAGCTTGAAGATGTGACTGCTCGGCATGCCGGGCAGCACCTTCTTCAGGTAGCGATCCAGGCGCAACCCCGCGCCGTTCCGGTCGACCGTCAGGCTGGGCATGGGCTCGCCTCCTCGCCCAGTCCGAGCTGGCGCAGGGATTCGTACACCACCACTCCGGCGGCGGTGCTCAGGTTCAAGCTGCGGCCTCGGCCGGGCATGGGCAGCCTGCAGGCGCGCTCGGCCCGATCGCTGCGGGCCATGAAGCGGCGGGAGAGGCCCGTGGACTCGGGACCCAGCACCAGCACGTCACCGGCCCGCACTCGCCGGTCGAAGAACGAGGTCTCGGCCCGGGCGGACAGGAAGTGGAAGCTAGCTCGTTCGTGGGCACGCTCGATCTCCTCGAAGGTCAGGTGGGTGGTCAGGCGGCAGCCGTCCCAGTAGTCCAGCCCGGCCCGCCTGACCGTCCGGTCGTCGAGGTGGAAGCCCAGCGGCTCGACCAAGTGCAGCTCCACTCCGGTGACCGCGCACAGGCGGACGATGTTGCCGGTGTTGGCCGGAATCTCAGGCGTGATCAGCACCAGGTGAAGCGGGCCTGGGGTCATCGAATTGACACCTCCGAAACCGGGCTGCTAGACTTCCTTCAGCTCCAAAGCGGGAATGTTATCATGCGATTCGTGCGCGGGATCAAGCCTGTCGTGGTTTTTTTCATGGTTTTGCTGGCCTTGCCTGCAACGTCCTCCGCTGCCCGGAAGAAACCCTCAGGCCAGCCGGTGGCCATCTGGAAACTCCAGGCGCTGGGCCTTTCCAATAGGCGGGTCAAGGTGGTCCAGAAGGCCGTGTACCGGGCGTTCCGCCGCAATCCCGACTGGCGGTTGCAGTCACACGGGGTCTGCAAGTCCCGGCTCGCCAAGGTCGGGCTGGACGTCCGGGCTCCGTTGGACAAGATCGCATCGTCGCTGGGCGTCCGCTACGTGATCACCGGAACCATGGCCGGGCTGGGCGACCAGGTCAGCCTGGACTTCAAGCTCCTCGACGGGAAATCGGGCTCGGAGGTGCGCCGGGTGGCGGTGGATCTGCCGGCCGGCACTGAAGATTGGGACGCGGCTCTGGACGAGTCGATCCTCCGCCTGCTGTCGCCTGCGATGTGGGTCGGCGGCCTGGACCTGAAGGTGTCCGAGGCGGGCGCCCGGGTGTTTCTCGACGGAGTCGAGGTGGCCACGACACCACTGGCCGAGCCGCTGACCAGGCTCTCGCCCGGAAAGCACATCCTGATGATCCAAAAGGACGGCTTTGGCGAGTTCTCCAAGTTCGTCTTTATTCGCTACCAGCAGCTTGCCCGGCTCGAGGTGGACATGGCCAGCGCCACCGTGGTTGGGCTGCTCTACGAGCAGAAGGATCGCAAGCCCGAACCGCCCGCATCCGGGCCGGAGTCTGCACTTGCGGCGGAGAGCATGCGGGTCGCCAGGCCGGCTCCGGCCCTCGAGGCCACGGTTAACTGGCAGAAGATCGTCGGCTGGAGTTGCCTGGGCCTGGGCGCGGCCGTTGCCGTGTCGGGCGGTTTCCTGGGCTGGCACTCCAGCGACCTGGAGCGCCAGGTGGAGAACGGCGGGTGGACCCCGCGGAACGAGGACGAGCTGCTCGACAAGATCGACGCTGGCAACAGGGCGGCCAGTTGGTCCAACCGGATGTTCGTCGTCGGTGGTTCGCTGGCGGCGGTCTCGGCGGCTTTCCTGATCTGGGGCTACCTGGCGGACGGGAGCGACGGCGGTTCGGCGCCGGCGGTCACCCCCGCCGTGCTATCGGGTGGGATCGGCCTGGGCCTGAGCGGGCGGTTCTGAGTCATCCGGGTCGATCGGTTCGTTCAAGCCCTCCAGCTTGCACTCCGGATTCTGACGGGCCTCGAGCAGCCAGGTGTTCAGGTGGTGCTTGCGCAACATCCGCACGAATGGGCTCTCGGGCCTCAAGATCTCGTATACCGGCGTCGGTCGGGTGCCTTCGAACCCGCGGAACAGGATCTGGCCCACGTAGCGGAACATCTCGGCCTGGCCGACCTCGTCCTTGAGCGAGAAACCTACGATCAGGTTCAGCATGTCCTGAAGGAACAGGAAGCGTTGCTGGATCTCCGCGTGCAGCTCGGACGGTCGGATCTGGATGCGGAAGAACTCGTGGGAGGTGCGGGTCTGGCGCAGGTAGGCGTCCAGAGCGCCGGCGCTCATGGCCTCGCCCAGGTTGTACATGTCGTGGCCCTGAAGGGCCGACGTATCTTCGGTCACGTCTTCGGCGCCGGTGAACCGGGCGCGCACTAATATCTCCAGCTCGGCCAGGAAGTGTGCGAGCAGGTCCGGATCCTGATCGGTCACGGCCTGGTGCCACATGCGGCCGAGCTTGGGCTCGATCCGGAAGGTGCCCGTCGAGGCGATGTACACCCTGAAGGGCAGCTCCAGGGCCGGGTTGTTGCGCTCCTTGCGGGCGGAGGCCAGCAGCTCGTCCACGTGCTGCTTGACGACCAGGTTGCGGGCCGTACCACGGGCGGCTTCGTTGATCCTTTCGGAGACCGCCACCCGCTGTTCGCCCCAGGCGTCGTCGAGCATGGTGATCACCTCGGCCGCCGCACCGTGGGAGATGAACAGCCCCGCCTCCAGCCCGGCTCCGCGCCGGTGCCGGTCCTGCTCCTCGGCCTCGTCCAGGTTCTGTTCCTCGTCCAAAAGAGCTCGGATGCGTCCCTCGATCTCGCGCACTCGTTCCAGCAGTCGTCGGCCCAGCAGGTCGGTCAGCTGTTCGGTGAGATCTTCCCCCTTCAAGAGCTTGAGGCGCTTCAGCGTCAGCTCGCGGTGCTCCTTCAACTTCTGATGGGCGTGGCGAATGCCCTCGATGCGAACCGCCAGCTGGGCGCGCTGGGCTGTGTCCCGCAAACCGGATTCCTGTTTCTGGAGGCTGCGGTATGAAACCAGTATCCGGTCGAACTGGTCCTGGTAGTCCTGTTGCAGTTGCTTGACCATGGCGCCGATGTCGAGGCTGGAGCGGTCGAAGATCTCCTGCTTGACCTCTTGCAGCTCCTGGCCGAGTCGCTTCCTTTCCGCCCCGATGGCCTCGCGGCGCTGCGCCACCTCGCGCCGGGCTGCCTCGACGATCTCGCTGTCGGCTCCTTGTGCCAGTTGGAGCAGCTTGTTCCGGTACGCCCGGAAGATGTCCTGGATGTCGTGGGCGAGGTCGACCAGGGAGACGATGTCGCCGGAGAAGGCGACCGCGTCGCCCAGCAGGTTGGTCAGCGCGATGTCGTGTTCCCGGGCGACCAGCTGGGCGCCGGTGTGGTAGCGCTTGGCGGCCTGCAGGATCGGTTCGTAGAACTCGGTCTTGAGGAACTCGGCCATGACCAGTTCCTTGGCCTGCGCGGTCCGCCGGGTGTAGCCCTTGAGGTCGACGAACAGCTGGGCCTCCTCGTGGACCACCCGGGCCCGGACCAGCGGCAGGTCGTCGGTCGAGAAGCGGTACAGCCGGCCGGTCTCGTATTCCTGCTTCAGGTCCGCGGTCGTGTTGGAAGGACGCCGGTCCACAACCCGAAGGCGGGCTTGCGCGAGGCGACCCCGGGCGAACTCGTCCATGCGGTGGAGCAGGAAGCGCTCCACTAGATCCTGCAGCGCCAGCTCGTCGGATTCGGACGGTTGTTTCCAGGGCGGACCCCGATCGCGAAGCCGTTCGACCATCCCCAGCAGGTGCTGCATCGCGCGCGCCGCGCTCTCGCGTCGGCGACGATCTGCCAGGCGTTCACCCAGGTCGGTGGCCATCTGGCCCAGCAGGGCGGAGTTCTCGATCACGTCCAGGATTCCCGAGTTGCTGCCGAAGCAGTAGCTCAGTAGTTGATCGGTCTCGATGGCCGGGTCCTCCCCGGCGACCAGGTGATCCAGCGCCAGCCGACGGAACGCCTCGCAGGCGGCGTGCTGCAGCAGGCTGGCGCGAAGCGGCCCCTGGCGTAGTACTCCCCGGAGCATGCCTTCGAGCAGTGACCGCGGCTGGTTGCCGTGCTCCAGCTCGGCCTGGTAGGGCGGCGTCAGCAACTGCTCCACCTCGGGCGACAGGCCGTAGGGATTGATGTCTTCGGTCAGTTCCGCGTTCTGGATGGAGAGGAAGGTCAGCGGACCCAAGCCGACCAGGGCGACCATCAGGTCGGTGTGCTCGGGACTGCCCGCCGGCGGCCTGCCGACCGAGGCGACCGCGGTGTCAAACGCCTGGCGAAAGCATGCGTGCAGGGCGAGGCCGATCGCTCGGTCCAGCCTCGCGTACGGAAGGTTCTTGACCGTGCTCTGCTTGATGTGCTCCTTGGCGGCCAGCAGGGTGTTCAAGGCCGCCAGGTGGGCCATCAGGCCGACTCCGGAAGAAGCCGGGAAACGGAAGGCCATGCGGAGCGACTTGGCCAGCAGCCCCACCAGCGTCTCGAACAGATCGCGACCGCCGGCCTGGCGCGACAGCCAGCTTTCCAGCAATCCCCCGTCCAGCTCCGGCGTCTCGAGCAGGGCCAGCCTGACCACGCCACGCGAGGGGTCGTCATCGGGAATGGTCCTGGGGCAGAACCGGCGGGGCCAGAGCACAACCCGCTGCCGCTCGTCCGGAAGAAGGGCGGACTGTTTTTCGCGGTCATAGGCCGGATCACGGCGACGCCTGAGCAGATCCACAAGCCCTTCAACCCCCCCACTGAAGGCCCGATGGACGTCGTCGCTGACCGAGTAGGGCACAACCCGGTCCACCGTCGACTCGCCGAGGGTCAACGGGAGGCGCTCGAGGAAGCCCGTCCAGATGGACCGGCCGGCGGAGAGGTCTTGCAGCAGTAACTGAAAGGCGGCCAGTCGCGGATGCCGGATGGCGGTGCGGGGCGGCTTGGACATGGCATATTCACCGACCGGCGAAGATCAGCGCGATCCACATCTCTCCGGCCCGGCTGGCGTCACCGGACCGGGCGATCCCCACCCCCAGACGGTTGATGGCTTCCTCGTAGATCTCCGGGGAGGCCAGCACGCGTCTGGCGTCGTGGGTCCGGAAATAACGGACGATCGCTTCGGTTACACCCCAGCCGCCCTCGACCAGCTCTTCCATTACCTGGTCGCCTTCGGCCTGCAGGTCGGCCTTGCCTCCCAGGGCGATCAGGCGGCGGGCGCTCTGGCGAGCGAGCCTGGACAGCTCGTCGTCAAGGCCGAGCGCGAATCGTCCCTTGACTCTGCGGCGCTGGTTGATCATGTCCAGGATCCTGCGCACCGTCTCCGCGTCGGGACCGGCCTGGGGAAGCTCGATGAACACCTCGCAGACCGCCAGGATGTCTTCGACCGAGGTGCGTTCCATGGCCACTCCGATGCCCACCTGCGTGACGTCGGGGTCGAGCACGTTGATCCTGTGGCCCGGGCTTTCCATGAAGCGTTCGTGGGCGGCCTCGGGGCCGGGTGACAGGGATACGTTCTCCAGTGCGCGGTCGAAGCGCAGGCCGGCTCGTCTCATCCTGTCCGTCAGCGCGCCGGTCTTCTGGGTGCGGTGGGTGGCGTGACGCTCGAACAGCAACTGCATGGCGTGTTCGCGGGCGACGGCCGATAGCTTCTCGTGCTGCGTGAGCTCCGGCAGCTTCAGGCGGGAGCGGGCCTGGTTGATCATCCTCAGCAGGGCCTGCTCGGCCTCGTCCGGGGTGCGGTAGCGTCCCGGCCCCGGCCGGATCTTCGTCTTCGGCAGCATGGCCCGTTGCACACCGGCATACAGCGGGAACAGGGCCGCCACCTCCGGGCCGGCGGGCCCGTTGACCACGACCTCGAGGGTGTACTCTCCCCGCCCGGCGTCCAGGGGCACGTGTCCGTGCCAGGCACCTTCCTCGTACAGCAGCACATCCTTCTGCACGTCGCCGCGAGGGGTAATCATCAACCAGCGCGGGTGGGAGTAACTGCGCAGGAGTCTCATGCGCAGGTCCAGGCGCGTGCCGGGCGCCGGGCAGACCGGCAGCGGATCGATCAGCGCTGGACGTCGGCCGAGCAGCAGGGTGGTCACCATCCGTTTCTGGTCGCTGGTCCTTACCACGCCCACGGCGAAATGCGTGTATCGACCGCGGTCGGCCTGCTTGTCGAGAAAGCGCAGCATGCCCGGCGGGACGGATTCCGCCTCGCCCAGTGCGGAGTACGGCAGGACTGCGGCGTCGGTCGCGCCCCGCATGCGCAGCTCGAAGCGCAGGCGGTCCTGCGGCAGGGAACGCTCGCCGGGCTCGCCCATCTCGGTAAGGAAGCCGCTCCACTTGCGGGCCACCGCGGCGTAGCGCTCGTCCCAGATCAGCCGGCGCTTGTGGTTTCGACACCAGCCGATGACCGCGGCGATCAGCACGGATTCATCCGGGTTGGCCAGGAATTTCGTTTCTTGGTGGTAGCGATCCTTGCAGCCGCCGGCCGAGGCCGGGGACGCGGCCGTCAGGATCGAGCCCAACGACAGCAACAAGGCGGTGGTTGTCCGGGATGGTCGCAAGCCCGTACACCAGTTCGCCGGTCGAGCGCGTCACTCCACCGGGAACATTGGCTGGATCCACCAGCCCGAGTCGAGGGCTTTTTTCTTCAGGTCCGCGTAGCCTTTGTCGACCAGGATGGCGTTCTCGCCGTAAGCCAGCATCTCGGCGTCGGTCCAGGAGTCGCCCACAACCAGCACCGGGCGGGCGCCGATGAACTTCTCGATCGCCTCGACCTTGCCCTGCCTGAAGGTCGGCGGCGGCTCCATCTCGGTGGTCAGCTCGCCGTCCTCGCCCAGCACGGTGCGCATGCCGATCATGCGATCGGGCCGGACCTTGAAGTGCTTGGCCGCGCCCTGGACCACCCACTGCGGGCCGGCGGTCACGATCCAGAGCTGGAAACCGCGCTGGTCCAGGACCTCCATCAACTGCTGGATCTCCTTGTGGATCCGGAGGCCGGTCGAGGTGATGGCCGGCTCGGGGTCGTCGTCGCCGACCCTGATGACCTCGGAGCCCAGCTTGCGGCCCAGCTCGTACTCGAAGACCCGCTCGGCCATGGCCCGGATCTCGTCCGGGGTGTAGCCGGCGTAGAAGCGCACCTGCCAGGGGTAGCACTTGGCGGGGTCGGTGTGGCGACACAGGCTCCAGTACGCCTGGTGCATGCGTTTGCGGAACTCCTGCAGCTCTTTCGAAGCGTCCCGGGCCTCGGCCGGCAGCTTCAGCAACGCCTCCCAGGCCCCCTTGATGCCTTCGCGCTTGTCCTCCGGCATGGCCTTCCATATCTGTTCGGTGAACTTGTACTTCCGGTGCAGCGCCATCCAGTCGAAGAACGCCCGGCCGATGTCGCCGTGGATGGTGGTGTTGTCGAAGTCGAATACCACCACCGGCGGCTTGGCCGCGTCGTGCTTGGGCCCGCCGGCGCCGTACTCGGCGATCAGCTTGGTCAGCTTGTCCTTGACGTCCTTGTCCCAGGCGCCGGTCAACTCGATCGACGCCGACTCTACCTTGGAGGGCAGGGAATCCGGCCTGGGTTCGCCCGCGGATTGACAGCCGAAGGATGCCAGGGCCAAGGAGAGCAGTATCGAGAAATGCTTGAGCCCGCGTGCCATTGGATCGCCTCCACTTGGTTTGTCTGAGCGGTTGGTTTCCGACCGTCATCATAGATCACAAGCCCACGGGAATGCAAAATTTATCGCCCTTCCTTGCGCCGCGGGTGGGTGTCTGGCAAACTGTTCACGACTCGAGGTAGGGAGGCTGCTGTGAAGACTTGGCGCACATCGATGCTCTTCGTGTTGGCGGGCGCGGCTGCCTGTTCAAACGAGTATAACTGGCAGGGGTTGATCCCCGGACCGGGTGAGGATGGCTTCGACGCCGAGTTGGCCGCCGTGGCCCGCCAGCGGGACCGCCAGTTCCACGTCTTCCACGCCCTGCCCACCGGGGCCAACGCCGAGATCAGCATCTCGCGCGACAAGGTCGACGAGCGCCAGGCCATCGAGGACTTCCTGCGCGAGGACGACGGCTGGGACTTCGAGGCCTTCTCGGGATACCGGGTCGAGGACGTGGTAGACGGCTGGTGGAAGGTCGCCGGCGCCTACGGAGGGGTCGGGATCGCCGCGGACGCCTTCCGCTACGGGACCATGCGCGAACAGAACTACCCGGCTTCGGAGGTGGACCGGGCCCGCGAGCAGCTCCTCTCCGGGCTCGACGCCCTGGCCTTGGCTGTCGAGATCACCGGGGTCGAGGGCGTGATCGTGCGCGGCTTCGCCAACACCAACTACCAGGGCGCCGGTCAAGACGAGGAGACCACCCCGCTGTTCGACGATCACGGCGACCCGCTGCCGCCCGAGAAGGACAACGGTACATGGCGCGAGGACAACTCGGGCGCCTACCCCGACTACATCTGGGAGGACTCCTGCTCGCGCGACATGCTGATCGGCTGGGCCATGGCCTTCGGCGGCGCCTGGGAGGTGATCCGCGACGACGAGACCATCGGACAAGAGGTCAAGGATCGCATGCGTACCCACGCCCGGCAGCTCGTGCGCGCCTACATGGAGGTGCGCGAAAACGGCTACGACCTGGAGGTGCCCGACGCGGACGGCCGCACGACCTTCCACGGCTACCTGAACGAGAACAACCTCGACCGCATGTACCTGGGCGTCCGCAACGGCTTCCACACCACCATGGCCCTGGGCATCGTCGGGGCCCTGGCCGACGTGGCCGGCGACGAGGAGATCGACGAGTACCTCACAAGCCTGATCGAGGAGCGCGAGTTCGCCGTGATCGCCCGCGAGAACAGCCTGATCGTCAACCTCGACAAGATCACCAACTTCTCGAACTACAACATGGTCTTCGAGGGCGCCTGGCTGACCTTACGCCACGTGCGCCACGACCAGGCGCGCGCCGATATGGCAGAAGCGCTCAAGGTCCAACTCTACGACACCCCGGACCACGATTTCCAGCCGGTCGAGATGGGCCAGACGTTTTTCGATCTCACCTACGCAGCCGGCATGTGCGGGGCCGCGTCCTTCCAGGGCTGCCAGACCGAGCCCGACCAGGCGGCCGTCGACCGCGGGCTTCAGACCCTGCGCGAGTTCCCGGCGCCTCCCTTCTGGGAGTTTTCGCGGGAGAACTGCGACGCCGACGAGCTGGCCGCGGGGATCTGCGTCGGAGACGACGGCGAGACCGAGCTGCATGTGCTGGGCGAGGTGGGCCGCAACGGCGACCTGATCACGGCCGAGCCGCTGCCCATGCGGCTGCGCGGATCATCCAACTACTTCTGGCGTTCCAACCCGTACATGCCCAACACCGGCTCGGACGGCCCGGCAATGTTCGCCGGGCCCGATTTCCGGATCGGCTACTGGATGGGCCGCTGGATACGGCGCTAGCGCCGAGGTGCGCACTTGGACGACCGGCCCCGCGCCAGCGTGAGCCTGCCATTCGGACCGGATGAGCAGCACGCGTACCTGCCCGACGGCTGGGGCCTGGACCTGGTGGTCCCCATGGGCCCTGCGGACCTGCCCGAGCCGCGAAAGGCCCTGGGCGAGGTGCTGGACTCGCCCCTGCAGTCCCCGCCGCTGCCGCAGGTGCTGCCGCGCACGGGCCGGGTGCTGATCGCGCTGACCGACCGCACCCGCGCCGGCGGCAAGAAGCAACTGCTGCCTCTGCTGCTCGACTACCTGGCCCACCGCGGGGTGCGCGGCGACCGGGTGCACCTGATGTTCGCCCTGGGCGCCCACCGCCGGATGAGCCGGTCCGAGCTCGAGGAGCTTGCGGACCCGCAGGTGCTCGACGCCCACCCGCACTTCCAGCACGACCGCGACGGCCCGGCCCGCCGGCTGGGCAAGACCTCGCGCGGCACCCTGGTGGCGCTGAACGAGCGCCTGTGGGACTACCAGCTGATAATCCCGGTCTGCGGGGTCACGCACCACTACCTGGCCGGCTTCACCGGGGGCAGGGAGATGCTGGTGCCCGGTGCAGCCTCCAGGGAGAACATCCAGGGTTCACACCGGCTCTTCTTCCAGCCGCCCGATGAGGGCGGCGGCCGCCGTCCCGGGGTGGGCCCCGGGCGGCTCCGCGACAACGCCGTGCAAGAGGACTACGCCGAGGCGGCCCGGATGTTCGATCGCCCGGTCTTCCTGGTGTCGCTGATCCGCGGCACCAGGCCCGACACTTTCGCCGGCTTCTGGGCCGGCGACCTGTTCCGGGCCCACCTGTCCACCTGCAGGACCTACCTGGGCTGGAAGGCCTTCCCCTTCGCGGAGCGCTACGACCTGGTCCTCTCCGCCTCGGGCGGCCACCCTTTCGACTCCGACCTGCTCAAGGCCCACCACGGCCTTGACGGCTCCTTCCGGCTGGTCAAGCCCGGCGGCACCATAGTCCACCTGGCCGAATGCCCGGGCGGCCCCGGTGCGAGCGATCTCGAAGACTGGCTGACCGTCACCGACCTGTCCGACTACGAATCCCGCCTCCGTTCCGACCACCCCCCCCAAGCCCTCGCGATCTACGCCATCAAGGAAAAGTCCGCCCGGACCCGGATCCTCTTCGTCTCCACCCTGCCGCAAGAAACCGTCGAGCAACTCGGCATGCACCCGGCCCCCACCCTCGCAGAAGCCCTCTCCCGTGTAATCCCAACCCTCCCCCCCAACCACACCACCGCCCTCTTCCCCGACGCCGCCGGCATGCTCCCGGTCTTGCGGTCCGGGAAATGACGGGACCCTGTCATTTCAGGCCGTCATCCGGACGAAGCTTTTCGACCTTCCTCGCTGCGCCGCTTCTCGATGGCGATGCGTTCGGCCAACCACATGGCGGCCAGTTGTGTGTGACCGAGGTTGCGCCTCCGTCCGAAGCGCTTGAGCAAGTTGATCTGTTCGTTTGGCAGGCGGATGGACAGAGTGATCTTGGGGGGGCGGCGGATTTGAATGTCCACCTCCCGGAACTCATCTGGGTAGTCCAGAAAGTCATTTTCGTCCCACCAGACGGCTTCATCCGCCTCGCTCTTGAATCCGGGTGTCTTGTCTTTCTTCCTTGGCATGCCTGACTCCCTCTACTCGTACTGATGGCGGTATACCTGTCTCTGCTTCCTGGTCATCTCCCTGGCGGTAACGCAACGCCAGTAGCCCCTGTCAGGCCTCGGCGCGATGACGACAAACAACAGCCTGCCTCCTCCGGTCTTTCCCAGCACGATCCAGCGCATCTCTCCCTTGCGAGTCCGCCTCTGCCGCTCGAAGACGATCGATGGTGCGAAGTCTTCGAATACCACTTCTTCGACCTCTTCCGGTGAAATGCCATGCCGGGCAACATGATTCTCGTTCGACTCGTCCCACTCTGGTAGAAGCTCTGCAATGGCCATCGCGAATCACCGGAATACTGCTTGGATGGTAACACGTTTTCGTATTAGAATGCAACACGAACCGGGTGCCCCGGGTGCCTAACGAAAAGGGGGTCCTGAATGGCAAGCCCCAACGGGGCGAGATATGAAAGCCAGGGGCGAAGCCCCTGGAAACCGTGTAGTGGTGTATGGAAGCCCTGCAAGGGCGAAATAACCGCAGGCAGCGACAGGATATTCCGCCCTTTCAGCTCCTCTGGAATCGACAGGAAAACCGGGGACGGTTATTAAAATGTTAAATGTTCGCCTGATCACTGCTCATTCAACCTACTTCTCAGCTCCTCTGGAATCGACAGGTCGTGATGTCCGGGGCGTCTCAAGCCGAGAAAGTGTCATATGACAGCCTCCGACCCCAGAATGGATCTCTGACGTTGTGAGGAACGTCCCCATGGCTTCAATGCAGCTATTCTTCGTCCGTGCCGTCGAGAGCCTTCAGGGTTGCCTCGAGGTGTGCCTTGAGGCGGGATAGGCCCGCGTTGCTGCCGGGGTGGATCGCCTGTACGCGCGCACGGTGGGCTTCGAGTTCACCCCATTGAAGCTCCACGGTGTAGGCGTTACGGAAGAAGTGCCGGAAGGACCGGAGTCGGTCCAACTCCCCGGCGACATCGGGATCCACGATGGCAGGGCGCAGGTCCGGAGCCGGCCGGGCTGCCTGGTCCAGAAGCTCGCGGTGCCAAGAACCGCCAGTTGGGATCGCCCCGTCGACGACCCGAAGAATCCGCTCCAGCACTTTTTCCATGGCCGTGTAGTAGTTGTGAAGTTGCATGGCGAGAAAGGCCCTGGCCGCGGCGTCATCCTTCGAATCCGACCGGCGGCCGCTGGCATCCTGGATTACTTCGGCGATCCTGTCGAGTGTTGCTAGATCGGGATCAAGATCGGCGAGAAGCTTGCGGATGAATTGCTCGGTCAGTTCTGTCGGTGTCACGGCGTTCCTCTGGATCTCGGGTAGACCAACTCACCATTCTGAAGAATGCGGCGCCGGAGGGTGTCCGGCGCGCTTTCGAGCAGAACCACGTCGACTTCGGCGTCCACTTCCTTCGAGATCCTCACGTGGAAGGACGCCCGCTCTCCTGGCGGCAGTCCCTCCACCGCCAGATCAACGTCTGTCCGTGAGTGGACGCCGCCCCAGACGAGCGAGCCGAACAGAAAGACACGCCGCAGACCCATAGCGGCCGCTATCTCGGGGACGCAGGCACGAACCCTAGTGAGCAGTCTCGTGGCGAGTTCATCTTCCTGCTTGAACCGCTCGGCGAAGCGCCGGACCAGGGTCCGGGCGGTGTCTTCAGGCCGGATATCCTTCATAGTTTTTCCCATTTCAGGGGGCGGCAGCCCCCACTGAATGGTTGCCTCTATTCTACTTCGTCCGTATCGTACGATCAACTTCGCAAGGGAACTTCAAAAAGATGTGACAGGGTCCGATCTCCAGGTGGTACGCTGGGGTTGGAGGTGCGAAGGTGGCGGCGAAGCCTGGTGACGAGAGCCGTGCCGTGCTGGAGCCTGGAGAGCTGGCCGCCATGCTGGGGCCCGGCGGGGCGGTCAGCCGGGTGCTGCCCGGGTTCGAGCAGCGGCCCGAGCAGGTGGCCATGATCGAGGCCACGGCCGAGGCTTTCTGCGAGGACCGGGTGCTGCTGGTCGAGGCCGGCACCGGGGTGGGCAAGAGCCTGGCCTACGGGCTGCCGGCGGCCCTGTGGGCCAGGCGGACCGGCCGGCGGGTGGTGATCTCGACCGGCACCATCAACCTGCAGGAGCAGCTGGTGGGCAAGGACCTGCCCCTGGTGGGGGCCGCGCTCGGATGCCGGATCGACTTCGTGCTGGTCAAGGGCCGCGGCAACTACCTGTGCCGCCGGAGGCTGGCTGACCGGACCAGGCAGCGGCTGCTGGTTCAGCAGGACGAGCACGACGGGTTGTTCGAGGCGCTGGCCGAGTGGGCCGAATCCGATCGATCGACGGACGGCAGCCGATCGGATCTGAGCATGGCCGTGCCCGACGAGACGTGGGAGCTGGTCTGCTCGGACGCCGACGCCTGCCTGGGGCGCCGCTGCGTCCTGCGCGACGACTGCTTCTTTGCGCGCGCCCGCCGGGCGGCCGAGAAGGCCCAGTTGCTGGTGGTCAACCACCACCTGCTGTTCGCCGACCTGGCGCTGCGCTTCGAGATGGACGCCTACAAGCGCCGCGCGGTGCTGCCCCCGTTCGAGCGGGTCGTGCTGGACGAGGGACACGTGATCGAGGACGTGGCCTCCAGCTTCTTCGGCGTCCGGCTCACGCGCCTGGGCGTGCTGCGTTCGCTGGGACGGCTGTCGCCGGCGTCGAGGTCCAGGGGAGGCGGCCTGCTGGCCGAGATGGCGGCCCGGTCGGCCGGGTCATCGACCTTGGGCGCCGGGCTGGGCCCGAGAGCGGCCTCGCAGGGCCCGCTGGTTCAGAAGGTGGACGAGACCCGCCAGGCCTTCGAGCGGGCCTTCGACGCCATATCCGACCTCGCCGAGAGGCACACCGGCCGGTCCGGTACTTCCGAGCGCCGGCTGCGGCTGACCCCCGGCCTGTTCGCCGGCGCCGGCTGGACGGCCGTGAAGGAGGGATTTTCGGAAGCCGCCAGAAAGACCGTGGAGCTGATGTCGGAGATCGAGAGGCTGGTGGATCGGCTCGAGCTGCTGAGCGAGGAGGAGGGCAGGGCGGCCGAGGCCCGCGCCAGCGTGCGCCGCTTGCTGAACATGGCGAACGCCTGCCGCCATCTGACCGACGAGGGGCATGACGAAGACGTGCGCTGGGTTGAGCTGCCAGCCAGGGCCGGTGGGCGATTCGTCAAGCTGGCCGCCGCGCCGCTGCAGGTGGCCGACAGGCTGGAACAGGCACTGTTCGGACAGATGGAGACGGTCGTGATAACCTCTGCCACGCTGTCGGTGGGCGGCTCCTTCGACCACCTGGCCCGGCGACTGGGCGTGGACCGCCTGGACCAGGACCGTCGCCGAACCCTGCAGCTCCACAGCCCGTTCGACTACGCCCGCCAGGCCCGGCTGGGCGTGCCGCGCGACGCGCCGGCGCCCACCGAGCCGGCCTTCGAGGACTGGCTTCCCGAGGCGGTCTTCCGTCTGGCCGCCGCCAGCCGGGGCGGCGCCCTGGTGCTGTTCACCGCCTGGGGCCTGATGACCCGCGCGTTCGAGTTGGTCCGCGACCGGCTCGAGGAGCTGGGCATCGAGCCGCTGTGCCAGGGCCAGGCCCCGCGCGACAAGTTGCTGCGGCGCTTCCGGGAGAACGAGTCGTCGGTGCTCTTCGGCACCGACTCCTTCTGGCAGGGCGTTGACGTGATCGGTCCGGCGCTGCGCCAGGTGATCATCACCCGCCTGCCGTTCGACGTGCCCTCGGAGCCGCTCATCCAGGCCCGCGCCGAACAGATCCAGGCCCAGGGCCGCAGCCCCTTTTCCGATTTCTCACTGCCCCGCGCGGTGTTGAAGCTCAAACAGGGCTTCGGCCGCCTGATCCGTTCGGGCCAGGACACCGGCGCCGTGGTCATCCTCGACAGCCGTATCACCGCCCGCTCCTACGGCCGTCGTTTCATGGCCAGCCTTCCCCCGGTCGGATTCGTGGACGGCACCCTGGACGAGGTGTGCGATCAACTGGCCGAGTTCTTCGCGGCTGGCAGCGGGTAGCTGTAGATAAGCCCGACGCTGAGCGTTTCTTTGCCAGGACATTGCCATGATGAGTTGGTTCTGGCGTATAATGGATGCAAGCGAGCTTACCAGGGGGTGGCTGCTTGGCAGTCCTGCTGAAAGACGGAACCATCAAGTTCGATTCCGCGGAAGAGTTGCTGGGCAGCTATGACGCGCACCTCTCCCGGGGCGGCCTGTTCCTCGACACCTCGGTCGCCTGGCCGCTGCGGGTCAGCCGGACCTTCACGATCGAGATCGAAGGGATGGACGTCAAGACGCCCATCAGGGCGGAGGCGGTGTACTGCTCCGGGGGCAAGGTCGGTCTGCAGATGACAAAAGACCCGGGCAACCGCCAGGCCGTCGAGGAACTGCTGAACCAGCTTCAGGCCCCCCGGACGTCCGAGGCAGCCGAAGGCCAAAAGGACGGCTCCGCTGCGCCTTTCCTGGGCGAAGACCGGGTCATCGTCTACCCCTCGGCGGCCGCCTTGCTGGCCGACGACCAGCTGTCCAGTGGCTTGCTCGGCGCGAAGACGCGGACGATGTGGAACATCGGTGAAGTGCTGACCCTGACCTTGACGGTCGCAGAAAGGCCGGAGCGGTGCCAGATCCGAGCCAAGGTGGCCATGTGCCGCGGAAGCATGGTGGGACTGCAGCTCAGCAAGGCCCCGCAGACCAGGCAGGACGTGGAGTCCTTGGTCCAGGCGATGCAGGCGGACTCGCAGCCCGCCGAGCCCGCCGAGCCGGTCGAGCCCGCCGAGTCCGCCGAGCCGGTCGAGCCCGCCGAGTCCGCCGAGCCGGTCGAGCCCGCCGAGTCCGCCGAGCCGGTCGAGCCCGCCGAGCCGGTAGAGGCCGAGAGCCAGGAGCCCTTCGAGGCGTTCAGCGGTTTCACCGTCTCCACCCGGGACGCGGCCGAGTTGGGCTCGATCCTGCCGCTGGGCCTGGACGCTTCAGAGCTTCGCGAGGTCTCGCTGTTCAGGCTGGTGGTCTCCATCGGCGCCTCCGGCCACGCCGCCGTGCTGACCGTCGAGGTCGAGGGCTGGACGTTTCACTTCCGGTTCAACGACAAGGGAAACCTGGTGCAGTTCCTGGGCCCGGATTCCCAGGCCGACGTGCTCGATCGGCTGGTCCGCTCCGGGCAGATGGCGCGCATCAAGCAGAGGGAGGCCCTCGAGTCCCTGGACCAGTACAACTCCGTCGAGGCGTTGCTGCTCGGGCAGAAGCTGGTCAAGCCCCGCGATATGTGGTCCTGCATACGTGACCAGGCGGTGGACGCCCTGGAGACGATCCGGGCCGCGAAGCGATGCGAATATCGCGTCGATCCCATCGTCACCGGACGACGCACGGGGGTCCGGTTCGGCTCCCTGATAGTCCCCTGGATGGACCGGGCCCTGTCTGAGATCGACGCCGATCAAATCGGGCTGTTGCGCGGACCGCTGGATGACGGCTTCCTCGGCATCAGTTCCGACGCCATCTGGCAGCCGGATTCGATCGTCCTGGAAAAGAAGGGAGCGAAGTTCGCCGGGGAAATGCTGGACGGCACCAGGACGTTGACCGACGCCATGGCGCCCTTCCCGATGACCATGCGGAACAGGCTGATACGCCTGGCCGTGACGCTCAACGCTCTCGGCATGATCGAGATGCACGGGGAGAGCCAGGCCGCCGAGGAGGACAAGCCCGAGTACAAGCTGGAGAGGGATCTGGAGGAGCTCGCGGTGTCCGACAAGTTCGTCCAGGCCGGGGTCCACTGGAGCGCCCACGCCGGGACCTACCCGGCGGCGCTGGCCAGGATCGAACGCGATTTCGGACCGGACGAAGAGTTGGCCAGGTTGTCCGAGACGGCCGCCCGGTTCTGCCGGCGCCGGGTGGAGCTGGCCCGCAAGGCCCACGAGTTCATCGAGGACGCCTCCCGCAGGAAGAGCCACCGCAAGCAGGTGATCACCGATTCCCAGCTCAGGTTCGCGGCCGAGCTGATGTTCAAGCAGGCGGATCTGCATATGATGAAGGGGGAGATACACAAGGCCCGGGAACTGATCGAGGCGGCAATCGAGCTAGATCCCCGGCCGGAGTACACCAGGGGGCTGGCCAGCCTCGGGTCTTGAAGTTCTCTTTTCGGGAATTTCAAACAGGCGGGATCTTTGACGATCGGGCGGGGTTCGGGTTAGTTTGAACTCATGGAACAAGCCCGGCACGCCAAGGTGGAGCGGGTGCTCGAGGGCGGGCAAACCCGGCTGATCGTGCGGGGGCGGCTGGATCGCGACTCGGCTCCGGCCGTGTTGCACTGGATCCGGGCCTGGCTGCCCCGGGGCGCCGGCAAGGTGGGACTGGACCTGGGCGAGGTGGAGGCGCTGGATTCGGCCGGGGTGGCCGTGCTGGCCGAGTCGCTGGAGCTGGCCAGGCAGCGCGACTGCCGGATGGAGTTGGTGCGGGTGAGCGAACCGGCCCGCCGGACTCTGGAGATGTTCCGATTCAACGATCCTGCCGAGCGGCCCGACTTCGTGCGAGGCGCGCTGCTCGAGGGCATGGGCGACTGGCTGGTCCGGGCAGGGACGAGCACCCGGCGGTTGCTGCTGCTCATGGCGGACACCTTCTACTGGGCGCTGTTTGGCCCCTTCGTGGGCGGACGCGGGGCGCCCAGAGGGGAGTTGACCCGCCAGGCAATCACGCTGGGCTCGCGGGCTTTCGGCATCGTGGCGCTGATGGCGGCCCTGATCGGGTTGACCCTGGCGATGCTCTCGGCCCACCAGCTGCGCCAGTTCGGCGCCAACATCTATGCGGCCGACCTGGTGGCCGTGGCCATGGTGCGCGAGATGGGGCCCATGATGACCGCCATCATCGTCGCGGGCCGCTCCGGGTCGGCCATCGCCGCCGAACTGGCCACCATGGAGGTCACCGAGGAGGTCGACGCGCTCCGAGCCATGGGCTTCTCGCCGGTGCGCTTCCTGGTGGTGCCCAAGCTGTATGCGGTCACCATCACCCAGCCGCTCCTGACCGCGGTGGCCATTACATCCGGCATCCTGGGCGGCATGCTGATCGCCACCCTGGCACTGGGGGTCCCCCCCCAGGCCTACCTGCACCGGGCCGCCGAGGTGCTCAAGCTCAACGACGTTCTCACCGGGCTGTTCAAGAGCCTGGTGTTCGGCTGGATCATCCTGGTGGTGGCGGCCCACGCCGGTCTGGGCACTCGCGGAGGGGCCAGCGAGGTGGGCATCTCCACCACCCGCTCGGTGGTGCTGGCCATATTTTCGGTAATCATCGCCGACTGTATTTTCAGTCTGATCTTCTACCTGTGAGGGCCGGATTTGGCGGACGCATTGCTCGAGATGGAGGACGTCTCCCTGGGTTACACCGAAGAGCCGGTGTTGGAAGGGATCCAGCTGCGGGTCGACGCGGGCGAACTGGTGGTCATCGCCGGCTCCTCGGGGTGCGGCAAGTCCACGCTGCTGAAGGGGGCGATCGGGCTGCTTCCACCGCTGGCCGGCACCGTCCGGCTGCTGGGCACCGACCTGGCCGGGCTGGACGATGACCGGCTGGCCCTCTTGCGCTCCCGGGTGGGGCTGTTGTTCCAGGGCGGGGCGCTGATCAACTCCATGACCGTGGCCGAGAACGTGGCCCTGCCGCTGGAACAGCACTCCCGCCTGACGACCAGCACCATCGACAAGCTGGTCCGCATGAAGCTGGGGATGGTGGGCCTGGAGTCGGCCATGGACAAGACCCCCAACCAGCTCTCGGGCGGCATGCGCAAGCGGGTGGCCCTGGCGCGCGCCATGGCGCTGGACCCGGACCTGTTGCTGTGCGACGAGCCCTCGGCCGGGCTGGACCCGGTCACCGCCGCGTCGCTGGACAGGCTGCTCTTGGATCTGCGCTCGGCCATGAAAATCACCCTGGTAGTGGTCACCCACGAGCTTACCAGCATCGAGGCCATCGCCGACCGGATGGTGATGGTGGCCGACGGAGGCGTGGTCTTCGACGGCAAGCTCGAGCAAGCCCGCCGGAGTTCCCTGCCGGCGGTGCGCGATTTCCTCGAGCGCAGGGCGATCCTGCCCGAGGCGGCCGGGCGCTCCATGCTGCAACGCTTCAACTCTTCCTAGGGAGGTGGCCCGGTGATTACCCGTTCCGAGAAGATTCGCCTGGGCGTCTTCGTGATGGTCGCGCTGCTGCTGCTGCTGGCCTTGCTGGCGGCGGTGGTCGGCTCGACCCTGTTCGCCGACCGGGATCGCTACGAGATCCGCTACGACATCTCGGTCTCCGGGCTCGAGGTGGGAGCCCCGGTCAAGTACAACGGGGTGCGGGTCGGCAGGGTGGAGCGGATCTGGATCGACCCGGACCGGGTCAGCCAGACCATGGTGGCCATCAGCCTGCAGAAGGGGACCCCGGTCAAGGAGAACACCAGGGCGGTGCTCAACGTCCAGGGCATCACCGGCCTGCGCTTCATCGAACTGGCGGGCGGCACCTCGGTGGCCTCGACCCTGCCGCCGGGTTCCACCATCAAGGCGGGCACCTCGGTGGTGGACATGCTGACCGGTCAGGCGGAGACGCTGTCGATCAAAGCCGAGCTGCTGATCAACCAGATGCTTCAGTTGACCGGCGACGAGAACCGGGCCCTGGTGGGAGACGTGCTCGAACGGGCGGGCAGCCTGATGAACACCCTGGACAGCACCCTGGCTGCGAACGCGGACAAGCTGGGCGAGATGATCGACAACCTCAACCGGGCCTCGGCCCGCCTCTCGGCCGCCCTGGAGGAGATTCGCCTGGCTGCCAAGGAGACCCGCGACGCGGTGGCCAGCATCCGGCGCCGGGCCGAGGGCGTTCTGGACTACAGGCGGGTGGCCGCGGTGCTGGATGACGCGCGAGCCGCCATCGGCGACGTGAGGGCGCGGCTGAGCAAGAGCGAGATCGGGCAGGTCACCCAGGCGCTGAACAGGCTGGCGATCCGGACCGAGTCCCTGGTGGAAAAGGTCGAGCTGGTGGTATCCCGCAGCCGCCAGGACCTGCGGGCCTCGATGCGCTACCTGGCCGAGACCACCGAGAACCTGCGCGACTTCAGCCGGTTGATCCGCGAGGATCCCTCCCTGCTGCTGCGCTCGCAGGAACGTCGAGGAAGGGAGCTGCCGTGATAATGAACGCCGGGCGTTCGACGGATCGGAAGAGGGCGAGTCTGCGCTGGCTGCTGCTGATCGCTGTGCTGCCGTTCGTCGCCGGGGCGGCCTGCAGCTCGGTGCCCGAGTACACCTACTTCACCATGGCTTACACGCTGCTGCCCCAGGACGGCGGCGGAGCACCGGTGGCGGATTCGCTGCGGATCCGGGATCTGGAGATCTTCCCGGCCTACGAGAAGGATAAGATCGTCTATCGCTTCTCGCCCTACCAGTTCCAGTACTACAACTACATGCTCTGGGCGGTCAAACCCAACAGGATGGTCACCGAGCTGATCGCCCGCCACCTGGAGCACGCCGGGCTGTACAAGGTGGTCAGCCGCGACTACGGCGAGACGCGACCCGAGTTCGAGCTGAGCGGGGTGCTCGAGGCCATCGAGGAGCTCGACAGCGGCACCGATTGGTACGCCCACCTGGCCTTCAGCCTGCGCATGACCCGCTACCGGGACGAGCAGGTGGTCTGGTCCCACCGGGTGGACGCGCGCAAGCGGGTCTACAACAAGGCGCCGGTCTACGTGGTCAAGGCGTTGAGCGAGCTGATGGAAGAGGAGATGAACGAGGTGGTCGTAAAGCTGAAGGCCTTCCTTCGGCAGCGCCACCAGCGACAGGAGGAGCGGCCGTGAAGCCCGTGGGCTGGATCGCGGCGCTGGCCGTCTGCGCGCTGGCCGGCGGCGCCCGGGCGGAGGAGAGCGGCAAGGACGCCGGGCAGACCGCGACCCCGCCCGGCTGGTTGCTGCCGGCGCCCCGGGTGCAGATGGAGATGGACGCCGAGCTGATCCCGGTGGGCAAGGGAGCGGTGTTCGTGCCCGCCATGAGCGAATCTCCGGCCGAGCCGCCCTTCGTGGTACTCGCCGAGGACGACGAGGTGGTGGTCCGCTCGCCGACCGGCAAGAAGGTGATCCTGCCGCCCGGCAAGTACACCGTCAAGGTCGGCTCGGGCGTCGAGGGGCAGATGAAAGCCCACCCGGTGGAGGTCTTCGAGGGCCACTCGACCCTGGTCGAGCCCGACTGGGCCGGGATGATCATCCGGGTGGTGGACGAGCACGGTGCGCAGATCCGGGGCGCCTACGAGATCTTCGCCCTGCCCTCCGGGGAGGACTTCGGCCTGGGCCTGGGCGCGGACGAGACCCGCGGCGAGACCCTGCGCACCTGGCTCCTGCCTCCGGGACGCTACATGCTGGTACGCTCCGGCGAGACCCCGCGGGCGCGGACCGACTTCGTCACCGTCCGGCTGGAGGCCGGCGAACTGGTCCACTTCACCCTGGTGCAGGACCAGGAGGACGGCAGCTTCAAGGGCGGCGGCGTGGTGGATCGCTGGGAGGGGCGGACCGAGATCGAGAACTGGCGCTTCGGGCTGATCATCGGCGGGGACCTGTTGTGGAACCGCAACGACAAGGTAGTGGGCCGGTCCGACGGCAACTCCACTAGCTTCAACGGCTTCGTGAATTTCTCCATCCGCTACCTGGATCCCAACCACCTGGCCTACCTCCGGCTGCAGGTGGACGAGGGCGCCCAGGCATTACAGGAGATCGGCAAGGACTTCACCGACATGGAGTGGAGCAAGACCATCGACGAGGTCGACCTGGACGCCATCTACACTTATAGACTGCTGTCCTGGCTGGGCCCGTACGTGCGCTTCGGGCTGGACACCAACCTGTTCCCCGGCACCCAGCGCTTCGATACACCCGACAAGGACGTTGTCATCGTCAACCCCGAAAATGAGCTGGTCGACCGCAAGGTCAGGGCCAAGGAGATCAAGCTGGCCGATCCGATCGATCCGCTGGAACTCAAGGAGGGATTGGGAGTCTCGTTCGATCTCAGCCCGTCGCTGATGCTGGACCTGCACCTTCGGTTGGGCGTGGGCGCCCGCCACACCCTGGTGCGCTCGTTGTTGCTATCGCATGAGCCCAATGACGATGAGCCTGACCACCCCTGTCAGGACGACGAGTGCTTCATACAGGCCTCGCCTTCGAACCTGATAGGGGCCGAGGCGACATTCATCGGCTCGGCCCGGCTGTCGCGCTGGGTGCTGATCGACACCGAGCTCGACATGCTGATGCCGTTCTTCTCCACCGAGGGCGGCACCGACCCGGTGTTCAACTGGAAGAACACCATCAGCCTGCGGCTGGTCTCGTTCGCCTCGGTGGTGTACGTGGTCAAGCTCGACTACAACAAGCAGCTGAGCGACGACCTCCAGTTCGAACAGCGGGTGCTGCTGCGCTTCACCTTCGACATTCTCTGAACACAAGATGCCTCCGATCATCCGCTCCCGCTCCCGCTCCCGCCGGCCTTCGCGGGCCATAGCCCCCGCTACGGCGGGCGACGGCCGGCCGATTGGCTGGAGGTGGCGGGTGCAGTGCGCGGTAGTAGGGATGGCGGTAATTGCAGCCGGGCCGCTGGCCGCGCAGCCCGCGGGTCTGCCCGCTTCCGCCGTTCACATCCGGGGCAACTGGGTCTTGAACGCGGAGACCTACCTGACGATTCTGCAGATGCCGCCTTCGGTCCTGGCCGGCGAGAACCTGCCCGGCCGGGTGAGGCGCAGGCTGCTCGACTTCCTGCACCGCTCAGGGTACGAGCTGGCCGAGGTCCGGGTTCGCCGGTTCGGTGCGGGGCTGGACGTCCAGGTGGACGAGGGCCGGCTCGCCAGGGTGCTCTTCCTGGGCACCGGCAGCCTGCGCGCCCTGCAGCTGAAGATGCAGTTGGACATTCCGCAAAACGTGTTCAACCGGCCGAACCTCGAACGCCAGCTGCGTCAATTGCGCGAACGCTACGGGATCGATGACGTCCACTTCGAGTTGGTGGCCTGTGAACCGGTCAGGCACCATGGCCCGCAGGTCGAGGATCTGGGCAAGCTGGAGGGCCGCGCGGTGATTCCGCCCGCGGCCCGGCACGAGCTGCACATCCACCTGGGCCGGGCGGGGTGGAGCACCGGCCTGGGGATAAACGCCGGCTACGACTTCCCCGACGGACTGGACCTGGGGGCTGCCTACCGCGGGAGAGGGCTGCTGTTCGACGACGACCGCTGGCTCGTGGGCGCGCTCGTGGGCGGCAAGCTGCGCGAGAACATAGACGACAAGACGGTCCCGGCTCTCACGAGGGCGAAGGCCGAGGTTCGTTGGTTCACGCCGGCCCTGATCGGCCGGGGGCTGCGTCCCCACCTGTGGCTCGGAAGCGACCTGGTCAGCCGGCAGCGGCGGGACCTGGATGTGGAGATCTTCTACTACCGCGAGAGCCTGGAGGGCTCTTTGAACCTGGGCTACGAGCTGGTCCCGGGCCTGATGGTCTCGGCCGGTGGTGGAGTCGAGTACCGCCTGATCTTCGGCGGCGAGCCGAAAGAGTCGGTCGAGGACGACTCCTGGCTGCGGCCCTTTGTGATGGGCAGGCTGGACTTCGTGTTCGATCCGGAGCGGCTCCGGAAGGACAGGAGGCACCGCCTGATGGTCGAGGGGCGCCACATCTGGGTGGACGGTGTGCACAGCCTGGGGAGGATCCGCTACCTCTACCGCAAGCTGTTCGATCTGGGCTGGCACGACCTGCTCGTCTCCAGCCGGGGAGTCTGGCTGGGGGGGCGGGTGCTGTTCGACGACGAGGAACCCGTCGGCGGCAGGTACTTGCGGGGGGTGTTCGGCGGTAGCTACTGGGTCACGCAGGTGGCGAACCTGAGCCTGGAGTTCCGCTTTTCCCTGGCCAGGGACCTGTTCAAGATCTCGCTGTTTCACGACCTGGCCGTGTTCGGAGAGTTGGATCGTATGGACTCCGGCCAGACCGCACGCGTGGCCGACAGCTTCGGCCTTGGATTCCACGCCCTGATCCTGGACATGTTCCAGCTCGACCTGTATTACGCCTTCGGATTCAGCTCGGACGGGAGCTTCGATCACGGAGTGGCCGCCGGACTGTCCAAGGTGTTCTGAGGGGGGTCATGGCGATCGCGATTTTGATCATCGTGTTCCTGCCGGTCTGGTTCGCAGCCCTGTTCGTGATGCTGACCTTTCCGCTGGCATGGTGGGTTTTCCCGGGCGGTGGCTCCCGCGGTCCCCAGGACACGCTGGCCAGCCGCGTACTCGGCGGTGCGCTGGTGGTTCTGGCCGAATGGGCGGCCACGGCCTGGGTGATCCTGGCGTTTCCCTACCGCTTCCATCGCAACGCCGGGCCCCGCCGCCGATTGCAGCCCGGGCGGGTGCCGGTGGTGATCCTGCCGGGCCACAGCGAGAACGCCCTGACCATGTTCTTCCTCGAGCGCCGGCTGGACCGCGCGCTGCGGGTCCCGGTCCGGGCCCTGTCGCCGGCGCGCTACTACGGCAGGCTGGAGCGCCTGGCCGATGAGTACAAGGTCCAGATCGTGCAGTGGATGGAGGAGATCGGGGCCGATCGGGTGGATCTGGTGGGCCACAGCCAGGGCGGCGTGCTGGCGCGCCACCTGGCAGAGGCCGGCCTGCTGGAGGGCAAGGTGCGAACGGTTATCACCCTCGGCACCCCGCACCTGGGCTCGGCCCTGGCCGTCATGCTGCCGGGGCGAAACGCCCGCCAGATGCGCCGCGGAAGCGCGTTTTTGGAGGCGCTGAACGCTGGGAACCGGCCGCCCGGGGTCCAGTTCGCCGGCATCTGCTCCACCCACGACAACCTGGTGCTGCCCTGGCACTGCGGCCTGTCGCCCCGCGGGGACAACTACATCATCCGCTACCGCGGGCACCTGACGCTGATCCTGTCGAAAGAGGTGGTGCGCCTTATCGTGCAGGAACTCGTCAGAAAATGACGACCTTCTCTCCCTTGTCCGACATCATCCGCACGGAAGGCAGTTTCATCACGTCCATGAAGACCTTGAGGTAGTCAGGGTCGAACTTGTGCTTTATTTCCGTCCACATCAGCGACAGGGCGATGTCCGAGCTGTAGGCGTCGCGGAACGGCCGGCGCGAGGTCAGCGCGTCGTAGCAGTCCGCGATGGAGACGATCCTCGAGTATACTCCCAGGTCCGATTTCGGGACGATGAAGGAGATGTTTCCCTTGAGGTCCTTGACCGGGGTGCCGAAGTCGGTCTTGTGCTCGTAGGCTGTGATGATCCGGTGGATGGTCAGCTTGTTCAGGTACCTGGTGCGCAGGATCTTCTTGACCGAGTAGATCGGCGACTTGCGCACCTGGCGGTACTCCGCGGGCTCAAGCTTGGAGCGCTTGAGCAGCACCTCCTCGTCCACGTCGATCATGCCGATGTCGTGGAACAGGGCCGACATGCCCAGGTCGCGCAGCTGGGACTTATCCAGGCCCAGCTCGGCTCCGAACACGATTGACATCAGGGTGACGTTGACCGAGTGGAAGCACAAGTAGTCGTCGTCGTTCTTGAGCGTGGTCAGGCCCAGGAAGTGGGTCCGGTGACCGAAGCAGATGTCCACCAGGTCCTGGATATATCGTCCGGCCTTGGACACGGCGATCTGCGGGCCCTCCCCGCGCAGCCCGGCCAGGTACTTGCGCATGAAGTAGACCGTCCGGGCGTAGACGGTCAGGGAGTAGCGCTTGCGATCGACCTTGCGATCGTCATCCTGCTCCGAGTACTGCTGGTCCTTGAGGATTTCCTGGACCTTCTCCCACCTGCGCAGCTTCAGGGCCTGGAGCTTGCGGGCCGTGACGCCCTGTTCGCCGACCGAATCGCTGCTCTCCCTGGAGAAGATGTACATGAAGTTGCGCAGCTCTGGGATGGTGATCGTGCCGTTCAGCACGAACCCGCCCACGGTGCGCCGCTCGAACTCATTGAGCAGGTAGCGCACGTTGTCCAGGGAGCCGATGTCGATCTTGAGCAGCATGCTGTTGAGGTAGAACGCGTCGCCGGCTCCCTGGAGGTTGAGCGCCTCGTCCATGGCCACGATGGTGTTGATCGTGTCCTTGAGCTGCTCGAGCGGCTTGTCGAAGATGGAGTTGTCCGGCTCGTACAGCTTGACGTTGCGAATCATCATGTACAGCCCGGCGATCAGGGTGCGGCCCAGCACCTGGAGCTTCTCTTCATACTGGCGGGCCATGTCGAAGCGCTCGGGGGTATGCTCCAACTTCTTCTGGAACTTCAGCTTGTCCGCCACTGTGGTCCTCTCCCGTTCAGGAGCCGAGCAGTCTTTCCCTCAGCTTGTTGCAGGCGCGCTGGGCGGCCGCGGACACGTCCTCCTCCATAAGCCCGCCTTCGAGCTCGACCTTGAGCAGCTTGTAGGCCGCGATGGAGCCGGACATGGCCAGACCATTCACTATGTTGCGCTTGTGCTCGACCATCTTCTTCTTCGAGATCAGGGTGGTCGAGCGCAGCTGTTCGCGGAACCAGGCCATCGCATCGGGGGTGTTGGTGTTGGCCAGGGCCGCGTGGATGGCCGCCTGCTCCCTGTTGTCGCGTTTGGGAAAATCCTGGTGGCTGACGATGATCACCAGGGTCTTGGTGGCCATGCTGAGGTCGAAGTTGGGCAGCAGGCGGGCTGCGTTGATGCGCATCTGCATGTCGCTGTCGCCCAGCGCCTTCATCACGTAGGCCCGGCAGGCGTCTTCCCCGGATGCGCCCAGGGTGCTGAGCGTCTCGAGCCTGATAGCCAGGTTGGGGTGATCGAGCAGCTTGGCCAGAATCTTGAGCTTGTCCGGCGGGTTGAGCTTGTCGACGATGTAGACCATGTCGCGGACAAGGTTGGCCTTCCTGCTACCCATGCGCCGCAGGAACACGACCAGTTGGTCCTTGCCCAGGGCGGTCAGGGCGTCGCACACCAGCCGGCGGGCTTCCTTGCGCTCCATCTTCTCCAGCGACTGCAGCATGGGCATGATGGCCTTTTCATCCAGCCGGGTCAGGTAGCGGTAGACCTCCTGGGGCTCCTTGATCTCGGCCATGGAGTCGATGATCTGCGCCACCTTGTCCAGCCGCTCGGCCTCTCCCATTCGCGTGATGAAAGCCGTCTCGATCTGCTGGATAAGGGCCTGGTTGCCCGCGGGCAGCTGCTTGCGGCCCATCGATCCAAACTTCCGCAGTATCTGGTTGATGCCGCGGAAGTCCTCGTGGATCAGGAAGCTGTCGAGCAACTGGATGAACACATCTTCCAGGGACTGGCTGAGATCCTGGTCCAGCTCCTCCTCGAGCACCTTGAACAGGATCACCACCAGCTTGGGCAGCAGGCGGTTCTCGTCCTCCTCCTCGATCTCCTGCTGCACCTTGGCCTTTTGTTGGCCAGAGGCCGGGCTGCCCTTGATGACCACGCCCTTGGCCTGCTCCACGTCATCCAGCTCGATGTCCAGGTCCTCGAGCGAGATGCGGGCGAAGGCCACGTGGTCCGCGGACTTGGAGGTCAGGCGCCCGTAAAGGAAGTTGACGATCTTGTCCACCTCGATCCGGGCGCCCTCCTCGCTCTCCCCGCCGACCGAGATGTTCTCGACCACAACGTACTCGATGTTGCTGAACTCCTGCTTCCACATCAGGCTGACCATGTCCTCGTGCATGTACTCGGCCGAGCGGAAGTTGATCAGCAGGATCAGCACGAAGTTGAGCAGTTCCTCGCTGCTGATCCCCTTGCGGAAGACCAGGATGCGCACGCCGTCGCGGTAGAACTTGTGGGCCACGTTCTGCTCGGAGGCGTCCTGCTGGTAGACCCAGGCGTTCTGGTACTTGAAGCCCAGTTGCTCCGTCCGCAGAGCCAGGGAATCCCACTTCTCGAGGAACGCGGCCAGGAGCCTGTAGGCGCGGTCCAGGTACTCGCCGTACCTGGCGGTGTTGTGGCGGTAGACGCTGATCTGCTTGAGGCCCTTTTCCAGCTGGGTGAAGAACTCGGCCACCGCGGCGGTCTGCCGGGCGATCTCATCCTCTTCGTACTGCTGGGCGACCTCCTTGGTCGACTTCGGCTCGGTGGATTTCACGATCAAGATCATACGATCCGCCGGGGGCGATAGGCAAGCGAGGCGGTTGGAATCACGGGCGAAATCACCGTTTTCTAGAAAGCTCTTGACAGTACAAGATATGGTGGTCTACTCTGCAAAACCTACAAGATGAGGTAGTTTTTTCCGTTTCCGTTGGGCGAGGAGTGCCGATATTTCGGACAGATACGAGCAACACCAGTCAACCAGGGGTGGCTACGTCGTGGACAAGTTTCAGCGAATCGGGCAGCAGCTTCCAGTGGCCGTTTTCGACAATCTTCCTCCAGAGGCGACCACCACCTGGGATCCCGCCCATGTGACCCAGGCATTGATCCGGCAGCGGGCCATCGAACCGGACGCCGCCCGGCGCATCAGCCTCGAGGTGGAAGCCGAGCTCAAGCGTCAAGCGTACGGGCGGCTCACGCCTCAGGTGATCATCTCCGTTCTCGACGATCAACTCATCAAGCACGGCTTCGATCGTGACCTGCCCTTGACCCCCAACGCCATCAGGGTGCTCGAACGCCGCTACCTCAAGCGTGACACCGAAGGCCGGGCGCTCGAGCGACCCAAGGACATGTTCGCCCGGGTGGCCCGCGCCATCGCCGCGGCTGATCGCAGGTTCGACCCGGATGCCGACCTGGACGCGGTCGCCAGGCGATTCTACGAGATGATGACCTCGCTCGAGTTCATGCCCAACTCGCCCACCTTGATGAACGCCGGGCGCGAGCTGGCCCAGCTCTCGGCCTGCTTCGTGCTGCCCGTGGAAGACTCCATGGAGAGCATCTTCGATGCGGTCAAGCACACCGCCATGATCCACAAGTCGGGCGGCGGGACCGGATTCTCGTTCTCCCGCCTGCGTCCCAAGGACGACGTGGTCCAGTCCACAAGAGGAGTGTCCTCGGGGCCGGTGAGCTTCATGAGGGTGTTCGACACCGCCACCGAGACCATCAAGCAGGGCGGCACCCGGAGAGGGGCTAACATGGGCATCCTGCGGGTTGACCACCCTGACATCCTCGAGTTCATGAGTTGCAAGACCGCCGAGACCTCGCTGAACAATTTCAATATTTCGGTGGCCGTGACCGAGGAGTTCATGAACGCGGTCAAGACGGGGGAGGAGTACGATCTGACAAACCCCCACACCGGGCAGGCGGTTCGCCGGCTCGACGCCGCCGAGGTGTTCGACACCATGGTGCGCCTGGCCTGGCGCAACGGCGAGCCCGGAGTGATCTTCATCGATCGGCTGAACAAGGACAACCCGACCCCGCACACCGGAGCCATCGAGAGCACCAATCCGTGCGGGGAGCAACCGCTGCTGCCCTACGAATCCTGCAACCTGGGCTCCATCAACCTGGGCCGGTTCGTGCGCGACGGCGAGCTGGATCTGGATCGGCTTCGCGATGCAGTGCACACGACGGTACACTTCCTCGACAACGTGATCGAGGTCAACCGCTACCCGCTGCCCGAGATCGAGCGCGTCACCAAGGGCAATCGAAAGATCGGCCTGGGGATAATGGGCTACGCAGACATGCTGATCGAGTTGGGGGTCTCGTACTGCAGCGAGGATGCCCTGAAGCGGGCCGAGGATGTCATGTCGTTCATCCAGCGCGAGGCCCGGGTGGCCAGCGCGAACCTGGCCGAAACGCGCGGCCCCTTCCCGAACTTCAAGGGCAGCACCTACGATTCGCCCGGCTCACGGCCGCTGCGCAACGCCACCACCACCACCATCGCACCGACCGGCACCATCTCGATCATCGCCGGGTGTTCCTCGGGGATCGAGCCGCTTTTCGGAGTGGCGTTCATACGCAACGTGATGGATGACGACGAGCTCGTGGAGGTCAACCCCGCGTTCAAGCGCATCGCCCGCCAGGAGGGTTTCTACTCGGAGGAGCTGATGCGCAAGGTGGCCCGCGAGGGTGGCCTGTCCAACGTGCCCGAGGTCCCCGAGCGCATCCGGCGTTTGTTCGTCACCTCCCACGATATATCGCCCGAGTGGCACGTGCGCACCCAGGCGGCCTTCCAGAAGTACACCGACAACGCGGTTTCCAAGACCGTCAACCTGCCCAACTCCGCCACCGAGGCGGACGTGGCCGAGGTGTACCGTCTGGCCTACATCCTGGGCTGCAAGGGCGTGACGGCCTATCGCGACGGCAGCCGCAGCGAGCAGGTGCTCAACATCGGCAAGGTCAACCGCAAGGGCGCGAAGAGCGAAGCCGCGGAGCCGATACCGACGGGTCCGGTCAAGCTGGTACCCCGGGAACGGCCCGAGATGGTGACCGGTTCGACCCAGAAAATGACCACCGGCTGCGGCCACCTGTACGTGACCATCAACGAGGACGACATGGGCATCTTCGAGCTGTTCACCACCATGGGCAAGGCGGGCGGCTGCGCATCGTCCCAGGCCGAGGCGATCAGCCGGCTGATCTCGCTGTCCCTGCGCGCCGGCGTGGACGCCGACGCGATCATTCGCCAGCTGTCGGGGGTGCGCTGTCCATCGCCGGTCTGGAAAGACGGCGAGATGGTGCTGTCCTGCGCCGATGCCATCGCCCGGGCGCTGAGGAGCTTCATGACCCGGTCCGGGGAGCGTCACAAGAAGGTCCAGGAGCAGGCCCCCAAGCAGGCGATACAAGCGAGACGAGCCGAAGAGCCCGCCAAGGCCGGTTCCAAGCCCGCGTCGGCGGTCTCCTCCAGCCAGCAGTTCAGACGTTTCGCCACTTGCCCGGACTGCGGCTACGCGGTCCAGCACTACGAGGGCTGCATGTTGTGCGTCGCGTGCGGGTTCTCGAAGTGCGGGTGACCCATCGGCCGGTGGTGGGCGTCAGCGCCTGTCTGCTGGGCGAATCGGTCCGCTACGACGGCGGACACAAACTTGATCCCTTCCTGTTCGAGACCCTTGGCCGCCGCGTCCGCTGGCTGCCGGTCTGCCCCGAGGCCGAATGCGGGCTTGCCGTCCCGCGCGAGCCCATGAGCCTGGTGGGCGATCCGGACGTTCCCCGACTGGTGACCAGCTCGATCCGTGTCGACTTGACCGGCCAGCTGACCGAATGGATCGACAGGCGGCTGCCGGAGCTGCTGGCGGCCGGCCTTACGGGCTTCGTCCTCAAGGCCGGATCGCCCAGCTGCGGCCTCCGGGACGTCCGGGTGCTGCCGGCGCCCGGCGATCATGCGAACGCCAGGCCGGTGGGAGTGGGTCTGTTCGCCCGAGCCCTGCTGAATGCGCATCCGGGCCTGTTCGTCGTCGACGAGCAGGACCTGCACGACCCCGGGGCGCGCCTACAGCTCGAGAAACGACTGGGGCTGTTGGTGATCTAACGCGGGAGAGCCGATCATGGGCCGAAGTATTGCAGCAGTGGTGCTCGGTTGCCTTGCTTTCTGGGGACTGGCGGGCGGCGCCCGGGCAAGCCCTCCCTACCGCGCCCCCAGCGCCGATTCGAACACCGCGAGCGTGCGTGCATCGAACAGGGAGAAGACCACCCGTCGAAGGTTTTTCGGGCCGGTCTCGAGGAATCTCGCGCACGCGTCGACGGCGATGGGGGCGGCCGACTCCAGGGGGAAGCCGTACACTCCGGTGCTGATGGAAGGGAAGGCGACGGACTTGCAGTCGTGGGTGTCGGACAGCTCGAGGCTCTTGCCGTAGGCGCCCCGCAGCAGCTCGTGTTCCTCGCCCGTGCCCCCGCGCCAGACGGGGCCGACCGCGTGGATGACGAAGCGCACCCCGCAAGCGGTCAGGTCGAACGCCTCGGTGATGACCGCCGAGCCGGTCGGACAGCCGCCGATGGACCGGCAGGCCTCGAGCAGCCCGGGCCCGGCCGCCCGGTGCACCGCCCCGTCCACCCCGCCGCCGCCGCGCAGTCCCGAGTTGGCCGCGGTGACGATGGCGTCGGTGGACAGCCTGGTAATGTCACCCTGGACCAGCTCGATTGCGCCCTGACCGAATGTCTTGTTCATGGTTGCCCGAGCGGTCTAGAACCGATACGCCAGATCCAGGATCGCCGCGATGTGGTGCCGCGCCACCGTGGCCTGGTCGTAGCGGCCGATCATCTTGTCGTCGTCGGGCGGGTCGTTGTCCACCCCCAGCGGCAGCTGCACCCCGAGCCCGGCGCTGATCGCACCGGTCTGGTAGCGCGGGCCGACGGTGACCGCGAAACCGGTGCCCAGCAGGCCGTCCAGGGCCACCAGGGCGTTGAACTCGGCCACGATCGAGAGCTCCTCGGTGATGGACACCGGGGCGGCCAGGTCGAAGAACAGCAGGTACCCGACCCGCCTATTAATGCCGTAGACCGATGCGTCGATGTTGTCCATCACCAGGATCAGGCAGCCGAAGTCGGTCTGCAGGCTGACCCGACCGATGTTCTGGCCGAAGGCCACCCAGGGCGTCACCCCCACGTTGAGCCTCGGGACCAGGCCCATGTCGGCGAGCGGCTTCTGCGCCAGCAGGTAGCGCTTGCCGAAGTTGCTGGAGTCCGTCAGGGTGCCGGCCTGGACCGCGGCCACGTCGGACTCCTCGCCGATCCTCGAGGTCGGCGCGATCAGGTCCAGCCCGAACGTCAGGTGCCGTTCCGAGGCCGGATCGTGGCTGATCAGCCAGCGGACCCCCAGCTCGAGGTCCCCGTAGGTGAACTCGGTGCCCGTATCCTCCCCCATGGCCAGGCCCAGCGGCATGCGCAGGTGCACCCCCACCGGGCCGAAGGCCCAGGCGCCCTCCAGGACGAAGGCCACCGAGTCGGTGTCCGGGTTGCTGGCGTAGCCGCCGCGCAGCCGCACGTGGCTGGTGGGCTTGGCGTAGAGGGTGTACAGCGGCTCCTGGTAGGGCCAGGATTCGGACTCGGCCGCCGGCGCGTGAGGCGCCTCCTCCTCGGCCGTCTGGGCGAACACCAGCGGGCTGGCCGCCAGCAGGACTGCCGCCGTGCACAAGGACAGAGTACGTATACGTACCATGATGGGCTCCCGTATTGAGTCTTCTGCGAGTGTTCAATTTCCCGTCAGGATCTCCTCCAGCAGCGCCAGGGCCACGTCCGGGGACTGCCTGGGTAGATCCTCCTTGATCTTCAACAAGTCGTTGATGACAGCATAGCGCTTTTTGCCCAGTTTGAGAACCGGCCCGATCATCAACTTGAGCAGCTCGCCGGTCTGCTGTCCCTGTTGGGCCGCCCGGCGGATGCGGCCCATGATCTGGTTGCGGTCCACCGACGCGAATTCGCCGGCCAGGAAGCGGGACACCTTGAGCAGGGCCCGCTGCAGCTCGGGATCCAGCGGGAACTCGGCCCCCTCCTGCAACACGTATCCGGCCTTGATGTCCGCCCGGGCGGCCACGTCCGGCAGGGCTTCCACGTCCTGCCTGGCCGATATGTCCTGTTCGGCCCAGGCCGGCAGCGGCTCTGGCCCGTCGGGCAGCATGGCCTCCACCGGACCCATGCCGATGCCCTGGATGGCGGCCGTCTCGGGGACCTCGAACAGCACATCGGGCGTGGCGAAGCTGACCGGGATGGGCGGCGGCATCTTCTGCATGTCGGCCAGGGACACCGGGCCGGCACCCTCGGTCCGGCTGCCGTACTCGAAGGTTTTTTTCTTTTTCTTTTCGGGCGGCGCAGCAGAGGTGAGGCTGTCCAGGTCCAGCTCGGGGATCTCGGGGATCTCGGGCAGCTCGGGCAGGGGGATGTCGGGCAGCTCGGGTAAAGGGATGTCGGGTATCCCGGGGTCCGCGGCGGCCGGCAGTTCGCGCGCCTGCTGGTCGGCGACGAGCCCGGCGTCTGCTGTCAACGGTTTGTCAGGCCCCATCACCGCTCCTGCGTTGGATCCGCCCGGCCCGGCTCGGGCTGTGGGCGGAAATCATCCGCGTCTTCCTCTCCGGCCGACTCGGCCAGATCGGCGAGCCCCCTGGCCCAGGCCTTTCCGGGCGCGCGCATGGCGACCCGGCGCAGGTGGCCGGCCGCCCGGCGGCGGTCTCCCCGTCGCAACAGGCTCGAGGCCAGGTTGACCCGCGCCCCGAGCGATCCGGGATCGAGCTCAACTGCCCTGGCGAAAGCCTCGATTTCCTTTTTCTCGAAATCGAGGCGCGGGTCTTCGGACTTGCGCCGGCCCGCGAACCTGTAGGTCAGGCCCAGGAGCACGTGGGCCCGGGCCGAGCCGGGGTTCTCGTCCAGGGACGCGCGGCACAGCTCCACGGCCCGGTCGGTCATGCCCGCCAGCAAGGCCTTCTGAGCTCTTTCCATGAAATCCTGCGCCGAGTCGGGCGCAGGGCCGGATGCGCCGGGGGGTTCGGAGCAGCCGGCCAGCCCGAGGACCAGCAGCGGCACGGCGACCAGCAAAGGCGGCGCTCTCATGGAACGTACTCCGAAAACCATCAGGCATCAGGTCTTGGGCTTGGTCTCGCCGATGCCCGGGATGCGCTTGACCATCTCGGCCAGGTCCACCCCCGACAGGGCCTCGACCACCGGGGGCAGCTGGGCGATGATGTTGGTGATGTCGCCGGTGATCTTGCTCATGCCGGAGCCGTCGCCGCCGGAGTTGACCACCACGATCTTCTCTATCTTGGAAAGCGGCGCGGCGATGTTCTTGGCCAGTTCGGGCAGCACGTCGACGAACATCTGGGTGATGGCCGCCTGGTTGTACTGCTTCCAGGAGTCGGCCTTCTTGGCCATGGCCTCGGCCTCGGCCAGGCCCTGGGCCTGGATGACCTCGGCCTTGGCCAGGCCGCGGGCCTTGGTGGCCGCGGCTTCCGCGTTTCCGGTGGCCTCGATGACCTCGGCCTCGGCGAAGCCCTGGGCCTTGTTGGCCTCGGCCCGGCCCTTGGCCTCGGCCTCGATCTTGTACTTTTCGGATTCGGCCTGCACCTGCACCGCGTAGCGCCGGGCGTCGGCCGGCTTGTGCACCGTGGCGTCCAGCTCCTTCTCCTTGCGCAGGATCTCCTTCGTCTGGACGATGACCCGCTGCTCCTTGTCGACAATCTCGACCTGGACCTCCTCCTTCTTGACCTCCTGGGCCTTCTGGAACCTGGACAGGTCGTAGGCCAAGTCGGCCTTGGCCTTGCGCTCGTTGACCATCACCTGGTAGTTGGCCAGGTTGACGTTGTAGTCGCGGTTGGCCTCGGCGATCTCGCTCTCCTGCTTGTAGCGCTCGGTCTCGCCCGCCTTCTTGGCCTGGGCCGACTTGATGACCGCGTCCCGGTCGGCCTCGGCCTGGGCTATCACGGCGTCGCGCTTGACCTGCGCCAGGCGCGGCTTGCCCAGGGCGTCCAGGTAGCCCTCGTTGTCCTTGATGTCGCGCAGGGTGAAAGAGACGATCGACAGGCCCATCTTGGCCATGTCGGTGGCCGAGGTCTCCTGCACCTTCTGGGCGAACATGTCGCGGTTCTTGTAGATCTGCTCGACCTCCATCTGGCCCAGGATGGCGCGCAGGTGGCCCTCCAGTGTCTGCTTGGCCACGTTCATGATCTCGTTGCGCCCGCGGCCCAGGAACTGCTCGCCGGCCGTGCGGATGGACTCGTCGGTGGCGTGGACCTTGATCTGCGCGATCCCGTCGACGATGATCGGCACGCCCAGTTCGGTGTATACCTCGGGCGTGCGCACGTCGATGGTGATCACCTCCAGGCTGATGAGCTCGGCCTTCTGGACGCCCGGCCAGACGAACGCGCCGCCGCCCGTGACCACCTTGGGCACGCCCCCGGTGAAAGCACCGGAGATGATCATCGCCTCGTTGGGACCGACCTTCTGGTAGCGCTTGATCAAGACGATGAACATGATCAGGATGACGAGAAAGACACCTATTCCGACGGTGACCAGTGTCGGATCCGCTCCTTCGAACATTGGGGTTCCTCCCTGGGTTAGTGGTTGTTCCGGCTGCTGTTCTTTTTTCTATTCTTCTTCCGCAACATCGCGGAGCTTCTCGTCCGCGTGCTTGCGCACCCAGTACAGACCGCCGACGATGCGGGTGATGGTGACCATGGCGTGGCGCTTGATCTCCTTCTTCTCCTGGGCGCGGGCCGGCGCGGAGATGCGCTGCCCCTTGCCGGAGAACGAGATCTGGCCCACGCCTTCGGCCGGGATGGTCTCGGTCACTTCGGCTATCCGGCCGATCAGGCTCTTGACGGTCGTGGTGGCGTCGGTCTGGAGGTGCTTGTAGACCTTCATCAGGACGAAGCCCACCAGCAGCCCCACGCCCAGCGCGAATCCGAGGGCGACCAGGACGCTCAGGGCCGGCAACAGGAAGAAGGTCTTCATCCCGACGATCCCGCCGCCCCCGAAGGCCGCCACGAAGCTGGCGATCACCACCGGGCTGAGCAGGGGAAAGTGCACGTCGCCCACGCCGGCGTCGCCGCCGACGATGTCGCCGTCCACGCCCACGTCCGCGGCCACGCCCACGTCCGCGTCCACGTGGGCCTCGAACCCACCGGACAGGATGAACGACAGGACCGCGAAGATCAGTCCCACCAACAGGCAGATGACGTACATGGTCATCATGGCATGCACCCTCCTTTCAGGCGCCCAGTCCCTCGCGCACCAGCCCGGCCAGGTCGGTGATGAGACCGGCCGTGGTCCACGCGATCTCCCGGCAGCCGAGAAACCCGGCCACCTTACGGCATAGCCCGAGCCGGCAGACCAGCTCCTTCGCCTCGCTGCCGGCCGGGTCGAACAGCTCGCCCGCGGCCTGCCAGGCGTCCCGGGCCGCGTCGCGTTCGGCCAGCTCGCCGAGCAGACCGCTCAGGCCCTCTTCGGCCACCCGGGCCCGTCTCGACCATCCGAAAAGCCAGCCGGTGCCGGCCCGCAGGTGCACCAGCGCGGCCGCGGCAGCGCTCGCCCGCCCGGCCTTGTCCGCGACGCCCGGCCCGTCCACCGGGATCGGACCGCGCAGCCCGTGTTCGGCCAGCTGGGCCGCCCGGGCCAGGCCCTGCTGGAGAAGCAGCAGCTCCCCGGCGCCCGGGTCGGCCTTTCCGAAGACCACCAGGCCCAGCATGGCCGCCCGCTGGATGTGCAGCAGCCGGCCTGCCAGCACCAGCAGGCCGCGCTCGCCCAGGAGCATGCGCAGCGCCGAGTCCAGCCGGTCCAGGGCGATGTTCTGCTCGCGGGTGCGGCGCCCCTTGCCGGCCAGCGTCATGTAGCCGTCCGTGACCTCGGCGTACCGGTCGCTCAGCCGGCCCGGGTCCAGCCGGTCAAGGGCGTCGAGCAGCTCCTCGAAGCCCAGGCCGGTCAGGTGGGCGACCCGCTCTTCCTCGTGCACCAGGTCGAGCATCAGCCGCCCTCCGAGTCGATCTGCCGCCGCAGCTCGGCCAGCTGATCGTCTATCTCGCGGCTCCATCGCCGCCTGTGCTCGGCCGCCTCCAGCTTCAGGGCGCGGCGGTCGGCGCTGGCCGAATCCATGGTCTCGGCCGCTTCGATCCGGCTCTCGACCGCGGACAGCCCGTCCTCGGCCTCTGCCAGGATGTGCTCGTCCCGGTCCTGGTCCAGCCGGCCCATGGCCCGTTGCAGCTCGCTCCGGGCCTGCAGCACCTGGCGCCGGAAGCGCAGATCGCGGCCCTTCCGGCCAACCTCCGAGATGCGCAGGCGCAGCGAATCGAGGCTGTCGTCCAGCACGGCCAGGCTGGCCCTGCGGTGCTCCAACTCGCGCTGGACGTCGTGATGCTCCGCCTTCATGTCCAGCTTGCGCTCCAGGGCCGAGCGGGCCAGGTCCTCGTCGCCTCGCTTCAGGCAGGCCTTGGCCTTCTTCTCCCAGGTGGCCTGGGCGGCTTCGATGTCGCGCATGCGCATCTCGTGCATCTCGCACTCGGCAGCCTCGGTCGCGCGCAGGCTTTCGGCCTCCTGACGAACGGTCTGCAGGTCGTCCAGGTAGGCCTCGAGAACCGCTTCGGGGTTCTTGGCCTTGCGAACCAGGTCGCCCAGATCGGCCCGCACCGCGTGCTGTGTTCGTTCGAGGATGCCCATGGCACCGTACTCCCCGGCCTCCTCGGGCGGATGCTCCCGAATGAGGCGACATTATGGCCGCAGTTCGAGAAAGTCAAACCAATTCGCGGCCTCAGGACTTTTCACCCTTCTTGCCGCCCTTGATCTGCTTCTTCAAGGCCGCGAGCTGGTCAGCGATGTCCTGCTCCTTATCCATGGCCGCGAACCTGGCGTCCAGGGCGAGATCCTCGGAAGGAGCGGCGCCCGGCTCGGCCATCTCCAGGTAGGCCTCCACCCTGGCCTCGATCTCCACGACCTTGTCCTCCATCCGCTCGAAGGTGTCGAACGCCCGCGACTCGGCCATCGGCCCGCCCAGCTTGTCGGCGCTGACCGCCCTGGCCGTCTTGTCGCGCGCCCTGGCCGCCCGGGCCCGGGCGACCAGCGAGTCCTTGCGCGCCCGCGCGTCGCGCAGCCTCTCATCAAGCGAGGCCAGGCTCTGCTTCAAGGCGCCCACGTACTCGCGCTGGACCTTGATCTGCCCCTCGAGGCTCTCGGTCTGGCCGTCGTACTCGGCCTTGCGCAGAAGCGCCTGCCGAGCCAGGTCCTCGTCGCCGGCCACCAGCGCCATCTCGGCCCGCCGCTCCCAGCGCCGCGATGTCTCCAGCAAGGCCAGCCGCTTCTTCTCCAGCGTCTTCTCGGCCGCGATGGTGTCGAGCACCAGCTTGCGGGCCTTGCGGAGGTGCTCCTCCATGTCCAGGATGGCCTGCTTGAGCATTTTTTCTGGGTTTTCCGCCTTGGACACCAGCTCGTTGAGGTTCGACCGGATGATATCGTTCATTCTTCCCAGGACACCCATGACCTGCTCCTTTTCGAAAGCGGTTTGTCAAAAGCCCGGCTCTTTCTCGTACATCCACCCCCGGACCACAGCAAATGTCGTGCCTTGCTCGGGCATTTTTTCAACTGGTTGATATAGCAGATGTTCAGCCCAGACAACGGCCTGCCACACCGGCGGCGCCATCCGTTGATGCGGCGATAATCGCCGGTGAAACCCGCCGCCATAAGAAATCTTGTGCCGCTATGCTCGCGGCGCTAGGATTCACTTCATGACCCGTGCGGCTCTGATGTCGCTGTCCGGCCTGGCCCTGGTGGCCCTGCTGGCCCCGGCCTGCTCCCCTGCGCCCGGCTGCGACCATCCCATGGACGATCGGCTCACCCTGGCCCAGGTGCAGGTCAAGGGCACCCACAACTCCTACCACCTGGCGCCCGAGCACGGCGCAGTTCCCGACCTGGACTACACCCACGCGCCCCTGGACGTTCAGCTCGACGAGCAGGGAGTCCGGCAGTTCGAGCTGGACATTTACTTCCAGCCGGACCGCGCCGAGTTCAGGGTGGCCCACATCCTGGACATGGACCTGGACCCCGACTCCAGTTGCAGCCCGCTGGTCGAATGCCTCGGCCTGCTCAGGGCCTGGTCCGACGAGCACCCGGCCCACCTCCCCCTGGCCGTGTTCGTGGACCTGAAGGACTACTTCGACGCGGCCACGGCCGAGGACTACTTCGGCCTGCTCGAGGCCCGGATCCTGTCGGTCTGGCCGGTCGAACGGCTGATCACCCCGGCCCAGGTCCAGGGCGACCACCCGGACCTGCGCTCGGCGGTGACCGGCCAAGGCTGGCCGACCCTGGGCGAGGCCAGGGGCAAGGCCCTGTTCGTGCTGTTCGAGGGGGGCGACTGGAACGAGCACTACACCCACGGCCACGCCCACCTGGACGGGCGGCTGCTGTTCGCTCGCACCTCCAATCCCGCGCTTCCCTTCGCCTCGGTGCTCATGATGGACGACCCAATGGATGGGTTCGAGGCGATCCAGCAGGAGGTCGCACAGGGATTCCTGGTGCGCACCCGGGCGGACAGCGGCTGGGACGAGATCCACGGCGCCAACCCCGATCGGCGTGACAAGGCCTTCGCCTCGGGCGCCCACTTCGTAAGCACCGACGCGCCGGCCCCCGTCGAAGGGATCGAAAGCTGGGTGGAGGTACCGGACGGCCTGCCGGCCCGCTGCAACCCGGTGACCGCTCCCGAGGGCTGCCACTCCCGCGCCGTGGAGGATCCGGACTGCGTGAGATCAGGGTGGCCAGGAGGGGAAGCCAGCCCAGAGCGCTAGAATCGCACTCTAGAGGTCAGGGGTTCGATCCCCCTCAGCTCCATGTTTTTCCATCACTTTTTTTCTGCCGGTTTCCGGCGGATCTGAAATTCGGGGCAATCAGATCCGCCGGGCTCCGTCGTCTCTACCGAGTCCCCGAGGCCTCCCTCGATGACCTCGAGCATCGCCCGCACCCGTGCCCGCTCGTCCGCCCCGCCCTGGATGTAGTGCTCCCGGGTCACGGTCGTACTCGTGTGGCCCAGCTCTCGCGCCACCACGTGCGCCGAGACGCCGGCGGCCGTGGTCAGGGTGGCCCAGGTGCCCCTGAGCCCGTGGGAGCACACCCGGGGAACGTCAGCCGCTCTGCAGATGCGCCTGACGGCCCCGAGCAACCAGGAGTCGCCCCGGTGCCCGCTGGCCGACCTAGCTGCCGGAAACAGCCACTCGCCAGGATCCCGGCCGGCCGTTTGCCGGACCAGGTGCGTGGCGAGCAGCTCGGGCACCTCCATGTACCGGGCCGCGGCCTCGCTCTTGCCCTCGTCGATCCACAGCAGCACGCCGTCGCTGGTCACGTCCACGTCGCGCACCCGGCGCAGCCAGATCTCGCTCGAGCGGAATCCCAGCAGCAGGACCATCAGGGCGGCCAGGGCCCCATCGTCGCCGGCGCCGGCGAGTCGGAGGGCCGCGGCCGCGAATGCCTGGGCCTCGGCCTTGCGGAGCTGCGGCTTGCCCTTGCGGCGCCGGCCGACCGGCTCCACGTGCTCGGCGGGAGATCTCCGGATGAGTCGTTGCTTGACGATCCAGCGCCAGAATGTCTTGACCTCGGCGAGCTCGCCGCGGTGGGTGTCGGTGGCGACCTCGGCGCAGCGCCGTGCGTACCACCTGGCGACCTGTGCCGGCGTCACGTCCTCCACCGGCACATCCAGATCCTGCCAGGTGCGCAGACGCGTCATGGTAGTCGTGATCGATGATTGGCGATTGCCGCGCGCCTCGAGGTAGCGCTCGTACTGCTCGAGCGCCAGATCGACTATCACCTGGCCCGGTGCTTTTCTGCGTCGTGTTGCCGTCGCCTCCTGCGCCTCTCTCTCTGATGCAAACGACTCCACGACTCGATCGCCTCCTGGTCCGACGAGGATGATTCTCCATCTGCGGCCGCGGGGGTAGGGTCCGAGTACTCGGTATCGTCCCTTTCTTCTCCGCGCCATTCGGCATCCCTCCTCTCTCCCGGGCGCGGATCGGTAGCACCCGGGAGCATACCACGATCCAGCTCTTCGCGCACCAGGTCCTCGACGCCAGCCGCCCGGGCGGCGCCGGCGAGGTGCTCGGCGAGGGCCTGGTGGGCGTCGTGGGTCACCCAGCCGCCTCCCGCGCCAGGCGCTCCTCGGCCAGCCACACGTACCCCTCCCACGTCAGCACCCACCCGGCGTCGATCAGCCGATCAGACCCAGGCCGACTCGGAAAATTCCTGCGAACGACCTCGGCGAGTCCCCAGGCGCACAGCCTGGTCAACCACCCCCGCCTCACCCAGGCGTTGGTCGCCTGGCGGAGCATGTGCAGGCCGTAGCCGACAGCCGGGCCGTCCGGACGCGGGTCCGTCTCCTCGAGGTGGGCCAGGGCACGGAGCACGACGAGCTCGCGACTCCATGGGTCGGGGCGGCGCATCACATCCACCGGCCCGGCCGAGCGTCGGTCCGCCTGGGCCAGTCCTCGTCGATGCTGTCGTATCCCAGCCCGTGGGTTTCCTGCATGGCTTCCCAGAGCTGGCCGAAGATGTAGCTCGCACAGAAGTCCCTACGTACCGCCGCACAGATCCGACAGGTCCGGTATGTCGCCCACTCACCATCCCAGAGTCCGGTGGTGTGCTCGTGCCGATCGCCGGGACCGATGGCGCTGCCACACTCGCAGCACTCATAGTGTTTGCGGGCAGTACGCATTGACTGGTTGAACAGGGCGGGCCCGTCGCTTTCCATGCCTATGTCGATGCAGGTGTCGATCATCCCTCGCTCCCTTCCATCACAGAAAACGCTAGGCGGCAGCTGTCGGCCAGCGAGACAGCCGCCTCGGAATCTCCGCGCTCCGATATGAGCGCGCTATAGTAGTCATCGATCATCGGTCACCTCCCCGCTATTCCGTCGTCTGGTCAAACATCAGGTCCCCGCCGTCCGGCAGCGGAATCGTCATCGGCTCGCTGGGATTGCTGACCAACTCGTAGGTGATGATCTTGTTGCCTGCGGCTCGCCCTCCCTTGCCTTGTCTCACGGCCTCGATCGATCTGCCGCTGAGTATGCGGTCGTTCGCCCACTCGACCGCTCCTGCGAGGGCGTACCGTTCCTTGAGCTTCGCTTCCTCCATTAGTTTTTTTGGCGACAGGCGACCGCAATCCTCGAGCGCGGCGATAACCCGCCTGGCGCGCCTCTCCGTCTTCCTGGACGCACCGCCCACGGGCCCGGCCCGGATCCGTCCCTGCGCCACGTCGGCCAGTACGATGATCGAGTTGGCCAGGGCCTTGACTAAATCCGCGGAGTAGTCGTTGAAGTAGAAGCCGACCTCCCACGCCTTCGTCGGCCCCCGCAGACACAGCTCAGCGTATCGCCTCATTGCGTCGACGTCGGAGGGCACCACGTCCGACGCGGGCCGGCGCTCGGGCTTCAGCGCCGGCACCGGAAGGAACGGCGCCAGGCGCAACCGGCTGAGCTCCTCGGTGAGGATCTGCCGCCAGTCGTCCTCGAGGACCTGGGCGCCGTCGCCCTCGACGAAGCGGGCCCGGAATGCGTCCAGGTCGATCGCGGCGTCAATCATCTTGAGCACCAGGGCGGTGGCTACCTTCTCCGGATCCATTTTCTTCGGCGCCTTCAAGGGTCACCCCCCCCCCTCGACCCCCGCGCACGCCGAGCACAGGTCGGGCTCCACCCAGTGACAGGGCTCGCCGGTCTTCTCGACGCACTGGCTGCAGTCGTTGTCCGTGCAGCCACAGACGCGACAGACCATGGGTCGGAGGTCGAGCAGCCAGTCGCGCATGTCCTCGAGGTCGACGAAGACAGCGGCCATCTTGTACATGAGCTCGGGCTCGCCTGATTCGTCGAGCAAGATTGCCGTATGCTTCCCGGCGCCGGCGCCGTACCCGAGCTCGAGGTGAGAACTGCGGCCACACGGCATGACCAGCACGACGACGTCGGCGCGGTCGAGGGCGCCCATGTCCTTGGCAAATCTATCCTCCGCGGTTGGATGCTCCAGGGCCCTGCAGAATTCGACCGGGCCCCAGTTCTCCCAGGCCGGGTCGATGTCGCTCCACTTGAAACCCTGGTCACCCGGCGCCGGGTTGCGGAAGTCGTAGACCTCGTGTCCGTCCTCGCGCAGGGCCTTGACGACGTCGGGCTGCCGCGGGTTCCTCCAGGAGGATGCGACGTAGATATTCACGACGTCGCTCCCTTCTTCGCCATCTTCTTCGCCCACCCGTGCAGGGTGATATACGGCACACCGATCTTCTTGGCGGCCTCCAGGACCGTGTTGCCGGCTTCCCTGAGCGCATTGAACTGCACGACCAACTCGGCCTTCTTCCCGTCCGAGTAGCGCGTGCGGGCCTTCCTCGCGGGCTTCATTTTCGTCGGCTTGAAACCCTCGGACTCCAAGGGCGACTCGACCTTCTTCGCCGGCTTCTTCTTGGCTGATGATTTCGCCTTGCCCTTCTTCCCGCCGGCGAGCTTCGCCTTCTTCGGGCTGCCGTCTGCATTCAGCGAGGCCCAGGCTTTCGGCTCGGGCTTGGCCGCGGCCGCCTTCTCGCGGATATCCTTGATGTCGGCCTTCAGGAACTCGGCGATCTTGTCGTGCTCTTCCTGGGCCGGCTTGGGGCTGGAGCCCGCAACGCCGAG
>SDBT01000497.1_pt1 | contig 62362 bp, 99 predicted proteins | sample 2277101 | NCBI WGS metagenome assembly SDBT01 (sample SAMN10404973, study PRJNA504765) | marine sediment metagenome | isolation source: marine sediment core GS10_PC15, 103 cmbsf | place: Arctic Ocean: Southern Knipovich Ridge | collected 2010 | reverse complement strand
GAACTGATCCCGCAGCGCGATCGCCTGTTCGAGCGAAGCCATCTCGATCATCGTCAGAATGGTATCGCTCGATGCGTCGCCTTCCGCCATCTTGTAGAACTTGATGGCGCTGGCACGCATATCCTCGAGATACTTCTTGCCGAGAGCGGATTCACTTTTCATCGCCTCGACTTCCGCCTTCAAGGTTCCGATTTCTTCGCCGCGCGTTTCGAGCAGCGCGACATATTCATCGACCTTGCCCTGTTTCGCGGAAAGAAGATCGACAACCGCCGGAGCGGAATCGAGCGAAATCGCACCAACCGACAGGTCGGTGACGAACTGCTCGTCGATCTGCTCGATGTCCTTTCCGAACATCTGGGCGACCGCTTTCCTGAGTTTTTCCAGCATAACCGCGTCCTCCTTATTGGACTCAAAGTTTATAGATTGTTTCCTGTCAAATTCTTTTTTGATAGGTGCGACCGGGAGTCCGACCGCGAAACTTGCAAAGGCCTCCTGCGGTGCAGCCGAGGCCTCAATTCTTTCAGCATAGGGATCGGCGCCGTCCCAAACCAACGAGAGTTCACCGATATCGAGAATCTTAGTAACAATGATTCTGACCAATTCACCATCGACCTCTGTTCCGAGGGCCCAGATGTAATCCCAATCTTCAATTTCGGGATGGGACTTTTCCCACTCATACCAGACCGTTACGGAGACTGAATTGGCATCGCCTTCCTCGATCAAGGGAATGACTGTTGCGGATTGAGGGGCTCGAACGTTGATTCTCACGAGAGCATTGATGCCGCCGGGGATATTGCCCTCACCATCGTCCCAAAGCGTATCCGTTACTTTGCCAATTTGTGAATCGATGCTCCTGTCGTGGTCTTTCAGGAAAGGCTGATCTTTGAGAAACTTCGTCGCCTTCTTGAGAACGCCCTTTTTGCTAAAATCGATCGGTGTATCCAATCCGTTCACGATTGTGCTGGATAGTGCGCGGTAAGTGGCATAGATGAACTTGTCATCCTCGCTCGCGCCCTCGGGCCATTTCTCCTTACGCCTCGCCAGATTCTCTTCTTCGGCGCCAGCGATTTGAAGTGCGCGGCGTGCATTCATCTCAATCGGCTGCAACGCACTATGGAAGTTTGCGACCATCACGGATCCGGGAGGCGGCATCTCGATCTCGCCGGTGGATAAATTTACGAAACCCCGCGCTGATAACGTATACTTATTTCTTTCCATAGAATTGTCATCTCCAATTATATCCTTGATGCCTTGAGGAATTTCACATTCTATCTGGCGATAGTGGCGTGCGAGATGATTCGCAGCCTTTTTAATTTTTGCGGCCGGCGCGTCGGTCTGATTGATCCGCCCCGCGGCAGCATCGAGTCCATTAGTGTTGAGAACGACATCGCCATTGGCCTTTACTTCGTGATGTGGCAATCGCCAGTTGGAAGATGGTGCTTCGTTCAGATCATCCACCATGAGGACGGCGTAGGCTTCTCTGCTGGCCAGCCTGACACCGCTTGCGCCTTCTTCTAATCCATCCACGAGTTTACGACGCATCGCTGAGAGATCAACGTCTGACCAATCGCGTGAGGAAACCCGATCTTTCGGATTAATGATCTTGAATGGCATTATTTCATTCCCTGATCCCTAAATAAGACTGCTACATGTCTTAGGCGAAAGTGTAGGGGCAAAAATAATGTGTGTCAAGACATTTTTTCGCTAAGTGCGCGTAATCATTGTTGCTGTTCTTGTTGTTGGCTTTATGTGGATTGGGGCTGGCGGGTGATTTTTTTTGGAATTGCGTATGGCTTGATGGCTTTCCATCGGCGGGGGTGGATCGTAAAGAGAAATCTGGTCGTCACCTAATTCGCAGCCACAATCCGATGCCGGCAACCAGGATGATAAGGGGGAGTATCGAATCCGGCCGCGGCAACATCAGCATCTGTCATTCCGGTTAATTCATCCACCGGGATCCCGCTGACAACGAATGGCTTCATGTTCGGCAAATTCTCTGGGCCTGCCGCAATTACGTCCCTCATCCTCATTATCGTTTTCGCCAATCGAAACTCTCTGCCGGCCATATCTTCACACCAGGGACACGTTAATGAATCCAGGGGCCCCACGATTTCGAAGACCTTGACTACCTGCGACTGCTCCATCACCCGAATGCTGCCGAAATTTCGTGAGATATTCGAAGTGGTTCTTATGACTCGCTCGGCCTGCCAATATTCTGCACCCATTATGTCGGCTACGGATTCGACGAATTTCTTGTCTGAGAAGTCCTTCCCGACCGCAATGTATTCGTTAATTATTTTTAGCTGGATACGGTCTGCGGTATCGCCACGCTTCACAAACTTGCCTAAATAAAAAAAGTCTGTTTCCTGTAGGAACTTCAGAGTGGTGGTGTCGGTTTTGACATCAAAAATCGGTTTGAAGTCGCCCGCGATCGCCCCCATCGTCAATTCGAATCCGGAACCAAGCAGTGCCTCCCTGTAGATTTCCTCCGCGAAAGCATCGATCACTTTCCGCAACTGTTCCGTCTGCATTCCCACCTCAAAGTTATTTGACATGACTCGATACAGCCGATCAGAGAATGCTTCCGGCGTGGTCCGCGTGGCGCTCGTTCTCAAATAATCACGAACCACGGCCATCATGCTGTTATCGGCCCTGATCATATGAGGCTTAACCGCCTTATAATAGTCACTGATTATGTCGTCGATCGTATCGGGAGATGCAAATTTTGAATTGGATAAATCTTCTATGGAGGATTCGCAACTACAGATATTACAGTGACAGCTTATGTCGTGATATTCGGGCCATTCGGGCAAGTGTTCCGAATCAGCGTCAGATCGAGACTTTTTTTTTAAGGCTCGATATCGGGTTCCGTTCCATACGAATACGGCGCCACCCTGTTCCTTCTGCCTCGGCGATTCCTCATCGGGCGTATCGAATCCCAGCATCCGTGACCTTTCCTCCTGACTGATGATTCCATCCTCATAAAGCATCCGGGCGTTCATTATCTTCTTTTCCGTAACCTCTTCATCTCTGAGCCTATCCAGGCTGTCGATAGCATTCCAGTCCAGGCTGACCGTGATCTCGGGGAAGCCGGCGAGCAGGAGATGAAGCGCATATCCATATTCGAGACTGCGGCTCACGATCTGCCGGATATTGTCGAGCTGCCGAACCAGCTTCTGGTAGACCTGCCTGATCTGAGTTTCGGTCCTCGACGAATCGCGGCCATGCATCGAGGGGTCGGTGTTCGCGCCCGACATCGCCTCGTTGTCCAATTGTTTATTCAGATCCGAGAGACCTCTGGCATCGCCCGTCACTGCGTTGTGTTTGAATTCGTGCTGTTCCTTATATCCGATCAGGATGCCGTCGCTGAATGATTGTTCCAGCTGTTTCTTGGCATCCGCGAGATATTTTTTCAGCCTCTCGTGGTAGGCTTCGTCCGTTTCCGATTTCTGAACATCCTGATCGGGTCGTTCCAGCAGAATCTCGAATAGACCGAGCAGCCCGAACTTCTTGGCGATGCCACGGACGGTTCCCATGACTTCACGCATGACCCATACTGGCTCTATCGCTGCGAACATTGGCGGGATGCCGTAGGGATTATTCTCCCAGGAAATCAATGGTCGATAATGGTAGGTTATGGTGTTCAACTCTCTCGGCATGCCCTGCACGTGCTGAAAAGGAATATAGGGCTCGTTCGGATCCTCGCTCAGATGAAACTTGACGGATTGGACCGGAACGAACTTAGAACGGACAACCTCGTCAATCCTTTCCCCGATAACCCATTCGTGGCTTAATGCGCCCGCCACCATCAATTGGTAGATCGCAACATTGATCCAGCCGTCCGCGCCTCCGGGATGCATTCGGATCGCCAATTCATTCAGCGATTCAGCAGCCCGCTCGAGAACGGCTTCCCCGGCGCCCTCGAGCCTGATCTTGTGACCACTATTGGCCAGCGTGAAAGAATCGTAAACCGTCTCCGAGATGAGCGGGCTCGTGACTGACAACGTAAAAAGCAGATCGATGTATTCCCGCGGGATGAGCGGCGTGATAATTCCGAGAGACGTTCTCAGGGATCCCGCGACTCCGATGATTCCGGGAAGTGAAGTGTCGATGCTGACGGCGCCGGGCGCGATCTTATTTTTATCTACTTTTTGAAACTTGCTCCGGCCGAACCAGCGATACGGATGCCACCATGAATATTTCTGCTCCATTTTTATACCTTATATGCAAACAATTTTTCTTGTCTCGTTTCCCGATCTAATCGATTCAAAGCAATTGCGTGATATTCGGGGTCTTTTTCTATGCCGATGAATCGGCGACCAGTGTTCGAGGCGGCGATTGCGGTTGTCCCGGAGCCGATGCAGTTATCGAGGACCGTGTCACCTTCGTCGGTGTACGTTCGAATCAGATATTCGAAAAGTTTTACGGGCTTTTGGGTGGGGTGAACTGAAAAATTATTGCCATTGCTTATTTTAACTATGGTTTTTGGATATCTCGTTCCTTTGTTGTTACTGACAGACCCAACAAACTCTAAATTAGCTTTAGAAGCAGAATGATTTATCCCGCAATTCGTAGTTACCTGTTTTTTCTTATAGGGCGTTCCCGAATCCATTTGAGGATTGTATGTCATCCTTTTTTCACTTTGGTTTTTATGAACAGTAGTACCGGGACTAAAAATCAGAATATTTTCGTGTATCCCCATTGGCCGATTCTTTGAATGAACAAAATTCTGAGGCAATGTTTTTTCCCACACCCATTCATACTTAAACCACTCAAGATTCGACATCACGAGCTTACTCGTAAACGGCTGCGAGCCGGTCAGCACGATCGCCCCTCGATCCTTGATTATCCGCTTGTATTGCTCCCAGAGCTTATCGAGGGGTATCGGGATGTCCCACTCGCAGGCGGTAATGCCATATGGCAAATCGCAGAGAATCATATCGATTGACTTATCCGGGATCTCAGGCATCACTTCCAGGCAATCGCCGCAATGAATTTTATTTATTTCTAGCATCTTACCCCGATAGAAAAGGCGTCGGCTGTAACTGCTTCTGTCGCGGCATGAATCGATGCCCATAAAGCAGAATATTCAACGCCATGACCAGGTCGTCGCCGTCAGGATTATGAATCTTTCCCTCATCCCGGAATCCTGCCATTTCAGAAATGGTTCGGAGACCACAAATGGTCATATCTTGTTGCCTCGTATATGGTTCCAGCAAAGAGTATGCCATGAACCGCTTCGTTCCCTCCGTCGTCGTAATCCCGAGTCTATCCTTAACTTTCTCCCCATCAGGCTTCGTGTGGTGGGCTATCAGCTTGCGGGGATATGGCCCGACTCTCTGGTCTCGAGGTCCGATCAGGCCGTCACGATCAATATGGCCCTTCGACAAATCTGTAAGTGCGGACGTTCCCATATTATTCTCGACGCAGATATACGCCCAATTATACTCTCGGCCCAAAGCGTATAATAATGTGGGCAATACGTCAAGACCAATCCTTCCCTGGTATTCGAAGACCTGCCGGAGACCGTCTATCGTAAATCCGTGCACTCCCGTCTGAGAACCAGAGGCGGTTCCGCCGGAGGGATCCCCGCCGATTATATATTGCATATCCTTCTGTGGCTTCTCGAAAATCAGGAGCGCCGGCTCGCCATCATTACGATGTTCGACGTATCGGGTCTCGATCGGCTCCGGCGCCGACATTCTCCAGACCGAGAGAACATGTGGATCGCAGATTGAATCGATGCTGCCGGCGAATGAGATATCCAATTCCTGCGCGATCATCCAGCTGGGCTGATTCCTCTTCTTGATCTCGTAATCATACCAAGGCGACCTGATCTTTCCCCGGATAGTTTTGCCGTCCTTGAATTCAACCTCCTGCCAGGCCTGGTATCCCTTGTTCGGATGCTTCCACCAATGCACCTCAATCAATTTAGTAGTATCGCCGTGGCATTTCTTAAAAAACATATTCAAATCGCCCCGCGGGGTCGAAACATACCATCTCGAGGCGGCCGCATCAGAAGTGGCCGCCTCGATCGCCATCTGGTCGTTCGGATGAATCGCGGCATGCTCATCGATGAAAATTACATTGTATCTACCAGACCTTCCGACCTCGCCGGTGGTGGTGGTGCCCTCAATTTCAGCACCGGTCGCTGGGTTTTTTAGTAGCAGAGACTTATCATGCAGAATTTTCTTGAATCCTTCGGGACGCATCCATCGGGGTTGCCGGCGCAGATTAAACCGAAGCTTCTCGAACAGCGTGTTCCAGTTTCCGAGTTTGTCGACCAAGTCCTGCTTCATCGATCCCAGCAGAGCGGTAAATCCGTCTCGAAACAACCATTTATGCATGATGGTCAATAGCGCGATCCACGTCAGCCCCATGTCCCTGGATTTGGCCACCGCGATATCGCTCTGTTCCCTTATCGCGGCTTCGAAATCAAGACCAATTTCCATCTGATACGGATATGGAATGAATGGAATCACGGCACCCAGCTCGCCGGTAGATCTGGTTTCGAATATGTAGCACCAGCCGGCCCACCAGAAAAGCATGTCACGCGCGCACATTTCCAGCATATACGCTGCATATTCGGGGTCTTGGTAGCATTTTACGCTATGGGTGGTCCTCCAGAGTAGATTCTCTTCAAGATCGAAAAGGGGAGGATAATAATCTGGCCAGTCGACAGGGATCTGGTGATGAAAGGCCCTATCGGTATCGGCGCCCGGATCCCATTTGGCTGGCGGGGGCGGCTCCCAAATATAGCGGGTAGAATCGGACACGCACTCGCTAATCTTCGTCTTTATTCAAATCGAACAGTAGAGTCATCAGTTCGGGATTCGACATTTCCTTTAAATCACTTTGGTTTACAGATAGCGGAGACCTTACGGCCTCATCTACCTTAATGCGATGAGTCGGGAAATCGAAAATCGAATTTTGCTGCTGCTGAACGCCCGTCAGGATTCTTTCGATATCCTTCAGCATCCCCATAGTGTCCCGGTCGATGTCCAGCTTTCCATCCTTGATTCTGCTGGCGATATCGATGAGAGCCGCCTTCGTAGTCGAGCGCAGATCGATGGAGTCCTCCAATTGATTACGGACCGTCTCCGAAGCCTTCTTTCTGATCTCGGCCAGCGCCGCCTTCATCCTCTCGCTCTCGGCCGCGACCCTGAATACGTCCCAATCCGCTGGATCCTTTTTGGCCCGCCACATATCGATCGTGTTCCGATGACAATCCAATCGCTCCGCAATCACACCTATTTGATATCCTTCAGCATATAGTGTCATCGCCTCGTGTTTCGCTTCTTTTCTAAACTTAGCCATTAGGCTCTCCCGTTCATATTTTTTTCATGGTTTAGTTACAAATATATTCGTTTGACTTTTCGGCACAAAATGACGCTGCTTTCGTTTGAATTCTTTAAAAGGTAATACCTCGAAATATCGAAGGCTTGACCAATATTTTCGATAATCCAGCAGTATCTCACGGTCCCAATTCGGAGAGATATATTCGTCATATCGCATCGAATCAAGTGGTTGAAATCTCATCGGATTCGGGCGGATCCCTAATTCTTTGTGGATAAATTCCAGGCGGTCCAACGTTTCATCAGGAGTATCGCCTCTACCCGAATCTTCATCATAGAATCCGAATAGCACATATACTCCGAAATGTTTCAGACCTTTGTCGCGAGCCAATGAAACAGCATCTGCAACTGCTTGTTTTTCTTTCTGATTATCACATGCGAACCTGACCATTGGCTTCTTTAATTCGGCGATGCGCTCCGCGTGGTGTGCTGTAAAAAGTCTGGCATCCAATCCTTGATTGAAATCGACGAATGGAAGTCCCCGGAGACTATCGATTACCCTATCAAAGTGCTTTCTGCTGGCCGCGAGTAAGTTGTTATCGCAGACGATTGGTTTCGGCTCCCACCCTGAAAGTTCCACCAGCGATCCCTCCGTTTTCGGCACCGCGCAGAATTTACAGTTTCGGATGCATCCACGAGTCGTAAACGTAGCCATCTGATTATGGCGAGCCAGCACTCTCCGCATGGTTCCACACATTTTGGCCACGCCTTCGAATTTCTCCGGCATCAACTTGACCGCGGGGCCACCTACCACGTGATTTCTTATGCCGAATTCTCCTTGGGCAATATTGTCGAGCACCGTATCGATTTGCCATGTGAATACCACAGAGTAATACCTCGTATTTCCATCGATCCAAGAGATTATTTTTTTTGCCCATTCAGACACTAATAAGACTCACTGCTATGACCACCAAGTTCTACCGCAAACGTTACAGGCGATTTCGTCACCTTCAATCATCGGCATGCTCCGGCTCGCATCTGCGTCCTGATAACCGCCGTAACCAGTGAGAATTGTATCAGTGCTTCCACAATCGCACTTCTCTCCAAATGTCATCTCATGATTTTCGTCTTCTTTTTTCATCGTCCTCTCCATGATTATATACCCAACAAGCACTGGCGCGCCACCCTGTCTATTCGTTTACGGCTCATTTCGACATATTCTGGATTCAGTTCTATCCCGATGTAATTCCTCCCATATTTAACCGATACAAGCCCGGCGGTCCCGGATCCGCTGAAGGGGTCGAGGACGGTGCAGGGGATAGGATCGGGTGGTTTTGTGGGCCAGCATATTCCATCTTCGGCCGAACCACATTCAAGCCTATGATATTTCTGGCAATTCTGTTTATCGCACGTTGCGTAATGGCTATATTTTTTCTTGCAATCGCAGGATGGTTGCCATTTATTAGTCGCCATGGTCGTAGGGCCCCAGCCTGTGCTATCGACTTTAGTTTGAGTATTTCCAGGAACGTGAGCGGGCTCGCGCTTATTTATGTGACCGGTTTTTTCAATCACCCTCATCCATTGGGCCCCGCATTCCGGGCAACAACCCTTTTCCGAGGTCCCCGCCAATATGCATCGCTTCGGTAACTCTTCAGGAAATGTAGCAAAATGTTGCACCCATCTATTATGAGAACCACACTTACAAATACGTTGTTCTGTGCCGTCTATTTCTATAATTTTCAGCTTTCGATAAATGCTTAATGAATATAATGTTTTGCATTTTGCACAGAATTCATAATCGTTAGACTGAGTCGGGAAGGTCCAGACATCGCGGAGATTGCGACCGAATCCACCAGGATTATATGGTATAGAAAAGCCCTGACGACCATCATTCAATAGGCTGCCTCCATGATCTTTTCTATGCTTTCTTTTTTTGTTACCGCTCGATCTTTCGGTAGACTTCTCTTTCGCCGCCTCAGCATCGTAAAAATACCTCATATTCTTAGTCAAAAGGAATATATGCTCGTGGCTTTTCGTCGGTCGATCCGTCACGCTTTCGGGCATCGGGTTCGGCTTTGCCCAAATAATGTCACTCCGAAGATACCAGCCGTCATCCTGGAGTGCGAAGGCCAATCGCCAGGGCTGGCCGATTAGGTTTTTAGGTTTAAAGCCCTCTGCCGTCTTACACGAATCATTACTCCATCCAAGATTGTGCCCATTATTAAAAGCAATTTTAGGCTTTGAATGAGAATACGAATCCCCCACATTAACAAAGCAACATCCATCCGGTCGCAACACCCTCCGAACCTCACCAAATACTGCAACCATCTTTTCAAGCCATTCCGCGAAAGTTTCTTCTAAACCGATTTGACCATCGACGCCGTAATCACGAAGGGCTCACGTTACCAGTATGGCGGAGACGTGCAAACCAGATGCACACTCTCGTCGGCCATACTTTTCAAGCCCTCCATGACGTCCATATTAAGAATTTTAAAATCTCTCATTCTACAATAACCTTGACATTTTATTCGTGTCATGCGACAATGACTTGTCCACCGCATACAGGAGGTAAGAGACTATGGATTGCACAATCGCATATTTGGCTGGCGCTATGGATTCCGATGGCTCCTTTTCCATCAGAAGATCGACGTACTTCAGGCGGGAATGCCGATTTCAATTGTGTTAATTGTCGTTCGAGACCCCATACGCTAGGAACGGCAACGTCCGGTCTAAATCCAAGTTCTAAAAGCCTTGCCTTGATTGCTTCAAGGTTTTCATTCCACCGCTTCAGCCGCAAGTTTTCTCGTTCTACCATTTCAACGTGTTCGCGGATTCTCTTCGATACTTCGTATCCAAGATCACGTTTTTCTTTTTTCCGGGCAAGCCAGTCCTTCCAATAAGCGACCTTGTCAGTCCGCATAATACCGACTTCCTTGATTTCAGTCCGAGCCATTAAAACGTAAAACAGTAGGTCCGCTGGTGGTTCGATTTCCCGGCGGGCCGCTTTCTTCTTCACATAAACCCGGCCCCCCGTCTTGGCAACCCAAAGCAATCCCGTTCCTTCAGGCACTTCATCGGATGCTATAAGTCCGTGCGGGCATACAAAATAAAAGTGATTGCATAATTCGAGATACGAAGGCCATTTATCATCTTTTAGGAAGTCGGAGCGCGACACCTTGATCTCATATCCGAACATAGTGATCGGCGACCACGACCGTTTAAATACCCATAGGTCGAGCCGCCTATGGTTCTTCGTTTGAGTCGGGCCGTTCTTGCATTCTGATACACAAACATCCTCTGAATGCCGCGATTTCAATAATCGCAATATATCGTTCGCGCTAATCTTGGGTTGCTTGTCTTTCATTTACTTTCATATATGCCCGTATGAATTCCGCCGCAACGTGCGGGTTTATTGCGTTTCCATAGCCTCTGAGCCTCATGATTCGATTGCGCTTTGCCCCGGAAAGAAGCTTAGCAGCCTTTGCCAGAAGAGGTAATCTCCGAAGTGTGGACTTGCCGTATCCCAGGCTTCGGGGTAGCCCATTAACCATCGGGAAAACGCCGCATTGAGCACGCCGTTGCGTGTCGTCGGTGCAGGGGATGAGGTCGAAATTGCTCCAAAAGCCTGCTTTTGAATTGTCACCTGTTTTTGATTCGGATAATACTTCGCTGCGCTGCATCCGCTGTCGTGGGCTCTGGGGGTTGTCGGTGTCGCCCAGCCCGCCAGCAAAACTTGATCCTCCAATTTCCTCAGTCCTCCCCCCTTCGTCGTTCTTATGGGCTGTCCCCCTCCGCTGGGGCATTTTGGGGTCTGCCAGCCAGCCAATTCCTTCACTTTGTTCATCGAGCGATTGTTCCCCGGCATGTGACTTTCCGAGAAGCTTAGAGCCGTTGGGGTCGGCCATCCCCCGAGCTGCACCTGGTCCACCAGCGTCACCCGTTGCTGATGATTCTTGAACGGCTTCGATCCCTGGCCGGCGTTCGCTTGCTCCGGAGTCCGCCACCCACCATAGCCTTTGTCGGATGTTCGGTGAGGCCAAGCCCGCAGCCGGCAGATCGGCACTTGCCGTCCTATATCCGATTCTCTCCAGGTCAGCTTGTATTCCGGCGAGCCAGACGAGCCCAGTCTTTGACGCAACCTGCTCGCCATAAATCGTGCCAGGTCTGCACTCTCGGATGAGTCGATAAAACTGAGGCCAGAGATTTCTATCGTCCCTCCATCCGCATTCCTGACAGCCGAATTCTTCAATGAACGAATAGTCTCCAATGAAAAAATGGAGCCCTTTAGAATCGCAAGCGGGGCATCGCTTATTTCCCGCGGCGCTGAAGGGCGGGCAGGGGCAGGATCCGGTCCAAACAGCTTCATCTGCCGGCCAATTCGCAAGTCTGAGCGCTTCTGACCATCCCGCGATGCCGCAGAAGAAATGCGCCTGTTCGTATCCTTCGAGATCTTCCGGTCTGACATCCTCGATGCTCCTATGGTCGATCGTTCCGTTCGGAATCTTTCCCGCGGCCATCAAGCCCTTCAGCCATTCGACGGCGCCGGGATCATTTTCGTTGTAATAATTCATTCCACGATGCATTATCCTTGGCGCGCACCGGATCCTCGCCGGTCCATTCGGCCCACCTGCGAAGTATAACGTCGCAATATTGCTCTGAGATCTCCATTGAGAAACACCGCCTGTTATTTTTTTCCGCCGCAATCAATTGAGAACCGGATCCGCAGAATGGCTCGTAACAGATTCCTCCCGGCCGAGTATGCTGCAACATCGGAATCTCGAAGACTTCGATTGGTTTGCTCGTGGGATGCTCAGTTTTTTCTCCAGGCTTAACCGTTGGTAATTCCCACACGCTTCGCGGATAATCATCCGAACATCGCTCCGGCTTATTGCCTCTGATCCAGCCGAACAGACACGGCTCGTGCTGCCACATATACCAAGAGCGAGTCAGAATGGGGCGGTCCTTGAACCATATGATCTGTTGATGCACAAAGGCTCCATTATCAACCCATGCCTTTTCAATTTTTGAATGATTTACGGAAGCATACCAACAATACCAGGCTGCATTTGGCTCGATGAATTCGAGTGCTACCTTAATGAAATTATTGAATAATTCGCTATTGGCATTCCACTCGTCCCAGTTTACTTCGCCATAGCTGCCGGTCCAATCCTTATTTCCATCTTTCTTTTCGAATGCGTGCGGATGGTTCTTACCATCATAACCGACCAAATAGGGAGGGTCCGTTGAGAATAGCTTCGCCTTCTGGCCGTCCATCAGCAGAGCCACGTCGTCTCTATTAGTGGAGTCTCCGCAGAGAAGCCTATGCTCACCCAATATCCAGAGATCATTACGCTTTGTGATCACATCCTTTTTATCCGGGACTTCTGGCTCCACGTTCGGATCGATGCCGCCGACACCAGTATTTTCAGGCGGTTCGATCTTATAATCGTGACGAACCGATTCGAGCAATTCCTGAACCCTGGAATCATCGGCCGTAACAGAATTGAGCAGCTCGGAGAAAACATCTTTATCCGCATCGGCCATGCCGGCGATCGGGTCGTAGATGGCCAACAATAGATCCGCTTCTTCTCGAGTTAAATCTGTTATTAGGACCGGGACCTTTTCGCCAAGGGCGATGTTCTTTCTGAGATGGCCGTCGATGATCTCCAGCTTCCCATCGTCGAGTTTGCGCGTCAGAATCGCGCCGGCGAATCCTATCTCATTCAGAACCCCCTCGAGCGCGCTTCGCTGCGCAACCGGATGCGTGCGCCAGTTCCGGGGATTATCCACCAGGTCTGAGGCCTTCACATGCCTGAATGATTTGGTTCTCATTTTTATGTCTTCCATCTCATCCTCCGATTCCAAGCCACTCGGCAAACGAGCAGTCGATTTCTGACCTCAGATAATCTCGATACCTCTGCTGTGATCTGGTCATTTTCCGCGCCCTGCCTATCTCGCCGTATTCGACCTCTGAGGTCGGGTGGCACGGGCTCTCCATCCCTGCCCTGTCTTCGTCGAAGTTGACCAGAATGTATGCGTTCCTTGCTCCGACGATTACTCCCTGCTTTCCGCCGACCTTTACGAGCCTGCCGACCTCGGCCGGGACTTTGTAATAGTCGCGTATGTATTCCATTGAAGTCATTGGGGCGCCTCCTCTTATTCCTTCCGCTTTAATTTTGCCGTCTCCTCGCGATGACACCATATGCAAAGTGTTCGGAGATTTTCCAACCCGCACTCTCCGCCGCCCTTGCTGACCGGTAGAATGTGATCCATGTCCCAAAGAACTGACCGGTGTCCCGGAATGCCTAACCATCGGCGAAATCTTCTCTGCACCGGCTTATTACGAAACATCCGTTCTGCTTGTTCGTGATATTTTTCTCGCGCTCTTTTCCCTCCACCCGCAGTCTTCCATGACCACGTGGGCACTTGAGTTGGGATAGACTCTTCGATCAATCTTTCAACCTGCGCCGTATCCAGTCCGCAGATGCAGCAAATGCCCTTATCCCTTTTTTCAATCTCTCGCTTCGCATAGCCAGGCTGAGACCTTATCTTATGCTCATGGACACATTCGTCGCTACAGAAAGTCCGCCGCCGACCCGAAACCTCATTGCCGCACCATCGGCACAGATTCCTGCCGTTCGGTCCCTTTTGAAGTTTTCGTTCATCAGCTTCTCCGGCTGACTTGAGTATTCGGCTATTGCTCATCAGTTTCAGATTTGATCGGGAAGACGACAGGTCGAGGTGGAATCCGATTCTTTGAGCCGAATTCGTGAGTCGCAAGATCCCAGTCGAGCTGAGTTTCAGAATGGACACTATCCCGTTCTCTGTAAATTGTTATGAATCTATTGAATGCAGTAAGCCCTTTACGGCAGCCGTGCCTTTCCGAAAACAGCAGAATCCTCTTTTTCAGGTTTTTATACTCGAAGATATAAGCACCAGCCCTGAACCAGATCAAACCGTCAGAGATCGAAATGGTGAAACTTTTCCTTATCGAATACTGACGGATGCCGAGAGAAGTATTTTTTTTACAACTTATCATCAGCTTTTTTCCTTGGACCTCCGGGTCGCCACGAATCCCATTGCTCAACAGCCCTTCCTCGGATGTTTGCACAGCGAAGGTGATTAACTAATTCCATCCGGCTGAATCCTCCGCGCTCTGCAAGCCTCTCCAAAGTCTGACTGCTCCCGTATCGCTTGTAATCTACATAGGCCATCTCCGCCAGCCACCACGGAATGAAGGTCTTAGGATACGTGTTTCCATCCTCATCCCGTCGTTCTGCCATTATCGGGAACGGCTTGTCGTCTTTGATTTCAGGCATTATCCGCAGACCCCGTCCTTGCATACGCAATCGTAAACCCTGAGTTCCTGCTCGTGTTCCATCCTCTGCATTTCCCTCTCGTGACCTCTCTGTGCGTAGCCGTTTATCAAAATCGAGGTGCTTAGGCCGAGGATGCCCCAAAAGATCCACTGGCCCAGCTGTGAGAACCATCTTCCTTCAATCATCTGCTCCTCCAATCTTATTTACCCCCGCAGTCTCGCATTTCTCCACACTCTTCGGTGTCGAGCGGATCGTCGTCGTTCTGCATCCTTCCATCAGCCCCGAGTCGCCCGATGATTTCGTATTCTTCATCCTGGTGAAATCCCCTGCTCACAGTCATGTTGCTTCCGACTTCTACAAATAAGATTCCACGAGGGTCGTAATAAGGGCGGGGATTGTGTATACCGGGAGTCCATTTTCGACCGGAGTATTCGATTACGTCGACTTCCGGCTCCATGTCCTCAATTTTCTTCGTTGCCACTTTCGCCTTCCTTCGGTATCAGACAGAGCTGCTCCGGCACGGCCTCTCCGGTGTGAAGCATTTGCCTGACCTCGAACTCGTTCGTCCGCAGGTCTTTGATGATTTCGATGTAGCTGGCGGCTGTGGCTTTCTTCGCGTCCACCTGCCGGTCGATCTCGTTAAGAATTCTGATATGCTCCAGCTTCGCCAGCCTGATTTCGTCTTCTGTCAGTTTACGTGCCACTGTTTTTCTCCTTATCTTTTCAATCTGTCTTCGAGATGATGTAATCTGTCCGCTCGAACCTTACGAGTCCGCCGAGTACCAAGGACATCTCGCATATCTGACATTTATCACGGATCGTTGACCCTTTGGGCGTTTCGTGGTCATTCGGACAGATTACTTCGTAGACAGCGGCAACCGCTCCCCACCCTTCGTCGTCGACGCCGAACATCCCGTTGACGACTCCTAACATTCCGACCGAGTTGCCTCCCTTTCCATCGTGGACCTGAACTGTCGGATGTTTCGCCAGTGCCTCGTTGCAGGCAATTCTCTGGGATATAAGCCGCTCTGTCGCCTTCGGGTCCAATCGGGCCATTTCGTTCAGCAGTTCGACCGCCTCTTCAATTGTCAAAGTTCCTTTAATCATTTGCTCTCCTTTACCGAGATTCGTTATTTTTAAGACCCAACGGATCCTTATCCTTCATATTTGGCCTTTTCGGAATGTGCGGGCAGACCTCGACCGGAGTCAGCGTGACGTGGATTATTCCGGGCTCACTGCCGGCCTCGGCCTTGACCTTATACGCTGTGCCGTTTATATAAAGCGGCATTTTCTTCAGGTCTATCTTTCCTTCCGCTTCCAGATCCATAAGCGTTTTTCTGGCGACCTCCGCAATCTTTTTACCGAGTGACATTTCATTCTCCTCTACCGGATTCTTTGTTCCTATAATAACGATTATCGTCGGCTTGCTTTCGATTTCCTGTGTCACCATTCTTCTGCCTTTTTCCTGACCATCTCTCCGTGCTTTTCGTGGTCGAAAACGGCAAAGTCTATCGAGATCGACTCATCATCATTGATGGTGAAGCCGGTCAATACGATCAGTGTATGCTGTGCGATTCCTTCAGGCCACTGAGACTGCATATTATCCGGGAAGCATTCCATCCAGTCCTTCGCTTTGAGCATTGTCCCGACGTGCGACAGGGCTTGTCTGAAGTTTATCCGTTGCAGTGCGCCGCCGTCCAGACCTTTCAGCGTTCGCTGACCCCAAATTTTAATCCCTTCGGTCATCAATTATGCTCCGAGACGCTGATGACGAAAATCTTGCCTGTCTTATTCTCACGAACAGCCAGCATTTTCATTATGCCGTCCGTCGAGTCGTAATTCTTGACGTAGAACTTCGGCACTGTCCCGGCGATTCCGACCACGTTTTGCCTCTCCATCGCTTTTTTTATCAGATCACGAATTTCTTCTTTTGTCATTTCCGCTACCTCCGGGCCTTCCGCGTGGCCTTCTGCTGTTCCTCCAACCCGCACCTTGAACACTTCCACGGGCCGACAGGAATTCTCGTGGGATGTATCGTAGGCCAATATTGACCATCAACGAATTCACCGAAATGCTCCGCAAAATCCTGCACGAATTCGTTATTTCCACATTCACAATTCACCTTTTTATTGTGTTTTTCTCTTAACCGGACCGGAACATTGACCTTTATTTTTAAATCATCAATCCCAACCATCTCCAACTCAAGATCGACTTTCTGTCCTCCATCGGAAACGTTTGCATTGACAACTCGATAGGTAACGCCATCTACCAAGATTGTCGATTCCTTTGCCGGTGCTTCCGGGTAGCCTTCTTTGAATTTTTCCGCTGTCGCTACCAGTGAATCCCATGCGGTCATAGTTATCCTTTCATATTTTGATTATATTCAGTTAGCTCCAGCGCCGCAGCGCAAGCCTCGCATCGAGGCTCCGGCCAAATGTTGGGAAACATCGTTCCCTCGATAATCTCTTCTCCGCAGGTGGATTCGCCCATCTCCATCACGAGATGAAAGTCGCCGCCTGGCCGAGCCCTGAATCCTGACATCCGTGTTGCCTGTGCTTCCTCTGGAATTTTCATTCATCACCTACAATGGTATTCCGGTTAGGTTTACGCATCCTCGATCCCTTCGTGACTACGGTTGAACGTCCGAGCCTTTTCTTTTTCTTACTTTTCTTTTTTCCATCAGTTTTGAGGGAGGCGTTATCGTTCCCATCTGTGCTTGATTCTTCTTTTTCGCCTGCCATCCCTGCTTTATCGTCTCGTTTATAGTCCATAACTCAACCTTATATCGTGTTTTAAACTTTGTCAAGCCGGATAAATGCACATCATCGTGATGCTGCCAGCACAATGGGGCACAGGTGTAATCTGATCCGCCGGCGCCCCGCGATTTAAGATGATGCGCGTGGACGGGCTCGACACGGCATCCCGGAACAGAGCAATCGTGATTTCTGACGAACTCCAGGAATTCAAGATCAGTCTCACGGCCCGATCGTCTTTTTTTCTTCGCCCTCGTGAGGAGCGGTGTCTTTCGATTCAACCACACCTTCCGCTTGAGCGGCGTTCTCTTCATTTCGTTTTGCCTCGATTATGTCTGGATCGAACATCCTCCGTTCACTAAACTCCTCTTTTTTGCCGACGTTCCAGTCGGCGACGGGGCGGTAATATCCTACGACTCGGGAGTATACCTCACATTTCTTTTCACATTTTGCCATGCTTGCCCCTTATAAAATAATTTGGCCGCTGTCCGATTAAGGCATTTGAGTTCTACGACCTGGTGAGGATCGTTGACTCGGGAGGGGGTCCGGTATAGAAACCTTGCCCTGGGCGTAGCAGGCGGCCGCTACTCAGCTCCAAAAGATCGGACTAATTTATTTTACAATTATTTGATCGGAGCGGGCAGATCAGCTCCGGGCTTCGAGGCCGTCGTCTTTTTCTTCGGGTCTTCAAGCGTGACGGCCTTCCCCGAGACTTCGACCCTTTGATCATCGAACCATTCTCCCTCGATCGTTGAGCCGTCCTTCTTCACTTTCGGCCTCAGTAGATATTGATTGCAGCCGGTTAAATAGATCGCGATTCCCGTGATCGTCCCCTCGAAGCCTGTGATCTTATCGCGACCGGTCTTTCCTAAGATTGTCTTGAATTCTCTTTCCATTGTTCGCTTCTCCTTTTGTTTTCATCGATTCCATATTTCTGTCCGCACGATTTACCGTCCGGACCGTTACACTTCCAATTTCCCGAATGAGCGCAGACCTGATACTTCACTCCGCAGTGGCACACGTAACTGCTCCAAACCCAATGGCCTACTACGTCGTCGGAGTCTACTGTTATTTTTATCATAGAGCCGCTCTGCCTTCCGAATCGATCAGCCTGAAATCCGGCAGCGGGTAATGCTCCTCATTGACCGGCCACCACAGATGCAGGCAGTTCGGGTGAATATTTATATGCTCTTCTTTTTTCGGCAGCACCATTACGGCTGCTCGGTGATCCCCGGCGAAGGCGCTCTTGACCTTCGTCAGATCATCATAGGACGGAACTCGATCTTGCCGAGATAAGCTAAGGTGGCGCCACCACATTCCTTCGATTTTCTCCTCGCCGTAGACTACCTTCAGCCTGCTCATGCTCAGGAACATATACGATGATTTTACGGGGCATTCGACCTGCTGCCATAACGGCGGAACGGCGAACATCTTCGGAGTTCGGAGTTTCTTATTCATTTCGCTCTTCCTGATCCCAGTGCATATCTTCCCAATTTTCATAAATCTTTACGCCGAGAACTTCGGCACGTTCAATTTCGTTCATAGTTCCCCCGGAATTTCTCCAATCGCCCACCAGAACCATCACACAGCCTCGTTTACTGCCGGCCAGCGCTTCCAGAATTGCGATTTCACCATCTAAAAAGACTTTATCGCCCATAGCGCCGTCCATGAACGCACTATTGAGATGTGGGCAAAACGTGGGATATCCGAGAGCCCAACATTTGACGGCGCTCCGTCTGGCCTCCGCTATATTCTCAGCGATTCCATTAATAACATCGTCTCGATATGGACCGGCAATATATACGAATGGCCTATTCATATTTTAATTTACTCCGCAGAACGGAAGTTCTCTAATCCCCACGCTTTCATTACGCTCCCTCCTCCATCGCTTCGAGGACTTCGATGAACGTATCAACCGAATCGAGCCACGCTACCATCAGTCGGTTGATTCCGATCGGCTCCCTCTTCCACGATGTCAATCCGTAGACGGGGACGACGCGTCCGTTGGCGTATCCGATCTCAGCCCACGAATCTGCGCCGGACGGCCCGAGATAAACGACTACATCGGCGTTGGCAATCGCCTCCATATCCCAATCGAATTTATTCTGACCGGACTCAGACTGAATCCATCCCTCGAATCCTCCCCACTTGTCCAGTTCTCCCGGCTTCGGTCCATGCTCGGTAAAAGAACTGACCTCGTGCTTTTCCTTACGCAATCGAGCGGCCAGCATTTCTACCCCGTGGACATTACTCCACGAACTCGCTATGTAAATTTTCAAAGTCTCTACCTCCTTATTTACAATTTAATTTCCTCCGCCACTATCTTATCCGCCACCGTGTCCGCGAAATCACCGAACCGCCGACACTGCTGCCGGTTCTTCCCATATGAAGCAAACCCGAAATCGTCGCCACGAACGAAGAAGATGACCACGCCATCCATTCCATGTCTCTTGGCGAGCTGCTTCGCCGTCTCTATAGAAGGTTTATTATTCACACATCTCCCTTTCTGATGAAGCAAAATAGATCGTCATATTTCGATTTGACCGTGATCTGCACCATGCCGTAATCTTCGGAAAACTGCACTGATGCCGTATGCTCTATGCCGGTCACGTTTGTTACGTCGGCTGCGAATTCATTTGCTCTATCGATAATTATCATTCCGATTTTTGGCTTCATCAAAGCGAATTTGTAATTATCTATCTTTCTATCAAACGCCTCGATCATTTTGCGGAACGGCTGCTTCAGAACAGCTTCGTTTGCTCCGGCGGTCTTCTCTCCGGTGTCCTCCATGCGATCGCCTTCCTTCCTGACCTGGTCGGCCTTCTCTCTCCGCTATCAACAATATCTCCCCGTTTAAAAAGAGCCGTGAATCTTGCCGAGGCGGTCTGATGCCGTAGATTAAGAGCGACCTCTACCTCGTCGCAGGTTACGCCTCGCCTTCCATGATTTTTAATATGCTCATATACTATACTTTCGATAGACTTAGCGTCAATCGTTTTTTTGGCGGCTATGCTGGTATCCCTCATCGATTCCTCCGCGTGTTATATTTAACCGCCTCCTTGACTTTGGCGCGTGTCCTTTTCTCGCTCCACCACCATCGCGCCTTGACTCCATAAAGCCGCGCGGCCTTTATGCATTCCTTCCGATTAATCTTCATCAGACCGAGTAATTTTGGCTTGGCTTCCCGCAATTGCCAAATCCGCATAGCGATGAACGAGGAAATAGCAACTGCGATCGCAATGAACTCAACAGCCTTTTCGATTGGCCACTCCATAACGTCTGCTCCTTTGGTTAAATGACTTTACTAGTCGTTGCAATTTACACATCGCATCGACGTATCTATTCCACAAATCTGCCGTCACGGGATTACACTTACCTCTGTATTGAAAACCCTCCTTTGCGCGAATCGCGTCGCTGTAGGCAGCGTTGATGGACGGGTCTTTGAGATGCAGATTGCGCAACCATGATGGATTCAGCGCGGCGTCGATACACATAATTTAAAACCTATTTCTTCCATGCGTTTTAGGGCATCATCGAAGCCCCGCGCAATTATAACTATATGTCCCTCTGTGACAAGCGCTCGGTGCCACTTGTCCTGGGCTGGCGTGACTCGACCGCCTTTCTTTCTTTTCAATTCAATAAATACGGAACGAGCCTCCGGCCGGAACGGGGGTTTGGTCAATATGACGAAATCAGGGACGCCGGCTTTCAACCCCATTTTTTTCAACTTGCTCAGAATCCGCCATTTCTGTTTATCTGGCAATCCCTTAACCATCAATTCGTTCGGAGGATGGAAGTAGAGCAGCCTGGCGTAGTCGAATACCTCAGCGAGCGCCATATGGTCTGCCGATTCGTGGGGCGACCACGCCTCGCTGCTTCTTTTTCTACCGGCCAATGAGACACTCCTTCTCGGCCAGCCACTCGGGGACCTCGATAACCTGAGCCTGCTCGTCGATTTCACAGCGAGACTTCGGGAACCATATCTCGTCTTCGCCGATCAGCAGGAGCCATGCGTTTTCGCCGTCCTTCTTCAACTCGTCGTAGCCGACCAGAACCATTTCGTCACTCATAGCATTTCCCATTTCCGGTATTTTGGCGGTTTTTTTTCAATTGTTTCAAATAATATTTTATGTCACCATGGTAGTGTAAGAGACAAGAAAGGTTATATTTCCCCTTTAAAGAATCTATTACTTGATCGAGTTCTTTAAGATATTCATGGGATTTTGCCCACTCTGTTTCAGTTATAGTTTGGTCCATGCCACTTTGTCTATCTGTAAATATTTCTGTATTACAACGGAGGCAGACGTCTTTTCTCCACCATCTAGGACCATCATCAAAATGGTCTATACCAACAATAAGCTCATGCTGTCCATACCCACAATATTTACCATTTTTATCTAATACCCGTCGCTTTCTTCGATTGATATAATAGCACCAAATTGCTTTTATAAACCCAAGTATTCGTTCTTCTAAGATTATTTCATCACTCATTGAGGCAGCTCCTCTTTCCATGTGGTCTTACAATGCGGACATTCACAGCTGACTAGATCTCCAGCAGGCCAATTATCCATTTGCTCCCCTATCTCAATTGCATCAGGATGAAAAGATATGCTTGATTTTTCAGGTGTCCAAGAGTCTTCTGCTGTGCATTTATGTCTTACATCTATCACGACGACATCCTTTCTCCCACGATTTCAAAGCCGAACGCTCGCTTCGTCGCTCTGGGCCTTTCGCTCCACAGGTCTTTCGCAGACACTTGACCCAATGCCACCAAGTCGAATTGCTGCGATCGCCTACTCTGCGCGAGTGAACGACGTGCTTCTTGCTTCCACAGAATGGACATTGCGGCAGTCCGTTGCCAATCACGACGACCACCCGCAATCCCAACAGTGCCAATGGTCTCCTTCCCATTCAACCGAGTGATAGCCGCACGCTGGACATTTTCTCATCGTCTAGATCCTCCCTTCAGCCGGATGATCCGATCCGGCTTGCAAAGTTCTAATATCCTGTCCGCAATTCTCTTCCAGTCGATTCCTCTTTTTCCCATGTCGTGGAGCGTCCAGTTAGACGTTATGATGGTCGGCAACTGTGCCATGTATCGCCTGTTGACCAGCCTGAAAAGAACCTCTACAGCAAAGGGAGAGTCACGGTGAGCCCCGAAATCGTCGAGGCAGAGGATAGGCGCCTCCATGAGCCGATTCATCAGTTCGTTCCCGTTTCTGGCGGATGGCTGGACCTCCCACAAGATATCCGGAACAGACGCGACATATCCCATTTTCCCGGATAAGATCGCGCCCTGCATGGCGGCGCAGGCCAGATGTGTCTTTCCGGTTCCGACATCACCTGCCAGAAATATCCAGCCCACAGGATTTTTCGACCACTTTTTTATGACTTCAACCCCTCCTCGATTCTCGCCGGCATCAAATTCGTCGAACGTTTTCTTGAGGTATGGTTCTGGAATTCCCGCATTGCCCAGGGCGGTATTGCTAGAGTCGGCCAGCCATTTTTTTCTCATATTCGGGCAAGTCGCCGAGAACGATTTGCCGCCCTCCTCGTGATGGACATATCCGTCTCTACATTCCTGCCCGTTCAATTTTTCCAATCCGCAAAGTGAACATTTTTCAGTCTTTGTCATATTCTCCAAACCTTGCCTCATCTTCAGGCGAAAGCGCATCGAATTCAACCCCGCGTCCCATCTGCTGCCCGCCCCCCTTATCCTTATAATTTCCCTCGATCACCTTCTGGAAATTGGTCGGGCGGGTAAGCCAGTCGAGGTTGAAGTATCGCATCTCATGAGTTAGCCAGTGCGACTCGCCGGCAATCTTGAAGTAATCACTCCATGGAGAGATCTCTTCGCCCCATTTCATCTCACGGCTCCGAGCCCTGATTTGACGTAATACTTTCTCACCCTGCTTCGTTCCAGTCGGGTTGGTCAGTTGGGGATACTTCGGAGGGGGAAAATGTTGGCTATAGAGTTCCACGATATCCAGTTCAAATAAAAATTCGGATGATACACATGTCTTCTGATTGGATTCGGATTCGGATTGGATTCGGATTGGATTAGGCGCACTTCCTGCCGCATCTTGCGGATTATTGTCAGCAACTTGCGGATTTCTGCTGCCATTTTTCCGCAGAACTTCTAAACCTTCGTTATCGTTACTTTCTTCTGGTCCAGGATGTTTTGGTCGAACGTTCCTTATTCTCTGATGATCCTCCCATTTATTAAAGCAGCCATAATTTCTGCCCTGGACCTTATAGAGCGATATAATTCCTGCTGCGGCAATCTGCTGACAATTTGCGGCAATACTCTGCATTATGTCAGCAATGTCTTTCGGATCAGTGGTGCGATCCGCCAGAAGAGGATAAGTAGCTGATAATAAATAACCAGGAGAGGCCATGAATCGACCCTGATCGTCGGCAATAACCAATAGTCTATAGAACAGAATCTCCGCAGTTTCCGACAATGCATCGATACTTTCAGATGTCAGAATCGATTCCTTGATGATCCTATTCGGACTCAAAATTCAACCTTCGAATTCGCCATGCAATTTTTATATGCTTCGTTATAAGGCATTACAGCTGTCGATCTTTTCATCTGGATTAGTAATCACCGACTTTGCTTGTTCGTCGAGACAATCTTCGTGTAATATTAAATTTGCGTGGCCTTTCAAAAATCCAACCGCAATGACATTGTCTGATATTTTTTTCTTACATCGTCCGCAAGTTCTCATCCCGACCTTACCAATTGCGCTTGTTACTCGAAGAACTACATCTAATGGACCAATATCTATAAGTCTCGAAGTTGGCTTATATACTTTCATTGGCTACCTATATTAATCCTCATAAAAAAAGCGCCGGGGTGAACACGCGATTAGGCGACCCGGCGCTTTTTAATGAGGCCCGTAAGGGCGATTTGACATGGTATTTTCGCGTGTTCACGAAAGCAACTCTACTTGATCGATGCCAGGCTGTCAAGCTGAAAGTTCGAATTTTTCGATCTGCTCCACGAGATCCGGGCCACCGCCCCGTGGCTCCCATTCCCGGAGCAATGCGTCGACCACATCCTTCTCATGGGTGGCGATCGAAACGACCAAATCGCTTTCAGCATCTTGAAGCGCGGACAACCCGAAGTGGAGAATAGACACGGCTCGCATGAGGGTGGCGCGGCCAGAACTCGTGCTGTAGTCCTCACCGAGCAGCTCATCCGTGGCCTTCAGCTTGCTCCTGGCAAATTTCCTGACCATCAATTCATCGGCGCTACAAAGAGCCTCGTAGGTCTCTTTCAGCACCGTGAGGGCGCGGCCAAGCGCCTGCTTCTGGCCAGTCTGGCGGGGTCCGCTGGTCTTCATTTGGGGATATCTCCGTTTTTTTCCTGTTGCCGCCATTCGATGATTGCTTTGGCAAATTGTCGTAGCGCCTTGACCGCATCCTTGTCCTTAAGTTTTTCCACCATCTCCTTGATCGAATCGAACTTCCAAACGTCGAGCAGCCCCCTGCATCTGGATTCGGAAACTTCCAGGAGCATGTTGGCGACGATCAGGAGTTGTTCATTCACGGGCAGATCGGGATCAATTCCCAAATCGGTCTCGAGGTCAAGAACGGCTGGTTTCGGTGTCTCCGCATCCTTCTTTTTTTCCGTTTTGCCTTTTGGGGGAGGATCCGGCTTCTCTTCTTCAGTCTCGATCGGCGGAAAGATTTTATCGGCCGAGACTTCACCGTCCTTGATCTGCTGAGCATAATTCCGGAGTTCTGCAATTTCCGTGGCTCCCAGCCCGTCCATCGGCCCAACAACCGCCTCGATACGCGCCTTATTGATGCCGTAGGGCAGAAAGAAGTTCAGAACCTTCTCTCGGGCCACCGCGATGCCGCCAGCGGTAATTCCCCTGATGACCGCATCCTTCGCCACAACAATCGCTTTATCGATAATATCCTTCGGCACTACACCCGCCATCGCGTTCCTCCGGGCCTTCGACTGAGCCTTTTGATACTCCATTACATAGTAGCGATCATAATCGTATTTGCCGGCTTGGCTTTTCGATGGAATCTTTTGTCGATACGTCCTGGTGCTGTTGTATCCGGTCTCGAGATCGACCACTGTCACTTTGAAAACCCAGAAACTTCCTTCAATCCTTTCGTCGATGTCTACGGCCAAATTTCCAAAATAGCGGGCGATCGCATCAAGCAGATGAACCGTGGCGCCCTCGACCGTTACGGAACGATTATTTTTCCGATCTTGGGCTTGCCAGTGGTAGTAGAATGCCGGGCCCGCGAGTTCCGCCTCGGCGAATACCTGCTGACGGACCTTCGTAAGCTGCCTGGGTTTAACCACGCTCACCGCGGTGTGATATTGCGTTTTTATCTGTAGAGCCTGCTGGCCACTGGCGACTGCCGCCGCTACCGCAGTATCAGGTTCTCCGTCGTAAACTTGAGCATCGATTCCATCTTTGTCTTTTTCGTTCATGATTCCTCCTGTATGTTAAAAAACTATTCCGCCCTTCCACGGCGGTTGATTGATTGCCAACCTCGATAACTCATCAATAGTCGGTCTGCGAAGCGTCCCATTTCTTAAATGAGAAAATCCTTCGCCGGCATCAATATCGCCCTCCCTAAAGTAAACTTCGTAAACCCACAGTCCGTTTTCAGGAGCTTTATGTAAGCCGCAATACCCGTTAAGAAAGTCATCAACATTCATTACAGAACCCCAGGCTGCATTAAAGCCATCCTCGCTTTCCGGATCTCCCGAAGACGCGATCGGCAGTGCGGTATCATCCATAATCACTCCGCATCTACGATTACCTACTCTTCCGCTGCAACAGTGAATAATAATTTTTCGTTCATTTCGCCTCCTATTTGCCATGAGGGCATTGATTAAAAAATCCGCAATATGCCGGACTACATATCCAATCCGAGGGATGTGCCGGCGGGAAAAGGCCCGTTTCGAGACATTTGAGCATAACTTCTGCTATGGCTTCAATTCTCTTTAAATCCTCGGGTTTACGTTGTGTAATAAGTTCTATATGCTTTGGAGTTTTATTCGGGACCATCAATTCATATTTAAACGCCGCCGGCCATTTTCCAGTAAGATTTTTATAAAGCAGGGAATAAAATATTGGTTGGAGTTCACGATCAGCCCAGAATTGGCTTTTCGTTTTCATTGTCTTCAAATCCATGATGTTGCCGCGGGGATCCGTAACGTCGAGAATGCCGCCGATCGGCAAATCCCAGCCGTCTAATTGTGCTACAATTTCTTCCTCGATAAGGTCCGGTTCAATCTTCGGCGCGATTACATCTGCGTAGAGTCGAGTCGCCCCCACCGTCTGATCCAACCCCTCAGCAATGAGCCGATCCTGCTCCGACTTGTCCGACGCCTTCTCTTTTGAAATGAAAACTCCCTTGTTCTCGATGAGCCTCTTATATTCGTCGGTGGCCGTGTCGACTAATTCATCAGCCGGCAGGTCCGCACCCGTCTTTTTTTTGGATATGTGATTCTTCTCGGCGGCCTTATGCGTCGCGGATCCCCGCCTGGCCGCGATGCCTGGTGGGATGATCAAATCTTCGACGTATCGAAACGCGAATTGTCTCGCACATCTGAGAAACATATTTAGGTGGCTCTGGTGGATTTCAGTTAGCTGCATTTTTTGCTCCTGTTCTTGTGGTTGTTGTTGTCCTACTATAATCCATTCGTCCCCGCCAAGTCAAGCCATCTGAGAAAATTATTGACTTCCGGTTCCGATGTGCAACAATGAGTCTTCAACCATCGTTGCTCCGATGGAAGTTGTTGCATGACACTGGCCGCTCTCGGGCGGCTTTTGTCATACTGGGGCAATGGCTTTATACAAGCCATAAGCACATCCGCAAATATTAGTCATCAAGTTTGAGCCAGTTCCACCACAAGCCGAGCATAATTTATAATCAGATCTATTCACTGGCTTTAAAGGATTTTCAATTCCTAATTTATGAAAACATTCCACTTTCATTTCTTCGCTCATAATCTCTGCTTACCTTCCCTAATCTGGATTGCTCCAAGGCAAGGATACATATCCTTCCTTTTTCTCCATTCGCTCGACTGCGGAGATCGCCTGAATGAATAAATCCTCCCCTTAGTTAATTTTTTCGATATCGAATCCTTAATTTTGATACGTGCCCACCATTCAGGATTGGCCATGTATTGATCCGAGTCGTCCTCATATTTGAGAAGTTCGCCAGTCGCAATTATTTTGTTTTTCCTGAATATTTCAACGATTCTCATTGTTTACTCCCGATTAGATTCGTGGAACAATTGGTATAATTTACTTTAAGATTCCTTGAATTCCAGCCTATCAGTATTCATCGGGCTACAGCAGCCCGTCCCCACATCGATGTCGTATCCTCTGGCGACCAGACTGCATCGCCATCGAGACCCGGAAGTTCTATGTTCGCTTTGCAGGAACGGGCATTTGTCCTTATATCCGACGTTCCACTGTTTGAGAACTTGCTGGCCGATTGCACAAATAGCCTTCCGGCAGCAGTATCCACAGCCGATGCACGCTCTAAATTTTGATTCTTCTGGCATAGTTGCTCAGGTGGTCTGGAAGCAGGTCCTTCGGGTTGCAGGCCTGCGCGTTCGGTTCGTTTCCGAACTGGACGTGGATGAATCTATCGTTCCAGGATGAGATCGTGCCCCACATCGTATCCTTGTGGCCACACCAGCCATCAACGCCGCCATGCCTGGCGCTCTGCGGGACGTAGCAGACCCTCATTCCGATATCTTCGGGGGTCAGCTTGCTGATGTCGATGCCGAGATCGCTATTATCCATCCCTGTTTTGCCTTTCTGCATTCGTTGACCTGATGCCGGACAGTTCTTTCTTTGCATGATTTCCTTCATCGATTTTGGCTTTTAATTCGCCGATTCTCTCGCACCCACGTTTGCCTACTGCGTCCGTTTTTTCTCTCCTTTTCCTCCAGATAACATCTTGGCTATAACATCCATCAGCGCAGCAGCCAGCTCCTTGAACGCCTCATTTTCGATCGCATCCATTAGGTTTTCAAGCAGATTATGGACTTCTGCATTCTGCAACGATAAGCCGAGCAGCTTGACTACCGGGAATTTCAGAGCCTCTCCTTCCTCAACTCGTTCGAAACGATAAGACCCGGCGTATCCCGGACCTCGTTCGTCTCGCCAGTTCGGAACGATAGCAATATAAGTCATGTCATGCTCGTCGCAGATCTCCTTCAACTGGTCGAGCAGCGGAATAACCTTTTCAGCCGTGATTTCTCGCTTGTCGTAACCAATTTTTTTCTTCGTGCAGGGCATCAGCTTTCCTCCAATTTATCCATTAACTTCAGATCAATCATCGTTTCCGTGATAGTGTCGAGCAGCGTCGAATCCGAAAACTCAGCATCGAAACGCTTCATTGCCGCCAGCGCCTCATCGGTTATTCCATTTCTGGCCTCGTGGCCAGAGAAGAATTCTTTGACGTTGTAATGCCCGACCAGAAAACCGAAAGCGAAGTAATCCTCTCCGTGAATCAGATACCGTTCCTCATGTGCTATCTCGTGTAGCCCGTCGAAACTATGCCACAGTTCCCTTGTCATCAAATTCTCCCTCTGATTAGAAATACATTCCTCGCATGTGAATTGCTGTTTGATTTCACCAGAGACGACCGGACATTCTGGATCGTTATATTTACAGCCATGCTCGGAGCAGCAATGCCTTCTATGGACTCCTTCGTTCATATCAGCCCCGCTTCCATCATCGTCATATCCTGATCTGACCAGCCCGCGCGCCAAGATTCTAGACTCCATCCTGTTAAATTCTCCGGCTCCTGCGACAACGGCATGCCGGCTTCCCTGGCCATCGCTCCCAATTGGAACGACCCTGAATGAAATTCCACGTCTTCCCTGCTACAGAACCTGTCCATGTCGCCTCCGATCGATTTAAGAATTATTCCGGTGGCCTCGCGATTTGCGAGTTTCCTTTTCCGCCGGCTTCTCCGCTCCCTGGACCTTGCCGTCCTCGATGATGTAGTCGACCTCATCGCCCGTCGATACCCTCTCCATCAACACCTGCAGGCCTCGCTTGTTCGCTAACTCGGCTACGTGACGAAGAGTCTTAGGATCCAAGTCGCTGCCCCGTCGGATAAGCACTACCCGTGATTTCGGACTCAGAATATCGGCGAGCGCGATCGCTACGGTGATTTTTTCAGAGTCAGATGCATCCTTTAGGGAAATTCCTTTATAGATCAGACCTTCCTCGCCGAAGTCGAGGCCTTCGATGGGAATATCGGCTTCCTCGACCATTTTCCGTTTCTCAGTATCAATTTTCTTCAGTTCCTCAGTCAATGCTTCGCTGGCCTTCTTCTTTTGCTTGAGGTCCGTCTCGATAAGTGCACGATCGTGGTTCGCTCTTGCCCTGCGATTATCTTCCTCGATGGTCGACATCTTTGATTCGATCGCTGCAGTATCAATCTCACGCACCCCATGCAATTCCTCGTTGTAATCATCCATGTCGTCACGGGACGCTAATAGTTCTTGCCGTAGCCGGTCGATTTCTCCCTCGATCTCTTCTGCGCGTTTGTGACTGGTTGTTATCTGCTCCTGCAGAAAATTAATGCGGGAATTGTTGAGTGACGCATCTTTATATTCCTGCGTTAGATCGACAAGCGATATTTCATTATCTGGTGCATCGGGATAGCTTTCACTGGTGGCCAGCGTGCCATCTAACTTCTTTATATCGCTGTTGATTGACTTTCTCTCGCTGAATGCATTATCTTTTCTGCAGTCGAGCCCTGTGAAATCCAGGCCAAGTGCGTCTTGTAGCTGCTGCATCTGTTCCCGCTCTTCCTTGGGATTCTTCACATCGATGAAGCGAACCGGGTCGAAACCGATGCCGCCGAATGGATCGTCAAGAGCTGTCTGCGCACCGTTTATAGTATGGCCATCCTTCGTTTTTACGATCAGATCGCCTCCCTTTTTCGTTTTATTGAAGGTTCGCTCCACCACAAGTCCATTGTTCAGGTCGACGATGGCATGGCCCTCTTCTGTTCCGCCACGCAGCGGTCTGTCCGGCAGAACCTTGGCTCCGGCCAGCGCAGCCATCGTCGCGTCCAAAAACGATGACTTGCCCTGCGCATTCTCGCCACCGATGATCGTGACACCTTTCGCGTGTGGCACCATGCGGACTAGGTCGATTCTCTTGAAGTTCTGGACCTCGATGCCAGTAATATACAATCTGTCCTCGTTATCTTTCATCGCTCTACCTCGATTTGATTGTTGCGCCGATATTTCCGCCTTTTCCGCTCGGCTTTTATAGCGATCGATTCTCGCTTGCTTCTTTTCTTCGTAGTCGTTCATTCGTCACGCTCCGCACAAACTTTGCAGTAGCGAAAATTTCCGAAGCCACCGGCGCGACTTGGATTGATCTCCAAAGGATCGAAGTAGTGATCGCCTTTTTTGATTGTGTTTTTGCATTGACCCGAGCCAGTAAATTCACCGTTCATGTAATCGCATCGGTGGTCTTTCCTGGCTTTTCGTATTTTGTGATCGGTCCAGACTCCGAGAAACCTCTTGCTTGGAGTAATTAAATTCATTGATCTTCTAAAAGCTCAAGGCAGTCAGCCGGCCAATATACTCCGATACTTCCGTCCGCGTGTTCTACTTTCATCAGCGTATGTCCTCCGACCTGCGTTGTCCCTATTATTTTGTCTTTCATTTTGCCCTCACTATTTTATATTTTTCAGCGCGGCGATCATCTCACGGAACACCTCGACCTGGCAGTCGCTGTCCTGAGCCTGTTCTTCTGTTCCATTCTCTCGACACCATTCGGCATCTCGTTTATATTCGTCAACGCTCTCCTCGAGCCTGACGATCTCGCATCTAATAATTTCGGTTTTTAGTTCGGCTCTGGTAGTCGCTCTCATAGTCTGCTACCTCTCCCTTTTTCATGTGCGGCATTGCGCCTAGCGTTTGAGCAGCAGGCCAGCCATGCCTTGCATCTCGGCCCTCGATCACTATTGCCATCCGGCTTGGCCATGCAGTTGTCGCATACTTTTTTTTCGGTGAATTCGCTCATCGAATCTGCTCCTTGTTTTTGTTGTTGTTCATGACTATATATTAGCATGACCATGCACCAAGTCAAGCGAAAAGCGTATTTTTCTCGTCTTTTACAAAAATAATTAGTGTCGTAATAACGCTGACTTACGCTCATCACGCTTACACATGTTCGATACAAACCGTTCGAGTCTTCACCAGTGTTCCCGAAACTTTGAACGCATCATCATCGTTATCGCAGGCTTGGCCTTCTACTTTCTTCAGCCATGTTCGGAAATCGAGACTTTCTTTATCGTTCGCAAAGAATGGATGCTCACTGCAAATTGATATGATCCTCCCGCCTGGCTTGAGAAATTTGTAGGCATGCCGGATGTGCCGGATATCCTGATTTCCGGTAAACGGTGGATTCATTATGATCCTGTCGAATCGTCCAAGGTCATCAGGTTTGATCTCTAAAAAATCGGCGCAGACCACTTGCCTGAAACCGTATCCCGAAATTTCGTCGCAAAGATTCTGCCTCAGCTCGACACACACGATTCGGCTCGGATTCGGAATCAATCGAGCTATCGCACCCTTTCCTGCCGACGGCTCCAAAACATCACAACTCTCATCGAGGTCGGCGCCGGCCAAAGCAACAATGGTTTTTCCCAACTCATCCGGCGTTTCAAAGAACTGATACGTTTTCTTTTCATCGACGACCGCACCGCTACCAACCATACCGATCACATCCGGTATCACGTCAAATATGTGTCCTCCGGCCTTCCTGTTCCACTTTCCCCCGAGAGCCGTGAGAATCTTATTGACCTTTACATAAAGCGGGCGCTCCAACTGAACATCGGGAAGGTAATAGCAGTTATCCTCGACGCGACCGGCCAGAATTATCTCCTTTACCTCCTCGGGAATATTTATTGTGCAAACCTTACTCATTTGAAGTCCTTTCGTTATTGGCTCACCAAGCCAGTTCTTTAATATTGAGATGTTCCGGGATCTCTGCTTTCCCGGCCATTTGCTTCATGTAGACGGGAACTTCGGCGGCTTGGCAGTGATAGATAATTTCAGACGCCCACTCTTCATTCATGGGGCGTGGTTGAGACCCAGATTCTCCGCCGATAATTACTTGCCCAACTGCTCTGACATTTCGTAATGATTTTAAATTCAGTGGTCCCAGCAGCGGCTCCAGCGACAGCCACGTATGCGCTCCATTGTCGGCCAACTCAAGCATCGTAGGCAGGATGCGTTCTAAATCCTCTTGGTTGCTGGCCGACGCACCGAAATGAATATTAGGATGAAATTGTGTCCATGATCTTTTTTCATATAACCATTGACAAAACTCCAGCATTCTTTTAGGCCGCTTTGTAAGTATTAAAAATATATGTTTATCGCCGTCGCAATATACATCAAAAATTATATCCCATATCCTTTCGATAAACTCGAAATCAGCTTCACCGCTGAACATATCTCCCATGAAGTTGACAGCTATTATCGCTGGCTTCTTCAATTTCAATGGTTCGTTTAACATGATCGGAAAGTGAACGATGTTGCCGGTCCATTTGTTATCGTCGGGATCGAGAACACTGGCCCGATACTTCTGCCGCACCGCCATTCTCTCTGCCCAGCATCCCGAGCACCCCGCGCTGATTTTCTTTCGATCACACCCGACCATCGGGTTCCACGAGTGGGTGCAGTATCCGTATCCGCCTTTATTCATTTGAGCCTCCTGTCAACCGTTCGCAATCTCTATGGATGAAATCAGGAATAGCAAAATATCCCGGCTTCGGCCGACTCCGCGCTTTTTTCCCGCCGATTACGTCTCTAATGTTCAGACGGACATCATCGGGGACATCCCCTTTTGCTATTCCGCCATTTGAATAATACTCCTGTGCCGCTTCGGAATAGCCTGCTCGCTTCAATACATCCATCCTGGCGCCGCGGTTCATTGAAGCCCAGTTGCCCCTGTTGCTGAATGATTTTTTACTCACTACATGCTCCTTATGTTTTTGTTATTCCGGCCCGACGACTCGGCGGTAGTGGGTGTAAAAAGAAACATGATACGTCTCTTTAACACCTCTTACAACAAAGCGATCGTTGATATTTAAATACCCCAAATCAATAAACGTTCGCGTTCGATCTTCTACAAATAATTCAACATCAATAGCTCTAGGTGGCCACGTCGCCTCGTCCTCGGGATCGATCGGAATCCAGGCGTACTTGGCGAGTTCAGCTTCGAGGGCTTTGATACGGTCAAGAAAATATTGATAATGTTCTACCATTTCATTATAGGAAAGCAACCATCCCGATTTAGATGTTCCGCCAGAGGAAATTCCCCCTCCAGCGCCAGTAATGCCCGCAATTTCTTTTAAGCAACCGAGGGCTATTTTAATTTTGTTGATCATCTCATCCTCCTATTAATTCTATCCCATGATCATCACGAACATCTCGGACGCTGATCCGGCGGGTCTGTTCATCGTCTTCGAAGACCTCGCATTCGCAGCAGTTGCTGACCGCCTCGAGCCTGACATCGACACCTCGAGCACCACCATAATCGTAAGGCCCGATTCCGATATCCTCGATCAATGCGGTGCATTCCTGTCCGCACTCTCCGCAGTAACCGTCCACCGTCAGATCATCATCGGCATAATGAGGTCTAAATCGGTTTCGTTGTGTCTGACGATCATGGGAGACAATGCACTATCGATCTGGAATGTTATGGTGTCGCTGGCAGGCGCGTGCTTGAGCAGTTCCATCATGAAGTGCGGATTGAACCCGACATCTTCGATTTCCTCACCGTGTTCGCACTTGAGCTGAATTTCGGCCTTGATGTTATTGATTACGTTCTCGTGCGACAGGCAGCAGCCTCCATCCGACCAGCGTATAATTGTCAGATGATAATTATTGGCGCAGATGCTCAGTATTTCCGACAGCGCTTTTTGTAATTCATCGATATTGAATGTGGCCAGCTTTTGTTCGTCGGCGGATTCTTTAAAAGTTTGCCGCCAGTCCGGGTAATTACCATCCGAGCGTGTCTGAATTATCATGCCGGGCAGCTCAATCCTGATCTTTGCCGGACCGTGTTCCTGCTCAGGTCGAGCATAGGATATTGCCGTCGTAAGATTCGTTTCGTCTACTATCTTCACCGCTCCTAGAAACAACTTGACCGCTGCTGTCGGCAGGGAAAATGATATGTCTTTCCCTTTGAATCTCGAATCTACTGTGCGCGTGGCCAACCTGCGTCCGCTGGTAGCGACAGCTCTCATTTTTCCTTTGCTGAATTCACACCGCACCGCGCAGAGATTAATTCTGGTATCATCGACACTCGCGGCAAACACCGTGTCGGTTAGGGCCTGATTGAGATCGGCAGTTTTGACGATCATCTTCTTGTTTACTTTGAAAGCAGGGAACTCGGGGTAGTCGTCTACATTTTCCAGCCCGACTGAAATGTTGCCGATCTTCAATCGATTATCGGCAGTCTTGATAATTTCGACGGTTTCGCACTTCGCAGCTTTTAGTAATTTCACCAGCATTTGCGGTTTTATCAGAACCTCTCCTTTGACGATTACCTCGGCCTGCACTTCGGCGGTAAACCAACGGCTCAGATCGGTCGCGCTGATGATTGCATTGCCGTCGGACGCGCTGATTTTTAATGCCTCAAGCACAGGCATGGAGGATCGTTTGTCAGTCGCCATCTTCGCAACCCTGACGGCCTTTTCCAATTCTTTCTTGTCGATTTTAATGTGCATATCGCTCCTTTATTATTTCCGAGACGTTTCGCACTACTCTGCAGATTCCTGGCTGGCTACTTCTTCTCTGCTCTGATGCGGTCCTTGCAGCCCTTCTCCGAGCCTGGCCTCGTCCTTCGGCAGCGGAGCCTTTTCGATATAGCCCTGCGAGACACACCAGAAAATGAACTGGCGCGTGATCCTGCGAATCTGCTGGATGCTGGCCTCGGCGCGAGGCTTGGGACCGTTCTTGCCCGGCTGCTCCATGACGGTGTCGCCGTTAAAGAACTTGCTGATGTGGACCGCGAGGATTTTATCCAGCTGCTTCTCGTCGCCCATGTTGTCGGTGAGTAGCGCGAGCGTTCGCCGGCTGGTGCCGATGGTCGAGGGCTTCTTTCCCGCCTCCTCGAGGTGAGCGATAAATTTCTCCGTTGCTTTTTTGAGATTTACTGATTTCATGTCATTGCTCCTGTTTTTTGAGGTTTTCCAGCCGATTCGTTTACTGGCTGATTTTTTCGATGTGCTTGGTTACGTAGCGCATATTGGCCAGGCTCTTGATCGTGCTATCTGCCTGGGCGCAGAGCATGTCTAATTCTAATCCTCTGCTCTGCAGTTCGCCGAGGCTATTAAGACCGTGCCATTCGCTGGCGAGCGTGTCGTAATTTTCCGCCTTTTTCTTTACATCAGTGGCGATGTCGATGACTCGCTCCGCCGCTCTTGCCAGATTCTCCATGATGCGTTCTACTTCGTGTGCAGTTTCGGATTCACCGACTAGCGCATGGTGTAATTCCATCTTGCCATCCGCTTCCGCTTTTTTGAATCTCTCGATATAGTTCATCATCGTGGCCGTCGTTTTTTCTGTTCTGCGATCCATGTTATGCTCCTTGGTATTGGTTGTTGTTGTTCATGGCTGCCAGAATACCTCATGGACACGCGAAGTCAAGCGAAATGTGCAGATAATCTGTTTTTTTATTCATTTCATGTTGCGGTGCGGCATTTGGCCAGAATGGCTCAGAATCGATTGTTTTAGGATTGATGCGCACCCCCCAATGGTTGTAGCGATACGGCGATAAAACGCAGCACACGGCGATCTGGGCTACGGCTGGCGGGAAAAAAAAGCCTCCGGGCTAACCCGGAGGAAAACATAATGAGCGTTTGGGGATGTGTGGCAGGCTATTAATGTTTATTTGCTTCTCGTTCGGCATCTATCTTATCCGCTATCTCGTCGGGCACGGCCAAGCCGACATCCACGACGGCCTTTCCATCTTCATCCTTCGTGACCTTTATCATTATCATGCCTTCGTTCATCAGGCCCTTCTGGACACAGTTACAAAGCAGGACCGTTTCATGCTGAATCTTGAGCATGAATCCTTCCCATCTGGCGACCGCTTCTGTTTTTTTGATTTTCTTTTTAGACATATTAATTCCCCAGTTAGCTGAGCCGATATTTATCACCCTCAATATCCCATTAGGATCGTTTATCCAGATTTCATCTTTAGGCATTCCCTGCCAAAATTCGATAGTCCACTTCATTCTTTTAATGCCCGCAATAAGGACATCTGCCCCAGTTTTCTTCCTCTTCAGATAGCCACGATCCGCAATTATCACATCGGTACATTGTTTTCTCCCTCCATTTCACGGATTATTTTCACGCTTTTACGGCGCCGGCCTTCGGCTCTGCCAATCCTTCCACGCCGTTCTGAATTCCGATTCGGACATCCCGATGGCGGCCGCAATGATCGGAAAATTATCATCGCTTGGATTCCGGCCGGTCAGCCAGCTATGAATCGTATTTACCGAAACGCCAACCAGGGCGGATAGTTGCGGATACGATGTGCATGTAGTCGTGAGCCACTTCTTTATCGGATTAATCTGGAACCAGGCTTCCAGCTTTTTGCCGACGACGGAGGCTAAAGCCCTCGGCTTTTCATTCTCTACAGTCGAGGGATCGTGGAGAATTTCGTAATTTTCGAAGTCTTCGAGAGCCACCTCTATTTTTTCGCTGCTTTCGGCCGGATCGCCGCCGACTTCTGTAACGGGAATGCAGAAGGCGGAATCGCCCGAGACGCGAATCACTTTTATTGATCTCCCCTCATTCTTGAGAGTCTTGTCCCCGTAGATCTGGCCCGTTTTTACTTTCATGCCGATTCCTTCCATCGCGCTTCGCACGCTTCAATTTATTTTTATAACCTCTCAGCCTTCTCCGGCCGCTAATGGTTGATTTGAGACATCCATTTTGATCTATGTAAATCAGCTTCGAAGCCAAAAGATCATCTGCCAGTTCTTTCGTTTGGCCATGTAGACTATCGTATACCGGAGAATTCAACACCAGCCGGCGCCAAATGGACAACCACTTCTCGACGTCTTTCAGGTTAGGTTTTCTCTTATTCTTGCCTGCCATTTAAACCTTCGCGTCGATTTCATCGCTGGGCTTCTTTTTAGGCTCAGATCTCGGTTTGAACCTGCGCTCACAGACGATGCAGGCACCGACGATCGGATTTTGTTTTTCGAGCCATTCGTGATAGCGTTTGGCTACCTTCGTGACGGTTTCTTGGGGAATATCTCCCCGCCCTTCCGTAAAATCTGCATCTTCCGCAAACTTGTCCCACGGATCGATCTCGGTCACTTCCTTAAATTTAATTGCCATCGGTCTCTACCTCCATTTTCTGTGCAAATCGGCGGACTATCTCTATGCCGGCCTCGGCTGGCCCGCCATCACGAACCGCTGCCGCTATTTTTTCGATTGCTTCGGTGAACTGCTCAGGCTTCAGGACCGCAACGAGGGCGTTCAGCGTAACGTCCATCGCCACAAATCTGGTGTAGGCTCCATGCAGGTCTTTGTCCGGGATGCCGATTTCAATTTCCTCGAAATTATACATCGACCAAGCTACTTCCCAATCTTCTGACGTTATCCAATCATGCCACAGGAGATCTCTATCATCTTGCTCGGCATCGATCCATTTCTGAACCTTCTCCTTCGATCCCCACACGTTGCTCGGTATTCGATTGTAGATCATTTTGAACATTCCGAACAATGTCTCTTGGCTGATGTAGTCGCTACGGCCTATGACTGTTACCAGATCACACTCGATCAGTCCTCGAAAGAAATCCCCCGGCATCCCGTTGCAGGCATATCTGATCCACTCTTCGATTACTTTGGGAAACCATACGGGGACCGACCATCCGAATTCATTATGAAGTAGTTTAATACCACTCATTTGCCCCTCCGCTTGTGGTTGCTGTTGTTGTCGAGACAATCTAACTCAGGCGAACCGCTTCTGTCAAGCATTTATAATCATCAGAATAAAAAATCCAGCATCGAGACAATGCCCAAATGCTGGATTTACGTCTTCCTGTCGGACAAACTATTTAATAGGCGGCTTCCCGGCCAAAGCCTTGCCGGTCGCGCCGAGCCCGGCTGCCTGAACCGCCGCATCGATCATCGGCTGTAGATCATTCAGATTATCCTCGTATTCGGGATATTGCTTGACGATCAGGTCGACGACCCATTTCTGCTTAGTCTTCCCGCCGAGCTGCTTAGACAGTTCGATTTCCTCCCCGGCCCGGACCGCGCCGTCGATAATATCTCTCAGCAGATCGTTTTTGATCTTGTGCTTGTTGGAGTCCCAAATGGGCGCGACCAATTTGGCTACGAATCCGACAACAATAGCTACTGCGATAAATATTTCAAACCCTGTCATTGTCTTACCTTTCGTTAAAATTTGTCTGTGTTGCCAAGATTAAAAGCCTTTGCATCGCTGGAAATGACAACCATCTTTCCGCTTGAATCGGCCTCCCCAGACGTATCCATGCCGTTCAAAAATTTCAACAATCCCCATGTTCATCTTCGGCTCGCTGCCTAGCATATTTTCCGCGTAGTTCAGATCAATCGCCAATGCCCAGGAGTGGCAGCTCCACTGCGTCCCGCTTCCTCGAATCTTTCGGACGTTGAAGCATCCATGATAGGTTTTCAGGTGACGCGCCAAGCCTTGATCGACGATGTCGTTAAAAACTGAATCATAGACGGGAACCAAATCTCTATTTGTCCAGATCGTTCCGCGCTTTGTCAGCCGCTTCAACTCTTTCGGCAGGACAACCGGAGCAATCCATTCTTCCTCCCATTCGTCAACGTCGTCCCACGGCTTCATATACATCTCGACAACTTCTTTCTGTCCATGCGGGATGTTCGGGAATGACCTGACCGGCGCCGGCGGAAAGAGCGCTTGCATCTCGCCATCGTCCAGTGTTCCGTCGACGTGAAAATCCAACTGCCACGAACGGACCGCAGCTTCGGTTTCCGTTCCGAAATCACCATCAGGCCCCCACTCCGGCAGCTCGTATCCTAATTTAACGAGTCGCTCTTGCAGAGCCTTTACATCCTTGCCTTCGTCGCCCTTTTTCGGGATGTTCATTTATCCCTCTGTCAGCTTCGCAACCAAACAAATAGCTGCCGCAGTGCAACTCGCAGCTTTTACGCCAAGCGTATCCAGCGCTTCAATTTGCTCGGTATGGTTCGGCGGATCGACCGGCATCGTATCAGGCATTTTTTCTCGAAGACTTTCGATGTCCCTAACGTCCGGCGGGACGATTCCGAGCACTCTTGATAAAGTGAGTTTCATTCCTTACCTCTGGTTTTTCATACAGCCTACCATTGACCCGTCGACGCGGACAAGAGCGGCCTCCACTTTGTCCATAAGCGTTACGAGTGATGATATGCTCTCATAGCTTTTGCCCTGCAAATTTAACGCTTCCTTCCGTCGAGCATCTTTTTCATCGTTAACCGCCTTTTCCTTTTCAACAAGAGCATCGACAAATTCCTTATTGGTCGCCTTATGCTCTTTGCGAAGTCGCAGAACGAACCAAATCCACCACGCGTTCGATACTATTAGCAGAACCGCCATCGGGCCGTTCAGGTTCTTTCCAGCCCACTCTGCAATGAGCGAAATCAAATCCACGATACTACAGTTCCTTTCTATATTTTGGCTTTTTCATTCTTCATAAGTTAATAAAACCGTAATCGCGCCATTCAGCATACTGCCGCTATTCGTTGCGGTAAGTACGACCCGCACGTTAGTTATAAGAATAAAAACATCATATTCATGCTCAGCCACAATTGTGAACGCAGGAGGAACCCTATTGCCTTCGGTAGATTGAGTCACCAGGACTTGCATTCCTATAATTTTACTAATATCCGGCAATCCGTGAGCAATGTTGGTAATGTCTCCCTCGGTGGCTCCAGTTGTTCCGGTGAGTTTCTTCCTCTTAATTACATGAGCAGCCGATGCATCCCACCATTCTGCTTCGCCGGATGTAGCATTATAAACAACGATCTGGCCGTCCGTTGGCGGAACAATACATACCGGAGTTTCGCCCAATCCTGGGGCCGGTGAATATCCTGAACTCATGATAACCTCCTAATCCAACGCCATAACGTGCAGCTTGACCGCCGCACCGGACGTTTGGACGAATGTTTTTGCAAGGTCGATTTCCTTATGCACGCCGACATCGATAGTAAGGCTGCCGCCGCTGCCGATTTTTCCAGCCGTAGCGAACACTCTTGCTACATCATCAGTCTCATACACAGCCGACGATCCCAGTTCCGATCTTAGAATCAGAACTTTCACCGGAAGTTTCGTAGCCGACAACGCGACAGGTGCCCCGTTAATAGCATTCAATTGTTTACTCACTACGACTTTTGTTAAATCATGTCCCACGATATTCTCCTTAATCTAAAGCCCACCAGTGAATTATACCGGCTGGCACCGTTCCTACAACGTAAATTTTGTTCAAGTCCAATTCAGCAACGTCAAGATCGGCTGCGGAAAATGTGCGCGAGCCGTCTTTTGCGACCTGCGCCCCGGTTGCAAAAACGACAGTGCTGTCTCCGACAGCTATCGGCCCGACCTCTGTTCTGATGATTATTTCTTTAACCGGCAGCCTTGTCGGCGAAAGAGGGGCCGGGACTGCTGGCGCTGCTATTTGCTTGCTTGCCACGATTTTCATCATTATCCTACCGGCAAGAGGTTTGTTATTTTGTAAGTTATTTCAAGGAAAGCAAATTTCATATTTTGAGCAACTCCATTATTATTTAACAAAGCTTTTACAACGTAATATTTAGTAGAATTGGTTATTGTTTCACTTATTCCAGTTTGTGTGTTTATATCCCAACCAATTCCAGTAGCTTTATCTGTTATAGAGACAAAAGCACTTCCTATAGTCTCATCCAATTTTGTAATTGGTATTATAGTAACGGTCAGGACAGCTGAAGTATTGATCCGTGAGTAACCTATTCGAGCTTCGGTTACAACTGCTCCATCAGGCAAATGAAGAATTGCAAATACAAGTCGATCAACACTGTCGGCAGTATTACTCTTTAAATAATGTCCATCGAGTAGAAAACTTATATCTACGTTTTCGAATTGTCTTGTAAAATCTGCCGCACCGAGCGTATACAACAAACCTGTTTTTTCAGTCTCGAAATGATAATTGTCACCGCCGCCAATGCCAAGTTTAGTATCAATTACTGCTCCATCGGCAATGCCTGTCGCCACTACTTGTCCACCATCGCTTGCGCCTGTATGCCCGTGGGCTTTTAACGACGCGCCCGCCGCAAGTTTAAAATCGCCCAGCGCGGGGATTTCACAATTCCCGGTGTCTGTATCGAATGAAAAGGCCTTGCCACCCCCCGCAACAATACGAAATTTATTTCCGTTTTGATCAATATGAACATCGATGTTTGAACCGGCAGCTTCAAAAACTAATTCTCCCCCTTCATCGGGATCGGCTGCCTTTAAAATCTTAGAACCAGAAACTAAATTCAAAACGCCGGTCATTGTGCCGCCAGATTTTGACAAGAAACGAGCAACGGCTTTTAATACAGTTAAGATCCTCTCATCATCCGTTCCGGTGATGACTTCTGCCGCAGTGATTATTTCTGCCACTCCCTTGACCGTTTCGGTCGCCTGATCCCGGTTGCTCTCCGCAACCATCCAGTTCCCGTCGGTCTGACCGGGGGTGTCTACTAGGGCAATAAGCAGGTCTTCGATGTTGACCGTAATTCCACCCATTGTCCCGGCAGCAGTAATCCTATAACTGTGGCCACCTTTGATTGCGCCGCCACCGAACGTTAACGGATAATTTCCCGTAATCGTCGGATTATACGCTTCGGGAGGAACTAAAGAAGCATCGACAAGAGCATCTACCTGTGCGGTCGTATAAGCGCCAATTTGAGCCGGAGTGACGCTGTGAGGATCGGAAGTGTCAGCCACGTGCGTATCGAGATTTCCATCAACTTCGTCGACTGCCGCAGATAGCTCAGTGGCCGTTAGTCCCGATGTCGTATTATCGTATGCGAACTCGGACTTATCACTGAAAATCGCGTATCCTCGATTCGGCTGAGGTCCGGAAAACAGAACCAAACTTCCGGTGATTCCCGCCGACATGGGATTTCCCGAAACATCCAATTCGAGAATCAACGCAACCGCAGGAGTAAGGGTGGGGTCCAATTCCGGGCTATCGAAAAATTCTAAATCCTCGTCGATCCAATCCCTTGTCGATCCCGCTGCCATTGGCAAAGTAATCGAATTATGATGCAGAACTTTTATATCAACGAAAGTAGAATTCGAATCAACGGTAGTATCGCGGACGATTCGCAACGCCTTTACTCTGTCTACGCCGGAAGGCGTGTTATGAATCAGCGTAATCGATCCATGCTCTGATGCCGATTTGCTGACTCCAAAAATAGACGATTCCACTCCGGCATCTTTTAACTGAACAGAGAGAAGCCCCATACCTCTGCCATTGAGACTGTCAAACTTAGCTATCCTGTGCCAGTGATCGTTTCCATCTTGGAGGCTTAAGTCCCACTCGGTTTTTCTGACATAAGCGATTGGGCGAGAAACCCCGCCAGCGACCCTAATATATGCACCATCATTAAATGATCCTTCTATGAGCGTTGGTCTGCCTGGCGAACCTAGTCGATTTGATTCTCCCAAAACTGGATCGTTCAAAACGGTGAGCATGTCGTGAGACGTTCCACCCGTATCGTCTGCCGAAACTCTCGCGCCTGATGCAAGCCGGAGGTTTCCGGTGAAAGTGTCGCCAGTCCTTATGGTAAGATTCTCGGCTATCCATTCGAGCAAATCCTGCATCGTATTGATGCCGGAAAGTGCTGACCATCTGTTAATCAAATAATTAGTGTCAACCTCTGATAGCTGGCCACGGAACATGATCTGTAAATTATGAAGCAGCTCGTCCTCACCGGCGTCAAGATCACCCTGCGAGGCTCCCGACATTACGTCGTCACGGATAATGCCTCCGATGATAATCGCATCTCCGATCGCTGGCGGCGTCGGCGTTCCGCCCGTGGCGGCCCCGGCTATAATCCTGACCTTGTAATCGTCGAGATTATGAAAATCGAAAGGCGTTCCCAATATCGGATCTGTCTGCGGATTCGTGCTGTCTATCAGATATTCAATCGCTACCAGAATCCATCTGCTCTGATTCACGGGCGGCTGCGTTGACTGGCTGTCTTCATCTGTCGACAAATCTATCGTTTCCGAACCGACCTCGGTTAATCGGCCAAAACCATCGAGGGTTTTACAGTCGAGAACGTCAACGTCCCAACCGCTGTTAGCCGTCAGCTTTGCATCGCCGAAAACACCTTTGTGCATACCCGCGAGAGCTGACCTTCGGATAGCTTCCTCAACCCAAGCCTCGACTTCTGTCAAATCGGCTGGGCTGACCTTCCACTTCAATTTCCAAACGTGCTTGTTCATATCTGTCCCATTCTATCACGCATTTAATTATCTGCCTACTTTATGGCGGAGGCGGTTCTGGCACCGCATCGTCCTCGTCGAGAACAAAGTCGTCAAGCCAGTCCTCATCGTCGGAAGTATAGTCGGCGAATACGAGCGAGTATACAGCGTAATATCCTGACTGTCCGATGATCCCTGTAATCAGATAATTCGCTACTGTTACCCACATCGATCCGTTGTAATATTGGACGTAGAACTGCGAATCAGTCGCATCAATATCCTTGACCCATAACCGTATTCCAATAACATCTGTCAACGATAGCATCGTAACCACGGAGCCATCTGGCGACAGAGGGCCGCCAAGGGCTCTTCCCCACTTTACAGTGACTTCGCCAGAACTTTTCAAATAATTAACCCATACCCGAGGGAACGGCGTAGAGGTCGCATTGGGCCATTCAGTGTCTCTCCTTGCCTCTATAATCAAATCGTGCTCCCCTGAACCTGCACTAAATACTGGCTTGAACCAGCATTCGACTCTTACGTCCTGCGTTGTCAGATTATCGCTGACCGCTCCTTTTAGCCCGAGTCCTGATAGCCCACTTCCTGAATCGTGCGGAATCGTCAGATGATAATTACTCGAAGGATTAAGCGGATTGATACCAGGTGCTTCACGGAAAGCAGGACCGATCGAAATGAATTGTATCCAGTCTGATGCTTTGCCTACAGTCATTTTTATACCCAGCTGCCTCCTTCAAACCCATCGTGATATGGAAATGTAAATGGCGGCGTTGGAATTACGCTCTGATCGTCCATCTGTATATTATCCACAAGAGCGTGGTCTCCTACCTCGAGGATGTCGCCCGAGGTGAACAGAAATCCATTTTCACCAAGTTCGCCAATTAACAATGGCATATCTGCGTATTCGTTGTTTAGCACTTCCTCGAAACCGCTACCAAAATCAACCTCAACCTGTAGCCTTACGAGAGGACCGTTGTCGTCAGACCTAATCCTAAATCTCGTTACCTCTGAAGGGCTTACTGGTCCGAAACCTACGAACTCGGGCGAACCCGCGAGAAATCTCAGGACTACATAAATACCCGGTAACATTCCAACTACGAATCCCCAATCTAAAGGAGAACCCCCAGTCGGATTCCATCCCTGCGCTCTTACCACTCCCAACACACCGCTTCCGTCAGAAGTCAGTCCAAGATTAAGTTTTGCATCGAAAACTAATTCTATCTTCTCTTCAGAGAATAACGCCTTAACCTCTGAACCGATTATGGCGGCATATATTGAGGCTTCCGGAGTCGTGTAGGCAACCTTCATCGTATTATTTGAGATTCCACCGGATTCTATGATCTCTGCGTTTTCAGGCTGAGTCTCAACCCAATATTCTCTTTTTCCTACAACAGCCATGACGAATCCTCGAACCCTTCGACGAGCGGCAATGTTGGGATCGGGGGATTAATGCAGTCGATTATAACGTAACTTGTCCATCCCGGTTTCATAAAATCTATTACCCTTGTCGCCTGATCCTTTTCCACGTCTGTCAAACAGACATCGAATTCAACAACGAAGAAAAACAACTCTGGCCCTTCCGTGCTTGGCGCGAGAAACGTATCTTCGCCAAGTTCGCTCTCTCCCAAAACCCAAACATCTCCCGGATCGGAAAAATCGACCACACGAGCCGTATGCTGGAGAAAAAACAGCAAAGCCTGTTCAATCCCTACAGCGGTCCCTTTCTTTCGATACATCGGCACCAGAGTCCTTGCCAGCGAACGCTTTTTAGATTCTGTCAGGATAAAAAACGGGAAAGGATTGCCGAGGTTCGTTAAAATGATGTCGATCGCACGGGTCTTGTCGATGTTCGTTATGTTCGACAGATCCACAATAGCGGGTTTAATGAGTTCAGTCTCCATCTCGCAGAAAGCATTGAAAATAGGGGTGAAGACGAAGTTCGGATCTTCTTCGGGAAGCCTAAACTGAGGCGGTAGTAAATCGCAAAATTTCAATTCATCGGTCATTTATTGCCACTTAATTTCACCAAGGACGACCATTTCCCTCGCCTCCGGAACCACGTCAAAATCCTCTGGCCAGAAGATTCTAATTCGAAAAACTCCGGCTCCCTGTTTCATTGCTCCATATATGTCATCAAGAGAAATTGTCTGACCGGGCTGGTTTGCATAATCCCCGGTTTCGTCTCTTCTTTTCAAGTTAAGGAAGGTATGTAGTTCAGTGACAATATTAGCCCTGACCTGCAATATGTTAAATCCAGATAACGTATCGAGTTCTAATTCCAGATTGAGAGGCGTGGCCTGAATCTGCCCCGCCTGCACCACGTGGGAAACCAGTGTCGGTCGCTCGGCAGCGAGATGGTCCAGAACTTCATCGAGTAAAGCCTGATTCGGAAACGGCAGCTCTATCAACGATACCCAATCTGTCTGATTCGTCGATATTTCCCCCTCGTAGTGCGGAAACAACTTAACTTTTCTGAACGAGGTATCCGGCGCGAACGTGACTATTTCTGTCCCACCGACAGTGAGAACCAGTTCATCATTCATCGTGTAGGCGACAACAATGTCCAGCAAAGCAGAACTATCTATTGATTCTACCGAAGACGATTCTGTAGGGGTTCCGGCAAGCACTTGCCCTAATTTGAACGTCGTATTTCCGCCACCGTCTGAGGTCATTTTCATATATAGATATTCGTTATCATTATCTGCCTTGGTCAGCCGAATACCGCACTCGTTTGTCGTCAAAGCCTTTGCGTTAATGCGAAACTCTACTGGCAGCGGGAAGCTACCGAGGACCATCTTAATCAGATCGGTCTGCGAGCCTCCGAACATTTCACCTGCAGCTTCGGTCCACGAGCCGAATAGCTGAAGCCAGTTACCGGGGTCGATTAGTCCATCATTGTGGCTGTCGCTAAAAAGTGTCGTTTCTCCACCGCCGGCAGGTTCCGACGCTATCAATACGAGCGTCACGTTGGCAGGTATAGAACCATCTTCCTTATTAGTCAGCGGCAGAGCGCGGATAACCCCGTCCACTTCCTCCGCGTTCTGCTGAAAATCTTCTCTACTGATCGATGCTTCGAGCGTTCTTAACGACCGCGGTCCGTTGAACTGCATCGATTCCAGCGATTCCCTGCCTGTCCCGCCTGACGATCCGAACGGCTGAGTGATCGTAATGGTAACAGGATTCGATAATACGTCTTCGATCGGATCAACGGAATCTTCTATGGTGTTGGCCACAATCCTTCCGTCCGCTCCATCAGACGTTTCATATTTGTTTTCGATTGCGGCTCCGAGCGGTAGAATTTTACCATTTGTTCCGTTGCCAGTTTTGAGGATTCCTTCCTCTTTATAGTCTACCCTGAATTCAACACCTTCCTCGCTTGCGGTTAACTCAAAGAGATGGCTGACCACTTTATATGGAACAGCATCGACCGATACTTTAGCCGATTCCTTCACAACCGGCACCTGCGGCATAGTGAATTCCTGCTCTTGCTGTCCATTGCTGATCACATTATGGGTCTGCTTTGTCACCTGGGGCAGAGCGATGTCCACAGATGGAGTGCCGGCGAGAATCGTTATCTCTTCATCCACCACATAGCTCGGATCGGACAGGAACTTATGCCCTTCGGCAAGAACAATATCCTCGGCCCAGCCAGCTCCAAAATCGAGATTGACGGAAACGAGGGCTGGCGCAACACCTTCCCAATTGTATCCTATCGATTCCGCACCGATCGTCCCATCCTCAAGATTTCTTGCCGTAACGAGCGCTGCGCCCAATGCTCGATTATCGATTGTCCCGCCCGTCAGCTCTGCGTAGAGAGAATGAATCTCGATAATCATTAAGTGCGGATTCGCAGCGTGATCATCTACGATCGGCAGCTTGCCAGCTAACTGACGGAGCGAATTCACGCGATTGATAAGTTCGGCGCGGAAATTCTCGTAGCTCAGTTCAGTCAGCGGTTCAGGTCTTAAATCAGACACTTCGCAACCTCACTTCCATCGGGTCTTGATAAACGTTAGGCTCTTCGACATCAACGTAGCGAACAATCATGAATAGTCCACTTTCTCTTTCCTCGATCCTGACGCCTGCATCGCCCTGCGGTAAAATTATGCCCGGTTCATAACGTCTCACCGCATCTCTGACGGCCTGTCTTATAGATATTTGCATCGCCAGTTCAGGGGCCTCGAACATGGCGTCGTTTAACGGCAGACCAAAAAGCGGCCTCGCCGGGTGGTCTCCAATTTGTGTTCCGAGTAGCGTCCGCAGGCGAGAACGTTTTCCTCCGGCGGCATCAGTTATGGGCCCCTCATCTGTCGGTGGCCAGCCGAGATATTCGATTTCGTCTGCCATTATGCTACGTGTCCTGTTCCATCGTCGTTTTGGAGTCCAACCTTGCCAGTCGATCCAGCCAGCCATGCAACCTGCAAAGCAGCGCCTCCGTCTGGCGGAGCAGGGACTCCAGCACCGAAAACCGCGATTAGAGCCGTCGCCATGTCGACCGTCACCCCTTTGACTTCCAGATTCGCAACGATATGGTCAACCACCTGCGTTGCGATTGCCTCACAAATGGCGCCCCACGTATCGTCCAGCGACGGCGGACTTTCTGGATCGGCGAACAGCGGTTCCAGTTTCGCCTTTACGTCGGCGAACATTGCTGCTTTTAATGATGCTGCGTTCAGTGCCATCGTTCTCCTACGGCAACGGCATCGGAGCCTGATACGGTGTTAATCTTGCCAGAATATCTACGAATTCCGGCAGGTTTACCGGCGGTTGTGGACCCGCCAGAGTCGGTGTCGTCATCGTGGTTAGTGATGTTACCAATTCGATCAACAGCCTTATCAGTTCGAGTGATTCGTCTTCTTTTCCTATGAATACGGTTCCGTCCGCATTTATCCTGAGCCGGTTGTTTCCTGATGTCCCATGCGTTACGTGTTGCAGAGATCCATCAGGCAACAGCGAGAACCATCCCTTATCGGTTCCCGACCAGAGATCGAGCCAGCCATCTTCTTTCATGTAAAGATATGCTTTACGGCCAGGCATCGAAACCCACATTTCGCCGGTTGCGTCGTCTATCTTTACCTCGAACCCGGCGGGCGTTCTGAAGAACCTTACCTCTGGTCCGGCGTCCTCTGGAATATCAGCACTGCCCCACCATCCGTGTCCATAAGTCGGATGATTCGGATTTCCGTAACGACATTTGATCCTGACCGGATCACCGACCTGCAGGGGCCAATGCCATCCGGCCTTTGCAGCATGGCAAACTCCATAGGAAGGCCAGCACCATATATCAGGAGGATCGCTGTCGTCTGGCCACAGGGCGTTGCATTTCGCGCGAATTCTGTGAAGTTCATCCGGGTCATCGACATCGAAGACCTCCGCTTCGTATTCTCCATAGAAGAATCCGAAAAACTCCAGCCCGTGCATGGTGGCCTTGCTGAGCCAATCTCTGAACTCGCTCATTGGAAAACCTGCTGGCCTGTATTTAAATCGAATATTTGGTCGTCTCTTGTCGTAGCGTCCTGATTATTTCTGACTTGTTCGGGAATAATTCCTTCGCCGACAGCCGCTCCCTCAAGCCTCGTTCCCGTCGTTTCCCTATCGAGAACCAATTGGCATCCGTAACCATTGGATCCGATCCGATGCGTCGATCTTTTGATTCTCCACAATCCGGCATACGTTTGCGCCACTCCTTCTATTTGGATGAAAACCCCAGCCCTGAGTTGAGCCAATCCAGGAACTTCCATCGTGGCCTCTTGCTGACCCCTTGCGTCCGCCTTTCTTGCACCGTGTGCGGCTCGATCTACATCGGTTTGTTTATGGTGTGGAGTTAATACCCTACGTCCTATAGTTTCAGTTAGATTCCCACTATTAAAATCGAGCGTCACATATCCGCCGGACAATTGCGTATCAGAATCGCTCTGAGCCGTTGCCTCTCCTTTTATAACTGCCCTTATTTTTAGATCGAATCCTTCAGCAGTCGTTTTGGTTTGCGAACCTTTCTTTTGCTGCCTCGAAGTCCTTGGACTAAAATTTTTTAATAAATTCCCTGATCGATAAACAAAAAGTATGGATGGAGCACCTGTTGCATCTTTTTTGAAATTCAAGGTGTCGATGTCTATCCAGAAGCGGAATCCTATCTTTTCCGCCTGCCGCTGCAGATAACGGAAATCGGATTCCCTGCTCTGGACCCTATCGTAGGCACCATCATATGCTTCAATATCAGGCACAAAGCCCCAGTTATCAGCTATTTCGGCTGCGGCTTCCGATAACTTCATTGATTCAGGCCAAACCTTGTGTCGCGTCACACCCTTCGTTTCCGTTCCTTTATCGTGGCAACGCAGAATAAGAGAAATTCCGGATCCGTATATGGCCCCCGGCTCTTCGATGACCATAACTACGGGATCACCAAGCGATTGCCCCCGTCCCCACGAAACAGAGATTTTTTGTCCCTGCTGAACCTCTGTTCTGTCGGCTACTTCCACGGGGCATTTATTGAAAACCAATTGACAAACATTGTCCTCTTTCAAATCATCATCGTAGGTAAAATCGGCAAGAGATCCGATATCCAGTATTTCTTCTGGATTTTCATCGCCCCACAATATTTTAGCCTGTCCGATCGGTAGTCCCATTATGCCCTTCGCTTGCGAGATTCTATCGTTGCCGACACCATCGACGGGATTGTCAATTTTGTTCCCGGCTCCAGCGCCAGCGGGTAATCGATTTTGTTTTTATCCATAATGACCCACCAATTCAGTGGATCACCAAGATAACGTGCTGCCAGTTTCCATATCGTATCTCCCGGCTGTGTGATATAGGGAAAGTCGTCCCTTCTCTCTCGCATTTCCAGAGGGAACCTCCGGCCCTGAACGACGTTAACACCATCGTTGACGATTCCCCTGCCCTGCCACGGGCTAAATTTGCGCTTCGGTTGCGTAGCCACTATCCGATTCCCCATCTGTGTCCGAGATAATCGAGTCGTTCCAGTTCATCCTCCTGCAGCGTCAATCTCGCCATCGCACGATATGGCATCAGCGTCAGCGGGTGGTGTCCGGGCCCCGTGATCACCTCGACCTGCCTCAACAGAAATTGCCGTTCGAGAATCCATGTTCCAAATGTAAGATTTACCCTATGCCCCATTTCCGCAACCGTTATGGGAACAGGATTAGATAGAGTAGGCAGCGAAATCGCCGCACTTAATGCTGCACTTACGAGACCCTCTCCGATGTCTGGATACATCAGTGATTCGATCCAATGGATAGCCTGCTTCGTTGCAATCATCGCAACTGCTCCACTCCCAACGAAGAGAAGATCAAGATTGTGCTGTTCGGCGCCGCCCGCTACAGGCTCTTGTAGCGGAGCATGTCTTCCCGGTATTATGTGGTCCTCGACCACCATCGACTTCGACCGACGCATCTCATTCGGATTGATCTGGAATGCCAAGGGTTCATACGTCGTCATATCGATGAGAACACCTGGAAGTTCCAGAGGCGTCGAGGTGCCTCCGACTATTCCTACCAATGCGCCAAGCATTAGTCGCCGCCTCGCAGTGATGCCCTACGCTCTCTCTCGACAACCGATCTGTGGATGACATCGCCATCAAGATTTACGGTCAATTCGATTCTTTCGGGCGCCTGCATAGGACCCGCCGCAGTTCTGGATCCCGGAGCCTGCTGCTGGATAATTATTATCGGCGCGGCCATCAAATCATTGCCTACCGCAGGGGACGTGGATATCGCCTGCCCCGTAAGAGCGATCTGTCTCGCGAGCGAGTCCAGGCCGGGGATCTTGGCTACAACAGGGATCGTGCCCGCATCGAACGGATTAAATTTCTTCGGGATAATTGCCTCTCCCTCGTGAACTTTAGTAACCATATCTCGGGGGACCCTCGGCGTTCCTTCGGCCATTCCGCCGATTCCGACGAGGCTTAGCGCCCAACCACCTAATTCGCCCATGATTTCACTGAAATTAAGACTTTCCCATGACTTCCATAGCTCTATAATATTCGTTCTTAAATTCTTGAATTGCTCTTCAAGCCCTATCATCGAGCCGAGCCAGCCTGCAAACTCATCCGTCAACTGACTGAATGGCGTTTCCTTTATTGTTTGCCAAAACTCCACAAAAGCGTCTCGATTTTTCCATACCATAAACGCAGCCAATGCCAATAGGCCGATTGCCGCTCCGAGCGGCGTGAACATCAGTTTCAATCCTCCAGTAACCAGGAGCTGCATTGCCCTCCCCAACCACAGCATTGTTTGTCCCGTGACTATTGCGGCCGCCCTGAACGCTATCAGGACTGTTTTTGCGGCAACGTAAGCGGCTCTTACCCCTGCAACAGTCAGAGCAAGCACTTTGTATCCAATAACAGCCAACTTCACCGTCCCGATCGTAATCAAAAGCGTGGCTCCGAAAAATCCGACCTTCTGACCGAATTCTTTCCAATCCGCTATCGATTTATCCAAACCCATCGTGGCGATGATGTCTCTTATGACTATGAAATTTCTCTCCAGTGCACTTCCCTTCGGCAAAAATGAAGCTAAGGATGTGGCCATGCTATCGATCGCGGCTACGAAACCTTCTTTGAATCCTTCGAACAGAGCCTTGCCCCTCGCCCACAGCATGGCCAATTTGAGCGTGAACTGAAGCAGTCCGGCCTCGCGTAATTTATCAGCCGTTTCTTTCGACATCCTTCCCACTGACCCCGTAAACGAATCCATCAATTCTGACAAACCCGTCCAGACCAACTTCCCTTGTTCCCATAATCGGGTTAGCCCGCCAACAGCGGTATCGCCTCCCTTATCAAAGGACCTGAATACGACCCAAAGCGCGGCGCCCATGCCGAGCAGTGGGAGGAAATTAAGCATGAATAATTTTAATGCACCGCTCAGTGCGCCAATAGCAGCGGGTCCCACGATTCCGAGTAGGAGCAGAACTCCCTTCGTTATAAGGACGGCCCCGGCGAATGACATCAGGACCGATGCACCGAAGACAAATCCATCGATCAATTTTATCAGCCACGGATTAGCCATCGCGATTTCCAGCGTCATCTTTCCTATGGCGGTCAACATCATGAGAAATGGCCTGAGTGCGTTTACAATCGGCATACCGATCGTAACGGCTATGGCCTGCCTTACAGCGGCCCATTGCTTCTGTGCGAATCCTAAAGTTTGGGACATCTTTTCAAAGGCTATAGCGGTCTGTCCCGATGCCGTTTCCATCTGTTTAGATTTTTCAATGAAGACATCCGCTTGAGCACCCACGAGCGCCAATACTCCCGTCATGGCTCTCGCCTCGGGAACGAATCGAGCAATTTCGGTGATGTCTCCGCCCGTTGCTTTTCTCAAATCCTGCAATACTCCAACCAGCCCTTTGGCTTTGACGGCTCCCGCACCCCATTCGATGCCCATTTCCTTCGCCGCATTTTTAGCCTCATCTGTCGGCTTAGTAAGTGAAGTAAATAATCCCCTTATCTGAGTCGCAACTTCCGCTGTATCGCCCGTCACACCCGTCAGGGTAGCGAAGGCTCCGAACAGTTCAGTCAATGGGACCTTCAACCCAGCAGCAGAGGCGAGCGTTCTCTGCATGCTACCCGCCAATTCTCCCATCGTTGTTTTGCCCAACTTGACCGTCTGGAAAGCCATATCTGAGATTTCTGTTACGGCTGACCATTCGAGGCCATAGCTTTTTACGCCGGCGGCCAGTAGGTCCAAGACTTCATTCTGATCAGCCAATCCGGCAGTGGCGGTGACCTGCGCCTGCTGCATGACCATAAGCCGGGTCGCCGCTTCGGTGGCGCCGGATGATATGGTCTGATAGAGCAGTTTAGTAGATTCGATCGGCATCTGCCCGAGAGCTATAGATGATCTGATTAGTTCATCCGAGACGGTGGTTAAATCGGCTATCGTCCCCTCCGTAAGAGTGGAGACTTCGGCCAAGCCAGTTTGATAATCTTTGGCTGCTTTGATGGCGGGCTCGAATCCTCTGCGAATTAGCCCGCCGGCTACGAGAAGACCGGCGCCGATTCCTATTTGCTTCGCAGCCTTAGTGATGGTTCCGGCCGCGACATTGAATTTGGTCTCCAGTTTCGTTACCGCAGACGTCATCCTTCCCGCAACTAGGGTTGTCTGATCATGCAGACTTACTATTGCTCCGAGACCAATGTCAGTGCTGGGCATTACTTACCTTTCGCCGCTCTCGCTTCAGCTTTTTTCTTTTTCTTCAGCCATTCGAAGTCTGCTGCGATTTCACGTATCGGCTGCCTGCGATATTCTTCGTAGCTGCCGTAATCAAGTCCAAAATACGACAGGTTACGCCACATCTCTCTTACGTGAAATCCCGGAGAAAAAAATCAGGAATGGCGAACATGCTGATCCTGATCGTCCTTCCTCTATTCTTGAAGATCCCGCTGAATTGAATCACGGGATCGATCTCCTTTGCCTTTCGACTGAGGATTTTCGCTGCCCACGTCGGCGGGCGCCCCTTGGGATCATACAGAACCCACATCTGTTTTTCGTCATCGAAATATGCGGGATTACGGCTGACCAAGTCTATATTGAGGTTCGGCATTTCGTCTTCCAGCATCCGGGCGCGAGCGCTTCCGTCCAGCAGAGTCAGCCTAAACTTAACATTCTTGCCTGCCAGTTCCGGAACTTCCTCTTCCCATTCATGTTTTTTATCCGCCCCATTTGGGTAAGGCGGAGGTTTGAATCTTTCCTGCGGATTCCCTTCCTCATCGAGCAAATGGAGACTCGCGTCAAAGCTTCCTCCCTTTCCATCACTCACCTTTCCTTCGAAAAATCCGTCCCGGAACGATGCGGCCGCCATGAAAATTATGAGGTGATAATCATTGAGTAAAAGATTTCTCGCCGCCTTGATCGCTTTTCCTCGATCATCCTCGAAAGACGGGAATGCTTTTCCGTCGATCGATTCGACGAGACCGCAGATGGCCTTATCCAATGCGGTGCCTTCTTCTTGCAGAGCGGTGTCGCCCATAGCATCGGCCGTATAAGCATCGTAAGGTTTGAGGATGGCCTTTTGGCCGCTTGGTAGGTCGAGAGACATTCGTCCCTCATTATTATTACTAGCCACGGTTCTCTACCTCCATTGGCTTAGATTGACCATGAGCAGACCCCCCAATGGTAGAGTAGCGGAGAGTCTGCCCACGGCATAATTTTCCAGCCTTCCGGCTAGACGAGTGTTTCTTCGATCATTGTTGTCGGCGTGATCGTGATCGTCCTGATCTGGTTATCGGTGCTGAGTCGCTCCGATACCTCGAAAGACGATACTATATTCATGCATTCCTTGACGGTCCATTGCCTGATCGGGGTCACCAGATCCCATGCCAATTGCTGAATCAACAGGCTGAATTCATAAATGGCGGGATCGAGAAAAGCACCCGTTTCCTGATCGTATGGCAACCTCGTCAGCCACCAGTTGTTGCGCCGAGCCTGATCTTCGAATAGCTGGATATCGAAATCTTCGACGTTGATTATGGTCGGCGTCTTCTTTCGGTGATTGGCCTGGACGTGTTCTGCCGTTTCGATCGTGACTCCAGGAATCTGAATCGAAGCGATAGCGGCCGGGTCGAGAACGAGCAGGCCATCCTCGATGACTTTAAATGCGGTTCGTTTGGCTGGATTTACACCCATGTTCGTTCCCTTTCCTTATGCTGCCTCAAACAATTCTTCGAATTTGACCGCAGTGCTGGTGACTTCCATCACCACGTCGATGGTGCGATCAATCGCCGAGAATGGTTGAATGGTTATGATTACCTTATAGTTACCAAGCGCGAGTTCGGCTACGTCATTCACTTCGAGCTGATCCTGATCGTCCGCACGGGTAGCATCCTGATCGCCCCGATATTTGTAGTTCGCCATCGCGCCCTGTCCCTTGAGAGTGCCCAGAACCGGGTCGGCCTTCAGGTGCAGTACCTTCCACGAATCCGGATTCTGCGGTTCAAACGATGCGCTGTCGAATGCCGCTTGCAGGACCCGTCTGATCCCGATCAGAAGGAATCGAACGTGCAGGTTGACCAGAATGCTTGTGTCGTCCAACAGCAAGGTCTGGTTGCCCCAATACCTGATTGAGCCTCGGGTGACGAACGGGTTATAATTCGCCTCGCAGAGCGCATCTGCTTCTTCTATCCTGTCTGGAACACCGAGATCGTCCGAAATTCCGAGGACATCGGAACTGATCTTCCCTCGTGTCGTTCCCGCCGGCGCCTTCCAGAAAGCACCGCCAAGGTTCCGATCAAAAGCCCTCACCAGCATGGGGGCAAGCTCTCCGACGATCGGAAGGTATTGATTCGAGCCCTGTACGACATCAAATACCCGATGTTTCGCGTAGGAGAGGACGCCGAAACTGCTGTCGAACGGCGTATGCGTATATGGCGTTGTTCCATTACGGAACGCGATCGCATCGACTGAATCGGTGTGATCGGGCGGGACCTGAAACATTACGACATCGGCTGCTTTTCCGTAAGCCGTGCCCGCCGCGACAACTTCAGGCACGGAGCTGATCTCCTGGTGGGCGGCCATCACGTTCGGATTCGCCAGGGCTGCGCTGGCCGCGAAAAATCCTGTTTTTGCCGCCGAATCACCTATCACGCTCGCATCGTCGATCGCGGTTCCGTTGGCTCCGTTAATCAATGCTTCCGATGTGAATTCGGGCAAATCGTCGGGATACGTCGGCGTTACCGCCGGGGTCGTATCGGTGCATCTCAGCCGGCCTCCGCCGTTCTGGAATCTCGTGATGAAATAATCATCAGAGGCCGGATCGACCGACAGATCGTCGTATACCTCGTCTTCGATCCCGGTCTCGCTGCTCGACAGTGTTGCCTTGAACGTGTTGGCTACGGTTCCTGCCGCTGTCGTTATGGTGAAGTTGTTGCCCGCGATGCCGAGTTCATTGATCGAGAATTCCCCGAATTCCGCTGGCGCACCAGCCTGATCATCGAACACCACGGATGCCGCAACCGCGTCGATCGATGCGATGTCCGTAGGATCGGACAGATACAAGAGCCGAACCACCCACATGGTCGCTCCGTTCTTCAGTGACCTCTCTACCGCGAAGAAAAGCAGGTCGCCGGCGGGCCGAGGACCGAAAGTCTTCCGCAAATTTGTCGGAGTTCGTAAGCGAACCGGTGTGAGATGCGGCCCCCTGTCCGCCGTGATGTAAACGATCTGCTCAACGCCGATTTTGGCGCTGAGTATCTCACTGATGTCCTGCTCTGTGAATTTTGCTCGTGCTAATGGTTTTCCCATAGCTTATCCTCCTTATGGGACCAAGGTTTTTTCTGCTTCGATTATCGATTCAATGTCAAGAATAGCGGGTATGGTTGCCACTTCTCTTTCGCCCAACGGCACACCTTTCGCCACTACTCTGTAGATTCCGCCGAGTTCATTTGGTCTTGTTCCGGGAACATCCGTCGCTATGGCGGTCTCGAACCAGAAGGGTCCGTTTCCGCCGGGTCCAAACAAATTGATTCCATGTCGAGGGAATCTTTCGGCCAACTGGACAGTCATTGCCCGTTCATCATCTTCATGGAATGTGATGTATCGAACCTCATAGGTTAGATCACTCTTGACTCCACCTTTAATTTCTGTATATGTGGCGGGATTATCTTCGCCATCTATCGTCTTAACCTCGAAAAAATGCTGTGGAGTGCTTCCGATTTCATCAGATGGTGAGGGCGGGCCCTTCCTCATTATCCAAAGGAGCGGAATCTGATCGTCCAACTGTGACAGTGCTTTTGAATCCGGTTGATGTCCAAGGACCTGATAATATTCTCTGTCTTCAGGGTCGCACGGAATGAATTGGTTTCCTGTTCCCTGCTCGACCAGCGTTTCCGCCGGGGTTCCTAAATAATTATTTGAGAATTCGTAGCCTGCTGTAAGATTGCTAAGTGCGGCTGATTCCGTATCTCCTGAATAGATTCTCACATAATCGATTAGTCCTGGCCACCGAGTAGCGTTGTTTCCTCTTGCACCTATAAAAATTTCAGCTGGTACAGCCGGTGTAAATGGACCGACCGCATTTAGCGTAAGCGGATTTTCATTCAAAACCGCGCTATGGTTAATTCCCGAACTGTCGACAGTTATTATCAATTCGTTCCAGCCAAGTGCATTCCAGAAACCTGAATAGTTTCCAGACAATACGTAGAAAGCAACCGAATTCCCTGCTCTAATATACAAAAGCGAATCAGCGCCTTTATTTACAGAATATCGCGCTCCATCCGTTGTGTCGAAAAGATAATGCGTCAAACCGTCAGTTAAGGCGAATCCCGGCTTGAACCTCATCTTATAGACGTTGAAATTCGTGTTGAAAATGCCCGCTGCCGGTCCTTTAGCGAATCCGTTGCCGTCGAGCGACAGATAGCATGAATTGACTGTCACGATGTTCTCAATCTGTTCATTCAAGTGAGTGTAAACAGCTCTGTCCACATCCTCAATCGTCGCTATGTCGGCTGCTATGTTCAACTCAATGCTGTCCTTATTTCGTTTTCCAATTTAGGCCTCAGCCATTCCTCCAGATCTTTCAGAGAAGGTTGGACGACTGGCCTAGCCGGTATCGTTCCATCGTTCGATCCGAACTCGTGGACCGCCATGATCTGGTATACTTCTCCACCTTCCTTGTGCTGAACCCCTCGCGGCCAGCCGACAAAATAATTATGCTTGTCAATCGGTATAACTCTGACAGTCTCGAGGGCGGTGCCTGTCCTGATCAGTATGTCTTCGCTGAAGCCCTCAGCGATTTTGCGGAATATATATCTAAAGCTTAGAGGTTCGTGATCCAAATCTTGATTCTGAATGTGCAGAACCATGATGCGCTCGAGCCTGAACGCCGCCTCCTTCATCGTATTATCGACGCGCTTCTGCATATCCTTGATCTTGGCGAGCATTGGGCCGAGAGTGCCGAATACTTTCATTCCACCGGCCACTATATTCTCTCCAAGTCCACGAAGACGATCAGATAATCATCCACAAATTGAGCCTCCCAGACGTATCGCATTAATCGAAAACGGAGTCCGTCAATTTCGTATTCATGGTTACGCTCTGCCGTGTCCGGCTTCATCAGATCGTAAACCCCTTCCTCTACCAGGTAATCTCGCGAGAACATAACTCGCAGATCCCAGTCGATCTGCGCCCTGTCCTCGTTTTCTACCGTCTTCGCTTCCGGCTTGATGATCAAGCCCTTCAGTTGATGTTCAACGTCCGTCTCTTTCGAAGATTCTCCATAGATTCCCGGCGTGACCACTTTCGTGAAAAATTTAACATCATGCTGCCCGAAGGTCCCGCTGGCGACGTCCCCTATGGCCTGCCGAATCTCGGCTTGATCTTCATCTGTTAGAAATTGCTCGAATGGCACGTCACCCTCCTACTTCAGGCAGGAACGGAACCTTGTCGATGAGGAAAGACTGCGTCTCGGGAAGTTTTCCCGTTTCATTTATGCCTGCCTGACGGGCGAGTCGTTTCAGCAACGCCTCGAAGTCCTTGACCATGTCCCTGAACTCTGCCTCTGCCGGCGTAGCCTCGGCACGCTTCAGCTTGGATCTCGCCACATCCAGAGCAGCCAACACGCCACGATATGCCAGATGGTGAACGATGCCGACTTTATCGGAGGCTTCCGTTACCTCAGACTCGTCCGCAAAGCCACGTTCTAAAAAAAGCAGCTCAAGAATCCTTTCGACAGCATTCGCGTCGAAAGCATCAAGCTCCTTAAATGCTCTGGCGGCGTGCGATTGGGCCAATTCGGTAAGGGTCGACATCTTACTCTTTACCGATCTCGTCGAACAGTTCATCCCTGATGGTTGAAGTCACGAAGTCGGGATCGCCGTCTTCACCGATCATCTCGCTTTTGAGATAATCAATTGTCGGCTTCCCGCTGGACGTGAGATTGCTTTCGTCTCCTTCTGCAATCGCCAGCTTAATCAGAACTTTTAGCAACTCTCTGTCGTCTCGCTTCACCTTTTCTTCTCCATTAGGCTTAACCTTGACTTTGATCGCCTCGACCTTGACCAATGTTTCATTCCTGACTGCGGCGAGAACCGTCGCATCCGCCGCCGGCGGTAATGAGATCGGCTGATCGCCGGGGCCGAGTTTCCAGCCCGACTGATCCAGCACGGGCGGTCCCTTGCCCGAGTGCTGGTATTTAGCCCTCATCGCCGCCCTTTCCTTCGCCGACATCTTCTTTCTCGTCCTTCCATCTCTGGACGGACTCGACAATGTCTGCCTTGTTGATTTCCTCGTATTCGACGACGTCTTCGCCCTCGGCCGCGTTGATCAATTTAGCCATCTCGACCAGCTGCGCCTTTGTTTTACCCTTGGTTGGCTCAGCCAGGAGTTCCGTGATCGAATTGCCGATCTCGGCAATGCTCTCCAGCGGGATGAGTGCGCCGTTCTTAATCCACTCCGTGATCCGCTTGCTGTAAACCTTCGGGGTTTTCTTCTCCTGGCTTCTGGTGATGGACCATCCGGTGAACGGACAGGTTAAACTGGTGGCTTGATCCTTCAATTTGACCTTCAGATTTCGCATGGACTCTACCTTTCCTTTCTGCTCCATATGGGGGAGCCGCCACCTACTAATCCTTACAGTAAGAATTTTCCGTGACAGCCCCCTAATAGGAGTATCCGTTTGCTACGCCGCCTTAAGCGGAATGCAGATGGTTCGTTAATCGATCGGAGCCATCCATGCGGGCCACGAGTTGCCGGAGAAGTTGACCGCTTGATCGACGATGATTCGGGCGTCCCGCATGATATTGGCGAAGCCGTTCTGGATCCGCACGTAAGTCTCGCTCATGTCGCGGCTGATGATGCGCTCCGATTCGATCCTCATGCCCTCGGATACCAATTCCTGGCAGGTGAAGGCGGGATCGAGGAAGACATACTTGTCTGTCCCGATGACGGAATGCATGTAGAAGTCCCAGGTGGTCGGCAACCGTCCCTGAATCCGCGCCTCGCCGAGCGAACGTCCCGTCTGCAAATTCTTGAATTCGGGCAGGGTGAGGACGTGAACTACGTTATCCTCGGTCGTGACAACGGTGGTCGGTTGATAAGCGAGTCTGCCCATCCGAGCATGGATGCGAATCAGGTCGATCCATTCCAGACCATTCGAGCTGTCTTCGACGCCGATGGTTCCCGCGGCCCAGGTCCCGGTCAACTGATCGCCGTTCAGGATGACGTCGATCGCTTTGCGGGTGAGCTGCAGGCCCCACACCTTGGCGAGGCGACTCAAGAAGAGCTGAAGTTGATCCAGCGAGGAATATTTAGCTACCTCGTGCGGGATGCCGATCTTGCGTTCGAACTTGGTTGTCCGAACCTCACGCGAACTGAACTCGACTCCCACACCTTCTGCCGGCGTGGTTCCGATTCCACCCTCCTGCAGACCGTGGTCGTCTTCGTTGTAGGCGGAGATCTGCGGCATGTTGTAGGTCAACGTGTTCATGTCGATGCTGCCCGCGATCAACGCCTGGTAGAAGTCGTTTTTCTGGCGCATGCCGAGTTCAATGATCTCGAGGAAGATTTCGGGCACGATCCAGCGGATATCCTCGGGCAGGTCGAGCACGAACTGCATCGTATGCTTGCGCGTGTCGATTCCGAGATCCTTCAGGAGTTCTTTCATCGTAATGTCCTGGAACGGGACTCCGTTCGACAACATTACATCTCCGGCCTTGGCCGCTTTCGTCAGCGTGAAGTCGCTACCGGCGAGACGTTTCTTGTTCAGACCCTCGTGAAGTTCCTGAATTTTACCGACGAGGCCGAACTTATTTGTGCATTTGTGTTCTTTCTTCATTTCAGCCTCCTTAAAGAACCAGAACATCGATGGATTCGGTGTCCAATCCCGCTTCGAGCGCGATACCGTATGCAACGATAGAATTACCGGCCGCGGGTGTGTGGGTGGCGACGCTGTTGGGTCCGGCGATGGCGACGTAGGCACCTGCGGCTACATTGCCTGCATCGTCAACAACAACGCGATCAATTTTCTGCGCTCGTAACTCGACCGTCACGGTCGGGTCCACGTTTCCTGATCCCTCATTGATGGCGAACACTTCCCCCAGAACGAAGGCGGCGGCGGTTGCGGCAGCGACTTCGTAGTCTCCGCTTACCTTTACCTTATCGCCGACAGCGGGGGCGGTGTAGCCACTATCAAGGGTGAACGCTACTCCGAGCAGAGCCTCATGCTGCGCTCTTTCTCCCATTTTGCTTCTCCTTTTAGACTACCAGTGTATCGTCCGAGGAAGCGGCGGTAGGTTCCGGCTCCCCAACTGTTTCCTTGCTATCCGGCGCGCTCGATGCCCGACTGACCTTCTCGGATCCGCACGCCTCGCACTTCAGCGGAACCTTCTCGTCGGCCTGTTTGCGGAACTGATCCCGCAGCGCGATCGCCTGTTCGAGCGAAGCCATCTCGATCATCGTCAGAATGGTATCGCTCGATGCGTCGCCTTCCGCCATCTTGTAGAACTTGATGGCGCTGGCACGCATATC